>OLGZ01000145.1_pt1 | contig 68154 bp, 52 predicted proteins | sample 1605981 | NCBI WGS metagenome assembly OLGZ01 (sample SAMN03283291) | human gut metagenome | biome: human-associated habitat; material: feces | host: Homo sapiens | place: Peru | collected 2012
AGAAGGTAAAAAAGTTACTTTCGATAAAGTTATTCTTGTATCTGATGACAAAAAAATACAAGTTGGAAATCCTTATGTTAAAGGTATTAAAGTTGAAGGAAAAGTAGTTTCTCATGGTAAAGGTAAAAAGATACTTGTTTTCAAATATAAGGCTAAAAAGAATTATAGAAGAACTCAAGGTCATAGACAACCATATACAAAAGTAGAAATTACAAATATTAAGTTACCAGCTGCTAAAAAAGAAGCTACAGCTGAAGCAGCAAAATAATTTTGATTATATTAAAGTGTGTAACATATAAAAATCTTTATGTGAAGGGAGTGAATTTAAGTGGCACATAAAAAAGGTCAAGGTAGTGTTAAGAACGGTAGAGACAGTGAGTCAAAGAGACTTGGTGTTAAAAGAGCTGATGGACAATTTGTTCTTGCAGGAAATATATTAGTTAGACAAAGAGGTACTCACATCCATCCAGGTATGAACGTTGGAAAAGGTAGTGATGATACATTATTTGCATTAGCAGATGGAACAGTTAAATTCGAAAAATTAGGTAAAGACAAAAAACAAGTTAGTGTTTACCCAGTAGATGAATCTGCAAAATAATTAATAATGAATACATAATTATCCCCTAGCTTGGCTGGGGGATTTTTTCCATAATATGATATTTTTCTGAATTTCTTATTATATTAAAAAAAGAGAATTAGATTTTGTACTGAACTTAAAAAGTACAAATCTAATTCTCTTTTTATTATTTATTTTTATATTCTTCTAGTTCTTTTTCTAATTCATTAACTCTTTTAGATGTATTATAAAATTTCTCTGCATTCTCTAATGCATCGTTTTTATTATTTTCAGCAGTTTGTTTATACATTAGGTAAAAATGAGTAATAACAATTGCATATATAATTATTGCTATTATAATTACTGTTTTAATGATTTTTATAATATTTTCTTTTTTCTGTTCATCCATTGTATCTTCCCCCTTTTTATCTTTTCAAATAATTACTATATTTGTATATTTTTAGTATATATATATCTATCTATATTGTCAATACATTGGATTTTTAGCAAAAAAAGAACTTCCAATAAATTGGAAGTTTTGGTAGCGAGAGGGAGATTCGAACTCTCGACCTACTGGGTATGAACCAGTTGCTCTAGCCAACTGAGCTACCTCGCCATAACAGTTAATATTATACTTGCTATTTTATTCTTTGTCAATACTTTTTATAAAATTTCTTATAAGCCTGAACACAATTAAATTGTGCCCAGGTATATAAGATTAAATACTTATTTTTTATCTTCTTCGTCCCTAGTTTTTGGGATTACTATATCTTCTTTTTTAGGTTTTTCTTTCTTTTCAACTATATCATTTATGTGATCTTCTGCTGGAGATATATTTAAATCTCCGTTACCTGGAACTATTTCAATATGTCTTTTTTCCATTTCTGCAATCACTCCTTTTCTTTAGCTCATATAATCTTTTAATCTCTTGCTTCTACTTGGATGTCTTAATTTACGTAATGCTTTTGCTTCAATTTGTCTTATTCTTTCACGAGTTACTTTAAATTCTCTACCTACTTCTTCTAGTGTTCTTGCTTTTCCGTCTTCTAGTCCAAATCTTAGCTTTAATACTTTAGCTTCTCTAGGTGTTAAAGTTTGCATTACTTCTTCTAATTGCTCTTTTAATAATGTGTATGCTGCTGAGTCTTGTGGTGCTGGTGATTCATCATCAGGAATGAAATCTCCTAAATGGCTATCATCTTCTTCACCAATTGGTGTTTCAAGCGAAACTGGATCTTGTGCAATTTTTTGAATTTCCATAACTTTTTCAACTGGCATATCCATTTCTTTTGCAATTTCTTCTGGGGTAGGCTCTCTACCTAATTGTTGTAATAAGTGTCTAGATGTTCTTATTAATTTGTTTATTGTTTCAACCATGTGAACTGGTATTCTTATTGTTCTTGCTTGATCTGCTATAGCTCTTGTTATAGCTTGTCTAATCCACCATGTTGCATAAGTACTAAATTTGAAACCTTTTGTGTAATCAAATTTTTCTACAGCTTTAATTAATCCCATATTACCTTCTTGGATTAAATCAAGGAATAGCATACCTCTACCAACATATTTTTTAGCGATACTTACAACCAATCTTAAGTTTGATTCTGCAAGTTTTTGTTTAGCTTCTTCATCATTTTCAAGAATTCTTTTAGCTAAGTCTAATTCTTCATCAAATGTTAATAATGGTATTCTACCTATTTCTCTTAAATACATCCTTACTGGATCATCAACGCTTATACCTTCCATTGATGTAGTATTCATGTCATCTAATTTGATTTCTTCAACTTCTTCTAAGTCTTCTATATCTGGCTCATCATCTGTATCGTCTTTTAGAACGTCAACTCCCAATTCTTCGAATACATCAAATACTTTATCTATTTGATCTGGTGTTACGTCTCCTAATTGACTTGCAAGTTCGCCATATGTTATTTTTCCATTTTCCTTCGCTTTTTTTAGGATGTTGTAAACTTTATTGTTTGCAATCTCTTCCTCAGTTTTGGGATTTTCTATTTTTTTAATTTCTTTAACTTTCTTTTTTCCTTCTTCTTTTTTATTTTCAGCTTTATCTTCTTTTTTTTCTGTTGTTTCTTTTTTATCTTTTTTATCTACTGTTTTTTCTTCTTTTTTAACTTTTGGAGCTTTTTCTGTTTTCTTTTTTGGTGATGACATTTCTATTTCTAATTGTTCGTTTTCTATTTCTTCTTTTTTAGATGCGCTCATCGTTAACCTCCTATTTCATTTTCGCTAATTTCAATATAATTTCATTTAGCTCTTTTTCAAGACTTGCTGTTTCTTCTTTTGTGCTATTTTTTTCATCTAATTTAGTTAATATTTCATTTCGTCTTCCGAATAAGTTTATCTTTAGTATAACTATTAATTATGTCTTCTATGCACTTATCTATATCTGATATTTCATAATCATCTGCCATTATTTTTGTTAAATGACTGATTAATTCTTTTTCTTCCATAGAATCAAGTATATTAGTTATTTCTTTTTTATTATCAATTGCTTCATAAATTTTTTCTATAATTTGTTGATTCAATTGATATTTTAAATCTTCTTTTTTTATATTATTTTTTATTATTTGTCTGTTTTGATCATTTCCATTTATAAGTAAGTAAATTATTACATTTTCTCTTCTTATTGTGGCTTCATCAACATTTTTTTCTTGTTTTCTGACTATGGTTGGTTTAACTTTAGTTTCTGTTTCAATTTCTTTGCTTTTATTTACGTATTTTATTTTATTAATTTCTGCATAAACAGCTTCTTTTGATATACCATAATCTCTTGATATATTATCAATTTGAATTTCTAATTCTATTTGGCTTTCTACGTTTACTAATATCTTAGCGATTTCTTGTAAGAATTTTATTTTATCGTTTGTGTTTTCCAAATTGTATTTGTTTTTTAACACCTTTACTTTAAATTCAACAAGTGAAATTGCTTTTTCAATTAATAAATTAAAACCGCCACTTCCATACTTGATAACATATTCATCAGGATCTTTTGCACCTTCCATTTGAAGTATTCTAACATCACATCCTAAATTTTTAAGAATTTCCAAACCTCTCATTGTAGCTGCTTGTCCTGCTGCATCTGAGTCATAGCTTATTATGACTTGTCCTGCATATTTTCTAAGTAATCTTCCTTGTGCTTCAGTTAGTGCTGTTCCAAGTGAGGCTACAACGTTTGTTATTCCTCTTTGATACAATGAAATTGCATCCATATATCCTTCAACTATAACAATTTTGTCAAGATTTCCTTTTTTAGCTATGTTTAGTCCAAACAAATTTCTTCCTTTAGAATAAACTATATTTTCTGGTGAATTTATATATTTAGGTAATGATTTATCTAAAACTCTTCCACCAAAAGCTATAACTTTTCCTCTTATATCCATTATTGGTATCATTAGTCTGTGTCTAAATCTATCAATAAATTGACCTCTGTCGTTTCTGTTTACTAAACTTGAGGCTAAAATTTCTTCATCTGTAAATCCTTTTTGTTTAAGATGTTTATATAATTCGTTATATGTTCCTGAATATCCAATTAGAAAAGATTTTAATGTTGTATTATTTAGTTTCCTAGTTTTTACATATTCCTGAGCTGGTTTGGCTGTAGGTTTATATAAATTTTCATGATAAAATTTTGCTGTTTCTTCGTTAATTTTGTATACTTTATCTTTTAGGAATTGACGCTTGTTATATTGATCGTTTTCTGAGGTTGGTAGTTCTATGCCTGCACGCTCAGCTAAAAATTCAAGGGTTTCTCTAAAATCTAAATTTTCAATCTTACTTATAAAATGAATTACATTTCCTCCAACGCCACATCCAAAGCAATGAAATATTTGCTTATCTGGTGAAACAGAAAAAGAAGGAGATTTTTCTTTATGAAATGGACATAGTCCAAAAAAATTTCTTCCACTTCTTTTTAATGTTACATATTGTGATATTGTATCTACTATATCATTTGAGGATCTAATTTCATCAATTAATTCTTCACTATATCGTACCATTTTATTCCTTTCTTCTAATAATATTCGACACAAACCTCTTAAATCCTTCAAAGGTTACATAATTTTTTACAATTTTATTTCATTTTTAATACAAAGTATAAAAATCAATATAATATCTATAGTGTTTACACAGAAAAAGTCATATTAATTTTCTCACACCTTGCTGGCGCATTCTTTAAATCACAAAATAAAAATTTACAATTTTTATTTTGCATCGGGTAGAATGCTTCAATCGAACTCGCTTCGCTCGTTTGGTCCCTGCGCGGTGGTTCAAAAATTTAATATGATTTTTTCTGTTAGAATTGTATTTATAATATTATATTGATTTTTCTTTCTAGTATTTCATATATAAAAACCGAGGCAAGCAAACCTCGGTTTTTATTATATATCTAAACTAACAACTTTATGAACCTTCAATGATTCCGGCACATTTATAATTCTTTGGTTTTCTGAACCTCTGAATTTTAAATTAGGTTTTTTCATGCTCTCTACAAATCTGCCATCGACTAAGACATCAATATCTTTTAAAGCTCTATTAGTGGTTTCATCATTTCTAGATTGTAATTGTTCCATTGTGTAACCACTATAGCACCAAACATTAAATTCTGGTCTTACTTTTTTTACGTCTTCTATGAAATCTGCAACTTCTTTGATATTTTCTTTGCAAAGTGGCTCGCCACCGCTTATTGTTATACCTTTTAAAATTGAATTATCACAAATTCTTTTTATTATTGATTCTTTGTCAAATTCTTGTCCATAATTATAATCTTGTGCTGCTTTATTATGACAATTAGGGCAATTATGAGGGCATCCGCTTACAAATAAAACTGCTCTCCATCCTAATCCGTTTGATATACTTTCATCATAAAAACCTGCCATCTTCATTGCTTTTTCCCCCTAGTTTTTCTAATTTTTTTTATTCTGCGCCTTTCATTCCACAGTCTTCTCCACCGATGTGTGTTACTCTATCTCTTAGTTCAGCTAATTTTCCGTTGTTCCATCTTGATGTTGTTCCAACAAGATATCCTGTGATTCTTTGAATTGTATCAATTTCTGTGCTTCCGCATTCTGGGCAAACTTTTAAGTTTGCGTCAGCGTTTTCAAATCCGCAGTTTAGGCATCTTGATCTTGTGTGGTTTACGCTTCCATATCCCATATTGTATTTATCCATTAAATCAACTACTGCTTCAATTGAATCTGGGTTGTGTGTTGCATCTCCGTCTAATTCAATATAGAAGATATGTCCTCCTCTTGTTAATTCATGATATGGTGCTTCAACTCTAGCTTTTTGTTCAGCTGTACATTTGTACCATACTGGAACATGGTTGCTGTTTGTATAATAATCTCTATCTGTTACTCCTAAAATTGTTCCATATTTTCTTCTATCCATTTTTGTAAATCTTCCTGATAAGCCTTCTGCTGGTGTTGCTAAAACTGAGTAGTTTAAGTCATATCTGTCTGAAAATTCAGTAGCCATTTCTTTTAATTCACTAATAATTTCTATACCTAATTTTTGTGATTCTTCTGATTCAGCATGATGTTTTCCTGTTAATGCTGTTAAAGCTTCTGCTAATCCTATAAAACCAATTCCTAATGTACCATGTTTTAATACTGGTTCTATTTCATCGTTTGGTCCTAGTGCTTCACTACCTACCCATAGTCCAGACATTAATAGTGGGAATTGTTTTGCAATTGCTGTACATTGGAATTTATATCTGTCATATAATTGTCTTGCTGCTATTCCTGCAACATTTTCTAATTTTCTCATGAATATTTTCTTAACTGTCTTTTTGTATGTTGCTGTCATGTTTTTCTCGCTGTCTCTTCCTAATTCAAATGTTAATCCACATTTTTCTTGTGCTTCTAATGCAGATTCGATTGCGATTCCTGGTAAGTTAATTGTTGTAAATGAAAGATTTCCTCTTCCTATTGATGTTTTTTCTCCGTGTCTATCTTCGAATACTCTAGTTCTGCATCCCATTGTTGCACATTCATATTGATATCTGTTTGGATCGTCTGCTTTCCATTTTTCGTTTTGGTTAAATGTTGCATCTAGATTTATGAAATTTGGGAAGAATCTTTTTGCTGTTACTCTACATGCTAATTTATATAAATCATAGTTTGGATCATTTTTTAAATAGTTAACTCCTCTTTTCTTTTTCCAAATTTGAATTGGGAATATTGGAGTTTCACCATTTCCAACTCCTCTTTCTGTTGAAAGAAGAATTTCTCTTATGATACATCTTCCTTCTGCTGATGTATCAGTTCCATAGTTTATTGAGCTAAATACAACCTGGTTTCCGCCTCTTGAATGGATTGTATTCATATTATGTATGAATGCTTCCATAGCTTGGTGTACTCTTGAAACAGTATTGTTTATTGCTGCTTGGATATCTCTTTCTTCTCCTTTTAGTCCTTTTAAATCTTTCTTTATATAGTCTTTTGGTTGATAATCAAGTAGGTTAGATAAATCTTTATCTAATAATTCTGCAATTTTCTTTATTTCTTCTTTGAATGTCAATTTAACATATGGTGCTAAGTAATAATCAAATGCTGGAATAGCTTGTCCACCATGCATTTCATTTTGTACTGTTTCCATTGAAATACATCCTATGATGCTTGCTGTTTCAATTCTTTTTGCTGGTCTTGATGAACCGTGTCCTGCTCTGAAACCGTTTTTTAGTATTTTATCTAATGGGTGTTGTAAGCAAGTTAAAGATTTTGTAGGATAGTAATCTTTGTCATGAACATGTATGTATCCATCTTTGATTGCTTGTCTTGCTTCGTTTGATAGTAAGAAGTCATCAACAAATGGCTTAGTTGTTTCTGATGCAAATTTCATCATCATTCCTGCTGGAGTATCAGCATTCATATTTGCATTTTCTCTTGTAATATCATTTGCTTTTGCTCCAATGATATCTAAAAATACTTCTTTGGTTTTTGATTTTCTAGCAACATCTCTGTTGTATCTATATGTAATATAGCTTTGTGCAACTTCCTTTCTTGATGATGCCATTAATCTTTTTTCTACTAAATCCTGAATTTCGTATACTGATGCTTGATTTTTATCTTCAAGTTTCTTTTGTACATCTGCAGCTATTTTATTTGCTAGATCTATATCTACTCCTCCTGGTGTTTGTGACATTGCTAATGTAACTGCTTTTACAACTCTTTCTGGATTAAATTCTACTACTCTTCCATCTCTTTTTATTACTTGCATGATTTTTCCCCCTATTTGTTTTTTATCTTTTCTTCGTCGACTGAATGTATTTTACCACGCAAAAATATAATGTCAAATGCATAAAGGTTATGTAATCTTCGCTAAAAAATCCTTATATTTCAATAGATTCGGCATTTGGTTTTCATCTCCTAATTTTTGGATTTGCTTTCTATATTCCGTATATCTCTAGTGTTATCACTTTTTATGTTACAATTGTTTTACATTTTTTATTTTTTCAAAAAATCGTTTTTTTATTTTTATCATTTTTTATTATTTTTAAGAGTTTTCATTTTTAACTTTTTTGAGTCGTATCCTTTATATATTATGGCTTTGCTCCGCTTTTGTACATTTTCTTTTTTTCTTCATTTTTGCATTTTTCAAAAAAGTCATTTTTATTCATTTCTTTTTATTAATTCATATTTTTTATGGTTAATTTCAATTCATTTTGCCTATATTACGATTTTTTATATTAAGTGCATAAAAAAATACACCTTATTTTTTATAAGGTGTATTTTTCGATTTATTTCGTTTTTTTATGAATTAAAAATTGCATCAAATTCGTCGCCCTCAATTTTTTCTTTTTCTATTAATATGTTAGCAACTTTTGTTAATTTATCCATATTCATATTTAAAATTTGCTCAGCTGTTCTATAAGCTTTATCTATTATTGCTTTTACTTCTGTATCAATTTCTGATGAAGTAGCTTCACTGTAATTTTGTGTATGTCCGAAGTCTCTTCCTAAGAAAACTTCTTCTTGACCTGTTCCAAATGTAATTGTTCCTATCTTACTGCTCATACCATATTTAGTAACCATATCTCTTGCTATTTTTGAAGCTCTTTCAATATCGTTACTTGCACCTGTTGAGATGTCTCCTAAAACTAATTGTTCGGCAACTCTTCCTCCAAGTAATGATACAATATTTTCTTCCATTTCTGTCTTTGACATAAATGATTTATCTTCTGTTGGTCTATACATTGTATATCCACCAGCCATTCCTCTAGGAACGATTGAAATTTGATGTACTGGATCTTGTGTTGGTAAGAATTTACTTACAACTGCATGCCCAGCTTCGTGGAATGCAACAAGTTTTCTTTCTTTACTGCTTATTACTTTTGATTTTTTCTCAGGTCCCATTGTAACTTTTATCATTGCATCTTCGATATCTTTCATTGTGATTTCTTTTTCGTCACGTTTTGCTGCAACTAATGCTGCTTCATTTAGAATGTTTTCAAGATCTGCTCCAACAAATCCAGCTGTGTTTTTAGCTATTGTTCCTAAGTCAACATCTTCTGCCATTTTTTTCTTTTTAGCATGTACTTTTAAAATTTGTTCTCTTGCTTTTACATCAGGTGGTGCAACAACAATTTGTCTATCAAATCTTCCTGCTCTTAATAGAGCTTTATCTAATACATCTGGTCTATTTGTTGCAGCTAATACGATAACACCTTCGTTTGGTGCGAATCCGTCCATTTCGACAAGTAATTGGTTTAATGTTTGTTCTCTTTCATCATGTCCTCCTCCAAGTCCTGCTCCTCTTTGACGACCAACTGCATCAATTTCATCTATAAATACAATACATGGTGCATTTTTCTTTGCTTGTTCAAATAAATCTCTAACTCTTGAAGCACCAACACCAACGAACATTTCTACGAAATCTGAACCACTTATTATGAAGAATGGTACTCCAGCTTCTCCGGCAACAGCTTTTGCAAGTAAAGTTTTACCTGTTCCTGGGTGTCCTACTAGTAAAACTCCTTTTGGAATTCTAGCTCCCATATCTGTGAACTTTTTAGGATTTTTTAAAAATTCTACAATCTCTTCTAATTCTTGTTTTTCTTCTTCAATTCCAGCTACATCTGCGAATGTTATTTTATTTTTATCAGCAGGTGTCATCATTCTAGCTTTTGACTTTCCAAAAGACATTGTTTTGTTTCCGCCTTGTGAATTTGGATTCATAAACATTACCCATATAAAGAATATGAATACCATCAATAAAATTGTTGGCCCAAAAGCTTCTAAAATATTTAAAAACTTAGATTCTTCCACTTGTGAAAGTTCAATTTTTCCGTCTGCTAATTGATCAGATATTTTATCAATGAATGTGTCTAGACTAGGTATTGTAACTGTCTTTTCAATATCATCATCTTTTATTTTTACACTTGCTGTTTTATTATCTTCCTCAATTTGAATTGTTTCAACTTTTTCTTCTTTTATATTTTTTAGTAGGTCAGAATATGTCATTTTCTTATACATATTTCCGCTAATAGCTGATATTATCATTATGAATATAATCAATAATACAAGCCACATTGCAACTTTTTTAATTCCACTTTTCAAAATATATTTCCTCCTTAGCATGCTATAAATATTTATTCTATTTTAATATAGCATAACTGATTTTTATTTACAACTAGATTTTTGAAATTGAAATATTATTGTAATCTATATTATATTTTTGATATATATTCTCTTATTCTTTATGCCTATTTCTAGCTGCTTGACTGGACGAATCAGTTTATTACCGATGTTATTATTACATAATTTTATAATGTCATCTATGTTTACTTTTTCAATTCCTTGAGTTGAACCTTTTACTTTTTTTATAGCTAGTAAAATCAAATTTTTTTGAATTACCTTTTCTTGTTCATTAAACTTTCTTGGATCAAACTCTATTTTATTTTTCTCATCTGTTAATAATATTTCTTTAAATATTTTCTCCGTTTCGCTTTGTACATATTCATCTTCTTCTTTTATAATTTCAGATAGTCTATTTAAAGTTTTAATAATATTTGGATTGAATTCATTTTTTATATATGGAATTACAATATTTCTAATTTTATTTCTTGTGTATGTATTGTCATCATTTGATTCATCATGTCTTGGATTGATTTTATTTTCTATGCAATATTTTTCTATTTCATATCTTTCTATTTCAATTAATGGCCTTATATATTTTTTCCTTTTTGCTTCAATTCCTTTTAATCCTGAAACTCCACTTCCTCTTAAAGTATTCATTATTATAGTTTCTACTTTGTCATTTAAATTATGTGCTATCGCTATTTTATTTGATTCTGTATTTTTTAGAACCTCTTCGAAAAAATTATATCTTACATTTCTTCCTGCTTCTTCAAGTCCAATTTTCTCTTTTTGAGCAATTTCAGATATGTTAGCTTTTTTTATAAAAATTTCTATATTATTTTTTTCGCAAAATTCTTTTACATATTCTTCATCTTTAATTGCATTTTCTCTCAACATATGATTCACATGTGCTACATAAATTTTCAAATTAAATTCTTCTTTTAATTTTAATAGTATTGATAATAAAGTCATAGAGTCAGGTCCACCTGACACTCCTACAACAATTGAATCGTTTTTTTCTATTAAATTATATTCTCGAATCGTTTTTCTAACTTTTTCTTCTAACATCTTATTGCTCCTTTTAATATGTAAAAGTGGACGCTGTGATTAGCGCCCATTTTTACAATGTTTATTTTTTAAAAACCTTCTTCTCTATGTTTTTCAAGGTTTGCAAATTTTGTGTAATTTCCAAGCCATAATAATTCAACTGTACCTGTTGAACCACCTCTGTGTTTTGCCAAAATTACTTCTGCAATATTTTTCTTTTCGCTATCATCATTATAATAATCATCTCTATATAAAAACATTACTATATCGGCATCCTGCTCTATCGCTCCAGATTCTCTCAAATCTGAAAGCATAGGTCTTTTATCATCTCTTTTTTCTGCGCCACGGGATAGCTGTGATAGTGCGATTACTGGTATGTCTAGTTCTTTTGCTAATATTTTTAAAGAACGGCTAATTTCTGATATTTCTTGCTCACGGCTACTATTCTTTTTACCGCTACCTTGTACCAACTGCAAATAGTCAATTACAACTAAGCCAATGTCTTTTTCTAATTTTAGTTTTCTACATCTTGCTCTGATTTCCATAATTGAAATACCTGGTGTGTCATCTATATAAATTGGTGCTTCTGCTAGTCTTCCTGATGCGTTTGCAAGTTTTATCCATTCATTATCATCTATTTTTCCAGTTCTAATCTTATTGCTATCAACCATTGCTTCACTACATAAAATTCTGTTTGCAACCTGTTCTTTTGACATTTCAAGGTTGAATATTACTACTGGCACGTTATTATTTACAGCAGCATGTGTTGCTATGTTTATTGCGAATGCTGATTTTCCCATAGCAGGTCTTGCTGCTATAATAATCAAATCTGATTTATGAAATCCTGATGTTTTAAAATCCAAATCATTAAATCCCGTTTCAACACCAGTGATATATCCTTTTTGATTATATAATCTTTCAAGTTCTGCAAATGTTCCTATTAATACGTCTTTTATTGGAGTATACCCTTTTGCACTTTTATTTTGCATTATATCAAAAATCTTTTTTTCTGCAATATTCATGATATCTTCTACATCTTCTGTTTGGTCATATCCTGCTGCTATCATATCATTTGCTGTTTTTATTAAGTTTCTTAATAATGCTTTTTCTTCTACTATTTTTATGTATTTATCTACGTTTGTTGTTGTTGGAACTTTTTCAGGTAATACAGCTAAATATTCTAATCCACCAACTTGGTCAAACTTTCCGTTTTCAACTAATTCAGCTTTTACTGTGATTATATCTATTGGCTCTGCTCTTCCATATAATGAAAGCATTGCAGAATATATAGCTTTATTATCTTCTCTGTAAAAATCTTCTTCTTTTAATTTTTCCATTGCTGCAATTACAGAATCTTTATCTGTTAGCATGCATCCTAAAATCGCTTGTTCAGCTTCTACATCATTTGGTGGTATACGTCCTAATTCCATTTTTTTAGCTTCCTTTCAATTGATTTATGCTACTACGTTTAATTTTAGTTGTGCGATTATTCCTTCATATAGTTTTATATCAACTGTAAATGTACCTATGTTTTTTATTGTTTCTGGTAATAAAACTTTTTTCTTATCTATTTCAATTGAATACTCTTTTTTCAAGTTTTCAGCTATTTCTTTTGAAGTAACTCCTCCAAAGATTTTTCCATTTTCTCCTGCTTTAACAACCATTTTCATTGTTAGTTTTTCTATTTTTTCTTTTACAGCTTTTGCTTCTTTTATATCCATTTCTTTTTTATATGCTTTTGATTCATTTTTTGCTTTTAATTTTGCCATATTTTCGTTGTTAGCTTCTACAGCTAATTTCTTAGGAAATAAAAAATTTCTTGCATATCCATCACTTGCATTTATTACTTGATCTTTTTTTCCTACTCCTTTAATGTCTGCTAAAAGTATTACTTTCATATCAATTCTCCCTTCTATTCACTTATTTCAGAAAAATATTCATTGATTCTGTTCATTAATTCTGTTTTAGCTTCATCAATAGTTACACCTGTTAATTGAGCTCCGGCTAATGTTATGTGTCCACCACCGCCCATTTTTTCTAATATTATTTGAACATTTATGTCTCCTATTGACCTACCGCTTATGCAAATATTTTCTCCATTATTTCCAATTACAAATGATGCGGTTATATCGCTAATTGTAAGTAATTCATCCGCAGCTTTTGCACATATTGTGTTAGCATCTTTACTAACTTCATCATATGTTGATATTGCAATTGTATCTGAAACCATATCTGCTTTTTTTACTATATCAGCTATTACATTATAGCTTTCTAAATCTGCTTGGAACCATTTTTTAACTTTAATTATATCTACGCCAAATCTTCTTAAATATGCAGCTGCTTCAAATGTTCTAACACCTGTTTTAAAAGTGAAGTTTTTAGTGTCAACCATTATTCCACCATATAAACTTTCTATTTCAATTGGTGTTAATTCTACTTTTCTTTCAACATATTGTAAGATTTCTGTAACTAACTCTGCAGCTGATGAAGCATATACTTCTTGGAACGTTAAACTTGCATTTTCAATAAAGTCTGGGCCTTTTCTGTGATGGTCAATTACAACAATTTTTTCTGTTTTATCTAGTAGTTCTGGTACTTGTACAAATGATTTTTTGTGTGTATCTACTACTATTAATAATGTGTCTTTATCAATTAAGCTTAAAGCTTCTTTTTTATCTATTATTATTTTTTCATATTCTGTTTCTTTTAGTGTATCAACAAATTTTCCTAAATTCATACCTAAATCTGTTGCAACAATGTATGCAGGTTTTCCCATTGTAACTGCTAGTCTATACATTCCCATAGATGATCCTAATGAGTCAATATCAGCATTTTGGTGTCCCATAATAATTACATTTTTTGCTTCGTCTATCATACTTTCAACTGTATGAGCTACGATTCTTGCTTTAACTCTTGTACGTTTTTCAACTTCTAATGATTTACCACCATAGAATTTGTATTTTCCTTCTTTTCTAACGATACATTGATCTCCACCTCTTCCTAGAACAAGTTCTAATCCGTCTAGTGCAGATTTGTATCTATCATAATAAGTATTTTCTTCATTTGATATAGAAATACTTAATGTTATTGGAACTTTAGCATCAATTTCTTTTACTAGGTCTAATATATTAATTTTGCTTTTTTCAATTTCTGCTAAATATCTTTGTTCAAATACATATACGTATGTATCTCTTTCATTTTTTATAACAAGTCCGCCTGTTGAAGAAGCCCAGTCAAATACTGTTTTATCAATTCTTGCTAGAACTCCTGTTTTTTCCTCAGGTGATAATTTTTGAATTAATTCTTCATAGTTATCTATAACAGCAATTCCAATGCATAACTTTTCATTTATATATCTATCAAAAAGTTCGTTATATTTTGTTTCATTTATAAAGTTAAGTGTTAGCATATATTCTCTTTGTTTTCTTTTATCTCTTTTTTTGCTTACTGTATATTCGCATAAAACTTTATAAACTCTATTTCCAATTGTAAGTTGTTTTGTTAATTCTTTTTTATCTTTATTATTTTCAATTTCTAATTTTATTTCTTTAATTATGCTATCTACATAAGTTATTACATCAACATCTTTGAATTCCTTGTTGAATTTTGGATTTCTAAATATAACATTACCATCTGTTTCAATAACAAGTAATGGTATTGATGATTTATTAAGTGTACTTCTAACTGTTGAATTCATTCCCCAAGCAACTTCTTCAATATGAGATTCTATCTCTGTTTTCTTTTTTGTGTTTGACCATATTGTGTAGATTATTATTAATATATAAAGAATTACTGATGGAATAATCCATTTTATATCGTATGTGCATATCAAAATAAAGAGTAAAGCTATTATAACTAAATATATCTTTACCCTTGATGTTAATTTTTCAATTGTTTTCTTTTCATTACTCATAAATTTTAATCCCCTTAACACTTTAATATTTTACCTCATTTTGCTGTAAAAGTCAAATATTTCAAGGGATAAGGCTTTTTCTCAAACTTCTATGTGTATGTGTTTATATTGTAGGATTTTCTGAAAAATTTATTTTGCATTTGCTATTTTTTCTTATAAGAACAAAATCGAACATTAATAACATTTGCACCAATTATAACATTTTTAAGTCCGCGTCTTTGTTCGCGCGCGAAATTTACAGAGCAAATTTCTGTGCATTGTTATTTTATATAATAGGAAGTTCGGAGAACTTTCCTATTATATAAGAATAAGGCCTAAAATCATTTTAATTTTAGACCTTAAAAATTAATTATTTCATTTCTTTTATTCTTCTAATTGCTTCTTGTGTATTTTCTTTTGTTCCAAATCCTGTTAATCTAAAATATCCTTCTCCACTTGGTCCGAAGCCAACTCCAGGTGTTCCAACAACATTTGCCTCTGTTAATAATTTGTCGAAGAAATCCCAAGATTTCATTCCATCTGGTAGTTTTAGCCACACATATGGTGAGTTAACTCCGCCATATACTGTGTATCCAGCTTCTTCTAGTCCTTGCTTAATTATTTTAGCATTTTCTTTATAATAATCTATATTTTCTTTTATTTGTTTTCTTCCTTCTTCTGTGTATACCGCTTCTGCAGCTCTTTGTACTATATAAGAAACACCATTAAACTTTGTACAATGTCTTCTATTCCATAATTTATTTATTGATACTTCTTCTCCTGATTTAGTATATCCTTTCAACTCTTTTGGTACAACTATGAATGCACATCTCATTCCTGTGAAGCCTGCTGTTTTAGAATAGCTTCTAAATTCTATTGCAACTTCTTTTGCTCCATCTATCTCATATATAGAATGTGGTACATTTTCATCTGTTATAAAAGCTTCATATGCTGCGTCAAATAATATTAAAGCTTTATTTTCCTTTGCATATTTAACCCATGTTGCTAATTGTTCTTTAGTTAAAGTTGTTCCTGTTGGATTGTTTGGATAACATAGATAAATGATATCTACTTTTTCCTTTGGAAGTTCTGGAACAAAATTGTTCTTTGATGTTGCAGGTATGTATACGATATTTTCATATTTTCCTGTTTCTTTATCATATTTTCCGCTTCTTCCAGACATTACATTTGTGTCTAAATATACTGGATATACTGGATCTGTTATTGCGACTTTATTATCTTGTGCTAAAATGTCTACAATATTTCCGCAATCACATTTTGCACCGTCAGATACAAATATTTCATCAATATCTATATCAACATTTCTTGATTTATAGTCGTATTCTTTAATTTTCTCTCTTAAAAATTCATATCCTTGTTCTGGTCCATATCCTCTAAATGTTTCTGAACTTGCTTGTTCATCTGTTGCTTTGTGAATTGCTTGTAATACAACTTGTGGTATTGGTCTTGTAACATCTCCTATTCCTAATTTAATAATTTTTTTGTCTGGATTTTCTTTTGAGTATTTTGCTACCTTTTGTGCTATTGTTGCAAATAAATAGCTCTCTTGTAATTCTAAAAAATTTTCATTAATTTTAATCATTGTAGCCTCCTAAATGATTATATGTTATGATTACAATAAATTATTATCGCAATTATTATAAGGTACTTTTTGTTATATCACTTTTTTTTATTTTTTTCAAATTTTATTATGTATTATTCTGTATTGCTTGAAATGCTCTTTTTATTATTTGGTTTTTCTTCCATTCTTTTAAGGCTATTGACCATAAATATATTATGACTAAAAAGATTCCAACATTTTTAATATACAATATCAATATACTTGAAATTGCTGTTATTATTATGAGTATGTCTTTCGAAATTTTTTCAGTATATCCAACTACTTGTTTATAATTATATTTTTTTAGCAACACATTTTTCACTATTCTTCCACCATCTAGTGGATAAATCGGTAATAAATTTATAATTGCTAATAATATATTTATATATGCTATCTCTTCTTTTTTAAATATAACCGCTATTATAAAGGAAATTATATTTATGGCTGGTCCTGCTATGTCTATAATTATCTTATTGTTTATTCTTTCTTTTCCATAATTTTCGAACTCTATGGATAATCCCAAAACATTTATATTTATCTTTTTTATTTTTAGTCCTAATGTTATTCCTGTTATTGCATGTCCTAATTCGTGTAATAAAATAAAAATAAATGACATTGCAAATACTTCAATGTTTTTGGTTAATATGTATAAAATTATTATTAAAAAAATTTTCAAATCTACTTTTATTTTCAATATTCTCACCTACTTTTCTATTACTGTCAAAGGATCTATATATTCCCCTTGTTTTATTATTTCAAAGTGCAGATGGTTTCCTGTTGAATTTCCTGTACTTCCTACGGTTGCTATGGTGTCGCCTTGACTTATTTGACTTCCTTCTTGTACAAGTATCTGACTGCAATGTGCATATACCGCTTCATATTCGTCATTAACAATTTTAATGTGATTTCCTAAATCGCCTTGATCTGACACCAGTGTTACTGTTCCTGTTGTTGCAGACACAATAGTATCACCGCTCGTTTCCGCTAATATCGATTCCTGTATGGTTCGGAACCACTCTAGCATCTGATGATTCTCTTTTTCCAAAATTTGAAGTTATAGTTCCATGAATTGGCCATATTACAGCATAGTTTTGTATCGGTTCTGATTGCTGTTCTTCTGTCTGTGATTCTGACTGTTGGTTTTCTTCTATCTTATTTTCTTCTTTTTGCTCTTCTTTAGTTTCGTTTTCTGTTTTATTTTCTTCTTTCATTTCTTGTTTTTTAAATATAGCGTTAACATCTATTTTTGTATTTAAAAAATCTTTTATTTCTTTACTTGTTTCTTGTGTAAAAATTTTTTCTTTATTTTCATATGCATATACTGATGCTCCTATTAAAATTATTATTAGAAACATTTTAAACGGTGAGTTTCTTTTTCTTTTTTCTTCCCCACGATAACTTATTCCGTTTCTTCTATAATATATTTCTTTTGCTCTTTGTATTTTTTCTTCATCAGTAAGCATATACATACCTCGCTTTCATGGATCTTATGTCCAATTTTCTTTTACTAATGTATATGCTTTATTAGTAGAAATAGAAGAGAAAAAAATGTAATTATTGCTACAGAAAAATATATTTTTTTCTTTTTTAGTTTTCTCTTATATTGTTCTTCTTTTAAATAATTTTTGACAATGTCCATTCCTTCTAACTTAGCGTAATCCTCTATTTTCTTCTTGTTCGATGAATTGTTTGATTTCAAAATTATTATAGCCTCTTCAATCAAATTTGAAGGTATTTCTTTTAGAATAACTATGTTATTTAATTTTTCTTTATTCATAATTATAAATTTCCTTTCTCTTAACTATGAACACATTAAGTTTTATTTATAATAATTTTCACATCTTTATTTTTAGAATATTTTTTTATTATATCTTCTGAAAAGCCAGCTAGTTCCTGAGTTATTATGATTGTATCGTTCTTATTTTCTATTAATTCTTTAATTTTCTGGTCTACATTTTCTTGGTTATCTAATTTAACAACTTCAAATCCCAGTCTTTCCACAAATTTAAAGTTTTTAAAATCTTGATTTGATTTTAGCCAACTTATTTTCATATTTCTCCTTTCACATTATCAAAAGTTTTACATATTATTAATTAGAGGTGTGTGTAATGAATTCAAAAGGACTTGATTTTAAACATAAAGAAGTTATTAATATCAACAATGCTCAACGACTTGGATATGTTCAAGATGTAAATGCTGAACTTGGCAGTGGTATAATAACTTCTATTATTGTTCCTGGTACAAACAAATTCTTTAATCTTTTTACTTCTGATAATGATATTGTAATTCCTTGGGCTAATATAAAGTGTATTGGTGAAGATATAATTTTAGTTGATATTTAAGTTTATTTCCAAATTCTCTTTATTCGCTCAATTGCGCTTTTTTCTAATCTGGATACTTGTGCTTGTGAAATTCCAATTTCTTCTGCAACTTCCATTTGTGTTCTACCGTCAAAAAATCTTTTATTAACTATTAATTTTTCTTTGTCACTTAATTTTTTCATTGCTTCTAATATTGTTATATTTTCGGCCCATAGTTCATCTGTATTTTTTACATCTTTCACCTGATCCATTATATATATGCTATCTGCTCCATCATTGTAGACAGGTTCTTGCAATGATACTGGATCTTGAATTGCATCTAGACTAAATGCTATGTCCTCTGGTGTTGTTTCTAGTTCTTTTGCAATCTCTTCTATTCCTGGTTCTTTTCCTGTTTCTTTTGTAAGTCTTTCTCTTACTTGTATTGTTTTATATGCTAAATCTCTCACCGATCTACTTACTCTGACTATATTATTATCTCTTAAATATCTTCTAATTTCTCCGTATAATCATCGGAACTGCGTACGTACTAAATTGCACATTTAAACTCGTATCAAAATTATCTATTGATTTTATTAATCCTATACATCCTATTTGAAATAAATCATCTGCGCTCTCATTTCTTCCTGAAAATCTTTGAACTACACTCAAAACTAATCTTAAATTACCTTGTATGAATTTTTCTCTTGCATCTGTATCTCCATTTTTTATTTTTTCTAATAATTCTTTTTTTTCTTCATTTGATAATATAGGTAATTTTGAAGTGTTTACTCCACAAATTTCTACCTTGTTTATCAAACTAAAATCTCCTTTCATTATTGGGTTATTTTAATTATTTCCATTTCTGAGTTTTATATGCAATTTGTAGACTTTTCTTTGCCTTATATTGATAATTTTTTCCATTTGTGATATTATTTATGTGTTAAATAATTCGTTGAAGAAGGGAGGAAAATAAATGTTTGAAAACTTACATGATCCAGACTGCTTGATGAGTACGATTCTTCTGCTTACTGCTATAATTTTTGCCGTTATGGTTTTTATCTTTGTTTTTCTCGCTTCACGGCATGACTTTATAGTAATAAGACTTTTGAAGGCTATTTTGGTGGCAGCACTTACTTGCGCTGGCACTTACATAGTACTTGCAATCATATTTTACATCTTGAGAATATATGTATTTATTATCTTTGTATCTCTATGTATTGGTGCGTCATTTTTCAACTCACTAGATGGTTGATTCATGTGTGAAATGCCAAAAGGCAATTAAAAAGTATTTAATAATACTTCTTAATTGCCTTTTTTCTTTTATTATTTTTTCTTTTATTTTACGTCTTTGTATTTTCTAAGTTTTATAAATAAAGCTATTACTATTCCTGATACAAATACTATTGCAACTGTTACAATTGCATTCATACCTGTTTTAGGTAGTTTTTCGTCTGAAGTTGTTGTTCCTTGGTTTCCATTACCACTGTTGCTATTGTTATTATTGTAGTTGATGTTGTTGCTTCCATTCTTACTGTTACTATTGTTATTATTATTGCTGTTATTATTTCCACTATTATTGTTATTGCTATTACTGTTGTTATTTCCGCTATTATTGTTATTGCTATTACTGTTGTTATTTCCGTTATTATTGTTATTGCTATTACTGTTGTTATTTCCGTTATTATTGTTATTACTATTGTCGTTATTTCCAGTGTTATCATCATTTTTCTTAATATTTGTTATAACAATGTCTACTGTTGTTGTATTGCCATTTATATCTTCAACTGTAATTTGTTCTTTAGTGTTTTGTGTATATTCTCTTGATATTTGATATCCGTCATCTGATAATGTCCATCCTGGTTTGAATTTTAATTTTATATTTGAAGTTATAGTTACTGTTACATTATTACTTGTAGTATCTTTTGTGCTATATTTTATATCTACAATATTTTTTACTAATGATTTTGTAACTGTAACTGTACATGTAGCTGTTTTTCCATTGGCTGTTTTTACTGTTATTGTTGTTGTTCCTTCTGCTACAGCTGTTACTTTTCCATCTTGTGTTACAGTTGCTACATCTGGCTTGCTACTTGTCCAAGTTAAAGTATTTTCTTTATTAGTATTACTTGGTGTTATTGTTGCTGTTAATGTAAATTCTTTTGTTCCATTTAAATCTAATGTTTTTGTTGTTTCACTTAATGATACGCTATCTGGATCTACTACTTCTGAACTGCCTGCGTTTGTAACTATTACTTTGCAAGTAGCTGTTTTTCCATTAGCTGTTGTAGCTGTAATTGTACATTCTCCTGCTTTTCCATATTTAGGTCCAAGTATCACAACGTCTCCACCTTTGAAAACTTGAGCTATTGTATCATCACTTGTTGTCCATGTAATTTTATCATTTATATTTACATTGTCAGGAGAAAGTGTTGCTACCAATGAATATATATTTTCTTTAAATTCTGTTCTTATTTCTGTTTTATTTAATGTTATGCTTTCTGGGCTCACTTCATTTGTTGGATAATATTTTGTTGCGCCAGTGCTATAGCAATATTCTTTTGTTACTTTATTATACAAGCATGCTATTCCATAAGAATCTAATACTGGTATAAAATCTCCAATCAAGGTTCCTGATGCATCCCATACTTTTAAGTAATATATTCTGCTTTCTAAACCTCCAACTTTTAAAGTATTTGCTGGTTCTAATACTGGTGATATATCAGAATATGATTTAACAGCTGTTCCATCTACTGAGTATGTTCCTTTATCTTGTACGACAACAAAAGGTTTTTCTTTTGTTGGAGTGAATATTCCTTTATCTGTATTAACACCATATCTACTAGCTAATACTGTTCCTTCTAGTCTTAGTTGGATGCTTGTTGAATCTGATGTTCCATATGCATTTATTAATGTTCCGTATTTTTCTTGTGTTGTAGCTGCTTTAAGTTCATATTTGCAATTTGAATTTATTTTTAATTTAGTATCAATTGCATAAGATGTTTGAACATATCCATTTTGTAATTCTGTATATGTTGAACTTGTTTTGTTTTCAGCTGCATCAATAATTGCTTTTGCAACTTTAGGATATTTAAATGTTGCGCTATCTCTATCTAAAATTCCGTAGTTAACATTATTATTGTTTATTCTTCCTGAATCCCACCAGAAACACGTCATTCCATATGATTTTGCTAATTTTACATATGCAAATGCTTTATTTGCAATTTCTGTTTCACCAACTGATGGAATATCCCATCCGAATTCACCTACTATTACTGGAACACCTTGACTGATAAATTTCGTATTTAATTTCTCACATATTGTTTGTGATAATATTCCATAATAATGGACTTGAACCATTATATGATTTTTTACAGTATCTGTTGGAACTTCAAATAAATCAATCGCTTTATCTAGAACTTCTGCACCATATGTATTAACACTTAAAAATCTGTTTGCATTATTTCCGCCTGTTTTTCTAACAGTATCAACAAATGTTTGATTGTATGTATTTATTGATTTTACTGCTGCATCTCCTGCATCATTTGCAGAAATCCAATTTGCATTATGAATTAATATTTCATTAAATCCTTCAAAAATTAATCTATTATCATAATCTTTAAATCTTGTTGCTATTTGTGTCCATACATTTTTTAATCTTTCATTATATGTTTGTTTTTCTGTTGAATCCGCTGTTGCAAATATTATTGGCCAATCTCCTTTTCCAACATCGTGATGTACATTTACAATACAGTACATGTTATTATCTAACGCATAATTTACAACTTCCTCAACTCTATCTAACCATGCAGATGAAATTGTTCCTGTGTACTGAGTACCTTTTTCAATATTTGCCCCCCATGTAACTGGAATTCTAACTGCATTAAATCCTTTAGCTTTTACTTCATCAATCATTGCTTTAGTGGTTACTGGATTTGACCATGCTGTTTCATAATATGAAGGTGCATATATTGTTGAATCTTTTGGATCTGTTGCAGAATCCAAAGTATTTCCTAAGTTCCACCCTGCCTTCATATCTGTAACAACTTGCTGAGCTGTTGCTGTTGTTAAATCAATTCCAGAATTATACTTTTCTTTTGAATCATTTACACTTATTCTCATATTCATATTTGATTTGGTATAGAATATTGCTGTGCCTACAATTGTTAGTAAAATCATAAGTGCAATCAGTTTTAAAATCACTTTACTTTTTTTCATATGTGTTCCTTTCTTTTTCCCATTTCTTCATTATATACTATATCATATTGAATATTTTTTTGTGTATTTTTGTTCCTTTTTTAATTAAATTGTAATATTTATATTAATTTGTTACATTTATAAATCAATCTCACCTTCAAAAACGTTAATTGCCATTCCTTCCATATATACTTCTTCTGTTTCTGGGTTTATATATATTCGCAAACTTCCGCCATCTAAGTCTACTTTAACATCATTATTTATTTCTTTTTCTTTATACATTGCATATGCGCTAGCTACTGCTCCTGTTCCACAAGCTAATGTTTCGCCAACGCCTCTTTCCCAAACTCTAACTCTTATATTACTTTCATCAATTTTTTCTACAAACTCAACATTTGTCTTTTGAGGAAAGAACTTATAATTCTCTATAATTCTTCCACATTTGGCTACTTGAATTTCTTTAACATTTTTCACTTTAATAACTGTATGAGGATTTCCAACACTTAAAAAAATTCCTTCAAAATCTTTATCAGATGCTCGAAACATTACTTTGCACATATTATTTGTGTTGTAATATCTTTGTGGCAAATATATTGGTAGTTTATTAGCAGATGTTTGAGGTTTTCCCATATTTATTCTAACTGCCATTATTTTATTATTTTCCACTACCAATTTTACTGTTTTTAACCCAGCTAATGTTTCAATTGTCATTTCTTCTTTATTTGTGTGTCCTTTTTCATATAAATATTTTGCTAAGCATCTTATTCCATTTCCACACATTTCTGCTTCAGTTCCGTCATTATTAAAAATTCTCATTTTGAAATCTGCTATTTTGCTATTGCTAAATAAAATTAATCCATCTGCTCCTATTCCAAAATGTCTATCACATACAAATTTTGAAAATATTTTCAAATTATATTGTTTGGTATTTTCAAATTCTGTACATATAAAATCATTTCCTAAACCTTGCATTTTTGTAAACTTAATCATAAAAAAATTCACCTCTACTCTACTGTATGAGGTGAATTTTATTTTATTCTTATATTTCAATTATATCTCCATCGTTTGGAAATTCTACATTAACATTTTCTTTATATACATCATCATTTCTGTGTATTGCATAAATTTTTGTATTAGGATATTGTTCTGAAAGAGTTATTACTTCTCCTAATCCCATATGTGATTTAGTTGAAAACATTCTTGTTGCATCTAAAAAGGCGCAATCTGATTTTTCACATATTTTTTTGACATTATCACATAATGTTGTATCTGTTGCATATCCGACTGTTTTGTTATTTTTCTCAATTGTAAATCCTAATATTGGTTTGCAATCTCCATGTTCTAGTTCATATGCTGTAATTTTCATTTGATCAGTTTCAAAACTTTCTCCATCAGTTAGTTCTACAAATTTAACATGATATTTTTCTTCGAAATTTTCATATTTTTCTTTGTTTCCATCTCCGAAGCAAAGTTCAAAGAGCTGAATTACTTTTTCTTTTATGCCTTTTCCACAAATTATATACAATAGGTTTGTAGTTTCTCCTCTAATGCTTCGTCCTATTAGATAATTTGGTAAATCGACAAAGTGATCTGCATGTACATGTGTTATAAGTAAATAATTGACTGACTTTGTATAAATTTCTAATTGCTCTATTTTTTTCACTACTCCTGAACCGACGTCTAAAAGTATGTCATCAACCATTATGCTTTGATTTCCTCTTTTGACTGATCCCATTGTGCCTGTACCTATGCACCTAATTTTCATTCGTTTTACCTATCCTTATTTTCTTTTTCTTCTTTGTATTTCATACGCAAATTCACTTGTTAGAGAACTTGGTAATAATTTACTTGCAACATGTACAAATTTCATTTTGAAACCTGGAATTATAACAGGCTTTTCTTCAAACATTTTGTTTATTCCATATTCTGCAACATATTCTGCACTATATGATTTCATTCTAAAATCAACTTTAGCTACTTTGTTAAAGTTTGTTTTGGTAGGTCCTGGACATAATGCGCTTATATGAACTTCTGAGCCTTCTTTTTTTAGTTCTGTGTAAATTGCTTTAGTATATGATAATACAAAATTCTTAGAAGCATAATATTCTGCCATAAGAGGTCCAGATAAAAATCCTGCTATTGATGAAACATTTAATATATATCCTAAATTTCTTTTCTTCATATCTTTTAGGAATAATTTAGTTAGCATGTGCAATGCTGTTATATTCAAATCTATTAACTCTAAGTCTTTTTCTAGATTTGTTTCTGTTACAAGTCCATGCACACCAAATCCAGCATTATTTACTAATACTTCTATTGGTTCATTTTTGTACATTTCATGTAGTTTCCAAACATTTTCTCTATCTGTTAAGTCCATTGAAACGACTTCAACTTTTGTTTTTACTTCTCTTTGAATATCTTTTAGTGCAAGTTCATTTCTTGCTACTACTATAATATCATATCCTAAATCGCTCAAATAAAGAGCTATTTCTCTCCCTATTCCAGAAGATGCGCCTGTTATTAATGCTTTCATTCTACTTTCACCATTCCTAATATTTTTTCTCTTATCTTTTTCAAAATCTTTTGTATATTATTAGTGTGCTATATAGATTTAAGTTGCCCATTTGTGAAAAAATATTGTCCCTGGGTTTATACTTTCTTTTTAATTAGTATCTGTCTTTTATTCATTACAATTACTGCAAAAATAATATGTAACCACATATTATTTTTTAGAATATTAGACTCCTTTTACATCCTTTTAATAATTTTTACTAATATATTATAAACTTAAATCCAAATTTATTTTCTTTTGTTTATATTTTTCTACTGTATTTTTTATAATATACTTAAATACGAATTATTGCAATATAATTTTTTTATTTTATATTGATTTCATATATACTTTTTGTGTTGGATACACAAGTGGTATATTTTCTCTGTCTAATACAGATAAAATATCGCAATTGATTTTTTCTTTTACTTCTAAGTATTTATTATAATCTGCTGTATTTATGTACGCATATACTAGAATTATATTAGCATCGCTTTCTATACTATCAAAATGCACTCCTATTGTTTCATCAATAATATTTTCATTATTTCTTAAAACTGTTTTTATTCTTGAAATACATCTATTTACTGTTTCAGAATTTGCTTCTAAGCTTATTCTAAGATTCATTTCTATTCTTCTATTTTCTATTTTGCTCCAGTTTTTTACGTATTCAGTTACGATAACAGAATTAGGCATTGATATTTCAGTGTTGTTTACTGCTTTTAATCTTGTACTTCTAAATGTTATATCTGCAACTGTTCCTTGGAATTTTCCAACTTCTATAAAATCGCCTATTTCAAAAGGTTTATCTGTTATTATCGTAAATCCACCTATTAGGCTTTTTACAAAGTCCTGTGCAGCTAAAGCAACAACCGCACTTCCTAATCCTAAACCTGTTGCTAATCCTCCTAAGTCATAATTAAAATCGGAAAGTATCATAAATGCTGCAACTATATATGTTAAGGATTTTAAAATCTTTCCAATAAATGAATTTAGTGCTTCATTTCCGTTAAACCTAGTAGCAGATTCAAGTTTTGTGAAAAATGTTGAATCTGGTTCTAAGCAATTTGTTATTGCTTTTGCAACTGTTAATATAAGTAATATCTTAAAAACTTTGTTGTATAAATTAATTACACCTTTGGGCAAATCTAAAAAATATATTGCTATTCCAAATCCAGCTACAGTTATAATAAATTTAAACGGTCCGTAAAATCCACTTTCTGTAACTTTTGTATCAACCTTAAATAATTTATGAAAGATTAATATAACTATATGTGCAATTACTGGGCTTATAATTTTACCGCCTAAAATTATAGCTAATGCTGTGCTATATTTTAATACATTATTTACATCCATTGACGCAATAATTTCATTCACCATTTTTTCTCCTATCTTCTTTTGTTTTAACGATTGTATTATATATTATTGTTTATTTTTTTTCAATATAATTTTAAGGCTAAAAAAAATAAATATACAATATGAAAAAAACATTATATTTATTTTCGGCCCCTTGCTAAAAGATTTTACCACCTACAAAACTTCGTTTAGCAGGTTAAGTAAAAACTTTCAAACTGCGCGTCACTCAAAAATAAATATAATGTTCTTTCTTTATAGTAATATGTTTTTTATTTTCCTTCTTCTCTTGCTTTTATTATGTATCTATTTGCATTGCTTTCGTTCGTACATGTTATTAATGTTATTTCTCGTTTTCCATGTGTTACTTGAGATGTGTCTTTTGTGTTATCTTCACTTACGACATGTTTGTCATATACAATATAGTTTACTTTTCTTCCATAGTTATCAGTTATTTCAATGCTATCTCCGTTTTCTAGTGTTGGTACTTTACTAAAGAAAAGTGAGTTTCTATAGTTATGTCCAACTATACAAAAGTTTCCTACTTCGTTTGGATCTGCTCCGTGGAATTTACAAGGTGAAATTTTTAGTAATGCAACTGACCAGTGATCTAATATTGGATATGGTTCAGACCAATTTAATTTTGGAATGTTTATTGTTGCTATAGCATAGTATTCTTCACCATTATCTGCCTTCATGACATTTTTTGCTGGTACATTAGTTTTTCTAACAGCATTTGCATTATTTAAGTTTGATGTATCAATTGTAGTAGTTGAATCCTCATCATTTAATATTACAACGATTTTTTCATTATCTTCTACTTTTACTGTTGTATCATCATATACATATGTTTCTTGTGCAGAGTCTGGAACTTGCATACTTGCTAATATTTCTTGGGATTTTCTCTCATCTGCATATTTATCGTATTCTGCATATATATAATATGAAAAAAGAAGGCACAACAAAAAAACAGAAATTATAAAATCAATTTTATATAATTTTTTCTGTCTCTTTAGTTCAGGTGTTATATATAATTTTTCTGTTATCAAAATCTGATTCAAACTATTTTGCCCTCCTATCTTTTTTTATTATATCATCTACCAATTTCTTTGTATATATATGTAATTTATTTGTAATCCATTTTTATTATAATTTTTATATCTTGTATATAATAGAAAAAAGAGGTGTTTCCACTTCTTTTCTATTCTATATATCCTATTTTTATGAGTTAAATTAATTTAAAGGTATAAATTTTTTAACAACACTTTCTTCTCCTGTATGTTGTTCCAATGATGCTAAATGTACTTCATAAGAAGCATTTATTTTATTTTCTACTATTGATTCTATTTCATTTAAATCTTTTTGTTCTGCTAAAACTAACTCACTAACTAAAATTTGTTTAGCATTTAAAAGCATTTTCTTTTCGCCAGTAGATAAACCTTTTTCTTTTTGTTTGAAACTTAAATTTCTAACAATATCTGCTACTTCATAAATGTTTCCTGTTTTCATTTTTTCCATATTGTCTCTATATCTTTTGTTCCAATTCATAGACATTTCTGTGCTCTCTTGTTCCAAAACTTTAATGACTTTCTCGGCAGATGCTTTGTCTATGATATTTCTAACTCCAATTTCTTCTGCTTTTGCAGTAGGAACCATAACCTTTACCTCACCTGGCATTTTTATAATATAATAAGATTGCTTTTCATCAAGAATTGCTTTCTCCTCTATTGATTCTATTACTCCAGCGCCATGCATTGGATAAACTACTTTGTCACCTACATTAAACATGTAAGACTCACTCCTTTCAGGTAAATTTTATTTTTAGCACATATTTATTATACAACAAAATCTACCAAAAGTCAAAATAAAAATTTTTATTTTTTATAATTATGTTTATTAACTATTGATTTTTTATTTCAGTTATTGTATAGTTTTATATTTAGTTTTCTAATAGAATAAAAGCGGACTATTTATAACATTTTCGTCAATTATAACATTTTAATTCCGCTTTTTTGCTCATGCCCAGAAATTTGCTTAGCAAACTTCTGGGTATTGTTATTTTATATAATAAGAATTTTGGAAAAACTTTCTATTATAATAACGCAAAAAAAATAGCAATTTTAAAATTGCTATTTTTTTGCGCTTATTATTTATTAGTAGATCCGAATCCTCCGACTCTTTCTCCTTCGGCATTGTCATTATCTACTGTGTAATATTTTAGGAATATTCCTTGTCCTAATACATCACCTTTTTTTATTTCTAAATCATGTTCAAAGAAATTGAAAAATGCAAACATTATTGCTCCATCATTATCTGGATTTCCATAGTAATCGCTATCCACAATTCCTACACTGTTTGCTAATATTAATCCTTTCTTTCCTGGGTTAGAACTTCTATTGCATAACATTAAGTATTCATCATCTGGCATGTATGCTTTTAATCCTGTTTTTACTAAAGTTGGCTTTTGACCAAATTTGTATGCTGGAATTATGCAATCTTCTGCTGCTTCCATATCATATCCAGCTGATTTTTTTGTTTTTCTAACTGGCAAATTTATATTCTTATCTTCAAATCCTTTTGCTACTTCAAATCCTCTTACTTTTTCCATTTTACTTTTCATCCTTTCTAACACAAATTCTAGTTATCTGTCTCTTCTATCCCAATACTTGATAATATTTTTTTCTCAGAGTCAGAAAAATCACTTCCTCTTTTATAACACAATTTTTGATTTTTTACAATCAATTTATTAGGATAATATTCTCCAAGTATTTCGCTTTGTTCTTCTGTTGATAGTGTTATATTTTTGTCTCCTGCTAAGTCTTGTTTTATAACAATTTTTTCTTCAACTTTTGTTTTCATATCTGACATTGTTTCTTTAAATTGTGTATCTTTTGCATTTTTAGTTAGTGAATTTTCTCCTATCGAATAATATGTTAATGTTACCGCAATTATTAGCATAACAACAACTGTAGTTGTTAACATTATCAGTGTTATTCCATTTTCGTTTTTATTCATTTTAACCACCTATTACCTTTTATTATATCTTATATATTTTTCAAAATCATGTCAATATGTTGTCTTGCTATTTTGCGAAAAAAAAGAAGCTAAAATTTAGCTTCTTCGTTTTAATTTTTATTAATACCATCCTGTTGCTTGTGAATGATATAAAGCAACTGTTGGGTTTCCATATCTTCCTTTTATATAGCTTAATCCCCAATTCACTTGTGTTTGGTAGTTTGTTAAATAATCACTTCCTGCACTTGCCATTTTGCTTCCTGGTAATGCTTGTGGTATACCATATGCACCTGAATATCTATTTTGAGCATACATGTTCCAATGACTTTCTTTGTTCCATAATGACACTAAATTGTAATAATCGTTTTCACTCCATCCGTATGCCGCACATCTTTGTCTAGCATATGCTTGAGCTTCTGCAGCACTTGCTGATGATGCTCCTAAATTTCTACTTGCCATTGTAGATCTGTTACTTACTTTAACAGTTACTTGGACAATTTTATCAACAGGTTCTTGTACAACTTGTTCAGATATTTGTGTTCTTTCAACTTCGACATCGTTTTGGTATTTTATTTTATATGTTATTTCTTTTATTCCGTTTTGTCCTTCTTGAAGAACTTTGTCAACTTTTTCTCCTTGTGCTGTTGATGATACTTCTTTGGTTATTGTTTCAAATGGTATTTCAACAGTTTCTTTTACTATTTTTTCAACAATTGTTTCATTGTTTGAATTTAAAACTTCATTACTTTCAATTACATCTGTTGAAGTTGCTTCTGTATTTTTTTCTTCTGTTACTTCTTGAACATTTTTTGTGTCTTTTCTTGCAATTGTAATAGTTTTGCTTGAATCAATATTTTCTTCAAAACTTGGTGTAACTATTTCCTCTTCAGAAATATAAATATTATTTTCTTTTAAAATATCGTTTACATTTGTTTTTGATGTTATTACTGTTAATTCTGTTTTATCTGAAAATTTTATTGTTACACTATTAACTGATTGTGTTCCTGCTAAGACGCCTATACCTAGTAATACTACTAGGACTAATGTTATAAAAACAATCCTTTTAATTATCCCTTTGGATAAAGTTTCTTCTGTTTTCATATATTCCTCCCTTTAGAAATAACAAGTTGATTATACTCCTTTTAGTCACATTTGTCAACTTTTGTACATTTCATGAAAGCAAGTACCCGTAAGCTTTTTCAATTTTATATCAAAAAACGTATATATAATAATATATGTTTCTAATTTAATTTTATTACTTTTTATATTTATTTTTCTTGTTTTTTTCATCTCCTTGTGCTATTATCCTTTTATAAGTTAATATAAGGAGGGACAATTATGGGAGCTTTAATTATTATCATTGTTCTTATTGTTTTCATCGCTATTTTTGTAATGTCTGTTTATAATGGACTTATCTCTTCAAGAAATCAAGTTGAAAATGCTTGGTCAAAAATAGATGTTGAATTACAAAGAAGATTTGATTTAATTCCAAACCTTGTCGAAACAGTTAAAGGATATATGAAACACGAAGAAAGTGTTTTAACTAAAGTTACTGAGCTTCGTACTTCTTGGGCTAGTGCTTCAACAATTCAAGAAAAAGCAAAACTTGAAAAAGAATTATCTTCTGCTTTAAATTCAATTAATGTGGTTGCTGAACAATATCCAGATTTAAAAGCAAATACAAACTTTTTAAGTTTACAAGAAGAGCTTTCTAATACAGAAAACCAAATTTCTTCTTCACGTGCTTCATACAACAATATTGTTACAGCATATAATACAAAACTAGAAATTTTTCCAAATAATATAATTGCTAATATGTTCAATTTTAAACAAGCTGAATTATTTAAAGTTGAAGATGAAGCTGTAAAAAATAATGTTAAAGTTTCTTTTTAATTATATTAAAGAACATTAAAAAAAATATTATATTGATTTTTAATTTCTTGCTAAAATCTTTTCCCACCTACTAAACTTCGTTTAGTAGGTTAGGGAAAAACTTTCAAACTGCGCGTCATTTAAAAATCAATATAATATTTTCTTTTTCTATAATTAATATCAATAGAACCGAAAATATTAAAATTTTCGGTTCCTTTTTTTATTTATTCAACTCTTCTATAAACATTTTGTTAAGCATTTGCGGATTTGCTTTTCCTTTTGTCTCTTTCATTGCTTGTCCTACTAAGAATCCTAATGCTCTATCTTTTCCTGCTTTGTAGTCAGCTACTGATTGAGGATTATTTTCTAGTACTTTTAATACTACTTCTTTTATTGCTCCTTCATCAGAAATCTGAATCCATCCTTTTTCTTTTATTATTTCACTTGGAGCTTTTGGATTTTCAAATAGTTCATCAAGGACTTTCTTTCCTATGTTATTGCTTATTGTTCCTTTATCGATTAATTCTACTAATTCTCCTAATTCTTTTCCTGTGAATGGAATCTTATCAGCCTCTTCTTCTTTTTCATTTAAGATTCTTGCTATATCTGACATTAACCAGTTGCTTACTGCTTTTGGATTTTTAGATTTTTCGGTTGCTTCATCAAATATATCTGAATAATATTTTGAAGAAGTTACAAAGTTAGCAGCCTTTTCAGATAGTTCAAAATCATTGATATATCTTTCTTTCTTAACCTCTGGTAACTCTGGTAGGTTCTTTCTGATGTTTTCAATGTATTCATCAGATAATTTTATTGCAACTAAATCTGGATCTGGGAAATATCTATAATCTTGTGCATCCTCTTTATCTCTCATTGGGAATGTTTTTCCAGATACATCATCCCATCTTAATGTTTCCTGAGTAATTGTTCCGCCATTTTCTATTACTCCTACCTGTCTTTCAGCTTCATAGTTGATAGCTCTAACAATTGATCTGAATGAGTTCATGTTTTTCATTTCTGTTCTTGTTCCAAATTCTGTTGCACCTTTTTTTCTAACTGAAACGTTAACGTCGGCTCTTAGTGAACCTTCTTGCATTTTACAGTCTGATATTTGGATATATTCAAATATTGATTTCAATTTTCTTAAGTAATTTTCAGCTTCTTCAGCACTTCTCAAGTCTGGCTCTGAAACTACTTCTATTAGTGGCACTCCAGCTCTGTTTAAATCTACAAAGCTTCCTCTTCCATATTCGTCATGGTTTAATTTTCCTGCATCTTCTTCTATATGAATTCTTAAGATTCTTATAGTCTTCTTTTCTCCGTTTTCATCTGCTATATCTACATGTCCATTTTGACATAATGGCATGTCATATTGTGATATCTGATATGCTTTTGGTAAATCAGGATAAAAATAATTTTTTCTATCATTTTTACTATTTTTTGATATAGTACAATTTGTTGCAAGACCTGCTTTTACGGCATATTCTACTACTTTTTCATTTAACACTGGTAATGTTCCTGGCATTGCCATACATATTGGGCAGCAGTGTGTATTTGGCTCTCCACCAAATTCTGTAGGACATGAACAAAATATTTTTGTTTTTGTTGATAGTTCACAGTGTACTTCTAGTCCTATTACTACCTCGTAATCTTCTAGTGACATCTTCATTTCCTCCTTTATTTTATAGATTAGCGATCTTTATTTTTTAAATTCTGGCTTATATTTTTCTCTAAATTTAACTTCTTGTTCTAATGTATATGCTGCTCTGAATATTGTTTCTTCATCGAAATGTTTTCCAATAAGTTGAACTCCTATTGGCATTCCTTCTTTATCTAAAGAAACTGGTAAGCTCATTCCTGGTAATCCAGCAATATTAACTGGTACAGTGCATATATCTGCTAAATACATTTCAAGTGGATTATTAGATTTTTCACCTATTCCAAATGCTACTGTTGGTGATGTCGGTGTTAAAATTAAATCATATTTTTCGAACAATTTTTGATATTCATTTCTTATTACAGTTCTAACTTTTTGAGCTTTTTTATAATACGCATCATAGTATCCTGATGATAATACGTATGTTCCTAATATAATTCTTCTTTTTACTTCCGGTCCGAATCCTTCTGTTCTTGAGTTTATATATATTTCTCTTAAATTATCGAATTTTTCTGATCTATATCCATATCTAATTCCATCGAATCTACCTAAGTTTGAACTTGCTTCTGCGCAGGCAATAATGTAGTAAACTGCTAATGCTTCTTTTCCGATATCTAGGCTACATTCTTCAACTGTTGCACCTAATTCTTCGTATTTTTTAGCTGTTTCTAATATAGCTTGTTTTACTTCTTCATTAATTCCTTCTCCTATGAATTCTTTTGGTAATCCTATCTTTAATCCTTTAACATCTTTTACTAAGCTCTTTGTATAATCTTTTTTCTCTATATCTACTGATGTTGTATCTTTTTCATCATGACCTGCTATTATATTTAATAACATTGCACTATCTTCAACGTCTTTTGTTATTGGTCCTATTTGGTCTAGTGATGATGCAAATGCAACTAATCCATATCTTGAAACTAAACCATATGTTGGTTTTAGTCCTACAACACCGCAAAGTGAAGATGGCTGACGAATTGATCCACCAGTGTCACTTCCAAGCGCCCATGGTACTAAGTTTGCTGCAACTGCTGCTGCACTTCCTCCTGAAGATCCTCCTGGTACTTTGCTTAAATTCCATGGATTGTGTGTTGGATGGAAGTATGAATACTCTGTTGAACCTCCCATTGCAAATTCGTCCATATTTAATTTTCCTAAAGAAATCATATCTTCTTCTTTTAATTTTTCTATAACTGTTGCATCATATGGTGATACAAAATTTTCTAGCATTTTTGAGCTACATGTTGTTTTTTCACCTTTTGTGCACATATTGTCTTTTATTCCTATTGGAATTCCTGCAAACTTTGGAATCTTTTCTCCTGCTTCTCTTTTTTCATCTATTTCTTCAGCTTCTTCTAAAGTTTTCTCTCCTGCTTTTGTAACAAAAGCTTGTACATCATTTTCTTTTTCATCTATTCTCTTTAAATAACTCTCAACTATTTCTTGAGAAGTAATCTCTTTTTTCTCTAATTTTTCTAGTAACTCATGTACTGTAAGTTCATAGATTTCCATTTCTGCTTTCTCCTTTCGCTTAAGTTTTTAATTTATTACCTTTGGTATTCTGAACATTCCCTCATCTTGACTTGGGGCATTTGATAATAATTCATCTTTATTACTTTCTTGTTTTATCTCATCTTTTCTGAATACATTATAGTTTTCATTAATACCTATTGTCTCTCCGATATCATCTGTGTTTACATGGTTTATAGTATCTGCAAAATCTAATATTTCTTGTAGATTTTTCTTATAGTTTTCTAGTTCATTATCAGCTAATTTTAAACGAGCTAATTTTGCTATGTGTAGAACATCTTTATCTTCTATTTGCATGTATCCCATCTCCTTTCAAATATTCCTTATTATATAACTATATCCGCAAAAAATCAATACGAATGCATTAAGGGACGAACTTTTTTTGGAAAAAAGTTCGTCCCTTTTGTTTTATTTTAATCTTCTTTATCAAAAATACTATGTTTTCCGTCTGATAGCATTTTAATTTGATTTGTTTTCATTAATTTATTTCTTAGAAGTTTGAATGGTTCTATAATTATATATTTTGCTTTTTCTGTAAATTGTTTTATTCTATTTTTTATGCTTCTTTCTTCTTTTATTCTCTCTTCTTCTTCTGTTTCATATTGCTCAATAAGTTCTTCAATTTTAGGAAAATCTAATTTATACTTTTGGTATTTCATTTCTTCAATATCATCTTGCCCGTTGACTCTTAATACTTTTAATGTTTCTTTCTTCAAGAGTATTATATATTCTGATACATCGTATATTCTTGTTTCTATATCTTCTATATTTAAAATTTTCCTTGTTTTAGCTACATTAGGTATTTTCTTAATTCTATAATTTAGATTTTCAGATTTGACTAAGCTTTCTTTTTTCTCATCATAGTCATATCCATCTTTAAAATTAATTCTATCTATTGCAAAGAAATCGTTATCATAAAATAGAATGCTAACTGTTTTATCTTCATCTTTTATAAAATATGCTTTTACTTTTTCAAGTTCGAAATTGTCTAATGTTTTTTTGAATTCAAATATCGTTTTGCTATTAATTTTTTCTAATTCATTTTTTACGTTTATTTTCGTTTCTGTTTTAACAATTTCTTTTTCAATATTTTTCTCTTCAATTATCTCATTATTTTTTAACTCTTCCACTTTTTTACCCCTTTGTGTTTAAAGTGAAATCATTATAGTTTTCAATTTAATATAAGTCAATTACAAAAGATTTTCATTTTAGTAACATTCTACCGTATTTTACATTTTGTCAATAATTTCTTGTATTTTCTTCTTGTCAAATATGTATTTTTTATTGCAAAAATGGCATACTGTTTCTAGGTTTTCTTCGTGTTCAATTAAGTCTTGTAATTCAGCTTTCCCTAAGGAAATTAGTCCTTTTTCGAACTTTTCAAAACTACAATTACACTCATATGCAAGTGAACTGTTTTCTTCTATTTCTTTTATCTTAGAATCCCCTGTTATTATTGTTGCAATTTCCTCTAATTTCTTGTTTTCTGATAAAATTTTGCTTATTGAAGGTACTTTTTGTATGTTTTCTTCTAGTTTTGTTACAATTTCGTCTGTAACGTCTGGCATTAAAGAGATTAGGTATCCTCCAGCCTTCTCAACTCCGTCTTTATTAACCAAAACTCCTAAAGAAATTGCTGATTTTTTCTGTTCAGACTCTACAAAATATCTTGCAAAATCTTCTGCAATTTCTCCACTTGTTAATGGTACGATTCCTATATATGGTTCTTTTAATCCTATATCTTTTATTATATTTAAGTACCCTGCTTTTCCAACTGCACCACCTACATCTATTTTTCCTTTATCATTTAATGGTAGTTCTACATGAGGATTTTGTATATATGCTCTTACTTTGGGTGTTTTATCTGTTACTGCTATCATTGTACCAATGGGTCCATCACCTTTGATTTGGGCACTTATACTGTCATCGGCATTTTTTAAATCTACTCCCATTAATGTAACTGCTGTTAATAGTCTACCTAATGCTGCTGTTGTTGTTGGAGTTAAATCATGTATTTCTCTTGCTTTTTCAACTATTTGAGTAGTTTCTGCTACTGTGATTGCAACTTTACCATCATATGCTAAGAATTTTTTAATTTTATCTCTACTTTCCATATTATATAATCCCTCTTTCTTATTGCTTTCCGAGTTTTTATTATACCTTTTTTTCTTGCTTTTATCAATGTTTTTCGCATAAAAATAACCTACCAGCTTTTGCTAGTAGGTTGTTTATTGTTATTTTATTTCATAAGATTCTATTTGACCCTTATCATTGATTTTGAAGTTTACTTCTTTTTTGATATCAGGTCCTTCTGATGATGCAGTTACATTTGCTTTATAACCATCAGTTGTTTTTTCTATAGAGTTTACTTCATATTTTATGCCTGTTTCACCTATGTTATCGTAACACAAATAACCATTTTCATTGCTGTAAATATCGCCCCATTGTTTTTCATAACATTCTTCTGTCATATATTCAAGCATTTTGTTTTTGAATTCCTTATATTTTATTGTAGTTTTGTTGAATCCGCTTTTTTGTGCCGGTTGTTCTTGTTCGCTTTCAGATTCATCTTTATAGAATCCTAAAGTTTCTAAATTCATTCCTGGACCATTTGATTTTGCTGATTCTAGATCTAAACAAGCTTGTATTGCTTTTTTTATTTCAGTATTTGATAATGTTTGATTTTTATCTTTGTTGCTTGTTGTGTTTTCTGAATCTCTTGAACCTATAGTGTCTGATATTGTATTCATTTTTTCTTGCAAATCAGTTACTGTTTCATTCAAAGTATTTACTGTCGCTTGTAATTCCGTTGATTTCTCTGTTTCCTTTGTTTTTTCATTGTAAAATTTGTATGTAAAAAATCCCATAACTGCTATTATAATTAATGCAAGTACTAAAAGAACTATCAATACTCCATTATTCTTTTTCGTGTTTTTTTCTTCCACTTTTTTCACCACACTTTCTTTTATAAAATAATTCATAAAAATTTTATCATTTATCATTTTTTAATGCAAGTTTGGAATACTAGTTATTACTTCTTTTCGATTACTTCATAAAATAAAAAATACACCCAAAACATTAGAGTTTCTCTAACATTTGGGGTGTATAAATTTTTATTTATTATTCTTCATCATCATTTTCTTGTTGGTTAGCTATTTCATCGATTGCATCTGCTTTGTCTAAATCAACTGGCTCTGGTTCTTCTTTTTTAATAAAGTCTGTATTAATTTTTAAGTTTTTGTATTTCTTTAAACCAGTTCCTGCTGGGATTAATTTACCGATGATAACATTTTCTTTTAATCCTAACAATTCATCTGTCTTACCTTTGATTGCTGCTTCTGTTAATACTTTAGTTGTCTCTTGGAATGATGCAGCTGATAAGAAACTATCTGTAGCAAGAGATGCTTTTGTGATTCCAAGTAATACTCTTCTTCCTTTTGCTGGTTTCTTTCCTTCTGCTATAGCTTTTTCGTTTGCTTCTTCGAATTCATACATATCCATTAATGAAGCTGTAAATAATCCTGTTTCTCCAGCATCTTCAACTCTTACTTTATTAAGCATTTGTTTTGTTATAACTTCGATGTGTTTATCGTTGATATCAACACCTTGGTTTCTATAAACTTTTTGAACTTCAGAAATGATGTAGTTGTAAACTCCTTCTGGTCCGTTAATTGCAAGTATATCATTTGGATTAATACTTCCTTCTGTTAATGGAGCTCCGGCTTTTATTTCATCGCCCTCTTTAACTTTTAGTTTTGAACCAAATGGAATTACGTATGTCTTAGCATCGTCTTTTCCAACTACTGTTACTTCTTTTCTCTTCTTGTCATCATTTATTGTAACTTTACCATCTATTTCAGTTATTGTAGCTAAACCTTTAGGGTTTCTAGCTTCAAATAACTCTTCAACTCTAGGAAGACCTTGTGTGATATCTCCTCCAGCTACACCACCAGTATGGAATGTTCTCATTGTAAGCTGTGTACCAGGCTCACCAATTGATTGTGCAGCTATGATTCCAACAGATTCTCCTATTGCAACTCTTTGTCTTGTTGCTAGTCCCATACCATAGCACTTGCTACAAGCTCCGTATTTACTTCTACATCCAAGAATTGATCTAACTTTTACTTTCTTGATTCTGCTATTCATTATCTTCTTAGCTAAATCATCTGAAATCATTGTGTTAGTATCACATAATAATTCTTTCGTTTCTGGATCATATAAGTCTTCAACTAAATATCTACCAACTAGTCTTTCATCTAGTTTTTCTAGTACTTGGTTTCCATCTCTAATTTCTTCAACTTCAATTCCATCATGAGTTCCACAATCGTCTTCTCTGATGATTAAGTCTTGTGAAACGTCAACAAGTCTTCTTGTTAAGTATCCAGAATCGGCTGTTCTTAAGGCTGTATCAGCAAGACCTTTTCTAGCACCGTGTGATGAAATGAAGTACTCTAATGCATCTAGACCTTCACGGAAGCAAGATTTGATAGGAATTTCAACGGCTTTACCTGATGTATCGGCCATAAGTCCACGCATACCAGCAATTTGTCTTAACTGGTTCATGTTACCTCTGGCTCCTGATTGTGCCATCATGTAAATTGGGTTCAAATCATCGAAGTTATCTTTCATAGCTTCTGTAACGTCTTTAGTTGCTTTTTCCCAAACTTTGATAACAGCGTCGTATCTTTCTTCGTTTGTTATCAAACCACGTTTGAATTGTTTTCTTATATTTTCTACATCTTGATCAGCTTTTGCTAATATTTCTTTCTTAGCTTCTGGTACGGCAACGTCAGCAACAGACACTGTGATAGCACCTTTTGTTGAGTATTTGTAACCAGTTGCCTTGATATAATCTAGAACTTCAGCTGATTTTGATAAACCATGAACATTTATACATTTTGCAATGATTGTTCCTAAGTTTTTCTTGATTACTGGGAAGTCAATTTCAAGATCAAATGCTTTTTCTGGATCTGATCTATCTACAAATCCTAAATCTTGTGGGATTCCTTCATTATAGATAAGTCTACCAACTGTTGCATCTATTGTCTTTGTTTTGATTTCTCCATCTATTTCTTTGCTCATTCTTACTTTAACTTTGCAGTGTAATCCAACATCTCCGTTTTGATAAGCCATTAAAGCTTCATCTTTATCAGAGAAGTACATTCCTTCACCTTTTTCACCATCGATTTGAACTGTTAAGTAGTATGCACCAAGGATCATATCCTGTGTAGGTACTGTAACTGGTTTACCATCTTGTGGTTTTAATAGGTTATTTACTGAAAGCATTAAGTATCTAGCTTCTGCTTGTGCTTCTGGTGTTAATGGTACGTGAACGGCCATCTGGTCACCGTCGAAGTCAGCGTTGAAAGCTGTACATACTAATGGGTGTAGCTTGATAGCTCTACCTTCAACTAGTACTGGTTCGAATGCTTGAATACCAAGTCTGTGTAGTGTTGGAGCACGGTTTAATAATACTGGGTGATCTTTTATAACATACTCTAATATATCCCAAACTTCTGGTCTTAATTTTTCAACCATTCTCTTTGCATTTTTAATGTTGTGTGCAATTCCTCTTCCAACCAATTCTTTCATAACGAATGGTTTGAATAATTCAATTGCCATTTCTTTAGGAAGTCCGCATTGATAAATTTTCAATTCTGGTCCAACAACGATAACTGAACGTCCAGAATAGTCAACTCTCTTTCCTAACAAGTTTTGACGGAATCTACCTTGTTTACCTTTTAACATGTCTGAAATAGATTTTAATGGTCTGTTTCCAGCACCTGTTACCGGTCTTCCACGTCTTCCGTTATCTATTAAGGCATCTACAGATTCTTGTAACATTCTCTTTTCGTTTCTTACAATTATTTCTGGAGCGCCTAATTCTAATAATCTTTTTAATCTATTATTTCTGTTTATTACTCTTCTATATAAGTCGTTTAAGTCTGATGTAGCAAATCTACCACCATCTAATTGAACCATTGGTCTTAATTCTGGTGGAAGTACAGGAATTACATTCATAACCATCCATTCTGGTTTGTTTCCAGATAATCTAAAGCTTTCTACTGTATCTAATCTTTTTGCTATTTTAGCTTTCTTTTGTTCAGAAGCTTTTACTAATTCTTTTTTTAGTTTTTCTGATAATTTTTCAATATCTAATTCAGCTAGTAATTTTCTTATGGCTTCAGCACCCATTTCAGCTTTGAATGAACCTCTACCATATTTTTCTACTGCATCATGATATTCTTTTTCGTTTATTATTTGGCATTTTAATAATCCAGATGTTCCTTTATCTGTAACTATGTATGATGCGAAATAAATAACTTTTTCTAATTCTCTTGGTGAAATGTCTAATAATAATGCAATTCTACTTGGTATTCCTTTGAAGTACCAAATATGAGCAACTGGTGCAGCAAGTTCGATGTGTCCCATTCTTTCACGTCTTACTTTTGCTTTAGTTACTTCAACACCGCATCTATCGCAGACAATACCTTTATATCTTACTCTTTTATATTTACCACAATGACATTCCCAGTCCTTTGTTGGTCCAAATATTTTTTCACAAAAAAGTCCATCTTTTTCTGGTTTTAAAGTTCTATAGTTTATTGTTTCTGGCTTTTTAACTTCACCATGAGACCATTCTCTTATTTTCTCATCTGATGCTAAGCCGATTTTAATTTTGTTAAACTTCTCCAATTCTTCCATACTTTTTTTGGTAGCCCCCTTAATTTATTTTTGCTATCCATTTACTTAATAAAATTTTACACTGCTGTACAATCTAATTTGCCAATTTTATAAGCTTTTGAATAATATTCAATTGTTTATATTTTTATGGTTGCTTGGGCAAAATTGTTATTGCCCTTTGCATGCAACCTTTATTTTATATTATTCGTCTGTGTCGACATCTCCTAATAGAGCATTTGGATCTAAATCATCATCTTCTAATAATGTATCAAATAATCCATCTGTTTCTAAATTATCCATCTCTACATCATCATCTAAATCGCTGTCTATTTCTTCTTCTGGGATTTCCGTTAAATTTTGTTCATCTAACATTTCTTGCTCCATCATCTGTCTACCTTGTTCCTCTGTAAGCTCTATTCCTTCATCAACATGTTCTTTTAATTCTAATTCTTCGTCGTCATCAGAATATAATCTTACATCTAATCCTAGTGATTGAAGTTCTTTTACTAGAACTTTAAATGATTCTGGTATTCCTGGTTCAGGAATGTTTTCACCTTTTACAATAGCTTCATAAGTCTTTACTCTACCTACAACATCATCAGATTTTACTGTTAAGATTTCTTGTAATGTATAAGCTGCACCGTAAGCTTCAAGTGCCCAAACTTCCATTTCACCAAATCTCTGTCCACCGAATTGAGCTTTACCACCAAGTGGTTGTTGTGTAACTAATGAGTATGGTCCAGTTGAACGAGCATGTATTTTATCATCAACTAAGTGGTGAAGTTTTAACATGTACATTACACCAACTGTGATTGGCTTATCAAATGGTTCACCTGTTCTACCATCATATAAAACTGTTTTTCCGTTTGACTCTAGTCCAGCCATTTTTAAGCATTCTTCAATATCTTCTTCTGATGCACCATCAAATACTGGTGTTGCAATTTTCCAATTTAATAATCTAGCTGCAGCTCCTAAGTGAACTTCAAGCACCTGTCCTAAGTTCATACGAGAAGGTACACCTAATGGGTTTAACACAACATCAACTGGAGTTCCATCTGGCATAAATGGCATATCTTCTTCTGGTAATATTCTTGAGATAACACCTTTGTTTCCGTGACGTCCAGCCATTTTATCACCGACAGATATTTTTCTCTTTTGAGCTATGTAAACTCTTATTACTTTATTTACACCAGGTCCTAATTCATCTGAATTGTCTCTAGTGAATACTTTAACATCAACAATTGTTCCAGCTTCTCCATGAGGTACACGTAGAGATGTATCTCTTACTTCTCTTGCTTTTTCACCAAATATAGCTCTTAATAGTCTTTCTTCTGCTGTTAGTTCTGTTTCTCCTTTTGGAGTAACTTTTCCAACTAGGATATCTCCTGGTCTTACTTCAGCACCAACTCTGATGATACCGTCTTCATCAAGGTCTTTTAAGCTATCTTCACCAACGTTTGGTATATCTCTTGTGATTTCTTCTGGTCCTAATTTTGTATCACGACATTCGCAATCGTAATCTTCGATATGTATAGATGTTAATACATCTTCTTTAACTAATCTTTCATTTAACAAAATAGCATCCTCGTAGTTGTAACCTTCCCATGTTGTGAATGCGATAAGTAGGTTTTTACCAAGAGCCATTTCACCTTTATCTGTAGCAGGTCCATCGGCTATAATGTCTCCTCTTTTTACCATCTCACCTTTCTTTACAATTGGTCTTTGGTTTATACATGTAGCACCATTTGTTCTCTTGAATTTGCGTAGGTGATATTTCTTTTCTTCACCTTTTTTATTTTTAATTGTAATTTCGTCAGCAACAACTCTTGTTACTTCTCCATCTTCATCAGCAATTACAACAACTCCTGAATCTTTTGCAGCTCTATATTCGATTCCAGTTCCAACTATAGGTGAATCTGTAATCATAAGAGGTACGGCCTGACGTTGCATGTTCGCACCCATTAAGGCACGGTTAGCATCATCGTGCTCTAAGAAAGGTATCATTGCTGCAGCAACTGAAACTAATTGTTTTGGAGATACATCAACATAATCAACTTTTTCTTTTTCAACTTCGATAATTTCATTTAAGTATCTAACTCTAATTCTATCATTTACAAATCTTCCTTCTTCATCTAGTGGTTCAGAAGCTTGAGCTATTATGTATGCGTCTTCTGTATCAGCTGTCATATATTCAACTTCGTCTGTTACTTTTCCTGTTTCTTTATCAACTTTTCTGTATGGAGTTTCAACAAATCCATATTCGTTGATAATTGCAAATGTTGTTAATGCAGAAATAAGTCCTATGTTTGGTCCTTCTGGAGACTCTATTGGACATAATCTACCATAGTGAGTATAGTGAACATCACGTACTTCGAATCCGGCTCTATCTCTTGATAATCCACCAGGTCCTAATGCTGAAATTCTTCTCTTATGAGTTAATTCAGACAATGGGTTTGATTGATCCATGAATTGAGATAATTGAGAGCTTCCAAAGAATTCTCTTATTGATGATGTTATTGGTTTTGTATTAATTAATGTTTGTGGTGTTACTACGTCTAAGTCTTGGATTGTCATTCTCTCACGAACAACTCTTTCAAGTCTTGTTAAACCAATTCTAAATTGATTTTGTAATAATTCACCAACACATCTTATACGTCTATTTCCTAAGTGATCGATATCATCTATTTTTCCGATTCCATGATCTAAGTTAAATAAATAACTAATTGATCCTAATATATCTTCAGTTGTAACATGTTTTGGAACTAATTCATCGATTCTATCCTCAATTACTTTTGCTAAATCTTTTTCATCAGTGTTTTCTAAAATATTTTTTAGCACTTCATAATTAACAAGTTCTTTGATTTGTTTTGCTTTTACTTTCTTTAAAACATCTTCGCTAACATAAGCTTTGATATCAACTGTTCCGTTTCCTATGATTCTAATTTTTTTATCTTCATATTTAACATCTACAACGTTTATTCCTGAATTTTGAATTTCTGTAGCAACATCTTTGGTTATAACTTCGTCTTTAGCTACAAAAAGTTCTCCTGTTTCTGGATTGATTACATCTTCATATGCAACCATATTTGTGATTCTTGATGCTAGATTTAATTTCTTATTATATTTGTATCTACCAACTCTAGCTAAGTCATATCTTCTATCGTCGAAGAATAATCCATTAAATAAGTTTCTTGCAGCATCAACTGTTGGCAATTCTCCTGGTCTTAGTTTTTTGTATATTTCTATTAAAGCATCTTCTTGTGTTTTTATTGGGTCTTTTGCAATTGTTGCTATTAACTTGTCTTCTTCTCCGAAGAAGTCTATCATTTGGTCATCTGTTAATAAACCAATTGCTCTTAATAATGATGTTACTGGTAATTTCCTTGTTCTATCAATTCTTACCCAGAACACATCATTGCTATCTGTTTCATACTCTAGCCATGCACCTCTTATTGGCATAACTGTTGATGTATAGATTTTTTTACCTGTTTTGTCATATGCTGAATCATAATAGCATCCTGGTGAACGAACTAACTGACTTACTACAACTCTTTCTGCACCATTGATAACGAATGTTGCACTGTCTGTCATAAGTGGGAAATCACCTAAGTAAATTTCTTGTTCTTTAATTTCACCTGTTTCTCTGTTTATAAGTCTTACTTTAACATGTAATCTTGTTGAATATGTCGCATCTCTTTCTTTTGCTTCTTCTAATGTGTATTTTGTTTTTTCTTCCATGTAGTAATCGAAGAATTCTAAGACTAAGTTTCCTGAATAATCGATTATAGGTGAAATATCTTTTAATACTTCTCCTAAACCTTCTTTTACGAACCAGTCATAAGAATCTTTTTGAACCTTTATAAGATTAGGGATCTCTATACTATCGCCAATCTTAGAGAAGGTTTTTCTTGTACATTTTTCGTGCTTAACATCTTTAACTTTAACCAAAAAAAATCACCCCTATTTTCCGTTTGTGGTTAAAACAAACTTTTTTAAAATTAAAGCAGGTATGTGATATATCCTTAAGAAAGTCCCTCTTAAACAACAGGTTGTTATTTTCAAAAAATGTTCCCTGCTAAAAAACATCTTTAAAAAATAGTGCCACTGAAATTTAATTCCTCTTTCTTTATATATTAAAATTGTCCTAATAAGTATATCATAGATTTCCGTAAGCAGTCAAGGTTTATTAATATATTTTTTATAAGTTTTTGGGCATAGTTTTTTTCTATTCTTTTCCGCCTATTTTCTCTTTTGTAAAAAAGTTACTAAAAGCACTTGCGTTTTGCATATTCTTGTGTTAGAATATTAAAAGTAAAATTTACTTATTTAGCTAAGAGGAGGTGCAAATAGATATGCCAAACATTAAATCAGCTATAAAAAGAGTTAGTGTTATCGAAAAGAAAACTTTACAAAATAATATGATTAAAACTGGATACAGAACAGCTGTTAAAAAGTTTGAAGCATCTGTAGAAGCAGGAAACAAAGAAGAAGCTACAGCTAATTTCAAAGCTGCTGTTAAAAAAATAGATCAAGCTTGTACAAAAGGTGTTATCAAGAAAAATACAGCTTCAAGAAAAAAATCTAATTTAGCAAAAAAATTAAATGAAATGAAATAAAAAAAAGATAGAGCGAATCTATCTTTTTTTATTATATAAGGAATCATATATTTCATTTTTAAATGATGCGCAGTTTGAAAGTTTTTACCTAGCCAACTAAACGAAGTTTGATGGGTGGTAAAATCTTTTAGCAAGGATTTTAAAAATGAAATATATGATTCCTTTTTTATTAATTTTATTTATGCATTTCTTCTTTTATAATCCATAAACCACAACTACAAACTATTACGGAAACAACACCTATTATCCCTATTTTAAAAACTTGTATTCCAATTTTATATAATTCAGCTGATATGTACAATTTATAGTGAACAAATAGTACAGCGATTCCCAATAAACATACCAAGAAAAATATCCACTGCCCTATATCTATTAATTTTATTATCTTTTTATCCATTCTTTTTATCTTTTTTATTATATTTTGCATCTTTATACTTCCTTTCCGTTCCATCTTATAAACTAATATTAACAAATTTATTCTCTTCATTCAATTGTACTTTTTCCCATGTTTTCCTATTTATAGGTACTTGTTTTTTTTCTTTGCTTAAGTTATAATTTTTCAAGTATTATTAAGAAATTTTTTGAGGAGTTTTATGGATATATTAGTTTTAAAAGAAAAATTGCTAAATAAAAAAAATATTATACTTATAGTTATCTTATTAATTATAATAATTGTAGCTATTTCTTTATTTTTTATTTTAAATAAGACTAAAAAGGAAAAGCTAAAACCAATTAGTTTTTCAAGTAACGATGATTCTGTATCTCTTACGGCTCCTTCAGAATACGAATTTTCTGTAATCAACGATGATTCTTATTTGCTGTTATTAAAATCACAAACTACCGGTTCAAGCATTTATATTTCAGAAACTTCTAATACAAATATTAGAGATATTTCTAAATTTATTGAATATGATAAAAATGATTATATTTCAAAGTTTCCTAATATTAGCCAGGTTTCTGATGTAAGTGAATTAACTGTTCAAGGATTACCTGCATACAATTATAATTTTTATTATAAAGAAAATATGTATGTTGATGTTTATTGGGTTTTAAAAGATTCAAAGTTTATTATTATTGATTTTAATATTAATAAAGATAAAATTGATTTATCATCACATGTTACTGAAATTTTAAATTCTTTAAAATTAAATTAGGAGGTTTATATGTTAACATCTTTTTTTATGACTTTAAAAGGCATTCCTTTTATTGCTAAATGTTTAATAACTGTGTTTGTTGGTATGATGCCAATTATTGAAATTAGAGGTGCTATTCCTTTAGGATATGTAATGGGATTAAATTATTGGGTTGCTTATTTATGTAGTTTCATTGGAAATATTATTCCAATATTCTTTATTGTAAAATATATTAGACCATTATTTGATTTCTTTGGTAGATGGAAATTCTTTAAGAAAATTATAGATTGGGCTACTAATAAGGCTACTAAAAAGATTCAAGAAAATACTAAGCTTCAATCAGCTGTTGCTTTTGGATTGTTCATTTTTGTTGCAATTCCTATTCCTACAACTGGGGCTTGGGTTGGTTCTCTTATTGCTAATTTCTTGGATATTCCTTTGAAGAAGGCTTTCTGGCCTTTGGCTTTAGGTGTTGCAGTGGCTGGATTTATTGTGTTGTGTGCTACGGGGGCTGTTGCTGCTGTGGTTTAAAGGCCGTTGAAAAATAATTATAATTTTATCTGCGTTAAAAGTGATACAAATATCCTCAACGTACCATCGTACGCTTGTGGTATTTGTATCACTTTTGCCTTGCTAAAATTTAATTCTTTTCCAACTAGTTTTATCTCATGTACGCTTCCGGAATTTCAGCTCGATTTGCCTTGTAATATAATCATTCTTATCAAAATTATGTTCTTTGCAATATAAATCTTATCTATTTTAAAAGAGCTATAAAATCCTCAACGTACTTCTGTACGACTTCGGGTTTTATAGCTCTTTTGCCTTGCTAAAATTTAATTCTTATTTATATATTTCAAGCCAGCCTGCCATATTTCCATTTGTATTTCCTCTTGCTTTTGCAACTGTTGATAACTTGTACCAACCTCCTGATAATCCTGGATTTCCTACATATACTTTGTCATTTGAACTATCTATTCCTAAAATTGATATGAAGTGATATCCTGAATTCGTGAAGTGTTTCCAATATTGTGAAGGAGATTTTTTACCCACATATAAAAGTATTTGATGGCCTGACTCCAACGCATCTTTCATTTCTTTGTAAGTTTTATCATAGTTTTTACTGTAATCATGTTTTATAATTTTCATACCAAGTCCTTCGGCTTCTTTCTCCATACTTGGTAATCCTGATGGTCTACTATTCTTTAATAATAATTTTCCAATATCATATGGATTTTTGTTATATCCATATCCGCTCAATATAATAGCTAATGATGATGGTCCACATCCTGTGTTTGCAATTGTTTGCATTCTTCTATTATTGGTTGAATTAAATGGTTTTTGACTATATGAACCTTTATATTGTTTATACAATTTAAAGGTTCTATTACCCATTGTAATTACTTTAGAATATCCATCACCATTTTTATTTTTTCCTCTTGTGCTACTTGGTACTGATAAAATTACTTTTACTTTACATTGTGCCGTTTTACCATTGGTTGTTTTTACCGTGATAACTGCTTCACCTGGTTTTATAGCAGTTATCTTTCCTGTACTACTAATTGTTGCAACTTTATTATTGGATGTTGACCATGTTAATTTTGTAGTAGTATTTTTAGGTGTTATTGTTGCTTTTAAAGTTTTTGTTTTACCTATAGCTAATTTTACTGATGTATTATCCAATTTTATTCCTGTTACTTCTTGATTTCCGTTTGTAGGGCTTGGTGTTGTTGATGTACTAGGTGATGGTGTGCTTGTTGGTCTTGGTGATTGAGTTGGAGATGTACTTTGGCTTGGTGTAGGTGTTGCGCTCTGACTTGGTGATGGAGATGTACTTTGACTTGGCGTAGGTGTTGGTGTTTGACTTGGTTGTGCCTCTATCTTTCCAGTTTTAAATTCTTTTGATTCTTCATTCCCTTCTTCATCTACAACTATTACTTTAAAATATGTTTCACTTTCTGTTGATAATCTATTTTCCTTTATTCTGTATGTTTTATTATTTTTATTGACATCACCGCTTTGGTAGAATAATTGATATTCATCCGAATTTCTTTTTAAATATACTCTTACTTTCTTAATGTTTTTTTCAGCATTAATTTCTAGTAATACTGTATTGTCCGTTTCTTTTTTCATTGAAATATCAATTTTATTAGCAGCAAATGCAACGCATGTTAATATAACTCCTATTACAATAGCTATTAATATAATTAATCTTACTCTTTTTTTCATTTTATCACCTATAATCCTAAAATTATTTCTTCACCAATTTTTTCTAAGTTTTTATTTTCAAAAATTGCAAATTCAGCATCTTCAACATTAGATATTAATGTATCTTCATATTTTATATCTCCAAATTTGAACTCTGCTACATATTTACCATCTTCTGCTTCATATAATTTTCTTGGTACTATGTAATCTCCTGTTTCGCTATCTTTATTTCTTATTATAATTATTGCTTCCATTGATGGGATTAATCCTTTTTGATCAAAATAGAATTTAACTATATTATTTTCTATTTCAACTTTAGATACTTCTATTGTTCCGTCATATTTATTTGTATTTGTGTATGTTCCATCTTTAATTTCATACCATGTTTTATTGTTTAAATCTTCTTCTGATTCTCCAGTTATGTATTGATAAAATAAAGGTTGAAGTTTAATATTTTTAAGATTTTTATCATCTCCCACTAATCCGATTATTGTTTTGATTTTTACTGTTCCATTGTTTAGTTCTTCTTCTTCACTTTCTCCACCAAAGCCATTCCATTCTTGTCCATTTTCATTGTAAATTTTTACTGATGTTTTTTTGCATGTCTTAATTGTGTTTCCGTTTTCATCTTGTACATTTATTTCAAAATTCTCTGGTGTTTTCATTTCTTCTTCAAATATTTCTTCTGTAACATTTTTTTGTTCTGTGTCAACAATTACAATTTTTGCTGTGTCTGTTTCTATTATTTTGCTTACTTTTGTTGTTATATCATCTTGTGTTGTTTCCTCATTTTTTGTTTTTACTTTTGCTTTTTGATCTGTATCTGATTTCTTTAATTCAACTCTTAATGTTCCTACTTTTTCGTCGTCATCATTAATATCTAGTTCATCTTCATCCATGTCTTCTATAGACACATCTGCATAAGGTGTTACAAGTTCTTCTGATTCATTATCATCAGTGTCTTCTTGGCTTGCAAAATATTCTTCTGAATCTATTGTAACTTCTTCATAATTATCTTCCATATCTTCTGTATCTTCTGTATCTTCTGTATCTTCTGTATCTTCTATTTCATCTGTTTCATCTTCTTCTGAATCTAAAATATCTTCTGATTCATCGGTTGTGTTGTCATATTCCAAAGTGTCTTGTTCTTCATCATCATTGTCAACTAAAAGTAAATTTGTATCATATATATCTACTTCTAATTTATATGTATCCGCTATTTTATTAGTTTCGATTACATCATAAATTTTTACTTGGTTGTCTGATACTTTATATGCAATTTGTTGTGTATCTTCATCATTTTGGCTTATCTTCTTTCCGTCTAGTTTAACAGTTCTTTCTAAACTATATTCAAGACCGTTGATATAATCAGAATATTCATCTGCTTGGTTATTTTTTAAATCGACATCATACTCTATTATAATATAGTTTTCTGCTGTTGCTACGTCTGATAGTGTTACTTTTAAGCTATCATTTTCTATCATTTTAACTATTTTTATTTCTTCTTTTTGTTCAAAAGGTAATTTTCCTGTTTTTCCTTTATATACAAGTGCTAGAATTAACGAAATTATAATAATTGCTATAACTACTGTGCATGCAATTATTATCTGTTTTTTCTTTTTCATTTTATTTCCTCCCTATACTATGGTTTTGTCTTTAGATTTTTTCATATTAATAATACTAAATACGGTTTAAAATAGCAAGGTGTAAATTGGTTTTAATTTTTATTCTTAATATAGTTTCATACACCTTAATGTCTGCAAAAGAAAAATACATATGAAAATTTTTTCATATGTATTTTTCTTTTACAATAGTTAAGTTATATTATTGACGTTTTTTCTTAATTACGTAAATTCCTGATGCAATAGCAATCATTACAATTAGAATGCTTCCTGCGATTGCAATATATGTAACCTCACCAGTTTCTACTGCTACAATTAAATCTGCTTTACTTTCATTATCTGTTTTGTCTTTTTCTTCAAATCCTGCTTCATTTTCTGTAATTATACTTACCAGGTTTCCTTTTGTTCCGATATTGCTTTCGCCATTCTGCCATCTTAGAACTACTTGATATTCTCTGCTTTCTCCTGGTTTTATCTCATCTGTTTCTAGGCTGGCAGTTGTTCCATTTATTGTCCATTCTGGATTGTCGTCTGCTATCATTATCATTCCGCTTGGTATGTTTTCTACAACGTTTGCTTTACCAGTTAATTCACTATCATTTGTTACTTTTATCTTGTAAATTACTTTTATATCTGCTGTTGAGATATTTTTTCTGTGTACTTCAACTTTTCCTAATGTTCCATTAATTATTGTTTCTTGTCCATTTACAATTACACTTGTAATCGTTTGGTCTACTTTCAAATTAAATATTAATTTTCTATAGTAGTAATTTACATAAATTGTGTTTTCTACAAATTCTTTTCCATTTTCATTTTTGGTTACAGTAACAATCATCTTACCTTCTTTATTTTCTGGTACTTTAGAAATTTCATAGTATTTAATATCTTTTTGCTCTGTTGTGTAATCATCATTTTGATGTCCTGTAATTTCTATTTCATCTGTTATTTTTTCTTTTGTGTCTATGTCATAGTAGTTTACTATAACTTTTGCTGGTCTCTTATAATAATAAATTACTTCAGTTGGATCAACTGTCATTGTTCCGTCTTTATTTTCTGTTTTTTCTACTAAATCATATCCTGGTATATCTTTAGGGGCTGTTGTATAATCATCACCTTCGTGTCCTGGAATGTTCGTTGGTTCATCAATTTCTTCTCCAGTTTCTTTATCAACATATTTAACATTAACCTCTGTTTTCTTTATGTAGTAATATGTTACTCTTATTTGTCCTCTTGTCATTTTTCCTGTTGCATTTCCTGGATATTTTTCTTTTACTAAATCATATCCTGAAATATTTTCTTCATGCGTTTCGTATGGATCACCTTCATATCCTTTTTCTTTAGTCTCCTCTAATAGTTTTTTTCCAGTCTTGATATCAATATGATTTACTATTACATCACCTGATGTATGTACATAGTAGTAAGTAACTCTAATATTTTCTTTAGTCATTGATCCATCTGCATTTGAAGGTACTTCAACTAATTTGTAATCATCAAATGTTTTTCTATCTGTTGTATAAGTGTCTCCTTCATATCCATTTTGTACTTTTTCTTCTGCTAGCTTGTTTCCTGTATTTTTGTCAATATATTCAGCTGTTACTTTTGTTCTATAAATGTAATAGTAAATTACTTCAACAGGTTCAACTTTCATTGTTCCTTTGCTATTCGCTGGCAACTTATCTTTTACTAAATCATATCCATCAAATGTTCTTGCTGGGATGTCATACGTATCACCTTCGTTTCCATTATGTACATCATTTGCTATGACTTGTCCAGATATAATATCAATATGTTTTTCTATAACTCCATCTGAAACGTGAGTATAATAATATTTCACTACTTGCTCTTTCTTAGTCATCTTAACAGTTTTCTCTGGTGGCTCTTCAACTAAAATATACTTTTCAAAGTCTTTACTTTCTGTTACGAAATCATCTCCTTCTAATCCATCTGTCGTTGATTCCTCTAAAATTTTACCTGTTATCTTATCTATGTATTGTACTGTTGCTTTTGCCTTGTATAAGTAATAGTAAGTAATTGTTATTGGTTCAACCCCGAATTTACCATTTTCATTTCCAGTATGTTCTACTAATTTGTAGCCTTCTATTTCTTTCGCTTTTGTTTGATAATCATCGTCATCTTTTCCCACTAATCTATCTGGATTAGCTAAAACCTTATTTGTACCTTTTTCAAGATATCTTATATTAACTACTGTTTCTTTTACTCTATAGTAATAAACTACTTCTATAGTTTCTTCTGTCATTGAACCCTTTGCATTGCTTGGTATTGCAACTAATTCATATTTACTTGGTATATTATCGGCTGATATTGTTGTATAGTCATCAAATACCTTACCTCGTATTTCAATATCTTCTGAAACTTTGTTTGTTGTCCCCTCTTCATAATAATGAACTGTAACTTTTGTATCTTTCTTTGTATAGTAAATATTAATTATATTCTCGCTTGTTGTTATTGTTAATGTTTCTTTGTCTACTGAATCATAACTATATCCATAAATATCAATTACCTCATTAATTGATATTATATTGCTTTCGAATGTCATTATTTCTTGAACTTTTGGTTCATGTAATACTTTGTTTGTATTTTTCTCTAAATAATTTACTGTGTAGCTTAAGTCTGTTCTCTTTGTGTAGTAAATATTAATTACGTTTTCGCCAGTTCCAATTATTATAGTATCTTTGTTTACTGAGTCATAATTATATCCATCAATTGCTATAACATAATTCTTACTGTTTACAAGATCCTCGAATGTCATTCCGTCTTGCGTTTTTGCTTCATGTAATACTTTGTTTGTATCTTTCTCTAAGTAGTTTACTGTGTAGCTTAAGTCATTACGTTTTGTATAGTAGATATTGATTACGTTCTCTCCTGTTCCAATTATTAATTTTTCTTTATCTACTGAATCATAATTATATCCGTCTATATCTATTACTTCATCTGCACTTGTTATTTCTGTTTCGAATACTTGCTCACCTGTTGTCTTAGCTGGATGAATTACTTCATCTGTATCTTTTTCTAGGTAGTTAACTATGTAGCTTAATCCATCAACTTTTGTATAATAGATGTTTATTACATTTTCGTTTATTCCAATACTTAAACTATCTTTATCTACTGAATCATAACTATATCCGTTAATTTGTATTACCTCTTTACTTGATGTTATTCCTGTTCCAAATGTCATATTTTGAGTAACTTTTGGAGCATATATTGCTTTGTTCGTACTCTTTTCAAGGTAATTTACTGTGTAGCTTAAATCATTTCTCTTTGTGTAGTAAATGTTAATTACGTTTTCTCCTGCCTGAATTGTTAATGTTTCTTTATCAACGCTATTATAATTGTAACCATCTATGTCTATTACTTCTTTGCTACTTTCTATAGCAGTTTCGAATATCATGTTTTCAGTTACTTTAGGTTCGTGTAAAACGATATTTGTATCTTTCTCTAAGTAATTTACTGTGTAACTTAAGTCATTACGTTTTGTATAATAAATGTTAATTATATTTTCTCCAGTTGTTATTTTTAATGTAGCTTTATCTACTGAATCATAGTTATATCCATCTATTTTAATTACTTCATTTGCACTTGTTACAACACTTTCAAATGTCATACCTTCTTGAATTTTTTGATTATGTAATACTTTATTTGTTGTTTTCTCTAAGTAATTTACTTTGTAGCTTAAATCTGTTCTCTTTGTGTAGTAGATATTAATTACATTATCGCCAGTTCCAATTGTTAAAATTTCTTTATCAACTGAATCATATTTATATCCATCGATATTTATTACTTCATTGCTACTGTTTACTGTTGCCTTAAATGTCATGTTTTCTTGAACTTTTTCATCATGTAGTACCTTATTTGTTTCTTTTTCTAAGTAGTTTACTTTGTAATTTAAGTCTGTTCTCTTTATATAGTAAATATTGATTATATTTTCTTTTGTTCCAATTGTTAATGTGGCTTTGTCTACTGAATCAAAGTTATATCCGTCAATTTCTATTACCTCATCACTACTGTTTACTATACTTTCAAATGTCATTCCATCTTTTGTTTTAGCTGGATTAATTACTTCATTTGTACCTTTCTCAAGATAATTTACTGTATAACTTAATCCATCAACCTTTGTATAATAAATATTAATTATGTTCTCACCTGTTGTCATTTTAATGCTTGCTTTATCTGATGAATCATATTTATATCCATTGATATCAATTACTTCATCTGCTGATTTAACTTCTGCTTCAAATGTCATTCCGTTTTGTACTTTTTGATCATGTAATACTTTATTTGTGCCTTTCTCTAAGTAATTTACTGTATAGCTTAAATCATTTCTCTTTGTGTAGTAAATATTAATTACATTATCACCTGTTGTAATTGTCAATGTATCTTTGTCGACGCTATCATAATTATAACCATCTATATCAATTACTTCATCACTAGATGTTACAGCACTTTCAAAAGTCATACCATCTTGTGTCTTTTGATCATGTAGTACTTGGTTTGTTCCTTTTTCTAAGTAATTTACTTTGTAGCTTAAATCGTTTCTCTTTGTGTAGTAAATATTAATTACATTTTCACCTGTTGTAATTGTTAATGTTTCTTTATCTGCTGAATCGTAATTATATCCATCAATATTAATTACTTCATCACTTGATGTTACTGTGCTTTCAAAAGTCATACCTTCTTGAACTTTTGTGTCATGTAGTATTTTATTTGTTGTCTTCTCTAAGTAGTTTACTTTGTAACTTAAGTCGTTACGCTTTGTATAGTAAATGTTGATTACATTCTCACTTGTTGTAATTGTTAATGTTGCTTTATCTGCCGAATCATAGTTATATCCATCAATTTCTATTACTTCATTGCTTGATGTTACAATACTTTCGAAAGTCATTTTATTTTGTACTTTTTGTGTATGTAGAACTTTATTTGTTGTTTTTTCTAAGTAGTTAACTTTATAACTTAAATTTGTTTTCTTTGTGTAATAAATATTTATTACATTTTCACCTGTTGTGATTTCTAAAATTTCTTTATCTGCACTATCATAATTATATCCATTGATATCAAGTGCTTCATCTGCTGATGCTACTGTATCTTTAAATGTCATTCCTGTTTGATTCTTTTGTTCATGCAATACTTTATTTGTATCTTTCTCTAAGTAGTTTACTGTATAGCTTAAATCATTACGTTTTGTGTAATAAACATTGATTACGTTTTCTCCTGTAGTAATTATTAAAGTGTCTTTATCAACGCTATTATAATTATATCCATCTATATCAATTACTTCATCAGCACTTATTATTTCTGCCTCGAATACTTGCTCTCCTGTTATCTTAGCCGGATGAATTACTTCATCTGTATCTTTTTCTAGATAATTTACTGTGTAACTTAATCCTGTTACTTTTGTATAGTAAACATTAATTATGTTTGCTCCTGTTGTTATTGTTAAGCTGTCTTTATCAACTGAATCATACTTATATCCATCAATTTTAATTCCTTCATCTTCTGATGTTATTACTGTTCCAAATGTCATATTTTCTGTTACCTTTGGTGCTTTTAGAACTTTATTCGTATCTTTTTCTAAATAGTGTACTGTATAACTTAAATCATTACGTTTAGTGTAGTAAACATTAATTACATTTGCCACTGTCTGAATTGTTATTGTTTCTTTGTCTACTGAATCGTAATTATATCCATCTATATCAATTACTTCATCGCTACTGTTTACAGCACTTTCGAATACCATGTTTTCAGTTGTCTTTGGTTCATGTAATATAATGTTTGTATTTTTCTCTAAATAATTTACTGTATAGCTTAAATCATTACGTTTAGTATAGTAAATATTTATTACATTTTCTCCTACCTGTATTGTTAAATTATCTTTATCTACTGAATCATAGTTATATCCGTCAATTTCTATTACTTCGTTAGCACTTGTTACAGTACTTTCGAATGTCATTCCACCTTGAACCTTTTGGTTATGTAATACTTTATTTGTTGTTTTCTCTAAATAATTTATTTTATAACTTAAATCATTTCTCTTTGTATAGTAGATATTAATTATGTTTTCACCTGTTGTAATTGTTAATGTTTCTTTGTCGACTGAATCATACTTGTATCCGTCAATTGCTATTACTTCATTAGCGCTTGTTACAGTACTTTCGAATGTCATTTCACCTTGAATCTTTTGGGTGTGTAGTACTTTATTTGTTGCCTTTTCTAGGTAATTTACTTTGTAACTTAAATCATTACGTTTTGTATAATAAATGTTAATTACATTCTCACTTGTTGTAATTGTTAATGTTTCTTTATCGACTGAATCATACTTGTATCCGTCAATTGCTATTACTTCGTTAGCGCTTGTTACAGTACTTTCGAATGTCATGTTATTTTGTACTTTTGGGTCATGTAATACTTTGTTTGTTCCTTTTTCTAAGTAATTTACTTTATAGTTTAAATCATTTCTCTTTGTATAGTAAATATTAATTACATTTGTTCCGGTTGTGATTGTTAAACTATCTTTATCTACTGAATCATAGTTATATCCATCTATAGAAATTTTCTCATCAGATGATTTTATAATATCTCCAAATGTCATATTCCCTTGATTATTTGAAGGGGATAATACTTTATTCGTTCCTTTTTCCAAATAGTTAACTGTATAGCTTAATCCTGTTACTTTTGAATAATAAATATTAATTACATTTTCATCTGTTCCAACTATTAATTCATATTTATCTGGATAATCATAGTTATACCCGTCAATATTAATCGCTTCATCTTCTGCATTTATTTTAGTCTCAAATGTTACTCCCGGTTGAGTTTTAGGAGTATGTATTACTTTGTTTGTAATTGCTTCTAAATAATTTACTGTATAGCTCAAATCTGTACGTTTCGTGTAATAGATATTAATTATATTATCTTTTGTTCCTATCGTTAATATTTCTTTGTCTGTAGAATCATAGTTGTATCCGTTAATTGCAATTTTTTCATTTGTTATATTTACTGTACTTCCATAAACTAGTGCTTCGCCTTGTTTTGCTTCATGTATTATTTTATCAGTTCCTTTTTCTAGATAATTTACTGTGTATTTATAGCTTTTCAATTGATAATAATACGTAATAACTATTTCATCATTTTCTAATGTTCCTTTTGCATTTGTTGGTGTTTGAACTAATTCATATTGTTCTGGTATATCTTTTGCAACACTTGTTGTATAGCTTTCACCATATTTTCTTTGAATTATTACATTTTCACTCAATTTTGTTGTAGTATCTTTTATATAATGATGTACTGTAATAGTTCCAACTATTTTTTCATACTCAACTATAATATGTTTGTTTGCTGATAACTTTTCGAATTTATTTAATGTGTATGTCGTTACTTTTCCAGTAATAGCAATGTTTTCTTCTGTAATTGTTCCGTCTTCTGCTTTTGTTTGAATTATTATAGCTTTTATTTTATATCCTGTATCTGCAGTCATAATTATGTCTTTTTTACTTGTTTGATCTATTATAACAGTTTCATAAGGATTCAGTGATTCTCCAGATATGCTACCGCCCTTTACTTGAGTTGTTGTTCCTTTTTCGTCTGTTTCCTCGTGAAGTTTTACTTCTGTAGTTATTTTAAATTCTTTTAATTTGTAATAGTAACTTACAGTCGTACTTTCTTGTATAGTTCCTGATGTCCCTGCTGTACTTGGAGTTACTTTTGTTTCACTATTAATTACAACATATCGTTTAAGTAGTTCTTCACTTGGTTTAGTTGTATATTCGGTTCCCTTGTAATACTCAGAAACTTCATCTTCCATTAATTTTTCTTCTGTTCCTTCCAAGTAATGTTGTACTGTTAATGTTACTGGAATTTCTTCATAATAATAATTTACTATAATTTCATTTTCACTGTATGTTCCTTTTGCGTTGTCAGGAATTACATATGAACCCTTTGCGTCCTTTTCAATTTCATAGCCATCTATGTTAATCTTAGGAGCTGTTTCATATGCATCTCCTACTTTTCCTGTAATGTATTCATCATCCGCTAATTGTGTTGTTGTATAATTTCCGTCTCTATCTTTTATATAATGGTGTACTGTAACGTTAGATAAGTTTCTCTCAAATGTTACCTTTATATGATAATCTTTTTTAACATTTTCTAATACGGGAATTGTTACGATTCCGTTTTCATCTGGTTTAAAATCAACTTTTTCTCCATTGATTTCTACATCATATACTGAATAATTTGTGTTTGGTGTTATTACTATTGGAGTTGTAGAATTATACCCATATTTAACTTTCTCTACAAACTTGACTCCGCCAGTTGATGTTGTTCCTGTTATTGTTCCATTATCTTTTTCTCCATCTGAATTTTCTGCAATTTCGGTTGTTATTTTAAATTCTTCTAAATCATTTTTTACATTAATTTCTTGAATTTCTGGTATTTCTGCTGAATCTTCTTTATCTCCATATATTGTTATAAATGAGTCATTGTATCCTTGTGATGATAAGAATTTATTTACATCTTCTGTAGATATTGATGTACTGTCAAAGTATCCTACTGCTATTATATCTTTGGTTGGTAATTGACTAACATCATATACTGCATCATGATTTTTTCCTGTTATTGTTCTATACCATTCAACATTTTCTTGATTATTTAATTTTATTATTATTCCATCATTTTTACCTGAATTTTTGGTTATGTCATCTGTTCCATCGTTATTTAAATCAAAATTGTCTGAATAGAACCATCCTCCTAGTACTAAACCTCCATCTTCTGTTGTTTCAGCTGATACAATTTTGTCATCACCTTGAATTCCTCCAAATGTATAGTTTGATATATATTCGCCATTTAATGAAGCTAATTTTATCATTATTCCATTAGAATATTTGTCTGTAGGTGGTGTAATAACTTCTTTTCCAAGTGTTAATTCGCTTGCAAAACTTCCAACTGCAATTATATTATCTTCCTCATCTGTTATTAATTTTGTGATTGTTTCATTATTTTTTCCTGCTATTTGATTATTCCATTGGTAAGTACCGTCTAGTCCTAATCCTACTATAATTGAATCTTGGTTTCCACTACTCGTTATGGCATTTCCTGCGACTGTCATCTTGCCAACAAAGTTTGCTGAAAATACTATGCCATTTGCTGTTTCAGTTACTGATGTTACATTTATGTTATCTGGTTCTTCTTTTCCTTTTAATGTTTGATGCCATTTATAATTTCCTGCTGAATCATATGAAACTATAAAACCATTATTTAAGGCTGTATTATTTTCTTTCGTTGTACCTATTGTTATTTCTGAGCTGTAATATCTACCAACTGCTACTATATCTCCATTTGATAAAACTTTTGCTGAATTCATTTCATCTTTATATGTTCCACCTATTGTATTTTTCCATACTTCATTTCCTGAAGCATCTAATTTCATTACGATTGCATCTTCTAATTTATCTTTACTTTCAAATCCACTTACAACATATCCGCCATCATCTGAAATTGATATGCTTTTCAATTCATCAGCTTTACTTCCACCAAATGTTTTAAACCATTCCACATTTTCATCTGAACCATATTTTATAACTAACTGGTCATAATCTCCTTGTGATATTGCATCTATTTTTCCATCTCCATCTATATCACAAGCGCCTGTAAATGATCCTACTGCAACATATCCGCCATCTTTTGTTACTTCTATTTCGTATATAATGCTTGAACCACTTCCGGTAATTGATTTGGCTGATTTTAATGTAAATGTATTTTCTTGAACTCTATTAGCACCAATACCTACATAATATGTTCTATCTTCTTCTTTCTCTGGTAAAACATATCCTTCTACAGTTTTCATTTCTACTAATTTATATAAGCCTTGTGGTAAATTTGCTGTAATTATACCTTTTTCATCTGTTACTAATCCGTAGTATTCTGTTTGTCCATCTTTATACAATTTTCCAATCGGATTATTGTTTATATCATATACTATATTTCCTTCTAAATCTGTTATTTTAAATACTACTCCTGGTAATAATGCATCATTATCGCCTTTTTTAATTAATTTAAATATCTCTTTATTTTCGAAATTTAGTATTATACCTTCTGCATTTTTATCTTGCGATTTTATTGCAGTCTCACCACTTAATAAAGTTATATTAAATTCGTCATTCTTTTTTTCTACTTTAAATCTTATTTCTGTTGAATCTGTTATATATCCACTTGTTGCACTTATTTCTTTAAGAATATATTCACCTGTTAAATCTTTTCCATCAACATATTGATATAAATTTGTTATTTTAATGCTTCCATTTTCATCAGTTATATAATAACTGATGTCTCCTGTATCGACTGATTCAAGTTTAAATTGTGTTCCTTCTAGCTTTTCGCCATTTTTATTCTCTTTATTTATTGTTAATGTATATTCAGGTATTTCGTCTCTTATTAAATTTACTTCTACTAAGGCTTTATCTACATCTACTTTTTCTGTAATAGTACCATTTGAAAAATCGGTATTATCGCTTATTATTCTAAGACTATTATCACTTTCTCTTACTATTGTAAATGTTGTACTTTTTTGATTGCTATAATATCCTGGCACTTTAATTTCTTCTAAGTTGTATTCTTCATCTGGATCTAAACTTGTTATAAATATTTCTCCATTTGCATCTGATGTAAATATTCTGCCTTTTGTGCCATAAATTCCACCTGTTAATTTAAACTTAATTCCGGATATTTTTTCATTATTAACACTTGAATTTGTTACTTTCATATCATATTTTGCTATATCTTCTACTTGTAATCCTACTACTAACCCAGTATTTTCTTCTACTATTGTTGGTGTGTTTTTTAAATTTCCTTCAATTATATTTAACTGAGGTACACCTTGATCATCTATTGTAACTTTAAACTTTATCTCATCTGTATTTAATATAAAATTTGCAGGTGTTTGTATTTCTTTTAATGTATATTCTTTATTTACGTATAGTCCTTCTATTCTAAGCGTTCCGTTATTATTAGTTGTTGCTGTTTTTGTTTCTTTACCGTCTGTTATTTTATATGTAGCACTTTTTACTGTTGAGTTAGTACCTTTTTTAAATTTTGTAAGATTTAAGTCATATTGTTTAGCTACCATAATTCCTAATTTGTTTGATTCCATATGACTTTCTAGTTTTCCATCATCCGTATTTAAGCAAAATTCGACCATACTGTCACTGTATGAAATTTCATTGTATTCAATATCTTTTGGAATTTCAATAATGTAATTAAATTTCAATGTTTGCGCTTTAGATATTCCATATTCTCCTAAATCTATTATGAATGTTTTTATATTTGACCAATCTGTAATTTCACTCGCAAGTTTCCAGTTATTTGTTGTATCTGCTATATCTGTTGTAACATTTTCATTTTCTGAGTAATATACTTTCGCAATATCTTTTACTTCGTCTGGTAATGTTATTCCTTCGCTTTTCATTGTAGTTGTAAATGTTGATCCCATGTCTTTGCCATTTGTTTGGTACGTATTTCCTTTAAAAGGAACTTTTCCTATTATTTTTATTTCACTTATTTTCCTATTATAATTATTTGTAATTAGTTGATTTATTTGCACCTTTGCTGTAGTATTACTTTTTTCTACAATTGCTATATTGGGTGCCACTACTTCTGTTCCTTTATTGTCAAAGTTTGTTGCTGTCTGTGATGTAATTAAAGTTAAAGGTGCAACTATTTGTAATCTTTCTTTTTTATATAATACATATTCACTTGTATTTCCATCTCCGTTAATATCTAATGTATCTTCAATTCTTGAAGTTTCTCTGTAATTATGATGATTTTCATTAATAGCATATAAATTAACTAGCTCTGATGATGATGTCTTTCTTGGATCGGCAATTATATCAGCATCTATGTTTATTATATATTCTTCTGGATTATTTGTTTTGGTGTACAATTTTATGTATTTTTTATTATTTTTTTCATATGTTTCTACTGACGAAACTTCTACATTAACATTACTAATTTCTACTAAGTTTAATTTGACTTGTAATATTGTCTCAGGAAATTCAATAACAAATTCACCATTTGTCCAATATTTTTGATCATGTTGTTTTTCACTTGTGCTTAAACTCATTTTTATATTGGCTGTCTCTTGATTTGATATTACTGAAGGTTTAAGAACAAAGTTCATACAAGATACGGGTTCTCTGTATATTGCACATCCTTCACTTGAATTTGTTTCATTGTCTATAGAATCTACTATTTTTCCAGCTTTCATATAACTATATATATGTGTTAATTCATCGAAATCTTTTCTTAGAATTTCTGAACATAGTTTCTCATCATCAATTGTTTTTATTTGTGTTATATACATAAATGAATTTGCATTTGGTTTACTTGTTTCTATTCTTATTGTTTCTACTGGTTTTTCGAATGTATATGGTTTATCTTCTCGCCATTGTTTTGCTTCTTCTTTGGTTAAAGTTAATAATAATTCTCCTGTATCTTTATCGTATACTTTAATCCACCCATCTTCAGCTAAACATCCATCAACATATGAAAAATATATTCCTGTTGTTTTTACATAATTTTTCATATCTATATATGTTCCGTCAGATTTTAAAAATTTGTCTCCTTGATTTTCTTCCATATATATTTGTGAATCTATATCTTTTGCATATTCTTTCCACGTAACTCTATAGGTATCATTTTCTTCACTTTGTCCAATGTTATTATATATATTTAGAGGTAATTCTTTTAATACTACGAATTCATGTAAGTCTAGATCAGAATTGTAAACTGACTTTCCAACATCAATTTTAAAATTAGTTTCGCTTTCCTCTTGTGCACTCCATGCATGTGTATATGTTTTGCTAAATTGTGATACATATGGATTTTCATTACTGAATTCTTCACTTGTGTTATTGAATCCATAATAGTATCCTGTACTTGCTATTTCAATGTTTATATCTTCTGTTCCACTACTCTCATAAGCTTCTAGTGGATATCTGAATTGTATTGAATAATTATTATATCTTGAAACACTTTGAATTATTTTTCCACTATCACTTGTTACTGCCTTTCTAACTATAGTTAAGATTTTTGTTTCTGGATTATAGTTATATTCGCAATTTTGTGATGTTACTAATACTTCTGTTGGAGCATATCCATTTAAATCTGGTACTTCAATTTCTGTAACTTGTTTTTGAATTAGTAATTCTTTTTTTGTTTCTTGAAAACCTATATCAAAGTTAAGTGCAATATCTTCACTTGTTATTGCTGTTTTTATGTCATGATTTGTTATATTATTTTCATATTCAGTTGTTTCAGTTTTTCCATACCAGTCTTTTTTCAATGTTATTTCTTTATTTATTTCTATAGATTGACTTCCATCCGCTGATTTCCATGTTCCTGTAAGAATTATTTTGTTGTCAGATACACTGTAATTATTAATGTTATCTGCTATATCTGATTTTATTGAACCATAAAATAATTTTTTAGTTCCACTATTTATTGTGTTTAAGTCAATTTCTTTAATATCTTTTCCTATGTAATCTTGTTTTATAACATTGTCTTTTATTAGCTTAGTTGATAACTTAAAGTTTTTTCCGTCTATTGTAATCTTTCCATTTTCTAAATATCCTTCTTGAATAACATCTATTTCAAAATATAATGTTTCTTCTTCTCCTATTGCATTGCAGGCTCCATCATATTTTTCTGCATACCCATCACCATCTAAATCTTTTATAAAAAAACTATTAAATTTTACATATTCGCAGTTTTCAATATTTCCGTCAGTATCTGTGATTTGATTATATGTAAGAGCTCTTAAAATTTCTGGCGAACTAGAATTAGATATTTGAAGTATTTTATTTTTATTAATCCAAATTACTAAAACACTAAAAACAATTGCTATTATTAACATATTTGCTAGTAAAATTTTTCTCTTTCTCATTTTTTCCTACCTTTTTATTTTATATATAAATATGCTCGTGCTCCATCTGCTGTTCCTATATATGGGAAATAGCTATTTCGATATGATACAGGTATTTCACTTCCGATTGAACCGTTCTCTCCGCCACGCAATCTTCGTAAATTATTTCCGTTACTTTCTAATGTCCATTCATATCTATTTCCAGCTAAATCATATATGTTATTTGCTTTTGTTGATTCTGTGCTTCCTGTTGGTAAACTTTGACTGTTATCGGCACTTTTTATTGCTGTTTCTGTGCTATTCTTTTTGTATTCTATTTCTGTGTTTTTATAGTTTCCCCAACTTGATGAGTCCATTAAATCTGCATATGTCTTATTTCCAGTATCGACAAGCCATTGTAATGTTTCATCCCATAAACATCCAAAAATCATACTTGTTTTTACATTTTCTTGTTTAGAAATTCCTTGGATTACTGTGTATATTTGATACCACTTTTGCCCGTTTGTATCATCATTCATTCTCTGAACAACAAGATTCTTTTTAGTTAAATTTCCTGTTTCATATCTTCCAATCCAAAATCCTCCATATTTCTCAATTGAATTTATTGTGGATTCAAATTCTTCTTGAAGTTCAGATAACATTTTTTCTTGGCTCATTCCTTGAAGTTCATATGTTGAAAAGTATTCTTCTCTATCATACTTTATTACAGCTGGTTCATTATCTTTTTCATCTATTTGTGTTCTTCCGATTTTGATTGTAATTATATGTTTTGGCTATCTTTTTTCCTGCTGAAGTAACTTCATATATTCTGCTTGGATCTTGTACTGGAACCCATACCCATTGATTTCTACTACATGACTCTTCCCAACAATTTTCATTTGTAACTTCTGTTTCACCTTCATATATTACGAATCCTGTAGTTACTGTATGTTCATTATCTGCTCCTGAGGCTATATATCCTTTTGGAACAGGAACTGCTACGTTGTTTGTATCATATACTATGTTTACTTTTGTTAAATCCCATTTACTTGTATCTATATTGTTATTTGTATTTTCGTCTGATAATGTATTTATTTGACTTCCGTCTTCTTGAATGGATATAGTGTTTTGCATATTGTTTTTTTCTACTGCACTGCTTTTTTCATCTATTGATTCTATACTTTCTCCCTGATTTACTTCTGGTCTATTAGTAATTGTATTAACTCTACTTGCTATAATTAATGCAATAATTATTATGCATATTAATGAAATTGCTATACTCAAATTCTTTTTGTTAAAAATTTTTTTCATTTTTGTGCCTCCTGTTTTTATTACTATATCTCTTTTCAAACGTTATTTTACTTCTTTTTTAATGTATATTTATATATGTGTCAACTCAAATAAATGCTTTTGTTTTTACATTTTTTTGTCTTTTTGATAAGTGTATGACATGAAAGTTTATTGTTTCTTGCTTTTTGTATAATAAAATATTTATTTTATTATGTTTTATCTCTTTTTGGTGTCTTTTTTGTTACATTTGTCGATTTTTCTAGCGGACTTCTATGTTTCGAGTTTTTTACTAATTTTTATCCACAAAAAAAAGAATAAACATTTCCACATGTTTATTCTTTGTATTATTATTTAATAAAAACATTATATTATAACCCATCCTCCGTTTGGTGAGATTATTTGACCTGTTGTGAATTCGTCTTCTATTAGCCAGTTGATAGTCTTGGCTATATCTATTGGTTTTCCTAGTTTTCCTAGTGGAGTTTCCATTTCTAAGACTGCTTTTTCTTCTTTGGTTAGTCTTGAGTTCATCTCTGTTTCTATGGCTCCTGGTGCTATTGAGTTTACTCTTATGTTTGATGGTCCTAATTCTTTGGCTAATGCTTTCGTTAGTCCATCCATTCCTGCTTTTGTTACTGAGTATGCTACTTCGCATGATGCTCCTACCATTCCCCATATTGAAGACATATTTATTATGCATCCTTGTTTTTCGTGTATCATGTGTTTTGATGCTTCTTGTGACATTGCTATTGCTGAATAAAGATTAGTTCTTATTATTTCTTCTATTTCTGCATCTGTTAAATCTGTGAATTGTCCCCAGATTGATATTCCTGCATTGTTTACTAGTACGTCTATGTGTTTGTATTTTTCTATTGCATATTCTACTAATGCTTTACAGCCTTCTCTTTTTGATACGTCTGCTTTGTATATGTCTATGTTTATATTTTCTTTTTTTAGTTCTTCTTGTAGTTCTTTTGCTTTTTCTTCTGATTTATTATAATTTGCTATTACTGTATGTCCGTTTCTTGCTAGTAGTTTTGCTGTTTCTCTTCCAATTCCTCTTGATGCCCCTGTGATTATTATTACTTTTGACATATTTTCTCCTTTTTTATAGTAGTTTATTATTAATTTTACTATTAATTTTTTTATTTTCTATATTTGTATAATCTTTTTTATATAGAACAAACGTGGAATATTCATAACATTTGCTCTAATTATAACATTTTTAAGAACGAGTCTTTGTTCGTGTGCGAAATTTGCAAAGCAAATTTCTGTGCATTATTTTATATACTATGAAGTTCGAAGAACTTTCGTAATATATAAAAAAGCCAACAATTAAGAGTTTTCTCAAAACTGTTGACTTTTAATTGGAGCCACTTGTCCGAATCGAACGGACGACCTACTGATTACAAGTCAGTTGCTCTACCAGCTGAGCTAAAGTGGCAATATGAAATTGGTGACCCCTACGGGAATCGAACCCATGTCTCCGCCGTGAAAGGGCGATGTCTTAACCGCTTGAC
>OLGZ01000146.1_pt1 | contig 67837 bp, 89 predicted proteins | sample 1605981 | NCBI WGS metagenome assembly OLGZ01 (sample SAMN03283291) | human gut metagenome | biome: human-associated habitat; material: feces | host: Homo sapiens | place: Peru | collected 2012
TCTTTTCAATATTTTATTTTCAATGTATTTGTGACATATCTATTTTAAACCTATATAATTTATGGTATTACAAATTCTTGCAAAGTCTTCTAAAGTTAGTTTTTCTCCCCTAATATTTTCATTTATGTTTAATTGTTTTATTATTTTCTCTGCTTTTTCTTTACTCTCTACAATTTTACCGTTTACTAAAGCATTTACCAGAGTTTTTCTTCTCTGAGAAAAGCTTTTTTGTATTATATTAAATAACATTTTTTCGTCTTTTACTTGTACATATGCTTTTTTTCTAATCTTTAGCTTTATAACAGCTGATTCCACTTTTGGACTAGGAATAAAGCTTTCCTTTGGAACGTCAATTACTTTTTCAGCCTCAGAAAAATATTCTACTGCATATGTTATTGCTCCAACATCCTTTGTTCCAGTCTTTGCAACAAGTCTTTGGGCAACTTCTTTTTGAACCATTACAATTATTTCATCTATTTCTAATTTTTCTTCCAATAATTTCATTATTATTGGAGTACTAATATAATATGGAAGATTTGCAACTATCTTTACTTTATTTATATTTGTTTGTTTTTTTCTTTCATTTATCAATTTGTTTAAATCTACTTTTAGCACATCTTCATTAATAATTTGTAGATTATTTTTTAAAATAAATCTTTTGCTTATTATTTCCACCATTCTCTTGTCTAATTCTATTGCCACAACATTATCAGATTTTTCTAATAGTAAATTAGTAAGAACTCCAAGTCCTGGCCCTATCTCTATTATTAAATCGTTTTTTTCTATTTGTGACTTTTCTATTATTTTTTCTATTACATCATCATTTATTAAAAAATTCTGTCCTAAGTCCTTGTTAGCTTTTATTTTATATTTTTCTAATATTCCAATCGTTTCGTTATATGCAGACATTTCTTTTCTCCCTTTTATATTAGTGTTGCTCCTACAATTCCCGCATCATTTCCTTGTGTTGCAGGAATTATTACAGGATGACTGTCTTTATTAAATAGGTATTTTCCATTATATATCTTTTCTTTTAATTTATCAAATATTAATTCTTCATAATGAGACATACTTCCACCTATGCTTACTGCCTCTGGCTCAAATATATTTATTATATTAGAAATTCCAAGAGCTAAATTCTCTATGTATTCTTCTAATAGTGTACTAACATTTTCTCTTTCAATATTCTGTTTTATTAATGGGATTAATTCTTTTGCTCCAATATAACCTTCTATTTTTAATGCTTTTTGCATTTTTTCCTTAAACCTTCTCTTTGAGCAATAGGCTTCGAAACAACCTCTATTACCACATCCACATTTTTCTCCATTTTTTTCTATTATCATGTGTCCAAATTCAAACCCCGCATTTTGTTTTGGCTGTAAAAATTGATTATTTAAAAATACTGCTGAGCCAATTCCAGTGCCAATACACAAGAATACACAGTCCGAATAATTTTTAAGTGAACCATTATTCTTTTCTGCAAGGCCTGCACATTTGCCATCATTTAGCATATTTATTTTTCCTATATATTGTTCCTTAAACTTGTCTCTTAATGCCTTTTCTAAATTAAAGTCAGCAATTCCCAAATTTACGGCATTTTTTATATGTCCTTCTCTTGGATTTCCGGGTGTTGCAATTCCTATTTGCTCTATTTTAGAAAAATCTATATTAGTACTTTTTAGTATTTCTTTAATTCCTTTTACTATGCATTTTACTATGTATAATTCAATGGTGTCATCTTTTTCACTTGTATAATATGTTCTTTTTTCTATTATTTCATAATTTTCATTTACTAGACCAACTGCTATATGACTTCCGCCTAAATCTATTCCAAATTTCATTGCTTGCCTCCTTTAAAATTTTACTATTGTTATTTTATATTATTTTTCTATAAAGTTCAACATTTTTATTAAGTATGTAAAATAACTAATCTAAAAAATTTCAATCTTTCCTCTATTGTTTATACTTTTCTATAAAATTTATAAAGTGAATTTTATTGTAATATTTTATTTATTCCTGAAAGGGGTCAGTATTACTTGCCTAATAAAAAATCGCCCAAAAGGAACGTCCCCTTTGGGCTTTTTTTCTTTTTTAGTTTTATAAATCTGCTGCTGAGAATAAGAAATTTCCCATATATACTTGGATACAAGGTACAAGTACAACAACAACAACAAATATTAAAAGTATACCAACTATAGAGTAAACAACTTGTGGTAATATTGCCATTATGTTGTCCATAATGTTTTTTATGTCTATGTCCATATATTCTAGTAACTTTTCCATCATTTCTGATAAGTCTGTTTGCATACCAACTTTTAACATTTCTGTTATCATTGTTGATGCAAGTCCAGATTTTTCGAATGGTTCTATCCAAGATTGTCCTATTAGTAGGTTATTCATTGATGTTTCTATCATAGCTCTCATAACATAGTTATCTATAATATTTTTACTAACATCCATCGCATCTTGAATTCTCATTCCATTTTGAAGGTTCAGTAGCATTGATCTTAAAAATCTCGAGAAATCCAATGTATAGAATAGCTTACCAAAGATTGGCATAGTGTATTTAAAGTAGTCGTAATTATATCTTCCTCTTGGTGTATGAACGTAATATATTATAAATCCAATTATTGCAGCAATTATTCCAACTGGTACATACCAATGGCTAGCAATCCACTGTATAACACTAGAGAATGCAAGTGTTATTCCAGGTAGTGTATCTTTTGTACCAACTTCTTTATATACATTTTGTATTGTTGGTACAGTATATAAACTTCCTACAAAAAGTAGTGCTATTAAAGCAACCAATTGTATTGCATTCGGAATTATTATTCCTCTTAATTTTTTCATTGTATCAGAGTTTGAGTCTAAGTATTTAACTGCTTGTTGCAATGATTGAGTTAAAGAACCTGATAGCTCTCCTACCTTTATCATATTTGTATAAATATATGGAAATACATCTGAGTAATATTCCATTGTTTTATACATATAGTCACCGGCTTCAACACCAGCAAGAACATCTTCCAATATTCCTTTTAGTGTTTGATTTTCTGTACTTCCTATTATTGTATTTAAAGCATGAATGTTATTAAAGTCTGCCTTTTTTAATAAGTAAAAGTTTTGAGTAAATACCATAAGGTCTCTTGTTGTAACTTTTTCTTGTTTTGCTAAGGCAAGGTTTATTTGCTCTTTAACACTCTTTTTTCTTTGTGAATCTCTCTGTGCAACGACTGCTGAGTTTGCAAATTTCATTATTTCATCTACATTGTCTGTATTTTTTCTTGCGACTTTTTTCTTTCTTGTTCCATAACTAACTTGTGTGATATCTATTGGAATTAAATCACTACGTTTTAATTGTTTAATTAAGTTTTGCTTGCTTGTACTGTCAACCCTATTTCTTACAAGCACTCCTTCTTTTGTCATTGCTCTATAAACATATTCAGGCATTTTTACCTCCTATATTATAACTATTAATATACGTCTCCTAATTGTCCTTTTTTTATTTTTAATTGCATAATTGTTCTATTTAGTGTTTCTATATTCTTTTCCTCTATTTGTGCTTTTGCCTGTTCCAAAGTAATTCTATCTTCTACAAATAGTTTTGCAAGTGAATTTATTAATCCAATACTTCCATTTGCAATTGAACTTTGAATTGCATCTTCTACTTCTGATACACTAAATTTTTCTTTTCTAATTATACCAGAAATTACATTATCTACAACCATAACTTCAGGAATTAATACTAATTTATCATTTTTTCCTCTTATAAGTCTTTGTGATGTAACTAATTTTAGTAATGAAGCAATAAGAAATTTTATACTTTGTTGATCAGAAATATCATAAAAGTTAATAATTCTGTCTATAGTTTCAGCACAAGATTTTGTGTGAAGTGTTCCTATTACTAAGTGTCCAGATTCTGCTGTTTCTATTGCTGCATCCATTGTTTCTCTATCACGAATCTCTCCTATTACAAGTATATCACAGTCCTCTCTTAAAGAGTTTTTTACACCTGCTTGATATGTTGTAACATCTTGTCCTCTACCAACTTCTTTTTGAACGATTATTGATCTCTTACAATGATGTTTAAATTCTACTGGGCTTTCTAGTGTCAATATTTTTTTATTCTGCGATTCATTTATTTCGTTTATTAATGCATTAAGTGTTGTACTTTTACCAGAGTTTGTTTTACCAGTAACTAATACTAATCCTTGTGGTTGGTACATCATTCTTCTAACAATATCTGGAACTCCTAATTGTTCGAATGTTGGAAGATTATTTTTTATAATTCTTAGTGTTACTATTGGCATACCATCTGCTTCTGCTATATTTACTCTTAATCTTAATCCATTAAATTCGTATGAAGTATCTAATTGTTTTTGTTCTTTATATACTGCATCCTTTTCAACATTTCCCATAACAAAATAATCGTATATTTCTGCCATATCTTCTTTTGTTAATTCTTCACAAAATTCGTATGGAACTAGAGCTCTTGCTATTCTAAGCATAGGCTTTATACCAGCAATCAAGTGAACATCTGATGCATCTCTATCTATGGCTGTTTGTAATACCTTATCTAAGTTTACCATTTTTTCCTCCTATTTTCACAAAATTTTAATAGAATACTAATTTTGAATTTAATTCTTTTAATGTTGTTTCACCAGCAAGTACTTTGTTAAATCCGTCTATTAGAAGTGGCTTGTAGCCTTCTTCCATTGCCTTATGTCTTATTTCTAAACTAGAAGCACCTTTTACAACTAGTTCTTTTATATTTTCAGACAAATCTAATATTTCGAATACACCAATTCTTCCATAGAAACCACTGTTGTTACATTTTGCACATCCAACTGTATCGTATGTGTATTTATCTGTAAAGTCATATTCTATTCCGTATTTTTTTGCAATTCCATTCATTATTTGTTTTTCTTCTTCGTTAAAAGGTCTTTTTATAGCACAATCTTTACAAACTCTTCTAACAAGTCTTTGTGATAATGATGTTGCAAGTGTACTTGCTATATCATAGTCAGAAATTCCTATTTTTCTAAGTCTTGTTATAGATTCTATTGAATCTATTGTGTGTATTGTTGACAAAACATAGTGTCCTGTTTGTCCAGCTTGCATTGCTATTTCTGCAGTTTCTCTATCACGAATTTCTCCTACTAGAATAATGTCTGGATCTTGTCTTAAAACAGTTCTTAAAGAATCCGAGAAAGATGTTTTTGCATCTATTTCTATCTGATTTAAGCCAGGAATTCTAATTTCTACTGGATCCTCTATTGTTGTTACATTTATTTCTGGTCTATTTAAAAAGTCTATAATACTATATAAAGTTGTTGTTTTACCTTCTCCAGTTGGAGCTGCAATAAGCACAATACTATTTCTTTTATCAAAACATTTTGAAACAAGTTTTGGATCTCTTGGAAAACCAAGTTCAAAAATTTGTTGTACGTCTGCATTTTTCTTTAAAAGTCTTAAAACAAATTTTTCGCCATATACATTTTTTTGTGAAGAAACACGAATATTGTAATCTGGATACATTAATATTCTACCATCTTGCGACTCTTGTTTTTCTTGGTGCATATTTGATATAGCTTTTAATCTTCCGATTAATTGCGTTTGTTTTTCTTTTTCTATTACTGCTGTCGTAACTAATTCTCCATCAATTCTATATCTTACTCTAACAGAATCTTCTTCTGGTTCTATATGAATATCACTTGCTCTCTTTTCCATTGCTGTTTTTATAACTGAGTCTAGTAACCCAGATATATCTGCATTAACATCTATTTCTTCTTCTGCTGTAGATTCAAATGAAGTTAATATACTATTTATTATTTGAGTAAATGTTATATATTTTTCCATTACTAAACCTTTGTTTAAGAATAGTAATCTCATTGCTTCTATAGTTCTTGTATTAGTTGTTTCTGAAAAACAAACTTTAATTTTTCCGGCTTCTACCTCAAAAGGTATTGCTTTATTTCTTTTTGCAACATCAAAAGATATATAATCTGTAACATTTATTTTTATATTATTTGTAGTAAGTAATATTGCTTTTTCTCCAATTATATCACCTATTGCCTCTATAAGTATTTGTGGATCACAAACATTTAATTCATATAAAATATCACCTATTCTCATATTGTTATGAGTTTTTTGATATTCTAATGCATTTTTTATATCCTCTTCTGTTACAACTGATCTTTTTACCAGTTCTATTCCAATTGGTTGAGTTCTTGTTCCTGCCATTTTTATCCTCCTTTGTTTTATTACCAATATTTTAAAGTATAATCAATACTTTTGTTTAATAAGTTATTTGAAGAATTTCCTATTATAATATTTATACTTATTATTTCCTTATCCAAATTATTTATTGTAATTATTTTCTTTTTTGCACTGAAAGATTTTACATTTGTTGCAATTTTTACCTGCCCTCTATATATGCTACTATCTTCCTCACTGTATTTATATGTTGTTCCATTTATAAACGTAATTATATTTCCATTTATATTAGCACTACTATTTTCCTTTGTATCTGCTATAAAAGCACTATTAAATTTATCAAATTCTCCTGCATATTTTGCAGAATATTTAACAATATCCATATTGTCATTAAAGAAATTAGAGATAATAGTAAGTGTTCCTAAAACTATAAATAATACAATTATATATATAGTTAATTCTAACAGAGTTACACCTTTTTCAGATTTTATTTGTTTAACCTTCATCTTTATATATTTCCTTTATTTTTAATTTCACTAAGAACATAGATTTTTCTTCATTAAGAATTTTATAGTCAATTCTTACTTTTACCTTTTGCATTACCTCATTTACTTCACTTGCAACATCTGGTAAATCACTTACCTCATATGTTACTGTATAACCTTCTGGAATTGTAATCTCCCCAGAATTCTTTAAATTTTCAACAAAATTTAAGTCTTTTACTTCTTCAAATGTTTTTTCATCAACTTTTTCCAATATTTGAGTTGCATATGACATTGCATTTGCACTTTTTTGAATATCAGTAGCCTGTTTATATAAACCAACCATAAGGCTTGTTAATAACCCTATGAATATGGTAATTATTATTATAGCAACAACTAGATCAATTCCAGTTATACCATTGTTACCTTTTATATTCAGTTTTTTATTTTTTTTACAATTTTTCATAATTTATCACCTATAAAAAATTAATATATTAGTTATTAGTAGTGTTATTATATTTGTAACACATAAATAAAATCCAAAAGGAATTTGTGTCTGCTTATTGTTCTTTATGTTTCTTCTTGAAATTCCCTTTATTTTTTCTATTATCATTTTTATTGCAATTGAAAGAAGTGTAAATACTATTGTAAGTATTGTACAGGCTTCATATGTAAAGACTAGCATTTCAATAAGTAAAATTAAATTCTGAATTGTATAATTGTTTTTCAATTTTTTCTTATAATATATTACATTGAAAATCATAAGAATTGCAATTGCTATATATTGTATAACATATCTATAAATATTAGCCTTTTCTACTATGTATAGATATATTATATAAAAAGATTCTATAACAATTAAATATATTAATAGACTTGTTTGTATTTGTATTTTTTCTTTATCAATTCCAGATATGATAAATAACCCTGCTATATAAAGCAAGCCAAATATAAAATATATTATTTTTGAAATATTTATTGTATATATGCTCATTTTTATAGATAAAGCAAATAGTATGAATACAATACCTGAGAATAATTCCAATAAAAAATATCTTGGTCTAATTTTTTCTTTACAATATCTGCACTTTCCTCTTAAAAAAATATAACTAAAAAGTGGTATTAAATCTAAGTTAGATAATTTATGATTACAATTTGGGCAATATGATCTATTATGTGTTATATCTTGTCCTAGTGGAATTCTATATACTGCAAGTGTAAAAAAGCTGCCAAATGTTATTCCCATTAAAAATATATAAAAATAAATTACAAAGTCCATCTTTTTCCTCGTTTTATTAAAATAAGTAAGCTAAAAACTTTAAATATAAAATTTTAGCTTACTTTTAATTTAAAATAGTTAAAACTATTTATTTGCATCAATGAATTTTACAGCATTGTCCATTTCGCTATTTTCTGTTGTTTGTCCAGCTCTAGTATTATCTCTAGCTTTTTGAGCTCTATTGATGATACCATTTTGTCCTAATACTAAGTTTAAGCTTATTCCAGCTAGTATTAATAAAACAACGATTGTAACAACTAGTGCAACTAGTGTTATACCTTTTTCTTTCTTGAACATTTTTAAACTCCTCCTTTGATTTTTTGATATATATATATTAAATTTATATATAACCTAAGTTAATTAATTATTTTAATCCAGTATTATTGAAAAAATGATCTGTTGAATCTGGATTAGTATTTGTAGTAGTGCTTCCGCCTGTAGTTGTATTAGTATTTTCTATTGTATTTGAACTTGCAGCAAAAGGATTTGCTTTTCCTGGGTTGTAGGTATCTGTTTTCTTATAACGTGTTAGGTCAGAATCTGTAACTTCAAATGTAATATTTTGTTTTTGATATTCTACAACTTCTTGGTTGATTTCCTCTTTAACTGTATTAGCTGTTTTATATTGTTCTACTGTGCTTGGCACAACCTTATTATTGGGAATATACTCATAAAATATAACTCCTAAAATTAGGCATATTGCTAAACATAAAAGTAATATTATAAGTATTTCTTTTATAACAGATTTCATATTTTCCTCCTAAACTGATATAGGCTCCTAATATCTATTGATTTACAGTATTTGTATTATTTGTGTTACTTTGTGTATTAGTTGAACTATTAGTATTTGTTGATGTTGTAGGTTTGTTTGTAACTGTTTCTGCTTTTATTCCAACATTTGATACTTTAAATGTTGCAGTTAAAATTTCTGTACTACCTGTAATCTTAAAATTTTCTATTCTAAAGCCTAAGTCTGAGTCATCTTCTATTGCAGAAACATAATTTATTATTCCAATGTAAGTTCCTTCAATTGTAAAATTAATTGTATTTTTTTCTTCAACCCCACTTGTTTCTACAACTATTTTAGCATTTACACCTTCTTTAGTTGCATATCCTCCAAGTTTACTCCACAAATATTCCATTGCATACTTTTGAGTAACAGTAGCTTCCTTTATTTCTTTTTCAGTACTTACACTTGCTAAATCTAAATACTTTTGCTTGCTGGAAGCCAAACTTTTTGTAGAAGTTTCAAGGTCGCTAACCTTCTTTTTGTATGTTGTATTTTTTAAGTCATTTAATTTTTCAATATCTGCATCTAATTGTTTACTAGATGCTGCAATTTGTGAAAAACTAGGAATTTTAAAGTTGCCTATACTAAATCCTCTAATCATACATATTGCAACAAATACCGTAATTAGCACTGTAATTATTGTTATTAAAATGTTTTTCATGGTAGCACCCCTTCTATAACTATTTTTACAATGTCTCCTTCTTTCACTGCCTCAGATGAAACAACTGAACTTGGTTCTAATATTCCTTCTGATTTTAATACTGTCTTAAAAATTGCTAATTGTTCATATTTTGAAGATTGAGCATTTATAACAATTTTCTTTTCACTCGTATTTTCTATTGAAGTTAATTGAACTCCTTTTGGAATAACATTCATTATTTCGCTCAAAAGAACTGGTATTACTTTTTTGTAAGTTTGAGATGCACTTACAGTATCAGATGCATTTTGAAGGTTTGTTACCAAAGTGTCATATTCAGATTTTTTCTCATCTATCTTCTTTTTATCAGACTCAATCATACTTATTTGTTTATTAATATCTGAAGTAACATCTGCTATTTCTTTTTCTTTACTTAGAGTGGCATTATTTATATAAGTTGTTATACCTACATATAAAATCACCAAAACAGAAGCAAATGTAAGATCTCTTGTTACCCAAGTTTTCATTTTCTTAGTATCGATATTAATATTTATTGATGGTCTTGCACCTTTTTTCTTTCCTTTTCCACCAACAGAAACATCTGTTGTAAGTAATTGTCCAAATTTTTTGAAGAACTCTTTTTTATGAAAGTTTATATCTCCAAGTCCATATCCTAATCCTTGCATACCAAGTGCTATAGCCGAATTAACTTCTGTATAATCTTTTATATTGTTTGAAGGATTTTCTTCAGCAAAGAATGGTTTTAAGATTTCGCATTTAACTCCATTTAATATTTCCTCAAAGTATAATTCAATATTATTTACTACTGTTAAAGTTCCTGTTAAATACACTTTATTTATTTTAAATAATTGAGTATTCAATATTTCTTTAGTTCTTGTAGCTATTGTGTATAATGTAGGAATTATATTTTGTAAATAATTGTTTCCTTCTTGTGTATTTGATTGTTCTTCCATTGTATAAATAGTAGTATTTTTACATATTTCATAAGCTTTTGTATATGAATTAACATTTTCTCTTATTTTTTCAATTACATCTTTTGCTCCAACGCTTAATTTTTGAACATCAAATATTTTTTCTCCAGTTAATATTGTTACTGTTGCTACATCATCCATATTTATTATAGCAATATTCTCTTTAACTTTTATTGGTGCAATTGTTGGAATACTAAGAGATATTGGTGACATATTACTTATTGAGTGTCCACTAAAATCCAATAATGTTTTATTTATTGAAATTTTATCAGTAGATACATGTATAACTTTTATTCTTTCTTTATCATTTACATCACTTACAAATGCATATCTTGTTTCTAAAGCATTAGCATTCACTTTTCTTTCATAACATAAAGATTCAAATTCTGTACTTGCAGCTTTTTGTAAATCTTTCTTATTTAAAAGATTCGACATATAGAAATAATCATAAGTTTCATTTGATGTATTTACACTTATTGGCACATTATTACTAAATGTTTCTGCTACTATTTGATCTATTGTTTCTTTTAAATTTTTGTAAAATTTAACACCAAAAGCTTCGATTTTCAAATTATCTTTTTCTTTATTAACTTTTGCATATTTAATTATATTTTCACCAACATATATACCTAGACAACTTGTCATGATTCTTCCTTTCACTTTTTATATTATATTTTACAAAAAAATCTAAAAAATTCATTTTTTTTATTTTTTCTCTTTGCACATTATTATTTTACCTTTTTTTCGTAAAAAGTCAACACGTATAAAGCAATAGTAAAAAAAATGTAATATTGTAATATTATTGAAATATTTTGTCGTTTTTTATCACTTTTTCACATTTCTAATATAAAAAAAATAACCGAGTCAAAACTTTGGATAACTCATTTAAAATTGATAATTTATAATTTTATAATGAATTTGAATATGTTTTAACAAAGGTTATTATTTTTTATGTATTATTTTATTGATTATATTCTTTATATATGTATTATTTTATAAAAGTAATTAGTATTATCACAATTCCTGCGATCACTCTATATATTGCAAATGCTTTAAAGCTTCCCTTTTGCAAATATTTTAGTAAGAATTTTATTACAAGCAATCCTACTATAAAACTAGATACTACCCCAACTATAAATGGCAAATTAAATACAAAATCTTTAAATTTCAAAACTGTTGCTGCAAATACAATCGGTGTTGATAATAAGAAAGTATATTTTGCTGCTGCTTCTCTTGTTACTCCCATTGCTCTTGCTGTTGTAATTGTAATTCCAGAACGTGATACACCTGGTATAAATGCTAATGCCTGAGAAACACCTATTAAAAATGTCTGCTTAAGTGTCATTTCTTCGTATTTTACTTTGCTCTTTGCATTTTTATCTACTACATATAAGATTATTCCCATTACAATTAATGCAATTGCTATTATTATTGGTCTATTTAAAACTCCATTTAAGAAATGATCTAGTAAATATCCTACTATACCTCCTGGTATTGTTGCCAGTACTATGTACCAAAACATTCTGCCTTGTACTGTTTTTTCTTTTTTTACAACATACTTATATCCACCTTTTATAAGTTCCATCCAATCTTTAAAGAAATATAATACTATTGCTAGTAATGTTCCAAAATGTAAGGCTACATCAAAAGCCTCTGGTATATTCCAATTAAAAATCCAAGGTATTATTGTTAAATGTGCTGAACTTGATATAGGTAAAAGTTCAGTTAATCCTTGTACTATTCCTAAAATTAACGCTTGATAAATTTCCATCGTTTTTCTCCTTTTTTATTATATTTTTATTACTTTATAACATATAATATTACTGTCTTTCTTGTTCTTCTCTTGTAATATTTCTTGTTTTCTTTATATTTGATATCATTTCTATATCATCATTATTTAATCTTCCAACTAATTTAAATGTACTTTCCAAGTGTTTATTTATTTGTGCTTCTTTCAAGCTAATTTTCTTTGTTCTCTTATTTTTTTTCTCTATTTTCTCTTCTATTTGAGGTTTATTTATTACCTCTATTATAGGTGCAAAAATATTTTCTTCTAGAACTTTTTTATAAATATTAGGATCTTCTTCTATTGCAACATTTATATAATTTTTAGCTTTTTCTGTATCACCTTTTACCATAGAAATTCTTGCTAAATAATAATATGATCCAGATTCTATTTCAGACTCATTTAAACATTCCATAAAGTACTTTTCGGCTTCTTCCCAATCTCCGTATAATAAATTTATTATGCCAATATCATATTTTGCATTGTATAAAACACTATTTATTTGTGCTGCTTTTTCATAACATTCTTTTGCTCTTTGGAAATCATTTATCATTGTAAAAGCCATTCCCATATTATAATATAAGTTAAAATCCATCTGATTGTATTTTAACGCAGATATATATACTTGAATTGCTTCTTTAAATTCTTTTTTATTATATAAAATATCTCCAAGAATTATGCTTGCTTCGTAATTTTGTGGCTCATTTTTTAGAATCTCAGAAAAAATTGTTATTGCCTCATTTTCTTTACCAACTTTTCCATATAGCTCACCTATTTTCATATAAATTGTCTTATTTGTTCTGTCGCAATCAAAAGCAGTTTGATACTCTTCAAGAGCCATCTCATATTGTTCTTCATTTTCATATATTTTAGCTAATAATAAATGTCCTTTATAAGTGTTTGGATTTTTTTCTAACAATAAATTTAAACGTTTTTTTGCTTCCTCTGTTTTTCCAAATAATACATATGTTTTTGCTAGTAATATATTTAAAAGTTCAGAAAATTCTAAATTCTTTTTTAGTTCTAAATACATAATGCATATTGGTAATATAATCGAAAAGGCATACATCAATATTTTTGCTATTACTCCAAAACTTTTTGAGCACCATAATTCTATAAAATTTAGTAACATTCCTAAAAATTGTATTGCTAATAAATACACATAACTTGTGTCATTTTTTCTAATAAAATGAATAAACATTAGTATAAATAGTGTAAATGCCAGAAGATTGAATATAAGTTTTTCCCACATATTGGTTCACCTTCTCTCTTTATTCATCTATTTATTTATTAAATGTTTGTTTATAATTATTAATTGCTTCTTGTATTATTTCTTCCGCTTCTTTTCTTCCAATCATTTTATCTACTGTTGTAACCTTGCCTTCTAATTGTTTATATACCTTGAAAAAATGCATTATTTCAGCTGTTATAGATGTTGGTAATTCAGAAATGTCATTATAACAATTTAAGAATGGATCTTTTTTGGCAATTGCAATTATTTTTTCATCTTCTTCATTACTGTCTGTCATCCTAAGCACTCCAATTGGATAGCATTCTACAAGTGTTAATGGATAAATTTCCTCTTGGCATAAAACAAGTACATCCAATGGATCTTTATCTCCAGCATATGTTCTTGGAATAAATCCGTAGTTTGCTGGGTAATGTGTTGCAGTATATAAAATTCTGTCTAATCTTAACATTCCAGTTTTCTTGTCTAACTCATACTTATTTTTGCATCCTTTTGGTATTTCTATTACAGACACAAAGTCATCTTTTTTTATTCTTTCTTCTTCAATATCATGCCATATATTCATAAATTTCATTCCTTTCAAAATTATTCAAATTTATTTTAAGCTATTTGTTACAAAAAGTCTAGTACTTTATGGAACAAATCTGATAATTTTCAAATTTTAGTATTTTCCCTATTTTTATTGTTATTTATAAAATTGTAAATTTTGGTAAATTTATTCATTGACAAAAATTTATTAAATAAATTTTCTGTGCAATATTTACTTTGTCCAAAAATAAAAAGACCAAATTCTTATTTAGAACTTCGTCTTCTTTTCTTTATTAAGTTTTTGCACATTAGGTTGAATCTTTTTCCATAAAAAAATTGTAGAGTCTTGCTAGATAGCAAATTTTGTTCATAAGCATAGTGATTCCATTCTTTTTCTGATGGTATGCTCTTTGTAACACTTAAGTAAACTTCTAATGCATCTAAGCTGTATTTATATAATGATTTCATAATTTAGTTACCATCTAACTCTATATAACTCTGTGATATCAACGTTTAACGCCTTAGCAAGCCTAACCATTACAAGTAGGCTTGGAGATTTAAATTCTTTTTCTATGTCACTAATATGTGCAACCGACACTCCACTTCTTCTAGCTAAGCTAGATAAAGTCATACCTTTTTCCTGTCGAACTTGCTTAATCAATAATTCTATATGCATATTCTTTCTTCACCGATTCTTTAAGCTTTTTTCGTATTAAATCACATTTAGCTTTCGCTATGGCGAAAATTTGTTACTTTTTTATTCATTTTTACTCATAGAGTACTCAGGCTTAAAAATAGAAGCTTTTACGCATATTATTATTTTGTATTCTATAATTTTACCATATTTTCATAAAAAATTCTTACTAATCGTATATCATATTACATTACTTTTCGACATTAATTTTTATTTACAACTTATTTTAATTCAACATATTATAGAAATAATATATTAATTTATTTTACAGCATTAGTTAATATACAATTTTTATTGATTATTTATTTTAATAATATTGTAAATTATCTTGATCTACTGTATAATTATTTTCGAGGTGAAAACAAATGACAATTTTTGATAACGATTTTTTAGAAAATTTAAAACAATCTTTAATAAAATGTAATACAAATATTTCTCAAATAGAAGATTTACAAAAAAACTTAGCAGAAAAAAATACCACTTCTATAGAAAATATTTTAAACAATACTCAATATATAGAAAACTTTTTATATTCAATTATTCCTTTAATAGAAAAATATTTACAAGAACAAGCCTCTGTTTCTATTCCTTCTATTCAAGAAAATATCGAAAAATCTAATCTTACAGAAAACACTCTTATCGTTTCAGAAACTAAAGGAAAAATAATACTTCCTTATTACTTAAACGACTTAGAAGCTTTAAAAAACGAAGAAAACACTACTTATGAAGATATAATAGATAAAAAATACACAATACCAATCTCAGCTTTCAAATCTTTATCTATTTCTAGATTCAGAGAAGCCTTCAATTTAGCACATAAAAAAGAAAAAAAATCTTTAAAATATTCATTCGACTTAGCAATGGAATTGTTATTTAATTATAATTTACATCCTGCAATAATTGCAGCTTGCAGAAACTTAGACGAATTAGATATTTATTTAGATTGCTTAGACTCAGGAGAAATAGAAAAATTTACCTGCTTTAACATTGTTTTCGAAATTCCACCAGTAATTTATAAAAAATAATACATTGGGAAAAATATGCAAGACAAAACTCAAATAACTTATTTTAAATTGATAATTTATAATTTTTAAAAATGTTTTGTTGAAGCATATTTTTTTCAACTGTATTATTTTTTATATAACTTTTCTTAAATAAAATACATTGTTATTATTGTATTTATTATTTTGGTAAACTGTTTTCTTCTTTTTCTTTCATTAATCGCTTCATTCGTAAACAGTTTCATCTCTGGTTAACTTCTTTCTTTTTAGGTTATGTATAATTATTATTGCCTAAACTTTTGCATAATTATAGTTTTTGAGCTAATAATTTTTTAGTTTTGAGAAACTTCTATATTTAAATTAATTGTATAATATCTTTCATCTGAAATTCCTATTTGTGTATCTAGCTCATCATTGTCTTCCCAATACCACTCTAGTGTAAATATATTTGCGGAATCTTTAAGAACTGATATATTACTTACATTTAAATTATTTATCGTAACATATTCTTCTTCGTTTCCTTTAATATAGATGTTGTCCATTTTTAGTTTGTATTTCATATTAACAAATTTTTTCATTTCATCTGTAAAAGTTATATTGTATGTCATATCTTGGTTAGATTTATTTCTTATATAGAATTTATATGTTCCTTTAGAATGTGGTGCAATTATTTTTTTATTATTAAATTCTGTATTATTAAATATATTTAATTTTGCATCTTTTCCTATTTCAAAATCATTTTCTGTAACAGATATTCCTCCTGCATATACATTACTAGAGGCTGTTTTTTCTTCTATTCCTATTTTTCCAATTTTAAATATTAGTAATAGTAAAAGAATTATTATTATAACTACTAATATATAAATTATTCTTTTTAAATTTTCTCTAGATATTTCTTCTTTCTGTTCCAAATTTCTATTTCCCTTCTATTTTTGGTATAAAATTATAAATGCTTCTTCATAATTCTTAGTTCCAAATAAATATAAAATTGAAAATACTTCTTAGCAGTGCCTGTTTTTAAATTAGAATATACTCACAAAAAAGTTAATTGTCTTTTGTCAATATATTCCTATAAAAGCTCTATCACATTCAATAGAGCTTTTATGGTTATTTTCATACTAATATTTTATATTAGCATTATTCTTTAGTTTTTTTGTTCAACTTTTATCTCTGCTTTTATAGTAACTGTAGGTGTTGTTGTTCCAAGTGTTGTATCTTTTACATCATCATTTCCATCAAAAGCCCATCTCCAATATACAGGAGTTGTATTTGCTGTTGCTCCCATATTTAAATCTGTTTTAGCAACATTTATTCTAGATAGGTCTGAGTTCCAAGAATCTTCAACATCCTTTGTTGTTGTAAATTCTAGTGGTACACCACTTTCATTTGTTAAAGTATATGTTACTGTATATTCAGCATTTACTTCTGATTCGTTCTTTAATTCAGCTAAAGTAAATTTTCCCATTGTTCCTGGTGCAATTAAAGATCCATCAGTTTGGCTTACATTGCTTTCTGTTGTTCCATCAGTATTTGTTATAGTACTGAACAAATCTATTGAAAGTGTTTTTGTTTGAGATTTTGCAATATCTTCTGAGCCAAATTTAATAGACCATTTTGCAACAGTTGCAGTATCTGTACCAGAAGCAGAAGTTGTATATTTTGCATAAGTTCCAGATACTAATATTACAGCAAGTAAAGTAATAAGTAATACTAATGCCATAAATTTTGCAAGTTTATTTTCTTTCATTATTTCACCCCTCTCTTTATTTTTTTATATTTTATCTTATAATAAGATAGAAATTTCTTATTATAAAATTAATAACTATTTTTTCATCAATTCTTCATTTTGTTTTTTTAGCTTTTCTATCTCATCTTCCATTTCTCTTTGTTTATTTAATTTTGAAATTAGTTTTTCTTTTTCCTTTTTTGAATCTGCTGTTTGTAGCAATATTATAATTGGGATTGATAAGCACACAATCATTCCTAGTGGGGTTTGTACAAACATTGCTAAATTACCAAGTCTGGAAATTTTAAATTTAAATACTCCTTCTATTTGATTTGGTAAAACTGAACCAATGTCTTGTGCTTTGTTGTTATCACCTTTTGTTATATACTGAACTTGTCCATCTTTTTCTTCTACTTCGTCTATTCTGTGGGTTATTACTACATCATCTTCTTTAAATGCGATAATATCACCTTTTTTTAAGTTTTGTGTATCTATTTCTTTAACTACTACTATATCTCCTGCCGATATTTGCGTCTCCATTGAACCAGATAACACAATAAATGGTTTCCATCCGAAAAATGATGGTACCTCATCTGGATGCAAACATGAATCTATTAGTATGGTTCCACTAACAAATAATATCGTAATCAGTATTATTAATATTATTATGCTTATTATTTTCTTAAAAATCTGCATTTTTCTTTTCCTTCCGACAAAATTCTTTATTCTGATTATAACATCTTTGTTTACACTTTACATTATTAAAATTAAAATTTAATATACTTGTAATATTATTGTAATAATTGAATTTAAAAGAATACGATTAATAGTTTTTTTACAAACAAAAAATAAAGAAGCTATAAAAAAGCCCCATTATTTTTTATATTTAATTTTTATTAATATTAAATATCAATTGTTCATTAAAATTATCATTTACTGAATATACTTTTACTTTTTTGAGATTACTTGTACTATTGGATAATCTCATATATTTAAATGCTCCCATATTTTTAATATATACTATTCCTGCTCCTACGTTACCAATTTTAGAGTTGAAAATACTATTACCCGTAAAATTTGCACTTTGGATAAATTTCTTATTTTCATCATAAATAGCATTATACGCATCGCTATTTCCAATTATAAGTACTTTATTGTAGATTGATAGATCCAAATAATCTGTTTCAGACCATCCTTTATAGCTTACTTCTCCACCATTTGCATCAATATAATAATCTGGAATTATTTTTTCATCAGTTAGAATGGATGCATCTATTTTTATATTTTGATTTATAAAATCACTTTCTGATTGTCTTTCTATTATTGGACGTATTTCTATATTGTTCAAATTTTCTCTATTAGAAGATAACCTTATATACGTTACATTTTCAGGTATTTTCAAAATTGAAATTTTGCCCTTTTTGGCATCTAACATATTCCTTTCAACATACACTTTTGATATATAATTCTTTTCACTGTCGTACATTCCGCTGTAGCTATTAACTGGATTCGTTTTTTCATATACAATTGCTAATTTTCTATAGCTTTTTACGTTTACAAAATCTGTAGAATCCCAAGAATTATATGCTATTTCACTTCCATTAGTTGCACTAATATATGTATTATTTACTACATTACTTCCAGTTAATAAATTTTCCCCATAATCAAATTCATCCAACAAACCCTTATTTATCTTAAATTTTATTGTATTATTATAATCATCATTTAAAATAGGATATATTTTTATATGACGCATTATTGAACTTTTCTGAGAAATTCTAATATATTTCTCGTTTTCATTCAATTTTATTATGGCAAGTGAGATGTTAATATCTCCTAATACATCATTAGTAAGTTTTGATTTTTGAATATACATTGTTCTTATCATTTCTTTATTTTCATCATATAAAGCATTATATCTATCTAAAAACGCACTATTATCACTCGCAATTAAAATATTTTTATAATTTCCAATATTGATATAGTCCGAAGAATCCCATCCATCACATGCAACTTCTTTGCCATTATCTGCAGATATATAAGTATTTCTTACTAACTCTGCAGAATCCATTAGGTTATCCCCTAATACCATATTCTCCATATTTTTTTCTATTTCTGAAGCATCTCCTGCAAAAGTTATTTCTCCATTTTTATTTATGCTATAATACCTATTAGTTTTTATTATTTTTATTAAATATCCATCTTCGTCATCTTTTAATTTAATTTCATTTTGGCCTATATTCATAATTAAATTTTGCTCTAATTTTTCTTTTTCTATTTTTAATTCTTCACTATCCTGCATTGTTTGAATTACAGCCATTTGAAGTTTTTCTTTTTCTGCACCTATTTCAGCAGTTTTTCTACTTTCTAATGCTTTGATAAATATCCCATTATTTTCTGTAACAAGTCCAATTGTAACACCTGAGATAATCAAAAGAAGCACAATTGTAACTACAAGAGATATCATTGTAATTCCTTTATTTTTCATTTTTATTTTCTCCTTGGTTATTAATCTATATAACATTATACTAATACATTTGCATTTTATAATTTTTGTAGCATTTTGTCAACTTCCACTACATTAATATTCTGTAAAAAAAATAATTTCTTCCCTTATAATGTCTTTATACTTCTTATCTTGTTCTACATCTACATCATACAATATTATTTCTCTATCTGTAACAGGAATCATATTGCTAATTCTTATTGTAAATTAAAAAAAAAAAATAATCGTTTACAAAAAATTATTGATAAGTTTTATGAAACGGTAGATAAATTTATAGTTTGGATTTACGACAAATTTAGTTTAGGCAATTCAAAAGAACTCGTTAAAACTTTTGAGAAAGACACTAATATTTCTCTTGATCTAAAACAACAAATAAAAAAAGAAGAGATAGAAAAAGAATGGGATTTGGAGTTATAATCCCATTCCTGCTTTTATTACAATGATAGTCCTTTACTTTTCTTTTGATTTTGCTTGTTGCTCTGTTAGTCTGTCATTTACTACTGCTAATCTTAATAAAGACTTTATATTTTCCCATTTCATACATTTACAATAATCTTTGGCTGTAAGTTCTACATAGTCTATAATCTCTTCAAATATATAATAAGGTACATAAAATTCTTTGTTTAATTGTTCCTTGTGATGTTGCTTCTTTTTAATTTTTTAAGTATATAATTGCAATAAAGTGTTAGCACTTATAAAAATAACACAGAAAAATATTAAAATCAATACATATAAAAATTTATGGAGTGATTTAGATATGTCATTGATTGCAAGATTTAATGGAAATATGAATGTAATAGGAAGATTACTAAAAGAATATAGAATGCAAAAAGATTTATCTTATGAAAAACTTTCTGCAAAATTAGAATTAATGGGAATTAGTATTCATAAGCAAAGTTTATATGATATTGAAAATAATAAAAGGACTGTTAAAGATTATGAATTATTTGGCATTGCTCATGTGCTTGGAATAGATGTAAATGATTTATTAAAAGATATTCGAAAAAAATTCTAAAAATTGAGTTTAAAATGAATTTTTAAAAAACATTTGACATATAATAAAAAATATAGTATACTATATTTAGCTTAAGCAAGAGAATAAATCGAAGAACTTAAATGTTTACAGAGATATGTTGACCGCATATCTCATTTTTTTTGCAAAAAATAAAGGCAGTTGACCAGACTGCCTTTGATTAGTTTGTACTAATCTTGAGAATTTTGGTTTTCGTCATCTTTACTATTACTAAGTAATAATAAAACAATTAATCGCCAAATTAAATCGAAAGAACTCAAGATGTTCACCTCCTTCCTCAAAGATTTCCTTTGGAAAAGGATGGATTTATTATACTTTATTTTTATTTTAAAAACAATGTTTTTTCTACAATTTCAATAATTATTTTTAGTCTACTTTATTCTTGTTTCTGCTTTTATATACATTTGCTTGATTTCTACATTGGCTACTATCATATTCAGCTTTAGGATTTTTAGCATAAAATACTTTGCCGCAATGCTTACATATTTTTAAAGGATTTTTTTCACTGCTTATAAAAATTCTAATTTGGGAAAAGTGTTAGAACTTTTGTTAAAACTTTGCACATTTTTTATAAATTAAAACCTCAAGCATATCTTACGAACTACTTGAGGTTTTAATGGTGCAGATGGCCGGTTCTATATTTTTTATACTTTCTGCTTGTTTTTTATATTTTCTCATATTACGCTATTTAGAGCCATTTATATGTTATTATTAAAGCTATATTTCTTATATTTCCCCTTCGTTTTTTATAACTTTTTCTTGGCGTTGCATTAAAAATTGCATTAAATTTTGCAACTCATTTTGAGTGAAATAGTCATTCTCTTTACTTATTTCACTTTTATAATTTTTATAAATTTTTTCGTTTATTATTAAATATTTTTCCATATTTTCTTCTCCTTTTTATGGAGAAACGCGTTTCTTTTTTATGATTAAATTATATATTAAATTTCGACAAAGTCAAGAAAAATCGTTCGACAAAAGCGTTCGCTGACAGCGACATATAGCGTTTTTTGAATATTCATTATACAATTAAGGAATACTATTTTTAGAGGTATTTATGATTGTATTTAGAATTAAGCAAATTAGAGAAAGTAAAAATATAACTGCATATAGATTAGCAAAAGACACAAATATTTCACGCTCTTACTTGTCGGAGTTAGAAAATAATAAAAAAATGAACGTTTCTTTGGAAGTTTTGGTTAATATTGCAGATTATTTGAATGTTAATGTTAAAGATTTATTTTACACTACTTTTGATATAAAATCTTTAAAACAAGAACTATACAATAGAATTGATAAGTACGGAATCAATTCAAAAGAAGCCCTTGAAGTTAGTCAAATAATAGATCTATTAATAAACATAGATATGAGGAAGCTATAATGCTTCCTCAATTATTTTTATATTATATATTTAATGTCAAAATATAGAAATTTTTTAGTTATACTGTTGTAAAATAGTATAAAGCGTGATATTATAGTTTTCACACGGAGGTATATAAAATTGTATTATATTAATAAAATGAAGCAACATCTAATAAATTGGTTTGAATATGTTAAAGAACATTTACTTAGGATTATTAGTATAATATTGATCTTTGGAATATGCTGTTTTTTATTTACTTTATTTCCAAGAGAAAACATACTTAATGACAATTTTAATATTGTTGAACAGCATATCATTATATTTGGAATTACACTAGAAAATTGGTTAACATCTTTAAGTATAATTGGCTTAATTATCGGTGCCATTTGGGCAATATATCAATTCGATAAAAATGTTAATAGAAAACAACAAGAAAAAGCATCAGAAATAGCACAAGATTTTGCTAACAATTTTATAGAAAGATTTTCAATAATTTCTAAAGTACTATTAAAAAACAATGAAATGCGAAAAATGTTATCTAAGATAGCAAACGGAGAATTAAAAAGTTTTACCCGTATAGAGATCTTAGATGCAGTAGGCGATAAGAATTGTTTTAATAAATATAGTCAAATTGTAAAATCAAAGAAAACTCAGAATAGATATGAGACTATATTAAATAAATTATACAACGAAAAAGAAAAAGAAAAATTCAATAGCTGTTTTCCTCTATTAGTAGAGAATACACTTAATCAATTAGAAGCTGCATGTATTAATATTAGTAGTAATGCTGCAGGTTCTGAATATATTTATAACTCATTACATCAATCTTTTTTGCAATTTGTTGAGGTTTTATCTATCAAAATATCTACAAATAATCGTAACAATGTAGATAAATATTATACACACATAATTCAGGTATATAATATGTGGAACAATCAAAAAATAAAAGATATTGAAAAGTTTAAGAAAACTCAAAAGAAAATCCAGAAAATGGATGACAAAGCCAAAAAAGAAATAAAAAAACTATTGGAAAAGAAAAATAAGACAGTCTAATCATTAGGCTGTCCTTTATCGTTATTTTTTTCTTTGCTCTCACTTTTTAGTTGTTCATATTCCTTAAACCATTCTTGATACATATTTTTCCTCCTATTACATCATATGCAATAAGCACATTATTTTATATAATTATATTGTTAGAAAAGTAAAAAGTCAACACTTTTTGTTTATTTTTTCAAGACGTTAAATTTCAAATTTTCCCTAAAAATAGCCTAAAAGTCGACCCACGAGGATTGATTTTAAGACGTTTTTATTTTTAATGAATATAACTTGTTATCTAAAATTTTGCATATTCTTTCGCTATAGCGAAAGTTGGCATAAAAAAAGAGGTAGGATTGCTCCTACCCAATTTTACTTAAATAATTTATTAAAAGTATTCTTTCCTACTATTCCATCTTCAGATAATCCATTTCTTGATTGAAAATCTCTTACTGCACTTTCAGTTGCAGGTCCAAATATTCCGTCTACATCTATTTCAAATGAATGACATACTAACATTGCTTGAATTAAATATGTGATATTTCCTTCTGCTCCTTTTCGAACATTTATACAAGCATTGTAAGTGTTAGTTCCAAATATTCCATCGACTGCTAGTTTACTTCCAAACTGTTTATTTAATTCTGTTTGTAATCCTTTTACAAGTGCTTTTCTTGTTTCGTTTCCATAGATATTATCTGCTGCAATGTTTAATCCGTATCTTTCATTTAAAGTACTTTGTATTCTTGCAACGTTGCCTTTTGAAATGTTTTCTTGTGGTTGAGGTATAATTTCATTACTTGGCTCAAAATTTGCGATCTCATCGAATGGGAATTTGTTTCCAGGGCAAGATGTAGCACATACATCTCTATGAGCCTGTACTGTTGTTATATTGTATTTATTCTTTAAGTATGCAACTAATTCTTTTCCAGACTCTTTTTGAGCTTCTGGCATATCTTCTTCCATATAGTTTCCTTCAAAGCATACTCCAATAGAATTGTGATTTGAGCCATATGCATGTGCTCCCACTTTATCTTCTGGTCTAAGTCTATATATTTTACCGTCTTTTCTTACTAAAAAGTGGTATCCAGCACCGCTCCATCCATTGTTTAGATGCCATCTATGAATGTCCTCGGCAGAACAGTTCTTTGCGTCTGCATGATGTAGAATTATTCTTTCTGTTGATTTTCTTGTAGTCATATTTTTAAATTCTAAATTTGTCTCAATTATTTCCATAACTATTTATCCTCCTTATTAATTAGATTCTTAAACATTTCGTATAGACCTGTAGAAGCTAGTCCACTAAACATTCCAGTTAGTATTACTTCTGCATTTATACCATTTAAATTCATTAATACATTAATTACTAAACCTAATATTAGCATTATTAGTGGTATGTATTTGTTTGGTATAAAATCAAGGCTATTTTTTATAACGTAGCCAACACATAAACATATTCCTACAACTACTATACTAAAATATTGTGTTAATACTGATATATCCATTTATAACACTCCTTTCTTTACTAATTCTTCCCACTTGTTATGTACATATGAATTTCCATGAAGTTTCGTGTACTCTTCATATATCTCATAAGCTCTTTTAATTTGAATTGGAGACTTTTGTATTCCAGCCTCCAATTCTGATAAAAAATCTGTTAAATATGTTTTATCATTTTCATATTTAACAGAATCCAAGTTCCTTTTTATATCTTTTTTTAATTCTTCTATGGTTTCAACTTTTTTGCTAGTGTTTTTACTTATTATTGTATTAATAATAGTGGCACCAGCAGTTATCGCTGCAATTATTATCTGGACCATCTTTTATTCCTCCTCTTTTTCTTCTGTGCTTGTTGTTGTCTCCTCTATTATGTTGTCAGTTTCTTCTGTATTCTCTATTGCTTCTACATAAACTTCTTCTACTTTTAGCACTAATGAGCTATATTCTTCATCACTAATCTTATTCATTGCATAGAATATATTTAGCTTGTTCTCAATCTGCTCTTTCTCTTCATAATACTTCTTTTCAATTAATTTTAATAATAAATCTGATATTCTCATAATTACACCTCTTTCTCTAAATCATTTTCTAAATTATCTAACAATAAAGCACTTGTCTCTGTTGTATTTAGCAAGTTCTCTATATTACTCAATCTTTCGTTGTATTCTTTGGCTTGATTATTAAACATTGTTTCAATGTCCTTTTTGTATGTTATATCTAGTGTTGCTAATTCGTCGTCTACACTAATGTTTGTGACATTCTTATATGTATATAATATTTTATCTATTACAGCTTGTTGCTCTTGTGTATATGGTATTATTTCTTCTTCTGCCAATTCATATTCCAATATAACGGGTCTTCCAGCGTTCTCACATTTGTTTAACCAATCTTTAAATTCGTCAAGTGTTGTAGAGATTCCATTAGATACATATATTCTATCTGCTAAATTATTGTTTGCAATTCCAGCCGTATATTTAATAGCACCAACTGAATCATAATCTTTAAAATAATTGCTTAATAATCGACTTCCTTTTTTAACTCCTTTTTGAGTTTTTCCAAATACTTGATAAGTACCTAAATCACTTACAAAAAAGTTGCCACCACTGCTTAGTAATTTAATTTGCGTTCTTATATTATGTATTCCATCTTCTGCTAAATAACTACCTTCATAAAGTTTTTGTCCTTCTGCAAGTGGAAATATTATTTCTTGTTCTTGATGAATTTTATATGGCTCATCTAAATTCAAATAGTCTCCTTCTAATATCATTGTGCCTTCTGTTATTATTGTAACTCCTGCACTATTAGTGTATTGCTGAGTTACATATGCTAAAGTTTTTTCCTTATTCGTTTTGAATTTTACTATAAATTCATTTGTATCTTTCTTTTTGTTTGCAGATAGCAATTCGCTTGTTCCATCTTCATAAATTCCCTTAAAATTTATGCTATTCTCTGTAGTAACATTTGATTTGCATTTTAAAATATATGTATATTCAGTTTTTTCTTTAATTGTTGTTGGTGCAATGATTAATGGTATTGCACCTGTTGTAAATTCAACGTTTCCTTCTCTTAAAAATATAAATCTAGGAGTATTGCTATCATTTATAACTTTCTCCACTTTGTATAAATTCTTGTTACTTATTGTTACTCCTAAACTGCCACAATTGTAAGCTGAGTAAACGACTTCCTCACTTCCAACTTGTACCTTCAAATTAGTGTAATCAACATAAGTACCTGCGACTACGCTCGTATCTGTTGTTACATACAATACAGCAGAAATAGTATCTAATTCACTGTTTAAATTCGATGGAATTGTCATATATTTAGTGCCAGAAGCTGAAAGTGCAACTTGTAGTAGACTTTTTGTAAGAGAAGATGAATTTCCTGCAAATATTGATATTCCAGGGTTTCCACCTGTAGTTTCTATATCAGCGTGAATCCCTAATGTTTTTCCTAACAACTCTCTTCCTCCGAGTTTAAAAACTCCATAAGTATACGTTCCATCTTTATTTGCAATTAATCTTCTACCTGTATCTAGTGCATTTCCTCTCAAGTTGCTCGAGGCATCAACTATATCTTTATTTAATAAATTAATATTATCTCCAACATTTTTTATTTCACTTGAAAAGTCTAGTGATGGAGATACTCCATAAGATTCATACTCAAATGAATCAGCTGTTACATCTCCTTCAATAACAGATAATCTAAAAACTATTTTTACAGAAGATTGAGCATTCACCGCAACAAAAGTTCTTAGTAAGTTAGTTACATCTGTAAAATCACTTTTTGTTTTTAATTTATTAATAATAATATCTCCAGCTTTTAATTTGGTAAGAGGTTTAGATGGTGTAGTTGCACCAAAAGCAAAACCTGTTGAATCATTTGTAATGCTTAAATATCCGTCAGAAGTTGTTGTTACAGATTTTATTTCGCATATTATTGTATAGGTTGTATCTGTTTTTACCTCTTTAGTCAATTTTGTAAAAAAATTGCAGAAAGCATCTCCTGTTTCAGCAGTATTAGTTCTTTCAATTGTTATCCAATCATCTTTTCCTATCGAACTATAAGTTGAAAGAACTGTTGTTTTTACATTAATTACATTCTTTCCGCTTCTTGTAGCTTGCCTACTCCCACCTCTTAGTTTGCATTCAAAATCCATATTTGAGCTATCTTCAAGATGTATGCTATTACCGCTTGCATGTCCTTCTGGTATTTGTGCCTTTAGCAGACTATTTTCTTTTTTTATTTTAGTCAACTCTTCATCAACATCTTTTTTATTCTGTTCTATAGCCGTCGCATTTTTCTCTATATTTTCATTCTGTGTTGTTTGTTCTTCTTGTATTGCTGTTATAGTTTCATTTGTTGTGCTATCGACTTTTTCTAAGCTTTTTAGCTTTTCGTTTACTGTTTCAGCATAGTCATCTATGTTTCTCCAGTTTTGACTTACCGCCTTTTCAATATCAAATTTATCCATATTTGTTTCTGGATCATCATGTATAAATAACTTCAAATTCGTTGTTTCACTCATTTTAGTTCCTTTCTAACAGTCCGCAGCATTGCTATATTTTTCTGTTGTCTTAATATATTCATAAGCTTTTTCTATTGTCATATCCTCATTATATGGAATATTTATCATATCTGTATCAATAAAAACATTTATTCCATTTTTTAAAAGTTTCTTTTCTTCTTCTGACAATTCTTCATTATTTGCATTTTTTCTTTGTATTTCTTGATATTTTTCTTCTTTTTTTCTTTGCTTTTCATTTGTATATGAAGCAATTTCAATCACATTAGATATGTTAGTAATTTTATTAAAACTAACTATTCTATGATAATTAAGCATCACTCCATTTTCTAGTTCAATCTCTTTTTTTAAAGCCATCTTATTCCTCCTAACTCCACCCTAGAACTTTAATTATCTTACTATTTTGATTTCTATTAACTTGAACTGCTCCATTATTTTTTAACACTGTATAAGTTGCATACTTATATGTTATAGAAGTTCCAGAAATATTATAAAAAGCTGTTCTTAAATATGTAGCAACATTTGACGCATCAGGTTCAATGCTTTCAATAGCAATGTTTTTGCCGTTTGGTGTCATAACTCTTATACTTCTAGACAGGTTACTTTGATTATTTTCAAAAAATATCTCTAAATAATTAAAATTTGCAGCAGACTGAGATAAAGTTATACTTCCCATAGAACCACTTGTATTTAAATACAATGTAATAGGTTTGGCTTGTATCCCTTCATCATCTGGAGCTATCGCTAGCCATTCTGTTACAGCATTTACATTTCCAGATTTCCTATAAATTTTACCTGACGGTTGTGTAAAAAACAAAACATTAAAATCGCCATTCCCTGTAAGTCCTATTTTCCAAATCCAACCATAATCAGCGGGTAGATTCTCTATATTAGCTATTGACCCACTCCAATATATTCCATTATTCAAATGATTCCAATAATCTCTTCCATCTGTTCCTGAAGGTAAATTCTTTACTGCTCCTCCAGTATAATTCTCTCCTTTTGAATATATAAAACCATTTACTTGCAGTTTTGCATCATTACTGGTATCATATTTTTTTCCTATCGCCATTCCGTTTTTTGTGGTAAGCAACTAGCGGTGTTCCAGATGCCAAAATTGTAATATAAACTTTTGTATTTAATTTATCAGAAATTGTTAATCTAAAGTCATAATTATTTGCATCATCAAATCCAGAGCCAGCTAAATCTCCTTGTATTATTAATGTTTGTGAAAAATTATTTCCAGAAATCGTAGGACTTAACTTTGTGTTTCCTCTAATCCAAGTGCTTGTCCCTGAAATTTTATATTCATACTTTATGGAATCAATTGCATTTGCTACGCTTCCAAAGCTCTTATTCCAAAAAGTACCTGCATAACTCAATGTTGTCTCAGTTCCAACGCCTCCATCACTTCTACTTAAATTGCATTTTGTTATTACTAAATTAGTATATGTATAATAATTATCGCTACTAATAGTTTTCTGAACAGCAGTTGTATTTTGACGACTGTCCTTAGCTCTCACAAAAACCACATTGTTATCTATTGCACTAACAGATAAATTAACATCTGCTGAGCTACTATAAGCAACATCTCCACTATTTTTTGTTCCCGTTGTTAAAGTATAAGTTTTCATTGTTGCAAAGTTTTTAGCAACAGCTTTATTAGCTGTGCTAACAGTTGCTTGTAAGTTAGAATAGCCTTTAATAAATTTTTGATTATTTCCTGTCAACGCTATTGTTTTGCTATTAGTATCTTTAAATGTAAAATTAGAAAATGTAGGATTGCTTTTTGTAACAGTAAAAGTACAATCTTTTGAATTGGTGTCACTAATTCCATCTAAAGTAGTTGTTAATATATATCTAGCTTTATAAGTATTTGCATTAGGAGTTAAAGCATAAATAGTTGAAGCTGTTGGTGTTACAGATTTATTAGTTCCTGTTACTGTTCCATAATCTATTATTGTTGTATTATCAGTTTTGCATAATTTTAATTTTAAGGTAGCTCCGCCAGGATTAGACCATTGAATATTCTGAGAAGCTCCAATATTAGCATTAGGAACATTTGTTAATCTTGCAATATCATAAGTTGTAAATTTTATTGTAGATGATTCGGTCCATAATCCATTACATTGTATTCTTGTTTTTATTGTATATGATGTATTAGCATTTAACCCAGAAACTTCATATACAACATCGTTATTTGCACTTGTAGAAGTCCCTGATATAATTGTTGGGCTTTTCCAATCCCCTCCATTTAAACTATATTGTACTGTTGTTATAGTTCTATCTGGTCTATATAAAACCCTTACTTTATGAATAGTTACTCGATTTAATTGATGTTTAGAAAAATTAGCATATCTTGCAATTTTATCTAAAGTAACCGTGTCACTTCCTGTGACTTTTTCTCCTGCAAGAGAAGTTCCTGAAGGAGCATTACAACTTGCGTTTAACCAACATTTTGAAGTTCCATCTTCATCGTGTGGGAAATTATTTCTTGTAACTTTAGTCATAGTTACCCAATTAGAGCCTACAATTGTGCTTGGATTGCTAAAATTATTAGTCGTATCCGCAACAGTTAAAAATCCGCTCCACGCACCTTTTGTTGTATATCCATCATTTCTTCTGACTTGTAAAGTTCCGATAACCGTTGATGTATTTTTTATTGGTCCATTATTACTACTTTCCCATACAATTCTACCTTCTAAATTGCTTTTAGTAGATTTTAAAGTTATAATTCCTTTTGCCATTTTTATTCCTTTCCTCTACAAAACATTTAACCAAACCTGGTCTCCGTGTTTTTGCTGTAATAAACCTGTAATTTCCGCTTCAGTTATAACAGTTAAATTGTTTGTTCTTGTTCCTTTGTCGGTTTGTTCTGTTACCACTTCATTAGTAGATTTATTAAATGTTCTATTTCCATCAGAGTCTATTCTTGTATACGTATTTGTTTTTGTTGATTCAACTTGTATTCCTTCTCCAATTTGGACTGTTTCTGAACTTGTTTCGTTAATATTTTGAGACCAAGTGTTTTTACTTTCTCCTGGTATCAAAATCAAATCACTTATTAAACAAGAATTTGCTGTATCACTTATGAATTTTATTGTAAATTTATTATTTGTTATTTTTATTGTCTTCTCGTAAGCCGTCCAACTAGTTCCTGTTAAAGTTTCCTCTGTTCCATTTATAGAAACTTTGACTGCTGCTGCTTGAACTCTTTTTTTGTAATTAAATGAAATATTGTATGTTCCATTCTTTAAAGGATTTACATTTTGCAAAATATTCCCACTAGGAAGCATTATGGCACTTTTTGAAATATTATTTTGAAAAACCTCTGTATCTTGATATTGTGTAATACTGCCTTTCCAATACTCTTTCCCAAAAATTCCAACAGAATTTCTTAATAAATTAAATCCACCTTGTGTCTTTAAAGTATTTTTTATACCTTCTATTGATGTTTTAAGCTCTTCTATTGTTCCTATTCCATCTTCTAAATTTTTAATGGTTTGAGTTGTTCCGTCAATAGTACTTTCTATTTTGTTTGTTTTTTCTGATGTCTTGGTAATATCTTGTATTAATTGAGTAATTTTTCCTTCTATTTCATCAATAGTACTTTGTACTCTTCTATTAATTACTTGTTGACTAATTGTCTTAGTCGTTGTTTCTTGTTTTTGTTTTATTGATATTTGACTTTTAATATCTGCAATGAATCTTTTGTTAAAAGCCATTTCACCTTGATAAATTACAAGTTTTCCATCTATATCAAGAAAATCACCTATATCTACAGCAGGATTAATTATAACTGTTCCTTCAAAGCTATATATTGACATATCTTTTATTTCATCATATATATTTTGAATATCATCTTCATCACTAATAAATAAGTTGTCTTGTCTAATCCATAGTGTTTCTTTAGTTTCGTCGCCTATTTTAAAAGACTCAGTTCCATTCTCGTAAGCCACTCTCGATATTTGATGTTCTTCTCCCCATTTGTAAGTTTTGAATAGATTTTGAGGAATTTTTTCTGTATCCTTTCCTAACTGTTTTATTTGTATTTTCCCTTCACGGCTAGCACAGCAAATTCCACCTGCTTTCTCTGCTATATAACTCATATATTGTCTTGCCTTTATTTGATTGTCATATACCGCTATTCTTTTATTTGAATTAGTAAAAGAACTAGTTTCTAATTTAAGTCCCTTTTTCTTGCATATATCTTCAGCTATTTCTCCTAAAGTTGCATACCCCTTGTCTTTTATTAATTCACTTGTATCATAATATCCATCATCAGCATCTAATTTTATAATATTATCTAAAGCTTTTATGTTTATAACATTGTCATCTTCTTCGTTATAATCATCTATGTTATAAACGCCAATTGGCATCATTTCAAAGCTATCGTTGTGTTTAGATAAACTTTTTACAATTAAATTATTTAGATCACAAACCAGCATTTTATTTACTTCTGCAACTGTTAAAGCATTGTTTACTAAAACCCCATACTCAATTTTGATTTTATTAGGTTTTGTTATTTTTGCTTGTTTATGTATTTTTAATTCTACATATTGACTAAAAACACTTCCTAACTCAAAAGTTTCGTCGAATACTTCTCCACCTAATTTAAAATCAAGAATATATTTAGGATTGACTAACACATCATCAAAGTAAATATTAACAACAGCCTGAGTACTGCCTGAATAAATGTTCTTTATAGCTTTTTCGCTTAATTCTTTATACATCATTTGCCTCCTGCACTGCTTGTTTTTGCTGTTCAGTTAGTTCTTTTTGCATCAAATTAAAAGATACTTTCCATTTTGATTTGGAAGTGTCTTCATCTAATCCTGTCTTATGCATTTCACTTGTTCTTTTGCTTACTCTAAATTTAGCATTTTCTAACATACCACCTTTAACCGACGGACATTTTACCGTAACAAGCATCGGATTTTGATATGTTGCTTGCAAAAGTTCTTCTGCTTCTTCTTCACTTAAATAGTCCCAAGACATTTCGAGCTTTAGCATTCCGAATTGCAATAGGGTTGTCTATTAATGCTCCTGTTACTTTTGATGTATAACTGTCGTTGTCTGTATCTTCTATATTATCTTTATATGTACTTGGTGTTTTCATTATTTTACCATTTAATTTCCATAACATAACTTTATCCTCCTACTAAAGCTTCTATATCTTTTCCAGTTCTTCTTGTTTTGTCTCTTAAGTCGTCTAATAATATTTGTCCCAGTTTTTTATTGCTTACATTAACTGTTAAATTTAAACTAATTGGTTGATTATTTCCTCCATAATTAGATAATACATCTTCAAATGTATCACGCATAATGTTTTGTGGCGTTGTTATTTCCGGATTGTTGCTTGCACCTGAGTATTCTCCAAATATGGCTAAAGTTTCATCATAAGCAACATTTCCTTTTGCTAAACGAGGTAAATTCAAAGTGTTTATTGTTCCAACTGAAACTCCTGGTATTAAATTAATTAATTTTATTCCTCCATTAATTAACCTTATTGCAGTATTTATTGTCTTCTCTATTAATGAAATAACACCATTAATACCAGTTTTAACTGCTCCTGAAATAGCATTTCCTATGCTTGTTCCTAAATTAGTGAACGTATTCTTTATATCGTTCCATATATTCTTGAAAAAGGTTCCTATCTTGCTAAATACTTTTGTAACTCCATTGTAAGCATCTTGAAATTTTCCTGAGAACCATGAGCCAATATTAGAAAATGCATTTGTAATATCATTCTTTCTATCTCCAAACCAATTACCAATATTAGAGAATGCATTCATTACTGATTCTTTTGCTTCGTTAAACTTATCTCCAAACCATTTTCCTATATTAGAAAAAATATCATATATTCTTTGCTTTAAATCGCTAAAAAATTGTTTTACTTGAGTCCATTTTTCTTTCAACCATTCTGTAATTGTTCCCCAATTCATTACAGCTACTACGATTAAAGCTATAACAGCAACAATCGCTACTATTATAGCGATAAGTGGCAATATTGCTATATTTAATGCTGTTGAAACTGCTGTCAATACTCCTGTTACAGTTGCCCAAATACTATACGCAGTGCTTAACACTCCTATTGCAACAGCTATTCCTAATATAATTTCTGATACAACTGGATTTTCTACTAACCATTTAAAAATATCCACTAAACCTCTTAGTATATCTAACGCAATTGTTCCGATATTCTGTCCTATATTTGTTAACGCATCTACCATTGGTTGCCAATTAATACTTGCTATTTTTTCTGATATTACTCTAAATTTGTCTGAGCAATTGTTTAACCAATTTTGGAATCCTTCACTTTGTACTACATTATTTATTGCAGTTAATAAATTATTAAATGCATTTGCTAAATTCTGTACTATTACATCTCCATTGTCATTATAGTTCCAAGCATTTGAAAAAGCCTCTGCTATGTTTCCTATAATTGCTAAAATTAATTCTAATGATGTATATACAGTCCCATTTGTAATTAACTTTTCAACACTTTCCCATACTGATGAAATTAAACTTGCAATCTGTCCAGCTGTAGTCTTTATTTGTTCTATTAAAGTTGCTCCATATTTGTTCCAGCTATCTACAAGTGGTTTAAAAAAATCATATAATTTTTGTGATAATGGAGACATCTGATTATCTATGCTTGACAAATCTCCTACATTAGGGCTTGCATCACTGTTATGGTCTCCAACATTATTAATTTCGCTATGTACACTTGATAAGCTCTTACTTGTGTTCTTAGCCTGTTTTTGAGCATTTTTAAATGCTGACGCACTTGCATTGGCAAATATATTTACTTTAAATAAAGCATAAACTACAGATTGAATTGCCTTTAATAATTGATATACACAATTAGTTGCAAATTGTATTACTGGTGCTAATGCACTTCCGCACACTATATTTTAAATATTCAATATTTGCACTTAATTGTTTTGCTTGTGCATTTTGGCTTGACAACCATGCATTTGCACTACTGCTCAATGCAGAATAAATGCTTCTTAAACTAAATAATGCTCCTGCATATTTTAGAACTTGTCCAAGTCCATTCTTAAAGCCTGTTCCCATTCCTTTTATATTATTTGCAATACTTTGAGTTGCTTTTGATAAATTTTGACCAATATTAGGCATTTTGCTAAAAATGTTTTTTATTCCTAATATGCTAGGTTTTACCTGCTCTATCTTTTGCTTAAATGCACTAAAAAAACTACTCAGTTTATTTTGAGTAGTTGCTGTTTGTGATGTTTGTTGTTTTAATTCAGCCATTTTAGATTTTGCGACGTCAAGTTGTTTATTATACATTTCTATTTCTGTATATAATTTTTGTGCTTGACTATTTAATGACGTAAAATCTTTATTGCCATTTAATGCATTATTTACAGTTGCATCCATTGCTTTGTCATTTGGATTTATTCCTTCTGGTGTTACATTTTTTCTTGTATCGTCCACTATTTTATCAATTTGTGGATTTATTACGTTTAATTTCATTTGTCGAGCATTTATTTTTTCATTTAGACTATCTATTTGTTTTTGTGTCTGACTTATTTGTTTCTCTGCATCTTTATTGTTGATTTTTATAGATATATCATTATTTTCAATACTCTTCTTTAAGTTCTGAATTTGTTTCTTAAATAATGGCATTTGTTGTTTTACTGCCTTTTGTAACTTTGACATATCTACATTTGCTAATTGCTCTTGTGCTTGCTTTATAATCTTAGTCATTTCAGGTAGTATCTTTTGAAACTCTTTTAAAGCTTCTTCTACCTTTGCAGTTACTATTATCTCTATTTCTTCTACAGTGATAAGTCATTCCCCCTCTCTTATTTTTTTCATTATAAAAAGCACCAGTAATTGGTGCTTTAGTTTTAATCTATTGATAATTGTTCTTTCCTAATTTATCTATGACCTTACTAGTAGTAACCCCATCTTTTTATCTTATCCATTAACATTTCTATTTTGACCTGATGCACTAATTTGATGCATCAGCTTGTCTTCTTCCTAATTCATATATGACGGGATATTTTGTCCTATCATCTTTATCTACACGGTTTACTATTGCATCTTAATTTCTACCTATGGAGTCACGAATTGTTCCCCCATTCTTTTCATCTTTCATAAACACTGCTATTGGGGCTACCGTCGTAAAATGCGACATTAGGAATGTTGTTTTCCAAGGTAGTACCGTTTTGGTACTACCTTGCTATTTCATATTCTACTATGCAACTTGGTCAATTAAATCAGCTACATTTATTGTTAATGTTTCAATATCTTGTAAAATCTCTTTAAAATAAAAACTTGGTAGTTCTCTATACGTTGCAACAGCATATTTGTCATTTATTGCTTTATAAACTCTAGGAAAAACCTTAGACTTTATTTTATGATATTCCAACTTGTTATCTTCACAGATTTTCTTAACCTTGTCTTTTATTTTTTCTCTTACAGTTCTTGCCTCATTTGGTGCTAATTGAATTTTCTTTTTAATTAAAACATCATGCTCATCTATTTTCGTATTGACTTCATTGAACTTTTGTTCTGTTTCTGTCTTGAACCCTGCAAAAGCATAATTCATAATTGTTTGACTTTCTGTAAGACTTTTAATCAAGTCTTTTATGTTTAAATCTTTTAATTCCACTTCTTTATTTTCTTTTAATATCATATCACTCATTTTATTATTTCTCCTTCTCCATAAATCATATTACCAACAATATCTTTATTGTTGCTTAATGCTTGTTCCATGAGCATTACCCATTCTTTTATTGAATTTACTTTTTCCTCAACAAATTTTCTTTTCTTGCTTGGAATGTGTTGTAAATCTTCTTTTAAATATGTGTATTTTGAATTTTTATTTAAAAAGTCATTTATGTTATATATAAGCATATCTAGTTTTGCATTGTCATAAACTTCATCTTTTGCAAGATTATCTTCTAGTCTTATGCCTTTCAAAGTGCTTTCTGCTTTTTCTGCTCTTTTTTGTATTTCAACTAATTGTTGTTTTTGTTTCTCTATTTGTTGTTTTAATAAAGCTTTTTCTTGTATAACTTTTTCCGGTATTACCTCTTTTACAACTTCTTTTTCAATAATTTCTTTTTTAGGTACTGGAATTTTATCAATTTTATCTTGTAAATCTTTTATTTCTTGTTCTTTTTCTTGAATTGATTTTTGAAGTTTATTTGAATATTCTTGCTCATCATCTAAACGCTTTTTTAGTTCTTTCTTTTCTCTCACGGCTTGTTCTAATTGTCTTGTTGTCATATCTTCAACATTATTTTCTTTCATTACTTCCTGTCTGTCTTCTTCATCTAGTCCTGCTAAAAGAAATAATTTTGTGCTCCCTAAATTCGCAATCGCTTGCGAATTTGAAAAAGTTGTTGCAACTTTCATAAAATTGTTTGCAGTTCTATGACTTATATCTACTCTTTCCTTTAGCCATTCAGAAAATTCTCCATGTTGTAAATTATCTTTGACTGCTATAAGCCTTTTTCCTATTTCCACAATGTTTTGAGCTGTTTGTTCTTTTAGTATAAGAATTTCTGCCGTTGTTCTTTCTATATTGAACTCTGTTAGACTTTGCATGTTTTATTCTCCCTTCTTCTCTTCCAGCCTCATAAGCTAGCATTATCATAATCAATATTGGAACTATAACCGCATAGAATACTCCCCACCAATTAGTTATTGTTAGCATTGATAGCACCTCCTAATATGTTGTCGTAATCATTTACTCCTTCCGTCTGAACTATATTTTGCATTAGCTTTAATACTCTTTCATTGTTTCTATATTTCCAAATTAGTCTAGCTACTTCTTCAATATGTTCATCACTCAAGTCAAATTGATTAGCAAATGTTAATTCTTCTCTTGTAAAAATGGAGTTCCCAATTTCTTTATCAAACATAATATTCATTTTGTTTACTTCTTCTTGTTTGTAAAGTCTTATAATTTTATTGGTTCTTTTGCTATCTTTTAATATGCCTTCTATGTAGGCGTTATCTACTTTAATACCCATTCCAGTGTAATAATTCTTTATTTTTTCTTTTATTTCCATAATAAAAAGAAACCTCCTTTAAAATTTGTATTTTAAGTTGAGATTTCTCTAATTCTATGATATAATATTTCATAGATAGAGTTAATCTCTGTCGGGCGAGTTAATGTTGTGAGTTTGGCGATTCCACATTAACTCTTATTTTATATCTACTTTTAATTTTTTTATTCCTATTCTAGCAGACTCTGCTTTGCTTTTATTTTCTTGTTTAGAGTATTTCTCTAATATTTCTATGCATTCATCATCTAAGCGTATATCAAGCCTACTATTTTTAGGATTATCAGTAGGTCTTCCCATCTTTTTAGTCAATATTTTCACCTCCTCAACTTTTGACTGACATAAATATATCATTTTGTCTGACAAAAGTCAAGAGGTATTTTAAAATTTTTCAAAAATTTTATAAAATAAAAAACACCTACCTATGAAGTGAACCCAAAAAATGTCCAATTTTTTGGGTTCAGTACACTAAGTAAGTGTCTTTATTTTTAATTATCACTATCAAAAAAATCTACTTCTTGAATTAAAAGTTTCGATTTTAAAATAGTATTTCTTTCTAAAATACAATATTTAGCATTTGGATGAGGCTTATATTCCAGTATTGCGTCTTTAAATCCTCTACCAATATGTATTCTAATAATTATTGGTTTTTCAATTTTTAACGAAACTATTTCTCCTTGTTGTGCGTGAGCTAAAACTTCTTTTGTTGTGTTATTATAGAAAATAAAATTAACATTAACAATAGTTTTGGGTAATGTTGGAGTTTTAAATCTCACAATAAAATCTAGCTCCTTTATAGGATAGCCACACGAAATACATTTTTCCGCTTTATCTGATATTTCTTTTTGACATTCCGGACATTTGATTAACGACATAGCCTCCTCCTTTACTTTATGATCCAATCATAACCGCAACTTTGGCATAAGCATATCTTTTCCAATGTTGTTTTTGTTTTTTCTTTTCCTTCTAATTTTTTAGGAATAAATAAATTAGATAGTCCCAAAGTAAACAATCCTGCTGTCCCTCTCATAGCACTATGTGCCATCTTGTGTCCCATACTATTACTTTTCTTTTGAGTTTTACTTCCAACTTCTTGCATATTGATTGTTACATTTTCACTGCCACATTTTGGACATTTCATATAGTTCATCTCCTTTTACTTCATATATAATAAATTATATCACTAATTTTCTATGTAATGTGTCGAAATATGTCGAATAGTATAAATTTATATATTTTTTTCTGTTTTCATTATACTTCTCATTCTTCTTGCAATATCTTCTGGAGATTGTGGCTGTTGTTCTTCTTTAAATAACTCTTTGTAACTGTCTCTAATTGGTACTATTTTAGGATTTCTACTCATACTATCTGCTCTTATTAATTTATTAGTTACAGCTTCTTGCAAGTTTATTTCTCGTTTTAGATCATCTACAACTTTTACTATGTGCGTTTGACAATATGTGTTTATTTCTGAATATCTTGCATTCCAAAATTCTTTTGGTTTTAGGTCAAAGTAATATGCAAGAGGCTCTAATGCATATATTAGTTCAACTAAATTTTTAGAGTCCCTTACGCCTTTTATTATATCATCTAACCCTTGTAGCCTTGAAACTGTTGTTCTGCTATTTTGCTCATTGCATTTTCTGTTGATTTCTGAACTATCTCGTTCATATTTATTGTTGATAAAGGATTTGATGTCAAACTTTCTAGGTCTTTCTTTGACATCTTCTTTTTGAAAAAACCCTCTTCATTCAAAGCCTCTGCAATTCTCTTATATAGTTCATTATAATTTAATCCTTCAACTCTGCATTCATCCATAAAATTGTAAACTTCGTCCATATCTTTAAATAATGCAAATCCATCTTCTGTTTCTGCTAATTTATATATTAATAAACCTAATGTTTCTGGATCTACTATTGAATATGCTTTTACAAAAGCTTCTTCAAAATTTTTATTTTTTAGTAGATTAGCTATTTCTACTATTTTTCTTGTTTTTAGTACTAAATTAATTTTTTTATTTTTTGTTTCTATTATCATTCTATTTTCTCTCCTTTATAAAAGAGAGAAGGCATTATGCCTCCTCGTTAAAATTATTCAGCTGTTGGAAAGCCTTTGCTCTCTTTAATCTCTGAACTTCTATAGATTGTTATTTTTGATTTTAGCATATCATCTATAGCAATTTCGCTCATGCCAATAAAGCATGTTCCAGTAAAATACCATGTTAATGGTTTTCCATCTTCTGATGCTGTACTTTCTGGTAATTGAATTGCCCAATAGCCGTTTGTTTTAGCTGTTTGTAAGGCTTTTAGTTCATCATATTGGTCCTCTTTAAATAATATTTCTATTTCTAGATTTTCTGCTTTTTGTCTTCCTTCTGCCATTCTTTCATCTGGAATATCTAAAGCACTATATGTAACTCCTTCTGGAGCCTTCAAAAACTCTGGTATACTTTGTACAAAAGCAATCTGCTTTCTTTTCCCAGAATTAATTAAATCAGCTAATGTATCAGCATGAAATAATTTTGTCAATGTACTTGTTTTTGGATCCATTTTGTTTTCCTCCTATTATCTTATAAAATTAAAAGAGGTCGTTATTGAATTATAACGTACCTCAAATGTTATTGTTATGCCGTATTTTTGCAGTATTTGGTCATATACTGCAGGACTGGTATTTGTCCTTATAAAATTATATTCTTGAAGTTTTGTATCAACTTCATCTGTCATTTGCATAGCTTGACGTTGTTTTGCATTCCAACAAGTTATTGATATTTGAAATGTAGAAAATATAGGAAATGCATTTTCTGTTAAATTCACAGATTTTAAAGGTGTATGTAATTCCAAACAAGGAAACTTACTTGTTGTTGTTGGATTTGTTAGAATTTGTTTATATTTTAATGAATCTAGCTTGTCGTACACTAAATCGCTAAACTCTTTTATACTTAAATCTTTCATTTACATACCTCCTTCAGCATTGCTTCTATTTTCTTTTTAACAATATCTACATTCTCATCTCTACTTTGAAAACCAGCATCACCCATAAAATGATTTGCCTTAATTCCATGAGCAATATAGAAATCTACTCCTTGAATATTGACTATTGGATAACCAAGTGCTTTTTCTACTTTAGAAACTGGAATGAACCATTCTGTGTAGCCACTTTCTATAAAGTGTTTTGATTTTCCCACATGTTCCATCTCAGCATTTGCACCAGTTCCAAAATATTCAAAAAATAAATATGAAACTCCATTGGACATAAATTTTGAAGGGTCCGCATAAACACGCCCCTTCACTTCTTTAGTAGACATATCAACCATTTCGACTAATATACCTTCTTCATTATGTCCTTTTTCTAGCCTTACAGCATAACCTCTAATGTTCTTCAAAACATCTTCGGTTATCTCTTTTGCTATTTGTGGCAATTTTTGAGTTATAGCATTTATATTTTTGAAATTATGTTTTACTTTAATGTTACAGCTTATCATTCTTGCACCTTCTCACATATATATAAATAAGTATTTCCGATTTTATTTTTATCGGTTACTTTATATTGAGGCTTAAATTCCTTTAATTTTGTGATATCCTCAAATGATATTCCATTTCCCTTTTGTATGTCATATTCATTTGTTGTTCTTGCCTTATATGTACTATAATCGACTTCTCCAGTAGATTTTCTGTCAAGTTCATTAACATCTTGTTGCATATTTAACCAAGCTACGCCTTTATATTTCCATTTTTTTTCTGGTTCTCCGTGGTCTTCTATCTCTTCATATTCTGATATATATACTTTTGTTAAATCTCGTAATAACATTACTTAATCCTCCTTAGCCCAGATTTTATAATGTCATTTCTTAACTTATCTATAATATCTTCAAACGATGTTGAAATAGAACCCTCGTTTCGACTCGTTAAGCCCTCAGCACCTCTTGACAGATATATTGCTTTTGTTACTTTTTTTATATATGGAAATAATTTTTCGTCGTTTTTTTGTCTATTAGAAATATCAGAGGCAATAGAGCTTACTTCCTTTAATATTTCACTTAGAACCTCTTTGTCGTCTTTATAATTAGCTCCCAAATCAGCTATTATTTTATCTATATTACTGGTTTCTGCCATTTCTATTGCCTCCTTAATTATTCTTTTTCAGCTTTTGGTTCAGTTTCTTTTGCCTTTTCTTTCTTAGCTTTTGGTTCAGTTTCTTTTGCTTCTTTATTTATTCTTAGTCCTATAAATGTTGCCATCTTGTTCACCTCCTAGCCTTCGTATGAGCAATATACACCAGCTAATTTGTTTTCGTATACATGTCCATATAAATTATTGTTTCTATATTTGAACACATTGCTGTCTCCGTTTTGGTCTTCATCTGGTGTAAAATATTTGATGAATTGATCCATTGCAGTAACAGCAGCAGATTTCTCAACACATAAGAAGTTAATATCTCTTCCTCCTTCTACCAACTCATAATAATCTGATGTTGATGGATTCCCTGTTGGAGAGACAACTTTTGAATAAGTTCCAGAACTTTCTGTATAATATGCCTTTCCTGATACTACAGCTGTATCTTTTGACTTAACATATGTGTCTTTTGCTTTTTGATATCCGTAATTTTCTTTTCCATCATTTAATGTTACTGCTGTATACATTCTTGTTTGAGGAACTTCAATTATTGTTGCAAATCTTTCTAAAACTTTCTTTGATTTAGTTGTATCTAAGTCATCTATCATTCCCTTAAGTGTTGGTGTTATGAATAAAATTCTATTTTCAGTTGAAACTTCATCCTCATCCATTTTATTTGTACATGCTCTTAACGCACTTACAACTCCTGCACCGTCAGAAATTGTTTCTTTCTTTCTTGATATTCCATCTACTCCTGCAATTTTTGCTATTCTTGCTGCATCAGTTTCTGGAACAACTTTTGTTCTTACAAATTCTCCAGCTAATCTTGCAAAAGGTAATCCTAAAGCTTCTTGATTGTCTAATCTGTCAATTCTTAAATCTTGACTTCTTTCTTTGTCATATTTTACTGTTTCCCATTTGAAACTTGTTGATCCTTTTGTGTATCCATCATTTCTTGAGAAATCTCCTAAACCGTCCATATCTAGTTTAGCTACTTTTATTTCTCCGTTTAGTCCTTTTTGTACTGTTGTTTCATCTCCATCTAAAATAGATGTTTTTGCTTCGTTTTTATATACCTCGTCTAATTTAGGTAAATAAATTGTTGATAATTCAATATTATTCATTTTTTAATCCTCCTATTTAATTAATCCCATTGCCTTTCTTATTGCTTCATCAGCACTTGACTTATTACCAGATGGGTCTGGATTGTATGGTGGTTTTTCTTTTGACCACTCATTTACTGCTTTCTCAACAATTCTGTCTTGAATTGCTTTTATAAGTTTTGTTTTGTCTTGTAATTGCTCTGCTGTCATATTTTCATAATCAAAAAGATTTAGAAATTCTGGATCAAATGCTGTGTCTTGTGTTGTTGCTATTTTTAGTGCTTCATCTTTTAAATCCCTAGCATTTAACTTTCTTTGAATTTCTTGATTTGCTTCTTCTTGTTTTTTCAATTGATATTGAAGTTTTTGAGTTTCGTTCATTTGAGCTAATTTTTCAGCTTCTGACTTTTGTGTATCCCTTTCTAATTCCCATTGCTTTCTTGCATTTTCAATAGCTGTTTTATTAGAACTTGATACTCTTGAATCTAAAAAAGATTGAAGTCCTTTGTCAGTTTTTATAAGTTCTTCATAATTTACTTTTTCAGTTTCTTTTTCTGTTCCCTTTGAGTTCTCTGCCTCAGAGTTAACATTTGCATTATTATCTTGATCCATGTTTTCCTCCTTGCCCCTTTAGTACACTGCCTAAAGTTGCTATAAATTATTTTGTTTGTTTTATAAAGCCTAACTACAAGAAAAACGGCATAAAAAAATAGACGTACGTCTACGTCTAAAAATTTATAATTATAAAATGTTAATAACTTATTTATTATTTTCGTTCTTTGCTTTCATATATCCATCAGCAAAATTATATTTAAATACCCATATAACAGGTCTAAATATTGTAATTATAGTAAATATAATCCAATACCAAGTTGGCATTTGTAATTTAATACTTAATATTAAAACTAATAACCACATATTTTCACCTTCTTTCCATAATAAAAGCACCTACTTTTAGTAAGTGCTGTCTTTAATTATTAAAATCTATATCTTTACATATTTTTTCAATTTTCTTCATAAGTGGTGTATTTTTATCTATTTCTTGTTTATCGTTCCAAAATTTTGCTTCTAAACTACTTACTTTTTCTTGTTTAGTTAATTCTATTTTTCTATCTTGCTTTCCCATACTATAATTCCTCCAATTTAACATATATTATACCATTTTTATTCTTTATGTCAATTAGTTGGAAATCTGTATTTCTCATAAATAATATTTCGCCTCCACCTTCATCATTTAATGTAGACAAATTTCTTCCTGTTTTAGATTTTATCCTCATTATCATTTTAAAACTTGTATCATATATTTCTAGTGATGAAGATATATAACTATTCCAATGTCCAATTCTTTGCTCATTATCAAATATAGACAATATGTTTGAAACATCTTCACTATCTCTTACATAAACACATCTTTTAACCCATCCTTTGTATATTGGCATTCCTTTTAGTGCATTATCTAAATTTTGTATATATTCCTTATCGTCTTCTGATAATTTATTATTACTATATAATTTTGAATTAATTTTGTAGGACATACTTTTTAGATACTGTTTTAATGCTTCATATTGTTCTTCTCCTAAAACATTTCCACTTCTAAAATCTTTACTCATATAATTGCTATTGTATACAATAGTTGAACGGCAGTAATGGAAATGATGTTGTATTGGAGGCAAATTTAAACCTAATACTAATCCGTTGCATCTAATCCTTTGTACTGTTAGTTCTTTTTGATTTTCTCCATAGTATCTATCAAAAACGTTTTCTTTATTAATATAAAACTCTTTATTATTTAAACTATCGCACATTAAAGTTGTTTTATCGTCTTCTACTGCGATAAATCTGACTTTAGAATTGTCTTCTGCAACTGATTTTATTCCTTCTACTTTTGCTAAATTGTTTAGTCCTATCATTTGCATATCAACTGCACCTGATATTTTATCACCATTTATATTAAGCTTTTGATTATTTTGTCTATTTATTATTATTTGAAACTCACTAGAATCAATTTCTAGGTCTCTTTGTTGTTGTATATTTAAAATTACTTGTTTGTATATTTGTTGAGCATTATATTGTATTGTAACTTCAATGTATTGTCTCCAGTTAAAGCCTGAATAATTGGGTTGGTCTAACAATGCAAGAAATAGAGCCATCGGAATTACTGATGACTTTTTCTTTTTATTTACTTCTTGTTGGCCTCGTTCATAATAATAGTTGGCATCTTCATACATTATCTGTTTTTCTTGTTCTTCAAGTTTGCTTTGTTCTTCTATATATGCACTATAAATAAGCAATTCTAGTATTTCACTATTCTTTACTCTTGCTCTTTTATAGATGTTGTTCGCTAATACTCCAAAATAACCTGTTAATAGTTTTTGTTCTTTCCATTGCTCAATATATGTATTTATTCTTTTCTTGATTTTATTGTCTGCAATATTATAGATGTTTTCGGTTGTAAAATTAAATGTATCAAATAGTTCTTGTAATCTATTTTGAGTTTGTTTTGATGTTTTATTATATAGTTGTTTTAATTGTTTCATGTAATCATCGTGTTGTTTCCACATATAAAACACCTCTATTCTTTATCAATTTGCCTATTAACTACTTTTGTTTGTTCTTTCTTATTGTCCGCTGTTAATTTTTGTGCTTCCTGTTGTTCTGTCAAATCTTTTATTTTGTTATCTTGCTTATTTTCTTTATTGTTTTGCTCTACTCCTATTTGTCCCATCATCTGCATTTGCTCTAGATTTTTTTTTATGTTTTCTTCATTTTGCTTATCTATCTTTTCTAGCTCTGAATTGCTATCTAAGTCGTCTGGTAACATATCAATTATACTTGCATCACTTAGTAATCCTCTTAGTTTTAATGCTCTTGTTGTTTCTGTGTCTTTGTCTGTTGGTAAATTTCTTTGTAAATCAATTTTTATGCTCCTAAAGTCATAAGATTTATGTTTTCTTTTATTTATTCTGTCTATAATGGTTTCCCATCTTCTTAATATTGCTTGTTTAAAATGTTTATCTGCATCTGTTATCATCTGCTCTAATGCAAAGAATTTTCTATCTAATGCACTTGCATTATCTGCGTTGGTAAATCCTAAGTCTGTTATATTAGGCACTCCACTTATCATAGCAATTAAATCTATTAATGTCTTTTTATGATTTTCTAATGCTGTATCTTGTACACTCTTTTCAACCCAAGCAATATCGCCTGAATTGTCTGGTGTATAAAATACTTGCATTTTCAATAACGCTTTGTCTTCTTCTTCTCTTGCTTTGTTAACTACTTGCTTAGGTTGTCCATTTTCATCTAATTCCGGATTACCTTCTTTATCTAATTTTGTTGTCATTAATTCATTTTGTGGTGCATAGCCTGTTATTTTTAATTTTGCATCATCATTATATTGGAACGTATTTCTACTATTTTGTATTACTCTTTCGTAAGCACAAATTAATGAGACTACCAATTCAAAACTTGATAGTCCCATTTCATTTTCTATTGCAATACAAGGAAGCATATTCCATTTACTTTTTTCAAATTTCTGTTTATCTTCTTGTAATTTTTTATAATCATTTGGTGTTGGTGAATAGTATCTTTTACCATTTATTGTTGTTAATTCTACTATTGTTATATCTGCACCGTTTTTATCTCTTTCAGTCCATTTCCTTAGTTGCCCTATTTGTTTTACTGGTGTTGAATAATCAAATATTCCTATTGTATTTAATGCACTTTGTTTTGTATATACTATTTCATTATCTTCATTTTCATATAATACTTCATAGCACCCTCTCATTCCAAAATAGTCAAATGCTAAATCAAAAAATTCTGTTGAATCATCATTATATTTACTTATATAATCTATAAGAACTTTTAATTCTTCATCTTTATTTGCATCTATATTAAATATTTTATTAAACAACTTCTTTATTATATTTAATTTTGTTGGATCTGATATTTTTTCAACATCATATACTGGTGCTTTTCCTGCAAAATACCCCGTTACCATTGAATTAATATAATTTTCAAATGCAACTTTTATTTTGTCATCATTTATACTTACTAGCTCTGAATTATCTGTTTTTCTTCTTATTCTTTCATATAATTGTTTTCTTGCGTTCCACTCTTTATCCGCTAACATTAATATTTGAGCTACACTATTTTCATTCTCTAGTGTTTCTTCGTTCCACTGTATCATTATTTTTCCTCCTATACTGGTTTTACATATCCAAATTGTATTGTATTTGGTCTTGGGTGTTCATAAACTCCCGTTAAGCAATCTTCAGCATCATCATGTTCATTCTTTCCTGCTCTTACATAATGTTTTAAATGTTTTGCAAATTCTGGCCATCTATCTTCCCAATTAATCGGGAAATATATATTATTCATCACTCCAGTTGAATTGCTTAATATTCTTGCAACTTTATTTTCTCCCTGATGAAACCAATTTACTTTTGTGTGAGTATTCTTTAACTCCTTTAGCTCTTTTTGTACATTTCTTGCAAATCCTCTACCACCGTTATTGCTTTCTATATTGGCATTTCCTACATTGTCCTTTGTTAACATTTTTGCTACGGCTGGCTCTGTTATTTCCATGGACTCTTGTGTATAAATAACATCTAAAATGTAATATTCATTGTTATACATCTGATAATCTATTGAACATAAATAATCTGCTCCTTCATCTGCAGTATCTGTATAATTCATAATATAATGTGCTGGTGGTAATTTTTCATAAGTTTTAAATGATGTATATAATCTATTCTTTACATCTATTGGCTCTTGCTGATAGTTTGCATATATAATATCTTTGTTCATGTTTTTGGTTTTTAGTTTGTAATCCTCTTTGTTTAAGATTGCTTCGCATAACATTGATCCATCTTCTTGAACTGCTTTGTAATTTATGTGTCTTACATTGTCGTAGTTTTCTAATATATAGCCTGCTAAGTCATTGCTAGACCATCTTGTCATGATAACAATTAACTTAAATCCTGTTTCAGTTCTTGATAGCATTGTATTGTTGAACCAATCTATTTGCCTTTGTAATACATTCTCATTGTAAGCTTCTTCTACGTTCTTTATTAAGTCATCTATTATCATTAGGGTACAGCCAAAACCAGTCGCAGTTCCTTTGGGTGATGTTGCTAGATAATTCGCTTGTCCACTTCCATCTAAAGCCCATTTATTTGCACTAGATTCACCAAATTTAATTCTTGTATCCGGAAATATGTTATTATATACTATTGTTCCTTCTGTCTTTTCTGAGGCTATTGTATCTCTTACTGATTTTGCAAATGTTGTTGACAATATTTCATTATATGAACCCGTCATTACTTTTTCTTTATTATTGTTTCCAAATACCCATTCAACCAATTTTCCTGCTGTTCTTGATTTGCCATGTCTTGGTGGCATATTTATTACGCAAATTCTATCATCACTTTCGTAAAAGTCTTGTAATTCATTACACATACTTTTTAAAAATTGTCTATCATCTTTATAAAAATCTGGTGCAGTTAATTTACAATATTCAAAAAAATCACGTCTGGCTAATTCCAAACGTGCTTGTTTTTTTAATTCTTCTTTCAGATTATTATTCATTTAATATCTTTCTCAACTCTTCTGTTGTCATTCCTGAAAATGGATTATTAACTTCTCCAGATATATTGACTTTTTCTTGTGGCTTTTCTCCTATTGTATCTCTTAACAATTCAAATGCCTTTGTATTTCCTTTTATTGCCTCTTTCCATAAAGCAAATACTGCACAACTTTTATTGCTTACATCTTCATCTGCAAATCCAAACTCTATCATCTGCTGTTTTAATCTTTCATCTGATACTTGACCATTTAAAAACTTGTTTATTATCTCTTTAAAAGTTTTATTCTGTTGCCTTTTCTTTGCACTTGCCTTTCCCGCTTTACTTGCATTTTTTCGGCGTTGACTCGGAGTTAAATCTTCATTTTTTATTAAATTTTGCAAATTTGCCATTTTTCTCACCTACTTTGTTGTTTTTATATTTCTTTCCGAAGCACTGCTCATTATATCTGCACTGCTCACACTTGTACTTCATACAGTTAGCATAATTAATCTTTTCTTTCATAATAAGCACACTTTGTTATGACTACGTCATTAAGCACTGATATTCGTATTTCACACAAATCTTCTTCCTTACATCTATTCTTACAGTTTTTGCAATTTTCTTCTATATACTTTTCATATCTTTCTTCGTTAGTCATAACAACACCTCTTTCGTTATTTTTTATAAAACACTATAAAATGATGTGACCACGCACCACTTTATACTGTTTTATTACGGCACTAGGGGCTCCCGTGCTAGAAAGGAGCAATTACCTATAACCTAGATTTGTGCTTTTCTCTATCGCGAAAAGTCACTGAAAACGCTATTTGTTGTCGCATAATAGTAAACCGCTTTTTATGATTACATCTAGTATCGCCAAAAAAGTAAACGCTCTGGTTGCGATAGTTAGAGTTGCACTAACTATTTTCAGCTTATGAGACTGACGAGATTCTGGTTCTCTACAATCGCAATATCTAAGGCTTAACTAGAATTGCCTTGTTATATAATCTTACGAAAGGAGATGCTTATTAGCAACATATATATTAACTTATCTAGTATTAGTTAATAGCATAAATAATAGAGCCTATCGTTTGATAAGCTCTTCGTTTTTATCCTTTATTAGCGCATTTTCTTCTGCAAAATCCATTATTGTCACCATTTTCATAGTCGTTTTGCTCGTATATGGTTCCGCATCCAGGACAGACAAAAAAATTTCCCTTGCAATCATCACATATTTTTTTATTTGTTCCATATACTTCATATACAGCTTTATTTTTTCCACAAACATCACACTTTCTCATATATAACACCCCCTTTCTCAGAGATATTATATATGATCTATTTTGCAAATGCTGTCGAAATATGTCAAAAGGACCAACTTTTTGTTAGCCCTTTTCTTTTTATATAGTCTTACCTATCTATCCACGATACAATTATAACACGTTTTTTTGACAAAAAAGTCTCATTTTTGTCTCACTTTTGGCTCACTTTTTTTATTTCTTTATGTACTGCATACACAAGCTCGCTATGTCTACGCTTATATGTTCCTTCTGACATACCTTCATTTATGATGTCCCACTTATCTTGTCCTAGTTGATATTGATGTTTAAATATGTATTTTGCATTCTTGCTGATTAGCTCTATTGCTTGATTCACAATCTTTATTTCTTTTGATGCTTCCTTAATATTTGAATCTTCTTGTAGCTTAATAACACTGTCTAATACTCTATCTGATGTTGAGTATGGAGCTTTTGGCATTCCATCTACATCTACTGCACATAAACTCATTATATCATCTCTTATATTCATCAACTTAATTTGATTGTAATTATATCTCTTTAAGCACCCTTTTGCTTCTTTATAATCTTCTTTTGATAATTTCATTCGTTCCTCCTTAAATTAAAACTTTTTTAGCTCATATCTAAGTTGTACTATTATACTATTTAACTCGTCTTGCCAGCCGCCTTCATGCGTTGTTTGAGTTTAACATCTATCTTCTCTGCCACAATAAAATATATAATTATACTTAATACGATTAGTGTCATACATATGTATTCTGCTATTGTTGTAATTGCTTTATTAAAATCCATTGTTTAACTCCTCCATTTTTCTTCCCGAATAATATTCGTTATATATTTGAATCCAATATTCTAATGGCATTGTTACTAGCCAAGATTTTCTGTTTTTTCTATGAAATACTGCTGGAAACTTATCATCTTTTGTATCTCTAATAGCCTGTTCAATAGCTTCATCTATGTTTAATCTTTCAACTCTTTTACATTCTATATGTATATAGTCAAGTCCTACTACGTCATCTGCTTGTCCTGTTTTTCCACAAAATTGTTGTGTCCTTCTACAGTTATAGCCATATTCTTTTAACTTGTTTGCTAGTTCTCTTTCCCCAGCACTTCCGTTTCTTTTTACTATTTATTGACATTCTTTAGTATCTCCTTTCATTAAATTATTGCATCAAATGTAATTTGCCCATCTTCCATAATTCCATTTAAAATATCTTCACTTATCATTTTTTCTTTTGCTAATCTATAAAAATCCTTTTTTATCTCAAATCCATATGCGTTTCTTCCAAGTTCAGCACAAGCTCTTAAAGTACTGCCACTTCCTGCTACTGGGTCTATTACTACATCTCCCTCATCTGTGAATATCTCTATTAGTCTTTTAAGTAGTCCTACTGGTTTTTGAGTTGGATGTATTTTCGGATATTCTTTTGATGTATCTCTTTTCCACTCAAACCAATTAAATATCATTTTTCCTTTTTGTTCTGCTGTTTTTCCGTTGTTGAATTTAGGCAATTTATCTCTATAAAGTACTACCGCATATTCTGTTGCTCCAACAATTCGCATATTAGCTTTTAACACTGATGCTGAATAATTCTTTATAAATACAAGCGGATAACTTTTCATTAAACCGTGTTTTTTACCTTCTTCTATAACCATTTGCATTTGTTCAAAAGCACAGAAAACAATCATAGCTGGTGCTTGTCCTTTTTCTTTTGGCTCCTTTTTTAAATATCTCGTGCAAAAATCAAAGAAGTTATTTATTTTAAAATCTTTATCTGTATCAAAAAATGCTTTATTTGCTTTATCGCTTTCTCCGTTTTTATTGTCTCCATCTACATACCAACTCGGATTACTTGCATATGCATTGTTTCCAAGATTATAAGGTATGTCTGCTATAATTAACTGTGCATGTGGTATTCCATAATGTTTAGCATTTTCAAAATGATCGTTATATAGTTCTATTTTTACTTTTCTTTTCATCCTTTTGCATTTTCCTTTCCTAGATCTAATTTAATCTGCTTTCCTTCGACATCTGTAACATACTTACACTTCTTAACTCCCCTAAAATATGGATTCTCTAATTGTTGACATCCTAAGCATAAACCATATTTTATTGCTTTGGCACAGATGCCTTGTAATTCTGAATATTCCATGCCCTATTCCTCTACATCAAAGCCATAAGCTCTATACCATTGTTTTTGTCTTTCCTCTTGCAATTGCAAATCTTCTGTATATCTTTTTGCTCTGTCCTTCCATTCTTTAAAGCATTCAGGGCAATAGGCTCTTCCTAATACAAAAATCAAATACACATCATCTTGCATTATTTTACTGCAATCATCACATATTGCTAATCCACCCCAGTCTAGACAATCTTCTATTGTGCATTTAATGTATGAATATCCTTGTTTTGTATAATTTAATTTTACTTTTTTCATTCACGCCTCCTAATAGATCCTTGAAATGTGATTCATATTCAAAGCTTCAAAACCCTTTAATGTTCTTTCGTAAACTGCTACTGTTTTACCTGTATACTCACATTTCTTTTTATTTATCGCTTTAACCATTCCCATATCTTCCAACTCTGACAAGCGTGGCGCGGTGTAATTCCTTTCCGTGCTAGGAATAAACCCTAAATCAAATAACTCCACAGCTAACTCTTTGGCTGTTTTAGGCTTGTCTAATCTATTCAATATCTGTATGTATCTTATTTTTGTTCTATCTTGTATGTCATCAAATGACATTTGTCTTGTAGTGTGTGTTATTGTACTCATTTGTTTCACTCCTTCCGTTACAAACCTAGCTCTTTTAAGGTATATTTCTTATTTACTTCCATTCCTTTATACATCGTTTTGTTTGTTATGTATGGAAAAACCAGTTTATCATTATCCTCAAAAACTATTCTTAGATAAGGATTTATTTCTGTTATTTCTTTTTTCTTTTGTATAAATTGTATCCTTTTCCTGAATGGACTAATTACCTCTGTCAAATATTTCTTTTCTGTTTCATCAAGTACTTCTTCTTTTCTCACAAATACTGTTTCATATTTTACTGGTCTTTCGACTTTTACTATATCTAAACTTTTTCCTATTATTGTATCTTTTAATTCATTTGTATATTGACTTAATTTCTTTGATCTATATCCAACACTATTTATTAAATTTTCAGCAACTACTGTTCTTTTATCTCCATTTCTGTATGTAACTATATCTCCATCTTTTAATTCTGATTTTGTGAATTGTACTTCTACTAACTCCAATTCATCTTCTCTAAAAGTTTCTCTTATATCTTTTAATATGTATGGGTAACATAAATGTTCTCCTATTTTTGTGATTGTAGAAATTTTATTGAAATTTTTACATCTTTCTCCATCAATAGAACACTTAATTACTCTTACTTTATCTCCAACCTTAAATTCCATTTTATTTTTCCTCCTTAATATTCGCATATACCCCTTCTAAATTTTTATAGCTTCGTTGGCTATAATCGTTATATGCTGTTTTGTTTTGGGTGTATTTATTCTGTTGATTTCTTTTCTTAGCTTCATCTACAACCCAACTTAAGATGGCTCTGTAATCACTCTTATACTCTTTACCTTTTGAGCCTTTGTAGTTATCAAGAATTTCAATACATTGGTCTGTAAACTCTGTTCCATAAGTGCTTACTAGCTTTTCGTGTTCAGCATTGGTCATGGTTATAAAATCTGCAAAGTGTATTTTTTCTTCTTCCTTTTTCCCTTTGGAATCCTTTTTACTATTATTTTTTATATTATTTTTATTTATATTTTCATTTTCCATATGTTCTTCATATGAATTACATATGTTAAACATATCTTTTTCATATGTTTCTTTTTTCTTTCGGTTATTTTTTCTACTCTCAGAATATGCCTTTCTTTTATTAGCTTCGTATTCTAGTCGTTCATTATAGTAGTTTCCTTCATCATCTTTTATAAACTTACTAAATATCTTTTTAGTTGCTCCAATACTCAGCATATCTTCTTCTTTTAAATGTCCTTGTTGATGTTGTAAACAGAGTAATTTTATATATATTCCTACCTCTTCATTACTCATCAACATAGTTCCCGAAAGGAAATCGTTACTATAAAATAAGAATGCTGGATCTTTCATATTTCTCCTTTCGTTAATCTAAAAGGACATAGAAACCTTATAAGATTTTTATAAGTTATATTTCTATGTCCTCCTTTCTTTATAAATAATTTCTTCCATATCTTCTTATAAAATCTTCTTTTGTTTTGTTATAATGGTCTTGCCAAGCTTTCTGAGCTATTGCTTTTAACCATTCCCATTTCTTTGGATTTAAGTGTATTGAGTCATTGCTTGCTCTATGAATATCTGGTGGAATAAATATCACCAATCCATCTTTAATAGACTTTTCTCTATTACTTGTCCTACCTTCAAGAACTTCATGTCTTTCTAATCCGCTCATACCTTTCTGTTGAATACAATGGATTTTCTGGCATTATACTAAACTCTTTCATCTATCCACCTTAACCTTTCAATTTCATTTGGTGTTAGTGTGCATATTCCTAACTGTTGTGCTTCTTGTATAACCCCATCTAAAAGAACTCTAAATTCGTTTTTATTCATTTGAGAACTGCCTTCATATACTTTATATATCTTAAAATTTACACCATTTATTTTTGTTTCTCGTTCAAATTCGTAATATTTAAAAAACTTTGATACATCAATATCAGCTCTTATTGTTACTAGCATCGATTGTGAATAATCTTTTATCATCTTCAAATATGTATCTTCTTTAGATAATCTCATTTTGTTTGCAATTTCATTGATTAAACTCCACATATATGCATTTTGAGTTAAAGTTCTCTTTTCTTTATGTTCTTTGACTTCAAATAACTTTTCTCTGTTTTGATTAAATAACCATTTAACTAACGCCTCTGCTGTTCCTATCATAATCTGCCTCCAAATTAAAATGGCAAATCATCTTGATTAGTTATCTCAAAATCGTCTGCAGCTTGTACCTCGTTTTGTGTTGCATCTTTTTTGTCTCCAGCAAAATAAACTTCTTCTGCAATTATTTCTGTTACATACTGCTTTATTCCTTGCTCATCATCATAGTTTCTTGTTTGTATCCTCCCAATTATTCCAACTTGTTGACCTTTTTTAAAATATTTACTAACAAATTCTGCTGTCTTATTCCATGCAACGCAATTTATAAAATCTGCTTGTCTTTCCTCTCCTTGTTTTACAAATCTTCTATTTACTGCAAGTGTGAAACTTGTTACTTGCATATTACTTGTTTGTGTATATCTTGTTTCTGGGTCTCTTGTAAGTCTGCCTAATAAAATTACTTTATTCACTTGGTTGTTCCTCCTTCAAAGTATTATTTAATATATTTACTATTGTTTTATAATCTTTTGTTTTAATTTCTTCTATTTTTGTACAGTTATATTTTTTTAGTGTTTCATTCAAAATTTCACTTGAAATGTTATGGTTCTGTATCCACATTGTAAAAGCCTTTACATAAGCTTCTGAAATTGGCTTTTCTCCATCTGCCTCATTTGGTTTTAATACAGTTTTCGCATTATTTTTCTTTGTTGATTGTTCTGGCGTTTCACTGTCTGGATCTTTCATTTCGTCTGTTGGAATACAGAATACTTGAAATAGTGCATATTTCATTGCTATTGCCATCGCCTTGTTTGTTGCTTTATCTCCACTATCCATTCCTTCTCCAATCGTGATTGCCTCAACACTACTTCCATCTTCTGCATAGAATTTATATTTTATTTTGCATATTGAGTAGATTAAATTTCCACCTTTAGAAGTTGTTCTTTCTTCTCTCATTTGCTCTAATATCTCTGGCACTATAAAAACTTTATTCTTGGCTAATAGTGGTTGTAATGCATTCATAACATCATCTATTCCTCTATACATAAAGCCTTGAGTTTTATTTCTTTGAGTTTTTCCTATGCTTGGAACCTCTTCCATAATTTTTGTTATACTTTGATATATATTCATTATTCAAACCTCTACTTTATTCTTAAATTTGTATTGTCTGTATGTATCTCAACACCTTCAATAAGTTCTCCGGTTGACTTAAATGCTTCTGCTATTTTCTTTTTATCAACTTTTGTTGTGAAGATAACTTCTTTATATTCATCTGGAATTTCTTCTTCATTTACAATCTCTATACTTATAGGGCTTCTTGCTATACTTAATGTTCCTAAATCTGTTTCGATTTTGTTAATTCCATTGCCTTCCATACATTCTTTTACATATTTTTTAAATTGCTCTAGCCTATTTTCTAAAGTTTTCCTATTGGTTGATATTCTTGTTTCTTCTTCTTTCATCGCTTTAATTGCTAGCTCTATATTTTTAGAATAGGCAATTACTGAATTACTTTTCTTTTGCAATAGTGTTGTAAGTTCCTCTTCAACCTTGTTTTTATCTTCTTCACTCATTTCTTCTTGAGCCATTAGCTTTGGAAATGCTCCTGTTATTTCATATAAACTTAAACCTTGTTCCATTACATACCCTCCATTTCATCAAAAACTCTATCTTCATAAATTCTGTCTGCTTCTTCAAGCTCATGTTCGTATCTTGCTTGTCTTTCTTCTGAATCCGTTGTTTCTATTATGTAACCATTCACTATTCTTACCATTTGACTTTCTCCTTCTCTCCGTGCTATAATAAGCATAGAGTTCATATTTATGTAATTCAATTGAGTTAGTAATTGCTGTCGAAATCTTTTACTAGCTCTTTAATTTTGTTTAAAATACTTTTTTCATTGTTGTAACTATTGCTTTCAGCTAGATTCTTAATTCTTTTAACTAATTCTGAAAGTTCTTCACTATTGAATCTTAAATCTTTGTTTTCGTTATATAATGCCTTATTTTCTTCTTGCCATTGATGTATTTCTGCTCTTTGTCCGTCTATAAGTTTGTCTCTGTTAGCAATTTGTTTTGATTTTGTTTCTATGACTTCTCTTAAATGTCTCTTTCTTTCAAACATACTATTTCACTCCTTTCAATTCTTTTAATCTTAATTTTAGCTTTGCCATTGTTACCACATACCATATGTAGCATTTATCTAGCTTGTCCATACTCTTCCTCCTTAGTTTAATAATTTGTTTGCTTTTTTCATTGCAAATTTGTATAAGCTGAATCCACTCAATCTATATACTGCTATTTGAACTAATAACAATATCGCAATAAACTTTGTAATTTTAGTTGCAAAATACAGTATAAAAAATGCTATTTCGAATAAACTATACATATTTCTCATCTCCCTTCTAAATAATCTTTTTTGCAATTTCTTTTAGTACCTCTTGCTTTTCTTCTTCTTTTAATCCAAGCTCATATAACAGAACTGCTCTTTTATCTGCTAATTGTTTTACACCTGTGCCTTTTATACGGGGAAATCCTTTACTATTGAATATTTCTCTTGCTTTACTTTCTCCAATTCCTCTCCAATCTGCGTAGTCGTAAGGTGTTATTGTTTCTGGCAATTCATTAAATGTTTTTGTTGATTTTTTCTCTTGCATATCTTCATCTCCTCTCTTTATTTCTTATTTAATTTTTGATATAATCACCTCGAACTTATGAGAAAAATATTTTAATTTGTCGAAAGTGAGGTGTTATTATATGAATCGAAACTTCGTAAATTCTTCAGACATTCGTTCTGTCGGTTATGAAAACAATACTCTTGAAATTGAATTTAATCGTGGTGGAATTTATCAATATCATGGAGTTCCTCAAGAGAGATATTATAGTTTAATTTCTGCTGGTTCTTGCGGTAGATATTTTCATAGCTTTATAAAACCTTTTTATCCTGGAATTAAAATTGGTTAATCAGCGGAATGTTTATTTCGTCTGTTACAACCTTTATACTATCTTCATTTATTATTACTGTAGTGTGAGGGTTGTAATTGTTTTTTATAAAATTAATTACTGGTTTTGCTATTTTATTTAGTTCTACTATTTTTTCTTCCATACTCTCCTCCTATTACTTTTCATTTTTGTTTTGTTTGTTTAGCTGACATTTGTATTTAAAAAAATATCATCTTTTTTATAATTTAATATTTTTTTAATATTTAATGCAACCTCTAAAGATGGAGCAACGTTTCCCTTTTCATACCCTGTATATGTTGTCCTAGCAATGTTAAGCTCATTTGCCATTTGCTCTTGTGTATAACCTTTTTTTGTTCTAATCTCTATAAGCTTTGTTCTCATTTTATCACTTCCTTTTTGTTCGTTCTGCTGACATTATATACTATGTTTGTTTGGCTGTCAATAGTTTTTTTATTTTTTTTTATTTTTATATAAAATTTGTTTGCAAAACTGACAATATGATGTTATAATTTACTAGAAAGGAGAATACTTATGAGCTTTGGAAACATTTTAAAAAAAATTAGACAAGAAAATAATTTGACTCAAGAAGAGTTAGCTAAAAAAATTGATACTTCTCGTTCTAATATTGCTAATTATGAAAATGATAAGAATATGCCCTCTATAGATATATTAGATAAGCTATCAAAAATATTTAATTGCAGTATTGATTATTTATTAGGCAAGACTAATAAAAATGCAATAAATATATCTGATAAAATATATATGTGTCCTGTTTACGGACAAATACCTGCAGGAGAACCTAACTGGGCAGAAGAATGTATTGAAGGAAGATTACCACTTGATCCTAATCTTATGAATATAGTAGACCCAGAAGAATGTTATTTTCTTCGTGTTAACGGCGAAAGTATGAATAAAGTTATAAAAAATGGTGCTTATGCCCTAATTCGTAAAACTGACTGGGTTGAAAATGGAGAAATAGCTGTTGTTCTTGTAAACGGCTATGACGCTACATTAAAGAAATTTACTAAAAATAATGATGTGGTTGTGCTAGAACCAGTAAGCAATGATCCTACATTTCAAACACAAATATATACAAAAGACACACCAATAAAAATCATTGGAAAATATATCGGCAAAATGGAAATGCAAAACTAAAGATAAGTTGAAATATACTTATCTTATTTTATAGGAGGAATTATGGCTAAAAGAGGAAATGGCGAAGGAACTATATATTATAGTGAAAAATTAAATAAATGGGTTGGACAATTTTCTGCTGGTAGAAAAGAAAATGGCAAACTAAATCGTAAATCTATATATGGAAATACTCGTAAAGAAGTTAAAGAAAAAATGACAAAAGCTTTGGCTGAAGTTCAAGCAAATTCTTATATTGATAAATCTAATATTACTATTGCTGAATTAGGTAAATCAATTATAGAATTAAAGTTCAACTCTAATAGAATTACAGAAACAACTTATTCACGATCATTGAATACTTTTAATATTATAAAAAATGAAATTGGTGATATTCCTATACAAGAAATCGAAATTTCTCAACTTCAAAATTTTATAAATAAGCAAAAAACTTACTCTAATTCATATATAAATAAAATTTATGAAATGTTATCAAATATTTTTAAAGAGGGTATAAAAAACGGCATTATTGCTAAAAACCCTATGTTAAACATATTAAAACCAAAGTCTATTAAACAAGATAAAAAAATAGATGCATTAACTATTGAAGAACAAAAGCTTTTTACTTCCGCATTAGAAAATGAACAATATAAAAACATTTTTTTAATTGCACTTCACTCTGGGATGCGTATAGGAGAAATTCTTGCTCTTACTATTAATGATATAGATTTGGATAATAAATTGGTACATATAACAAATACATTGACAAAAGATTCTACTGGAAAAGTAAAGATTGGTGAAACAACAAAGACATATGAATCAATGCGTGACATTCCTATCACAACAATTTTAGAGCCAATTTTAAACAATAGTATATCAAATTATATATCCAATAAAAATAAGCTCTTATTTTGCCACTCTAATGGTTCTATGATAACTCCATCTACAATTAATACGCAATTTAAAAAAATTTGTAAAAACGCAGGAATCAAAGTAATAACGGTTAAGAAGAAAAAAGGAATCGACAAAGACGGAAATGATATTTTTGTGAATTTGAAAACTAGCACAGTTAATACTCATATGCTTAGACATACTTATGCAACTCGTTGTATTGAATCTGGTGTTCCAGCAGAAATTTTACAAAAATTACTAGGACATAAAAATATTTCTATTACACTTAATACTTACACAACTATTTTCAATAAATTTAAAGTTACTGCATTAGATAATTATATTAATTACATTAATAATATCTAGTTGCATTAAAATTGCATTATAAAAGTCGTAGACTTGTTGATTTTTCAACATTCTACGACTTTTGCAACTGGTGCAGATGGCCGGAATCGAACCGGCACGGTTTATTCAACCGCAGGATTTTAAGTCCTGTGCGTCTACCAGTTCCGCCACATCTGCATATCTCTGGCTGACAAAAATTATTGTACTACAAACTAAATATATTTGTCAAGTATATTTTTTATTTTTTTATTTAAATTTTAAATTTTAGCAAAATTAGAGTTTAGCAAAGTCTACCAAAATAAGAACAGCTACGAATTATATGCCATTTTTGCATTTATTGCCGAAAGAGAAAAATTGTCGTTCTTCCCCTTTGTATCCTATGGTATCTCCAAAGTTAATCCAATGGCTGTGCAGTGCATTAGTATTGAAGAATCTAGCAAACGTGCAGATGAAGAATTGTATTCTTTTAAGAAAAAACATAAGGAAAAGCGTAGCAATCACGCTTTCGAATAAACAGTGTAAACATACTTTTCCTGCTTAAATATAACTCTAAGCGGGATCATTTTTTCACGAAATTTTCACATTACTTCCTTGACTTAGTTACATTTTCTTCCTATAATAGTTTATGCAGAAACAGTTTATAAATAAACCATTGCTTATTAATAGTTTATTTATAGCTATTAATTTATGGAGGGAATTATGGAGTATAAAAATTTATTTAGGCGTTTCATTTATACAAGCTCTCAGTCTAGAAATTTATTTGCAGAAACTATTTCAGAATGTGCATCAGACTGCAACATTACAAAACCTGAAGCAGATATTTTGTTGTTTTTTGCAAATAATCCAGAGTTTTCAAACGCTGTTGATGCAGTGAGATGCAGAGGCTTTTCTAAAGCATATGTATCTAAGGCTTTATCTCTATTGCAAAAAAGAAACTTTATTACAATAAAACCTAGTTCATCAGATAGAAGATATCAGCAAATAGTTATTAATCCACCTGCACAAAAAACAGTAAAAAAACTTCAAAAGTGCCAAAGAGATTTCTTTTCATCTTTAAAAGAAGGTATCCCCGATGACGAATTTCATACATTTTTGAACGTTATAGATAAAATGCTTGATAATTACTTTGAAAAGCTAAATCAAAAATAATTTTGGTTTAATTTTAATGTAAAATATAATTTTAAAAGGAGGAATTTTTATGGATTATTTTTTAATGTGGTTTGATAACAGCTTTACAGTTTTATTAATGGTAATCGGCTTTATTCTCGTTCTTGTTGCACAGATTAAGATTGATTCTGCATATTCTAAATACAGAAAAGTTAGAAATTCAAGAGGATTAACTGGCAGCGAAGTTGCAAGAGCAATTTTAAATGCAAATGGTCTATCTAATATAGAAGTTTATGAAACTTCAGGAAAATTAACAGACCATTATGACCCATCTAAGAAGTTAATTAAGCTTTCATCTGATATTTATAACGGAACGTCTGTTGCTTCAATGGCAGTTGCAGCACACGAATGCGGTCACGCAATTCAAGATAAAGAAGGATATACATTCTTTAGAATACGATCAGCATTAGTTCCAGTTGTAAACTTTATTTCATATCTTGGATACTTTGGTTTAATTGTGTCTTTAATAGGTGGATTAACTGGATATATAAAATTGTCAATTTTAATTTTATTTGCAGCAGTGGTATTCCAGCTTGTTACTTTACCGGTTGAGTTCAATGCCTCAAACAGAGGAAAGAAAGAATTAGATACTTTGAACTTGTCTTATGATAATGACAATCAAGGAATTTCTAAAGTACTTAGTGCAGCTGCAATGACTTATGTTGCAAGCTTGCTATCTTCCCTATTACAATTATTAAGATTAATTATAATACTTGGAAATAGAGACCGAGACTAATGGTAATTTTCGCCCAATGGGGATGTCCCTTTTGGGGCTAAGAAAGTTGCTCTCTTTGGTCAAAAAAGATTGCTCCCTTGGGGCGAAGGAAGTTGCTCTCTTTGGGAGAAAAAAATTGCTCCATTTTGACGGAAGAAAGGATTTTACAATGTTTAAATTATTTAAAAATTTTACAAAAAAAGATTATTTACTTATTTTAATATGTTTATTACTTATTGTTTTTCAGGTTTGGCTTGATTTGAAGCTTCCTGATTATATGTCTGAGATTACTGTTCTTGTAAAAACTGAAGGAAGTACAATGTCAGATATTTTAGAGCAAGGTTGCTATATGCTTCTTTGTGCTGGTGGAAGCCTGGCTTCTGCTGTTGTGGTTGGATATTTGTCTTCTCTAATTTCAGCAAATTTTTCTATGAATTTGAGAAAGAAGTTGTTTGAAAAGGCTCAAAGCTTTGGTATGGAAGAAATGAATAGATTTTCTACTGGAAGCTTAATTACTAGAACTACAAATGATATTACAAATATTCAAATATTTATTTCTATGGGACTTCAAATGCTTATAAAGGCTCCTATTACAGCTGTTTGGGCTGTGTTAAAAATTTTGAATAAGAGCTGGCAATGGAGTGCCATAACTGGTGTAGCAGTTGTTGTGCTTCTATTATGTGTTAGCTTTTTGATTGCAACTGTAATGCCAAGATTCAAGAGAGTTCAAAAATTAATTGATAATATTAACAACTTAGCCCGTGAAAATTTAAAGGGTATTCGTGTTGTTAGAGCTTTTAATGCAGAGAAGTATCAAGAAGATAAATTTGAAGGCGGAAATACCGAGCTTACAAATACTCAATTATTTAACCAAAGAGCAATGGCTGCTATGTCCCCTATTATGTATTTAGTTATGAACAGTGTTACTCTTGCAATTTATTTTGTTGGTAGCTATTTAATAAATTCAGCAGGTATGGCTGATAAGATTGCATTGTTCGGTGATATGGTTGTATTTTCAAGTTACGCAATGCAAGTTATTATGGCCTTCCTAATGCTTGCGATGATTTTTATAATGTACCCAAGAGCTCAAGTTTCTGCAGACAGAATTGCAGAAGTTTTAGATACTGATGTTTCAGTTAAAGACGGAAATAGAGTTACAAGTAATGATGCTTTAAAGACTGGTGAAATTGAATTTAAAAATGTTTCATTTAAGTATCCTGATGGAGATGAAGAAGTTTTAAAGAACATTTCGTTTAAGGCAAATAAAGGCGAAACAGTCGCAATAATTGGTTCTACAGGTTCTGGAAAATCAACTCTTGTAAATTTAATTCCAAGATTTTACGATGTAACTTCTGGAGAAATTTTGGTTGATGGGGTTAATGTTAAAGATTATTCTCAAGAGGAACTTCATAACAAGTTAGGATACGTTCCTCAGAAGGCTGTAATGTTTAGTGGTTCAGTAAATTACAATGTTTCTTATGGTGATAACGGAAAGCTTGCACCAGATAGTGAAAAAGTAAAAGAAGCTGTTGCAGTCGCACAAGGAAAAGATTTTGTCGAGAAAATGCCAGAACAATATGAATCACATATTGCACAAGGCGGAACTAACGTATCTGGTGGTCAAAAGCAAAGACTTGCAATCGCAAGAGCCATAGCAAGAGATCCAGAAATATATATTTTCGATGACTCTTTTAGTGCCCTAGATTATAAGACTGATTACAAATTAAGGTCAGAACTTAAGAAATATACTAAAGATGCAACTAATATTATTGTTGCACAAAGAATTGGTACAATTTTAAATGCAGATAAAATTATCGTATTAGAAAACGGAGAATGTGTTGGTCTTGGAACTCACAAAGAATTATTACAAAATTGTAAGGTATATCAAGAAATTGCATACTCACAACTATCAAAGGAGGAATTAGAAAATGGATAATGACGAACAATACAAAAAGAAACCTCGTAATGTTGGTCCAAATAGAGTTGCTGAAAAGCCAAAAGATTTGAAAAAAGCTCTAAGGAAAATGACACATTACCTAAAAAAATATATACCATTTATAGTAATTGCATTAGTACTTTCTGCACTTGGTTCTGTTCTTTCTATTATTGGACCAAATAAATTAAGCGACTTAACAGATGAAATTACAAAAGGTTTAATGACAGGTATGAACTTTGATGCAATTAAATCTATTTCAATTTTTCTAGTTTGTATATATGGCTTAAGTGGAATATTTAACTACATTCAAGGATTTATAATGGCTACTGTTGCCAACAGATTTGCACAAAGTTTGCGTACGCAAATATCTCACAAGATTAACAAATTACCACTTAGATATTACGATACTCACAGTTACGGAGATATTCTTTCTAGAGTTACAAACGACGTAGATACAATATCTACTTCGTTAAATCAATCTTTAGGAACTTTAGTTGGTGCTATTACCCTATTTATTGGTTCAATTATAATGATGTTCTACACAAGCTGGATTTTAGCACTTACAGGTATTCTATCTTCTCTTATTGGATTTGTGTTTATGTTTATAATACTTGGCAAATCTCAAAAATACTTTAATGCTAGACAAGTAGAACTTGGTAATTTAAATGGTCATATTGAGGAAATATATTCAAATCACAATGTTGTAAAAGCTTATAATGGCGAGAAAGAAGCTTCTTCAAAATTTGATGAACTAAATAAAAGAGTTTATGAATGTAATAGAAAGAGTCAATTTTTATCTGGACTTATGCAACCTATTATGAACTTTATAGGTAACTTCAGTTATGTTGCAGTTTGCGTTGTTGGAGCTATTTTAACAATGAATGGTCACATCACTTTTGGTGTAATCGTTGCATTTATGATGTATGTAAGATTATTTACATCTCCCCTAACTCAAATTGCACAAGGTATGACAAACTTACAAACATCAGCAGCTGCTTCTGAAAGAATTTTCGAATTCTTAGAAGAACCAGAAATGGACGATCAAAAAGACATTACAAAAACTTTAAGCTTAAAAGATGTAAAAGGAAATATCGATTTTGAACACATCAAATTTTCTTATGACGGAGAAAAAAATGTTATAAAAGACTTCTCTTGTAATGTGCATCAAGGCGAAAAAGTTGCAATAGTTGGTCCAACTGGTGCTGGAAAAACCACTATGGTAAATCTTCTTATGAAATTCTACAATATTTCAGATGGTGATATTACAATAGACGGAACTTCTATAAAAGAATTATCTCGTGAAAATATACATGATATGTTCATAATGGTTTTACAAGATACTTGGTTATTTAATGGAACAATTAGAGATAATATTAAATATAACAAAGAAAATGTTACAGACGAACAAATATGGGAAGCATTAAAAACTGTTGGAATAGATAAATTCGTAAAAACTCTACCTGGCGGACTTGATGCAGTAATAACAGACAATGACAGTATTTCTGCAGGTCAAAAACAATTATTAACAATTGCACGTGGTATGATAAAAGATGCTCCATTCCTAATACTAGATGAAGCTACATCTTCTGTAGATACTCGTACAGAGGAACTAGTTCAACAAGCAATGGATAAATTAACAGAAGGCAGAACTTCTTTCATAATTGCACACAGATTATCAACAATTAGAAATGCAGATATGATTTTAGTTATGAATGAAGGAAACATAATAGAACAAGGAAATCACGAAGAATTAATGGCACAAAACGGATTCTATGCAGACCTTTACAATTCACAATTCAAAAAATAAGTACATTTTGGGGGACGTAGAAGTTTTTTCTACCGTCTCTTTTTTAAGGTTATAACATAACAAGCCTCAAGTAAATCCTATAAATAGGAAATACTTGAGGCTTATTTATTATTTTTATTTTTTTTATTCTTCGAAAATTATTTGATAATTTATATTAGATTACCCTTTATGCGTTATTATCCTGATAACCCCATATTATATTTGAACTGATTTTTGTTGCATTATTAGAGTAAAAAGAATAATTATAATTCCAATATTTATCCCAATTATCTCCTGCTTTCGTTGCCTTGCACTTTATTTTTTGGTTTGCCGTCCAGCCAGAAAATGCATACTTATTTATTGTTTTTACACTTTCTGGTAATATAATTTCAGATAAACTAGTTGTATCCTCAAAAGCGAGATATCCAATTGTCTCAAGACCTTCTGGCAAATTTATCTGTTGCAGGCTTGTGCAACCTTCAAAGCTCCTTTCTCCAATTTCCTTAACCCCTTCTGGTAAATTTATCTGTTGCAAGTTTGTGCAGTTTTCAAAGCTAAAAGGAGCAATTTCTTTAATTCCTTCTTGTAAATTTATCTGTTTAAGATTTGTGCAATCTGCAAAGCTATAAATTGTAATTCTATTAACGCTTGCCGGAATCGTTATACTTTCTAGTCCTTTACAATATCTAAAAGCAGCACCTCCAATTGTTTCAAGTCCTTGGGGTAAATTTATCTGTTGCAAGTTTTTGCAACCTGAAAAACTATCACTTCCAATTACCTTAATTCCTTCTTGTAAATTTACCTGTTGCAAGTTTATGCAATCTTCAAAGCAATAATTTCCAATTTTCTCTAGTTTTTCTGGTAAATTTATCTGTTTTAAGTTTGTACAATTATAAAAGCTATAATCTTTAATTTCCTTAATACCCTCCGGAATTGTTATATTCTCTATTGCTTCACATCCGGAAAAAGCACTAGAGCCAATTTGGGTTATATTGTCAGGTATTTCAATTTTCAATTTTTCACATCCTGAAAACGCACCATCACCAATTTCTGTTATATTGTCAGGTATTTCGATGTATTTTAAATTTTTACAGCCTCCAAGGCCTTCAATTTTACTCAAACTTTTTGGTAACTTAATTCTTTCTAGACTTGTACCCGAAAAAGCACTATAGCCAATTGTCTCAAGTCCTTCTGGTAAATTTATATGTTGTATGTTTGTACAACCATAAAAGCTACTGTCTCCAATTTTCTTAACCCCATCTGGAATTGTTATACTTTCTAGTGCTCCACATCCATAAAAGGCCATAAAACCAATTTCTGTTATATTATCAGGCATTTTAACGTATTTTAGGTTTTTACAGGCCACAAATGCCCAATTTTCAATCTTACTTATATTTTTAGATAGTTCAATTCTTTCTAAACTTGAAAAGTTAAATGCTCCCCAATCACCTTCACCGCTAAATGCAGCCTCTCCTAATTCCTTAACCGTATCAGGTAATTCCACCTTCAAAATATTTTTAGTATAGCTTCTTATTGTTTTTGCATCATCCTCAGTGTCATTATAAACGCCTGAAGTATATACATTCGATTCGCTAGTAACTTTGGTACATCTACTTGGGAATCTTAATACTGTATAATTATCTACATTCTTTTTATATCCAATAATCACACCATAATCAGCATTATTTGGATCATCACTTTTCCATATAAATATATCCTCTGGTGCCGCTTTTTTATCCCATTCACTAGCATCAAAATTTTTTTCTGAGCTAGATATTTTTAAATCTTCATCTACAAAAAAATCATATTTTTTGTGAGTTATTTTATATCCAGATCCACTAATTGAAACAGAAGAATCTGCTGAAATTTTTCTTAATTCATCTTCCAATATTTTTCTTTTATCTTCTTGTGTTAATGTTGAAGTTGCATCTTCTATTTGTAAATAATTTATAGCCAGATTAACTTCATCTTGTGCTTGTCCTTTTTCAGTTGAATTTTTAGCATCTTTCGCTTTACCTATTACACCATTTTGTCCTAGTACTAAGTTAAGACTTATTCCTGCTAATATTAATAAAACAA
>OLGZ01000147.1_pt1 | contig 67761 bp, 75 predicted proteins | sample 1605981 | NCBI WGS metagenome assembly OLGZ01 (sample SAMN03283291) | human gut metagenome | biome: human-associated habitat; material: feces | host: Homo sapiens | place: Peru | collected 2012
TTTAACATTATTTAAAATTAAAAATATAATATGATAAGAGGTAATACTATGTTTATAAAAGACTTCATATCATACTTTGATATAATTTTTCCACTTTTCATTTTATATTTATTTTTCTTATTGATTGCTTATATAAAAAATAAAAATAATAAATGAATAAAAACTAGAAATCTAGTTTTTTTCTTTTTTAAACTTTTTATATTTATAAATTTATATTATAATGATACTAGGAGTAGTTATGAAAAAAATATATATTGTATTATCACAAAGTTATAGTATTCTTGCTAAAACAATAAAATTATTTACTAAAGATAAATATTCACATATTTCAATTTCATTTGATGAAGATTGTACAAATATGTATTCTATAGGTAGAAAATATAAATATTGGCCATTTGTTGGAAAATATATGAATGAAAGTATTTATAAGGGTCTTTATTCAATATCACCAAGAGCTGAAATACTTATATATGAACTATCTATATCAGATGAACAATATGAAAATATAAAAAGATTATTAGATGAATATGGTATTCCTTGTAAAGGTTACAATTTTTTAGGACTTGTTTTGGCAATTTTTAATAAGAAAATAAATAGAAGAAAATACTATTGTTCAGAATTTATATATAAAATTCTTTCTGATGATAGTGTTAAGTTATTTGAAAAAACTAAAAAAATAGTAAAACCTATGGATTTTGAAAAAATAGAAAATTTGAAATTTGTTTATGAAGGTAAAATAATTGATTATAAATTAAAAAAATTATCAACTTTAAATTTATTTGATAAAGTGATATAATAAAAAAGAAAGGTAGGATATGTATGTTAAAGAAAGTATTTAATATTTCAATAATTTCATCATTGTTATTATTCTTATTTGGATTAGTTTTAGCAGTTAATGCAGAAGGATTTATAAAATCAATTACAGTTGCGATTGGAGTAGTTTTATTACTTATTGGTGTGTTTCCAGTAATTGACTATTTTAGATACAGAAAAGAAGGACTAGGTGCGAGTGTAGGACTTATTTCTGGTATATTTAGTATAGTATGTGGACTTATGCTTTTAATAAATGAGGATTTACTTATGATTCTAATACCAGTATTTATTGGTGTATGGATGATTATTAATGGTATAAACAAAATTCAAGTTTCTTTTGAAATAAAAGATTTAGGAGAAAAATCTTGGATTATAACTTTTATATATTCAATATTAATAATAGTTTTAGGTGGATACTTTATAGTTAATCCAATAAGTGGCGCAACTACTGTTACTAGTTTTATAGGAATAGTTTTATGTATATATGCAGTACTAGATATTATTGATTGCATTATTATAAAAGTTAAAGTTAAAAATTTTAAAAAAGAATTAGATAAAATCGAAAATAACGTTGTAGATGAACAATAGGAGTTGTATATGGCAAATTCAAAATTAATAGTTGTAGAAGGCGCTCAAGGTGCTGGTAAAACAACAATAACAGATTATTTAAGAAATAGTGTAAAATACACAAATTTATATAGATTATGTGGTACATCTGATAGTTCCATATCAGGACTAAAAAAAGCAGAAGAAATGTACATTGATCTAATAGATTATATAAAAAAATTAGAAAACAAAAGTATTAATTTATTATTTGATAGGACATTTTTTACAGAAGAAAATTACTGTAGATTAGGTTTGAAAGATTATTCATTTACAGAAGTATATAATAAATTACTTGATGAATTTAGTAAACTAGATTTTGATATATATTATATTACTTTATATTTAAGTGACGAGTCATTATATGAAAAAAGACTTCAAAGAGAAGGAAAAGTAGAACCTAAATATGCTAAATTTAATGTATCAAATAGTATAAAACAACAAAATACATATTTAGAAATGTCAAAAGAAATAAAAGAAAAATATAGTAGTATAAAAACTATTGAAATTGATAATTCTAAAGATATAGAAGAAGTAAAAAAAATATTAAAAGAATTTATTAATTTTTAGCACTCTTACTTGACAAGTGCTAAAATAGTGATATAATTAAAGTATGCAGTAAAAAGCATGCTTTTTATATGCAATTATATAAGGAGGGGATAACTATGAACGGACAAAATCCATATGAAGAAAATTTACAAAATCCACTAGAAAAATATGGTAGAGATATTGTAAAAGCAGTAAAAGATGGTAAAATCGATCCTGTAATAGGTAGAGATGAAGAAGTAAGAAGTATTACTAGAATATTATCTAGAAAAACTAAAAATAATCCAGTTTTAATAGGTGAACCTGGTGTAGGTAAAACAGCTATTGTTGAAGGACTTGCACAAAGAATAGTTAAAGGTGATGTCCCTAACAGTTTAAAGAATAAAACAATATGGGAGCTTGACCTTGGTGCACTTATTGCTGGTGCTAAATATAGAGGTGAATTTGAAGAAAGATTAAAAGCCGTATTAAAAGAAATAAAAGAAAGTAATGGAGAAATAATTTTATTTATAGATGAAATACATATGATAGTAGGAGCGGGTGCTTTAGAAGGCGCAATGGACGCTGGTAATATGTTAAAGCCTATGCTTGCTAGAGGTGAAATATTATGTATTGGTGCAACAACACTTAATGAATATAGAAAATATATTGAAAAAGATGGTGCACTTGAAAGAAGATTTCAAAAAGTAATTGTTAAAGAACCAACAGTAATAGATACAATAACTATACTTCGTGGTTTAAAAGAAAGATTCGAAGTTCATCATGGTGTTTCAATAAAAGATAGAGCATTAGTCGCAGCGGCAACTCTTTCAAATAGATATATAACAGATAGATTTCTTCCTGATAAAGCAATCGATTTAATAGATGAAGCTTGTGCTACTATTAAAGTACAAATGGATTCAGTACCAACAGAACTTGATACTTTAACAAGAAAAATAATGAGACTTGAAATAGAAAAACAAGCATTAAAAAAAGAAAAAGATGATATAAGTAAGAAAAGGGTAGAAGAAATTAATACTGATTTATCTAAGTTAAAAGAAGATGAAAAGAAATTAAGAAGTGATTGGGAAGAAGAAAAAAGTATCAATGATAAAATAAAAAATAAAAAGGAAGAAATATCAACTGCTAACTTTAAATTAGAACAAGCAGAAAATAGATATGATTTAGAAGAAGCTGCTAAATTAAGACATGGTACAATTCCTAGACTAGAAAAAGAATTAGAAGAATTAAATAAAAAAGCAAAAAATGAAATATTATCTGATACAGTAGATGAAGAAGATATTGCTAAAATAATTTCAAATTGGACTAAAATACCTATTAGTAAATTAGTTGGAGGAGAAAGAGAAAAAATAATTCATCTAGAAGAAAACATGAAGAAAAGAGTAAAAGGACAAGATGAAGCTTTAAAACTTGTTAGTGAAGCAATAATTCGTTCAAGAGCGGGTATAAAAGATCCAAATAGACCAATAGGTTCATTCATATTCTTAGGCCCAACAGGTGTAGGTAAAACAGAGGTTGCTAAAACACTTGCTTATGAACTATTTGATGATGAAAGACATATTGTCAGAATAGATATGAGTGAATATATGGAAAGTCATTCAGTATCTAGATTAGTTGGAGCGCCTCCAGGATATGTAGGATATGATGAAGGTGGACAATTAACTGAGGCTGTAAGAAGAAATCCATATAGTATAGTTTTATTTGATGAAATAGAAAAGGCTCATAAAGACGTATTTAATATATTACTTCAAATACTAGATGATGGTAGAATAACAGATTCACAAGGTAGAACAGTAGATTTTAAAAATACTATTATAATTATGACTTCTAACTTAGGTAGTGAATATATTTTGGAAAATGTTGAAAATAAAGATGAACTTGTAATGAATGAATTAAAACATACATTTAAACCAGAATTTATAAATCGTATAGATGAAATAATTATATTTAAATCACTTGATAAAAAAGTTGTATATGAAATACTTGATAAAATTATAAGTGATATAGAAAAAAGACTAGATGATAAAAAAATTACATTAAAATTAACTACTAAAGCAAAAGATTTTATTATTAATAATTCTTATGATGAAAAATATGGTGCAAGACCTATAAAAAGGTTTGTATCTAGAAATCTAGAAACATTACTTGCAAATGAAATAATTAATGATAATATTAAATTTGGTGAAGAAGTTAATATAGATGAAGAAGATAATAAATTAGTAATACGTAAATAATATAGTAAACTATGTGTAAAGATGCATTAATATGCATCTTTTTAATATTTACATATAAACGAAAAAATAATATTATAAAGGTGATATAATAGGAGAAATTTTTATGAATAAGGTTGAATATTTAGGATTACAAATTGAAAATGAATTAAAAAAGAAAGAAGATGAAATATTAAAAAAATTCGAAGAATATTTAAAAAATAATTCTGAAAAAGTAAATATAAAGATGAATAATGTTTCATTTGATGATATAGTAAATTATTCCGGAAATAATACTGAATTTTTTTCAAATTGTCCTGTATATAATATTTCTGATGATTGCTTTAGTTTATTATTGGATTGTAATGGTAAAACTACTATTTCGAATAATTTTAGAAAAAAATTACAAAAAGTCTTTATTGAAAATGTAAGTAAAAATATTGAAGAATTATCATATTCAAATAGAATTTTAGATAATATAGAATTGTCATTATTTCCAAATTTAAAAGAAGTATCAATAAAAGATGCTGGCGAAATTATTTCCAAAAATGAATTAGAAAAGTTTTTAAAACGTTCAAACATTGAAGAATTTAATACGGATGGTAAATTTGACGATGATATCCTAAAAGATGGAATATTTATGGATGTTGAAGGTGATAAATATGGAGTTTACAACGATAAAAAAATATCTTCTGGTAACTTTTTTTATAAAGAATTTATTAATAGATATAATATATATAGTCAAAATCCTTATGAAAATATAGATACCATAATAAAAGTTATAGAAGATGGTAAGAATAAATTTGAAATTGATGAAAATAAAGATATTATGGTATATGATAAAATTAAAGATATAGAAAAAAAAGAAACTTCAAATTCTATAATACAATATAATGTTTCAAAAAAAATGATTAAACTAAAAAATATTAATAAAATAGAAGATGCTCAAAGAGTTATTGATTCATTTGTTAATTCTAATTATTATATTAGTGATGTAATATTGGAATTAGAAAATAAGACTTATTCAGATATGATTAAACTAAAACATTTAGAAAAGGAATATAATTTGAAAATAGAATATAATAATTCTTATGAAAAAATAACTGCTGATGAATTTATTACTATGAGAGCAACACTTGATTATTATAAATCTTTAATAGAAGACAAAAATTTATCACCACTTGAAAAAGCAACGTTTGGTTACGATATAATAAAATCATTTGTATACAACGAAGTTAAAGAGGATGAAAATAAATCGATATCAAGAAATATTCATAGTATAATTGAATCTGGAAATATAGTTTGTGTTGGGTATGCTAGCTTTTATGCAGAATTAATGAAAGAAATTGGTATAAATGGTTACGCATTTGGTACAGCAGTACCAATAGATGGTGAAAATTTTGGCCATGAAAGAGTTTTATTAAAAATTGAAGATCCAAAATATGGGATTGATGGAACATATGCTTTTGATCCAACTTGGGATAGTGCAAGAAATTTTGTAAAAGTTATTGATAAAGATGGTAATGAAAAGATTAGAGATATGAATAATCTTGAAGAAAATGATACTGTTGTAAGAAAATATGACCGTTTATCAAGATATAAATATTTTCTAGTGCCTAGGAATGAATATGAAGAAAAATTTGTAGGCGAAAAAATGCCAAAATTAAATGAAGATGATTATTATGGAGCTGATGAAATATCAAAATCAGAAATGAAAAATGATAGTAACTTAGATTCAATAAGTTTTCCAAAGGAAAAATTTGAATATTTAGTAAGAAAAATTAAATTATGTGAAGGATATTCAAAAGAAAGTATAGATGAATTGATTGACGAAATATTAGATATAAATGGATTTAATAAAAAAGAAGTAAATGAAGATGAATTAGAAAGTACGGTAAAAAAATAATATAGTAAACTATGTGTAAAGATGCATAAAAATGTATCTTTTTTTGTTTATCTATATAATATAATGTTAAAATATATATAATGGTGGAGGTTTATATGGAACAAGTAAATGTAGTATCAGAAAAAATAAAAAATGGAATTAGAAGTGATTATTTTGATGTTGAAATAAACAAGTCTAATTTAGAATTAGGTTTAGAGTGTTCATCGTTAGTTTTTGATATGGCATTTGCGGACATAACTAGATCAGACAAAGAAATAACTAAATTAAAACAACAATTTGACAACGTACTTTCAAAGTGTAAAAGTAGTGAAGATTTTAATTATATTTATAATTTTATGAATGAAATGGCAAAAAAAGGTGGATATGCTAATGAATTTTTTAATATGGTTGGTTCAAAAATAAATAATGAAGGAAAAAATAATGTAGAAAATAGTGAAGCATCTAAAGTTATTCCAAATGGAATAACAAGTCCATACTTTGACGTTGATTATAGAAGTATTATTGGTGATAATAGAGTGTTAAATTCTGCTTGTTCTACTCTTATTTTTCAGATGGCATTTACTGATATTATAAGGAGTAAGGAAGAAATAATTAAATTGGAAAAACAGTTTTATGATGCAATATCTTGTTGTAAAAGTGAAGAGGATTTAAAAAAGTTTTCTTTATTAACTAAAAACATATCAGAAAAGGGTGGATATGCTTTAGAGTTTTATAATAGAGTAAAGAATACTCTTAATAATATTCATATTGAAGATGTTGAAAAATACAATATTCATTCAGAAGACAAATCAAATAAAGAACAAGTTATAAATAACAAAAAGAGAAATTTAGAGGTTTATAAGGATTTTGTAAGAGACTTAAATAAAATAGACAATATGTTTTTAGAATTTCAAAATATGTTTCAAAGTGGAAAGATAGATAAAGAATTATTAGAAATTTTATTTGTTAAATATAAAAGATTAAAGGATGAATTAGCAACTTTACCTAAAGATGATATTCCTGATAATGTAGATAGTACTTTTTTTGAAAAATGTGATTCACATATAGATGAAGCAATATCATACTTTAGAAAAGTAAGTGAACTTGCTGAAAACATAAGTACAATGAAAATGTAAAGAAACTTGAAAAAAATAAAAAAGTTTTATATTATAATAGGAGTGTATATATGGATAGAGATAATAATTTAGAGGATATAGAAGAATTAGATTTTAATTATAATGATGGATCAAAGATTTCTTTATATGAAAATCCTATAAGGGCAGGTAGAAAAGATAAATCAACTTTCATAACAGAGGGAGATTTATCTATGAGATCAAGTAATATTATGCTTGGTAATGATAATAAAAATTTACAAGATGGAGTATATGTTAACGAAGATGAGATAAAAAATGCTTTATCGAAATATTTAAATGAATCTAGTGAAAATAAAGTAATAAAGTCTAAAAAGACTGGAAGAAAAGTATCAGTTGATGAGATACTTGAAAAAACTTTTAAATGTCTAAAGGATTCATCATCAATAAAATTAGGTGAGAAAAATGATAAAATAAAAAATCAAGATTCTAGAACAGTATATATTAAAGGTACTGGAATAAAAAATTTTAAAAGAGCAGGAATATTAATGCTTGGAAATAAGGGATTCAAATTACCTTGTGGTGAATATATCTTAGAAGAAGAATTACAAAAGGCATTAGAAGAATATGTATTTTCTAATGAAAAGAAGAATGAAAAACCAAAAAGTAGTGAAGAATTTTTTAAACATTTAGAGGGTGAAGAAATTACATTAAAACCATCAGATGTAAAAGTAGTAGATATTGATGAAAAAAATATTCATAGTCAAAATAACGGAGATGTTTTAAAAAAATTACTTAATATGAATGCTGATAGTAGTGTAGAAATCAAACATAATGAAGAAAAGAAAGATGAAATACCTAATTTGGATAATCTTGTTAATAAAAAACATAAAGTAAAGAAGAAAAATAAAAAATTTTTAGGCGCTGCATTATTACTTGCATCAACAGTAGCATTTTTAAGTACACTTGGTGTTACAGGTGGAAATATAAAACAAAAGGAAATAGTTACAAAGAGTATAGAATATACTGTACAAAATTATGAAGAGAAAGAAATACAGGAAACATATAAAGAATTATCAGATAGAATTGCAGGTTCCTTAGTAATAGGAAATGATTCATATTTTCCAGAAGGAGTAGATTACCATGAATCTAGTGATTATGACTTTGGTGGAAGGAATAATAATGATACTATAGGAAATAAACTTAGAGAAGAAGGCAATTATAATGTAGATTATTTCTCAATTTTAAAAGATGGAAAAATAGTATATGTAGAAAGAAATAATGGAAAGAATCTAAGTGAAACAATAAGTAAAGTGTCTAAAGCATTAAATTGTAATGAGGAAGAATTAAAAGCTAGAATACATTTTGGCGGAGAAAAGGTAACAGGATGGACAGATTTTAATGATTATAAAGATAAAACAGGAATAAAAAGACAAAGTCATACCGAGAACGTATATCTTGGTACAACAATAGGAACAATGGAATATAATGGTCAAAATATAGTTACAATTAATGATGATGAAAATAAAATAGAAGTACCATTTGAAAAAATTGGATATAAAATTGATGGTAAAGACAATAAATCATATGTTGTAATAGATATACAAAATAAAGAATCTGTAACAAAGGAAAATGAAGTGAGTAGTGTTGATATAGGATTTGGAAAAGATAATGTTTCAATACCTCTAACTATGGCAGGAGCTTTAGCTGGTGCATCTCTTGCACTTGCTCATGAAGAAGAAAAAAAGAAAAAATTGGATGAAGTTAAGAAAAAAAGTAAATTTGCACAATTTAAAGAAAAGTTATCAAAAAAAATAAGAGGTAAAAGTCTATGATAAAAGATGAAAATTTTGATGAAATGATTGAAATTTATAAAAGTATGAATTTAGAAAATAAAAGAGAAGTATTAGTTAATGAATTAAAAGAATTCTTAGTTATAATGTCTAAGTTGAATGAAATTAATGATGCTGATAATAGTATTTTATATAATAAGGCACTTTATAATGATTTAAAAAATGCAACTGAAGAAGAATATTTAACTACAGTTTATGCCTATTTTAATGCAATAAAAGAGTCATTTTCTTTAGTTGGAGATATGATTATAGAATAAGGAGGATTTATGAAAATAGAAAATGGTGAAATAATAGAATTGGATAATGAAAAAGAATATATATGTGTCGCAAGATTAGAAGATAATGGAGTAAATTATTTATACTTACTTAGTAATTTTAAACCAATAGAAATAATGTTTGCGAAAGAAATTATAAATGGAGAAGAAATAAACATAGAAATAATTAATGATGCTGAAGAAAAAAGACATGTATTAGAATTATTTGATAATATAATTAAAAATTAAATCACATATGTGATTTTTTTGTTATAATCTTGTTAGAGGTTTGTTATGGATAAGTTAGATTTAAAAAATATAAAATTAGGTAAAAAAATAGGTGAAGGTAAAGAATCAATTTGTTATGATTATGGAGATAAGGTTGTTAAAATATTTAAAGAAAACAGAACCTCACCATTTAAAAAAATAAGTGATGAAGGTCTTATAAAATTAAGTACTCTTGATTTAAAACATTTTAATAAGCCAATTGATATTATTTATGATAATGAAAAAATAATAGGTTATACAGAAAATAAACTTGAGATAAGTGATAAAAATCAAGATATAGATGAAAATGTTTTACTTGAAATAAAGGAAGATATAATTACTTTAAGTTATAGTGGTTTTAAAATAGAAGATATTTTTTATAATTATACTACTTCAGATAATTTTAAATTCTATGATTTAACAAGTTTTGTCTATATAAATAGTACTAAAAAAGAATTACATGATATGTATTATAAGAAAAATATGATGACTATAAATACTTTTTTAGTAGGATTTCTTATGTATGATGCATATAGACATGGTTCAAAATATGAAATCAAAAAAACATATAAGGCAACTGAATTTATAAGTGAAAATTTAGGTAATGAATATTATGGGGATTATCTTAGAAACAGATATAAAAAAATGTAAAAATTTGTCTATTTTAGCACTTACTATTGACAAGTGCTAATTAAAGTGCTATCATGTAATTGTCAGGTAGAAAATGACAGAAAGAAGGCGTAATGTGAAGCAGTTTAAGGCAGAATCTAAAAGATTACTTGATTTGATGATTAATTCAATTTATACAAATAAAGAAATATTTTTAAGAGAATTATTATCGAATGCAAGTGATGCAATTGACAAACTTTATTATCAGTCGTTAACTGATAAAAGTATAAAAGTAAATAAAAAAGATTTATGCATTAAAATAGAAATAGACAAAGAAAATAGATTACTTAAGATTATTGATACCGGTATTGGTATGAATAAAGAAGAACTTGAAAATAACTTAGGTATGATTGCAAAGTCTGGTTCATTACAATTTAAAGAAGAAAACGAAAAGAAAAAAGATGTAAATATAATAGGACAGTTCGGTGTAGGATTTTATTCATCATTTATGGTTAGTGATGATGTAACTGTAATTAGTAAGAAATATAATGAAGAAGATGCATATAAGTGGGAAAGCACTGGTGCTGAAGGTTATACAATTACAAAAGATGAAAAAGATACTTACGGAACAACAATTATTTTAAAAATTAAATCAGATAATGAAGAATATAATTATAGTGACTTCTTAGATACTTATACTATAGAAACACTTGTTAAAAAGTATTCTGATTATATTAGATATCCAATAAAAATGAATGTTACAAGAAGAGAACTTAAGAAAGATTCTAAAGATGAATATGAAGATGTAACAAAAGAAGAAACATTAAACAGTATGATTCCTTTATGGAAAAAAGATAAAAATAAGATTACTGAAGAAGAATATAATAATTTCTATCAAAGTAAATTTTATGATTATGAAAATCCAATTAAAGTTATTCATACAAGTGTAGAAGGTATGACAAGTTATAAAGCAATATTATTCCTTCCAGCACATGCTCCATTTGATTATTATTCAAAAGAGTATGAAAAAGGTTTAGCACTTTATTCTAATGGTGTACTTATAATGGATAAATGTTTTGATTTACTTCCTGATTATTTTGGATTTGTTAAAGGTGTTGTTGATAGTGATGATTTATCACTTAACATATCAAGAGAAATCTTACAACAAGATAGACAACTTAAATTAATCGCTAGTAATATAGAAAAGAAAATTAAAAGTGAACTTGAAAGTATGCTTAAAGATGAAAGAGATAAATATGAAAAGTTCTTTAAAGAATTTGGTATGCAACTAAAATTAGGTGTATACAATGACTATGGAATGCATAAAGATGAACTTAAAGATTTACTTTTGTTCTACTCATCAAAAGATGAAAAATATATAACATTAAAAGAATATGTTTCATCTATGAAAGATGATGAAGAAAATATTTATTATGCTTGTGGTGAAACAATAGATAAAATTAATATGCTTCCACAAGTAGAAAAAGTAAAGGATAAAGGTTATAACATTCTTTACTTAACAGAATATGTTGATGAATTTGCTATTAAATCATTAATGGAATATGATGGTAAAAAATTTGTTAATGTTTCTGAAGAAAACTTAGATTTAGATACTGAAGAAGAAAAAGAAGAAATTAAAAAAATAAATGATGAAAACAAAGAAATGTTAAATTCAATGAAAGAAATTATCGGTAGTGATATTTCAGATGTTAGATTTACACATAGACTTAAAAATCATCCAGTATGTTTAGTAAGTGAAGGACCTGTTTCAATAGAAATGCAAAAGGTACTTAATGCTATGCCTACTGATCAAAGTATTAATGCAAAAATAATACTTGAAATTAATTCTTCACATAAGATAGCAGATAAATTAAAAGAATTATATAAAAGTGATAAAGAAAGATTTAACGAATATACTAAAATTCTTTATTCACAAAGTAGATTAATTGAAGGACTTTCAATAGAAAATCCAACAGAAATTAGTAATTTAATATGTGACTTATTATCAAAATAGAATAAAAAATATAGATTAGGTACATAATAAATAAGAAAGGAATGATGAATATGTTACCAAGCAGAATATTTTTTGATAGTTTATTAGATGATTATGAGGATAGTAGATTTAAAAAATCTATGAAATGTGATATTTTTGAAAAGGATGGAAACTATAATGTAGTTATGGATATTCCAGGATTTAAAAAGGAAGATATCAATATTGAATGTGATAATGGAGTAATTAAAATTTCTTGTGAAAAGAAAGAAGAAGAAAATGAAGAAGATGACAAGAAATATATAAGAAAAGAAAGAGTATATGAAAAATGTGAAAGATCATTTAACTTTGGAGATATAAAAGAAGATGAAATTGAAGCAGAATTTACAGATGGTACTTTAAAACTTGTTATTCCAAAACAAGAAAAAGTTGATACTAAAAAAAGTATTGAAATAAAATAATGGTAAACTTTAAAAGGTTTACCTTTTTTGTTATAATAAACACAGGTGGTTATAATGAATTTATATAGTATTTTAATGAGTGATGATGTTATTTTAGAAATTAATAATAATTTAGAATATATTTTAAATATAATACCGGAAATTAAACCTATGATAGGGTTTGATCATAAACATCCACATCATCATCTAGATGTATTTAATCATACATTATATGCGCTTTCCTTATCTAAAAAAGATTTTTCTATTAGAATGTCACTTTTATTTCATGATATAAGTAAACCATATTGTTATGTTGAAAAAGATGGAATAAGACATTATCCCAATCATCCTATTTATTCAGAAAAAATAACAAGAATTGTTTTAGAAAGATTAGAATATGATAAAGATTTTATTCAAGAAGTATGTTATTTAGTAAAAAATCATGATTATCCAATAAGAGAAAAAGAAGTAAAAGAAAATCCTTCTTTGCTTAAAAAAAGACTTGAAGTACAAAGATGTGATGCACTTGCACATAATCCAGAAAAGTTAGAAAAAAGAAAGAAATATTTAGAAAAAACTAAAAAATATTTCGAAATGTGATATAATTTTATCTATGGATAGGGTGAAGTAAAAATGATTAGTATTATTATTCCAGTATATAATGTAGAAAAATTTATTAGACAATGTTTAGATAGTATACTTTCACAAAGTTATAAAAATTATGAGGTAATATTAATAGATGATAAATCAAAAGATAGTAGTCTTGATATAATTAGAGAATATGAAAAAAAATATTCTAATTTTTTTGTTATAGAAAATAAAAAAAATTCAGGACCAGGTGCATCAAGAAATAAAGGTATTGATAAAGCAAAAGGTGAATACATTATGTTTATTGACTCTGATGATTATATTGAACCAAATACTTTGGAAGATGCATTTAGTGCCGCTAAAAAATATGATGCTGATGTAGTTAGATATGATTTTAGTAGAAGTATATCAAATATAGAATATGCAGATAGAAAGTTATATCCAAAGTTAAAGGAAAAAACTATAGAAGTAGATATAAATAAAGGAGACTATTTTCTTTTAGAAACTGCGGGTCCTTGTAATAAATTATTTAAAAGAAGTTTAATAGGTGATTCAAGATTCCCAATAGGAATATACTTTGAAGATTTACCATTTATTATTTCAAATATACTAAAGGCTAAAAAGATAGTTTATTTAAATGAAGTACTTTATAGATATAGATTTAATCCTAAAAGTATTATGGGAATGAATTTATTTGGAAGCACTAAAATATTAGATATATTGTCTTCCTGTGAAAAATTAGATGAGTATACAAAAGGTTTAAAATTTGATAAAGAAAAATATGAATCATTAAAACTTATGAATAGTATTTATATATTTAATGATATTATGCTGTGGAAAAATTTAAATTTAAAAGGTAAAAAAGAACTTTTAAGTTATTTATTTAGAGTACTTGAACTTACATATGGCGATATATATAATAATATTGCTTTTAAAGAAGTTATGAAAAGAGATAGTTTCTTTAGAAGAAGAATAAAATTTATGAAAAGATTTATATTAAAAAGAAAATATATGAATTCTAATTCAAAAGAAGAACTTATTAATAAGGCAAGAGAAATAATTAAAACAATATAGGAGGTAAAAATGGGATTATTAATTACACTTATTTTAGGACTTTTTATTCTTATTGGTGTACTTTTAGTTAAAATACCTAAGAATACAAAATTAATAGAAAATTTATCTATTTCAGTAGCACTTGGATGTATGATTTCACTTGCTGTTTCTGATTTATTTCCTGAAATATATGAGACTTTTTCAAATAAGATTTATTTAATAATTATATTTGTAGTTATAGGTGTTCTTATATTAAAATTACTTGATATATTTATACCAGAACATGATCATGAACATGGTTTATCACATGAATGTACAGAAGAAAATTTACTTCATATTGGTATTGTATCAACTATAGCAATTGTTCTTCATAATATAATTGAAGGTATGGCAGTTTACAGCATAACAACAGAATCAGTCAAGGTAGGACTTTTAATGGCACTTGGTGTTGGACTTCATAATATTCCTATGGGAATGGTTATATATTCAACATTAAAAAAAGAAGCTAAGAAAAAAAGAATATTAATGATTTTTTTATCTACAATATCTACATTTATTGGTGGTCTTTTAATGACTCTAATAAGTTCATTAATCAGTGATTTTGTAATTGGAATATTACTTTGTTTAACACTCGGAATGATAATTTATATAGTATTTTTTGAATTACTTCCACATGTATTACATAGTAAAAATAAAATATTATCTATTATAGGAATTTTAATTGGTATACTAATAATAGTAATTAGTTCTATGTTTGAATAAAACTGCTTTTAAAGTAGTTTTTTTGTTTTACTTTTAATGTTATAGATGATATAATATATATAAAATGGTGGGATGATATAATGGAAAAAAAAGATTATTTAAATGAATTTAATGTGCAAATTGAAAAATGTAATGATTTATCACAAAGAGTATTAATGTATAGGCTATATACTGAGTATTTAAAAAATTTAAATAAAGATACTACTGAACAAACAGATAAGAAATTATTTATTAAATTATTATCTTCATATAGTAATATAACAAAGGAAGTTGTTTCAAAAGATTATTTAGATAATGGTAAAAATTATGAAAAAGTTTATAGCAGAATATCAAATGATTATTTGTTGTTAAAGAGTTATTTTTCAAATCTTGAGTTAAAAGATAAGGATCAAATGAAGGAAACAATAGATTTAATAACAGAAATGGAATGTTTACTTAAATTAAAAATTTCTTTTCCCGAATCCCTTGAAAGATGTTTAAATAAAGAAATTGAAAAGAATGAAGAAAAAAGTAAAAAAGAAAATGGTAAAAGGATGAGTTAGTGATGAATGAATATTTAGATAAAATTAGACAAGAAATAGAAAAAAATAAATCTGATATAATAACAGAATTAGATAGTTTTGATGTTTCTGTATTAGGTAATATAAATTCAAATATTTCAACTGCAAGCAATATAATTAATCAATTATCAAATGATAATGAAATTGATTTTTCTATAATTTCTTCAATTCTTGGTTCAATGCCACAATATAGACTTGGTGAGATGGTTGTTGGCAATCCAGAAACATATCAAAAAATCTATGAAATGCTTAAAGATATGAGGAGAGATAATGAAGAAACTTCTGGATTTTTTGACGATGATATAGAGAAATATTCCAAAGTATTTACAAATTTAGTAGATGAAATAAAACATTTTATTGCTAATAAAAGAAATGAATATAATGAGATTACTTCTCAAAAAAGAGAACTTACTGAAAAGTTAAAAAAAATAAGAAATATTGGTATTATTATTGATAAATATTCACATGAACAAGTTATTTTGTCTGATGAAATTCAAAAATTATATACATATTTGATAAATGAAAATGAGCAGTTAAATTTAGATGAAAAATTTGATTTTTATAGAACTTTTTCTCAAATAAATACTGAGAGAATTTCAGCAAGATTAAATGAAAGAGTAACAGAAAATGTAGAAGAGCAAGCACACGCACCAGCAGAAGAAACTATCAATGAAGATTTTCAAATGGTTCAACTTGAAAATCAAATAGAACAAATTAATAATGCTGATAATCAGGATATAGTAGAAGATAATAATGAAAATAACGAAAATAGTGAACAAAATATATCTGAAGATAGATTACTTGAACTTATTGGAGAAGAAAATCTTACTTTATATAAAAATGCAAAACAATTAATTGAACAATATAATAGTCAGATGGAAAATATTGAAATTACAAATTTAATGCCTATAAATAATAGTGCAGAACGTAGAAGAGCATATGAAGTTTATATTTATGAAGATTTTGCTCAAGCAAAAAAATGTATTTTTGATGATATAAAAAATCAAATTCTTCTTGAAATAAATAAAGATTTAGACGATGGTATTTTTAGTGAAGAATCATTTGAAGACTTAGAATTTGCATATAATGAATTTGAAAAAGTTGTTAATCTGGAACAAGAAAAAATAGCAAAGAAAAAATTAAAAGAGAAAAAAGAACAAACTAATTATATGGATATTCTTGCAGAGTTACAAATGGAAGATGCAATTGGTCTATGTAATAAAGTAGAAACTTTATTAACTGAATGTAGTATTAGAACAAAAAATGAAACATCATTTAGAAATGCAATTAGTCAATATTCTATAAACCTAAATGCATCATTTGATGAATTTGTTGATGCTTTAAAAGATTATTATTTTGAAAAAGATGATGACGAATTAAAAGAAATATTGTTTGATATAGCATTTCCAAATCTAAAACAAACATATAATGAGTTTTTAGGTGTTTATGATATGTATACAGTAGAAAATAATAAAATTAGTAATAGCAATCTTGATGATGAATATTTAACTAGTGCATTAGATTTCTATGGTAGATATAACAATACAAATCAAATATTGCTTGTAAGTGATAATTCAGGAATTTCTTATATCGAGGATGATATCAATAATTCAAGAGAGATAACAAAAAAATCGCAAGCATTTAGTAATGCGGTTCATAAACTTGGATTGTTTGCTGATAATGATGAATATGAAATTGAAAAAAGTCATCCCGTAAAAACATCATTTGTTTCAGAAGCAATAAAAAAGGAATTTCAAATTAGAAGTTGTTCCTGTGGGTCTGACTTAAGAATCTTTTATAGTAAGTTTTCAACTAAATTAAATGAAATATTTCCAGAAAAATATGACAAAATTCCATCCATAATTTATATATATGAAATTGCTTATGGATCAACTGATGGAGAAAAGAAAAATGGAATTAATCAAATATCATACAAAAGATGTTATGATCAAAAAGAAAAATTAAGAAATATAAGAAAATTATTTAATACAGATATAAGTAATTGTACAGAGGAAGAAAAACAAAGTATAAGAAAACAAATTCAAGATAGCATTAGAGAACAAAATATAAAATTAGGACATTTAATTGTAGAAGAAGCAAATATAAAAGAAAAAGAAAATGAAAAAGGAACTGGGGGTGTAGAATAATGACAAGTATTGAAAAATTTACTAATAAAATTGAACAAATTATACTAGAATTAAATAATAAAATAGCATATTTAAATAATTTATTAAGTGAAGAAATATTATTAGATGATATAGTTTGGAATTTAAATGAAGAAAAAGCAAATGATATTATTTCAAAAATTGGCGATAAATTAACTGATATAGAAACTAAATGTATAATTGTATTTTCTAAGTATGCAAAAGAAGAAAAGCAAATTAAAAAAGCAACAAATGGATTAAGTGAAGTACAAAGGAGTATATTTGGTTCAGTTTTTGATAAATTAAATGCATATAATCTTGAAAAGAATAATGAAAATGTTGAAAAAGTTAAAATGAAAATAGATAAATACAAGTCATTATTATCAAAATTCAATAGAAATGATATACTTCTTATTGATGAATTTGATTTAATAGAGGAAATATTAAGAAAAGATGAATTTACTACACTTGAAAAAATAGAAATATATAATGAAATAAATAAAATTAATGGAAAAATATATGATTTAATGAATCAAAATAATGATGAAGAAGAAAATGTTTTATCAGAAGATGATTTAGAAGTTACAAATTTACAATCTGATGAATTAAATTCATTCCTTATAGAAAACGAAATTAAATGTTTTGATGATGTTATATATGAAAGAAGAGAATCACCAAGATATTCACAATTATTATTGTTATATAATAAGTTAAGCAAGTATGGTAAATATGATAAGATGCAATCACTTATAGATTTTATAAAATCAAAAAATTTGGAGTTTGTATTTAATAATCCAGAGATATTAACAAATACATTATTATATAGTTCAGTTGAATTATTACAAAATATGATTAATGTTTCAGAGGAAAATGGAATGGATTGGAGAGATGCACTATTAAGATGTCCAGCATATTTTTATCCATCTGTTCGTATGAATAAAAAATCTGATAAAAATTCTACTCCAGGAGAAAACAACTCTTCAATAACAGGTGGTTTAAGTAATTATGAAAATAATGTAAAATTTTTAAATTCAAAAAATATTAAGTGTTCTGATGTACTTTCAGACTGTGTAACTTTCTTTTCATTCAAAGCAAGTAATAATAAAAAGAATTATGAATTCTTACAAAAATATTTAATACCATTAAAAGACCAATATGGAAGAACTAAAAAAGGATTTAGTGCACTTAAATATTTTGGAATTTTTGATAATTTAGATATTGGTATTGAATGTGGATGTTATGAATACTATAAGGATAATATAACAGTTTTGATTGATGGCAGAAGTAATATGTATAGAATTAAGTTAGCAGAAAAGCAAAATTATAGTGCTTCGGATTTCTTTTCTGAAGTAAATATGAAAAATAATTCAGGAGTTAAAAAAGTTTTAAGACGTAGCGCATTAAAAAGAGAAGATTTTGGAAAAGATCAAGATGAAACATTTAATCAATATAGTGCAGTTACAATTGATGATTATATCGATTCTGATACTGTTGAATTATATGATAAAATATTAAAGAGTAACGAAAATATTAATATAACTGATATATCAGAAAAAGATTATTATATACAAAAATTAGATAATGTTTACATGAAAAATGATTTAATATATGATTTTGGTGGAGTAATTATATCAAGATTAAAAGTTTTAAGATTTTATCAAACTTTAATATCTTCTCCTGAAATAGAACCATCATATGATGTACTTTTATATGTAATAACAAAACTTAGTATGCTAGATGAAGAAGAAATGAATATCATAATTTCATCTTTGAAAAGTTTAAAAATAGATGAGAATATTTCTAATGAAAATAGGAGGATTTTACAATGATTCAAGACATTGAACTTATTGGAGTAGGAAAAAATTTAATTGAAAAACTAATGAAAAATTTAGAATATGATGAAGTATTGTGTTTAGCATGTAATCATGAAAATGTAAAAAAAATAATTGATTTCTTTAAAAATATTGGAATTCGAAATATTGATGAATTATTATTAAATAGATATTACATATTTCTAAAAGATAGTGATAATATAATAAGTGCATTTAATAACATTGATTTAGTTAATACTGTTTTAAAGATTAATGATAGTTATGAATATATAGATGAAATAATATAAAAAAATTACTTCAATTTACGAAGTAATTTTTTATTTACCAAAATATCCATTTAAAATTTCTTTGTTTTCAGTAACAGTTATAAATGCACTTGGATCTAATGTAGTTATCATCTTCTTAAAATCTTTTAATTTTCTATTATCAATTTGTGCATAAATCATATAGTTAGTATCTTCTCTGTGAACACCTTTACATTCAACAACAGATGCTGCAAAATCAGAATGTTTTAATGCAGATAAAACTTTGTTCTTTGTATTTTTAGTTATTACTTGAACACTTACAGTTCCTTTAATAACTATCTTAGAAAGACCACTTCCTAAGAAAGTACCAGCAGCGTAACCACCACTATATGCAAGTGCTATCCAAATACTTTGTAAATTTGTATTTAATGCTTCTCTAACAACTAAGAACCAGATAAGTACATCAATAAATCCGACTATAGTTGCTAAATTTCTTTTTCCTTTAAATAGATACATTGTTTGTAATGTAGATAAAGATACATCTACCATTCTTCCTAAAAATACTTTAATACATAAAAATAATAATTCCATATTTTACACTCCTTTTACTATATTAATTTTACAGATAATAACTATTATTGTAAAGAAAAAGATTTAAAATTAATCTAAATCTTCAGTATATTCTGTACAACTAATGTAAACAGTATCATTATTTTCATCTGTACATCCTTTTAAACAAATTTCTGTATTTCCGTTATCATTGTCAGTACAATCGCAAGAAGTACAAGTAATTGTTTTATTTCCTCCGTCTTCACATTCTGTGCATGTAACTACAATATTATCATTTTCATCATATTTACATTCACATTTCTTACAAACTATTTTCTTTTTACTGTCATTATTTTTACATGTCATATTTCTTTTCTCCTTTTACAGTTTTATTATGGCTAACTATGTAAAAAATATACTAAATATGATAAAATTAATTTAAAGAAGGCGGTATTATGTTAAGAATAAAAGATATATGTATTGATTTAGATGGAACAGTCACATGTGGTCAAATTTTTAGATATGAAAAAGAAGTAGATAATTCATATACAATTATTTTAAGTGATAGAGTAATAAATATAAAAAAAGATAAAAATGATTTAGTTATAACATCAAATAAAGAAAAAGATTTAGAAAATGTTATTAGGAATTATTTTGATTTAAATAGAAGTTACGATGAAATGGATAAAGAAATATTAAAAAGTGACAATACCTTAGAGGATATGGTTAAAGGTTGTGCTGGATACAAAATAATAAATCAACCAAATTTTGAATGCGCTATAAGTTATATTTTGTCCGCAAATAATGGTGTCCCTCAAATTAGAAACTCATTAAATTTAATATCAGAAAAATATGGAGAAAAAATTATTTTTAATGAAAGAGAATATTACTTATTTCCAAGTGTCCAGAAACTTAAAAATGTTTTACCAGAAGATTATAGAAATTTAAAAACTGGATTTAGAGATAAGTATTTATATGAATTTGTTCAAAAAGTAAATAATAAAGAATTTGATTTAAAAAAGATAAATGATATGAATTCATCTAGTGCGATGGACTATTTAATGACTAATAAAGGAATAGGAGAAAAAGTTGCGTCATGTATTTTACTTTTTTCTTACTATAGACTTGATGTATTTCCAATAGATACTTGGGTTAAAAAATTTATGAAAGAAAAATATAATATTGAGGGAGTTAATAATATTAGAAAATTTACTGAAGAAAAGTTTGGTAAATATTCAGGACTTGTTATTCAATATATGTTTCATTACAAAAGAAATAAAGAGCTTTAATTTGCTCTTTTCTCTTTTCTTATTAAAATTATTGCAATAATTAAAAGTACAAAAATAGGAATACTATATAAATAAATAAAATATTCCTTTACTACATGGTACTCTATTGTAGTATTCATAAATAATCTTGGAGATATAAATAATGAAACAAATATAATAATATAATAAATTAATTTTTTTGTTTTTAGTGTTTTAATATTTAAATGCTTTAAATAATTTTTTATAAAATAAAGATTTATAACTGAACCAATGTATAATGAAAATAACCACTGTGAAGATAATAAATTTTCAACATGCTCAATAAAGTCAAAATAACTAATCTTTTTCAAGAGAGAAAATTCAGGGTAATAAAATAATTTTGCATAGTCAATACCAAATATACTTATTATAAAAGTTGTAACTAAGAAAAGTTCTAAAAATCCAATAATGTAAAAACATATGAAACTTTTATTTAACTTTTTGGGTTCATCAATAGTATTTTTTGGTACAAGTAAAAGAAGAGAAAAAGGAGTAATAAAGTAAGACATAATTATAAATGAACTAGATATTATTTCATTAAAACTATTTGTAAATAAAGGTTTAAAATTATTAAAATCAAGATAATTAACAAGGCCAAAAACAGAGGCTAAAAACTCTACAATTGATAAAATAAAACATATTAGTGACACTTTTGAAATAGTTTTAATATCTTTGTTAACAATATAAATTACAGGTATTAAAAATAAAAACATAATTAAAAATTTGGGAGTTTGATCTAAGAATTTATTTTGTATATAAATAGATAAATTCCATAACGAAAACATAAAATATAAGGTTACCAAAGAAAATAAAATAAAATTAATTATTTTACTAAATTTACCAAATAAAATGTCAATTTTTTCAAATACATTTAAATCTTTTTTATAATTCATAACATACATAATCATATTTAAAAAAATAAAACCAATTACAAATGCAATTAAAATAGATATCCATGAATTTTGTTCACTAATACTTAGAATCCTTGTAAGTCCAACTCCTAAAAAGATTTCTTGTGATAAGAAAAAGAGTAGACTTGCAAAACCTTTGTGTCCTATTTTTTTATTCATAATTATTTTCTCCTTTTACTGAATTTCTTATTTCTCCTTTTCGTACCAAATTAACTTTTGCATTATATTTAACACTATAATCTTCATTTTTATATTTTGGATAATCTAGATATATTATTCTTTCAAGTCCTAAAAATTTTCCTTTTGTTTCTTTTTGTTTATCCAAAGATTTTTTTATATATCTCTTAATTTTTTTTTCAGTATCTTTTTCTAATTCTTTTATTACTTTTTCATCAGTTAAATCTTTTTTACAATTGTATTCTGTTATAATTGCTTCAGAATTAATATTAAAATTAATAATGTATTTATTATCTTTTTTTGCAGCATTACTTTTAGTTTTATTTTTTAAAATCAAAATAGAAGCATAATTATTTTCATCATCACATTTAACTGGTATAATCATTTTTTGAATTTGGTTCCTTAAAAAATTATAACCAATTATTTCTTCATTTTTTAAATAAGTCTCAAGTTTTCCTTTATTTGTTACTGCTAAATCTTCAATTACTATTTTTGAAATAGGATTTGTAGTTGTTATATTATTTATAGTAGTACCTTTTTTTTCTTTTTTGTCAATTTTAAGTACTGGTACAACAGGATCAATACCTTTTTTTAGATATAGTGATATGAATTCATCTAGTTTAGTTGCGTATGTAAGACCACTTGTTTTATCTGCAATTTTTAAACTGAGTTTAACATATTCTGCAGGTATCGATTCTGTTGTTGTTAAAACTTTTAATACATCACTTGCTTTATCTTCTTTTACAATTGTTATAATAAATTCATTTCTAACTTCGGTTATTCTATTAAATATATCAAGTATATTATCAATACCTTCTTTTGCAACCTCTTCAGATAAAACGATTTTGCTTAAATGATTACCATATAATTTTCTAGGAGATTTTAAAGTTATATTTCTAAGTGCTTCATGTACTGTATCTCCTTCCTTTGTATATACAGTAATTTGACTATCTTCACTATCTTCACTTTCCTTTGAATTCATTATTTGAGCACTTACAATGTATTTATCATTTTTATTATCTTTATCAATTCCTATTGAACTTACTATTGCCATATCATTTATTTCTTTATAGTTATAACATCCAGAAGATATTAATAAAATAAATAAAGTTATTATAATTAATACAAATTTTTTCATAAATTATCTCCTTTCAGTATTTTTAGTTAAAACAGAATTTCTTTTATTTAGTTTAAATTTTTTAGTTAAAATAATACCATTTTTTTGTATATTAGATTTTAAAATACCATCTACAGTTACATAATCAAATCCATATGAGTCCATACTTGATATTTTTACAAGGAATAATAAAAGTGCGATAAAGAATCCATAAAGTCCTGCAAAGGCAGATAAAAGAATGAATATTAGTTTCCAAACTCTAATAGCGTTAACAAGATCATTATCATTAAATAAGAAAGATGTTACTGATGAGACTGCAATTATTATAATCATAATAGGTGATATTAGACCTGCATCAACAGCGGCTTGTCCTAAAACTAATGCACCAACTATTGACATTGATGTACCAACTACAAAAGGTATTCTTGTATCAGATTCTTTTAATATTTCAAATATAAGAAACATAACTAGTGCTTCAACAATGCTTGGAAAAGGAACTCCTTGTCTTTGAATAGAAAAATTAATTAATAAACTAGTAGGCAGTGCTTCTTGATTAAATGTAGTAAGTGCAAGATACATTCCAGGTATTGTTACGGATATTATAAATGCAATAACCCTAATTATTCTGGTAACAGATACATTTTTTGAATTTTGATAATAATCATCAATAGTATGAATCGTATCAGAAAAAAACATTGGTATAATGATTACTTGAGGTGAATTCTCAACCATAATTGCAATTCTTCCTTCCATAAGAAGAAAACTAGTTAAATCAGGCCTTTCTGTCATTATATTCGTAGGCATAATATTATTTTTCTTACTCATCGCATCAATGATATAATTGCTGTTTGCAACATAATCTAAACTCATAGTTTTTAGTTTTTTTTCTATTTTATTAACTAAGTCTTTATTTACAATATCATCTAAATAAAATAAAGCAACTTTTGTTTTACTACTAGTACCAATTGTGTATTCATTAACTTTTAAATTCTTAGAGCGAATTCTTTTTCTAATAAGGCCTACATTATTTTGATAGTTTTCTGTAAATGCATCTTTTGGACCTTTAATTACTTTTTCATTAGTCGCGGCAATTATACCGCTATCAAGTGATTCCTTTGTTTCAAAAGAAATAAACTTATTATCTATTGAAATAATTGTAAATCCTGAATAAAGATTATCATATAATGTATTTTCGTCATTTATTTCTAATAAATTACCAGAAGGTAACTTATTTTTTATATCATCTAATGACTTTATCTTATCATCATAAATAGGTTTTAAAATAAAATCATTAATGGTATTACTTTTACATAATGTTTCAAAATATATAATGTAAACGGTAGTATTACCATTTTTTAATTCTCTTATTTTTAAATCAGGATTATACTTTTTAAATTTTTTTAAATCTTCTATATTCATAAAAAAACTCCTTTTTTAGTTAGTTTAACCAAAAATATGAAAAATATAGTATAATAATTTAAAGGAGAATAAAATATGAATTTAGATTTTGAAATAGATAATTGTAGATTTAATGCAAGAGCATCAGCAATTATATATAATAAAGATAAAACAAAAGTTTTGTTATTTAAAATAGTTGATAGAGATTATTTTATGCTTCCAGGTGGAAGAATAGAAATTTATGAAGATAGTTTAAATGCGATAAAAAGAGAAATAAAAGAAGAAACAGGATTTAATTTAGAATTTGAACTTTGTTCTATTCAAGAAAATTTCTTACAAAAAGATGATAAAAAAATTATGCAATACTGTTTTTGTTATAAATCTATATATAATCAAGATATTACTCAAGAAAGTTTTATTTGTAACGATAATAAAGGTCAAATATTTTATTGGGTTAATATAAATGATTTACAAAATTATAAATTATTACCTAATTCAACATATGAACTTATAAAAACTTCTAAGAATATCAAGCATATTATAGAAAAGTAAAGTCATGTTTAAATTACGTTATAAAAAGGTATATAATTAAAAGGAAGAAGGAAGAGGATGAAAACGGATAACTTTGAATTAGTTGAGTTTAATTTAAGTGATAAAGAACACTTAATTTTTCTTGAAAACATGATTAAATCTGATGGTAGTGAATTAATTAGCGGGGATATAAAAAGATTTGTAGAGAGAAATATTGAGTTAAAAAAGAAAGATAATATAACTAATTGTTATATTATAAAATATAATAATGAATTAATAGGATTATCATTTTTAAATTATCATCCAGAAGAAAAAAGAGATAACAAATTACTAAAAGAAGAAATAGAAATAGGTCTTGGAATATTACCTGAATTTAGAGGTAAGCATTTAGGTTCACAGTTTGAAAAAGAATTTAGTGAATATTTATTAAATAAATATCCACAATTTGATGAAGTTGTCGCAAGAATAGAAAATACTAATTTAAACTCTATAAATGCTGTAAAAAAGGCAGGATTTGAACATATAAAAGATGATGAATATCATTTTAAGAAAACCCAAAAATATAAATAGTTTTAATAGGAGAATTTTATGGAAAAAGAAATTTTAGAAAATCCAGTAGTTAAGAATGGTCTTGCAATATTGTCCAATATTAATGATGAATTAAAATATAATAATATATTAAATATTAATAATTTATTATTAAAAATGTCAGTAATATTAGGAGAAAATTTTGATGTTTCTAAAGAAAAATTGAGTGATGTTATTATTAGTGAAACCAATAAAATATTGGTTAATTATTCACCAACTTATAATTATGTATTTAGTGATAATTCCTCATATGAAATATTTTTATTTATTAATGAATACATGAAAAAAATTTTGTCTTATTATGATAGTTTAATGACTACAGGAAAAGAAAAATTTGATAGATATGTTGAAATTACTAATGGTAATAAACCAAAAGATAAAATAATTAAATCAGAAGATTTATATATGAAATTGGAAGATATTCAAAATACTATGGGTTTATTAAATGAAGCAGTTAGAAATTATTATGAAATTTATCATAATAAAACATTAATCGCAACATTTACAGATGAACAAATAATTAATTTTAAGATAAAAGAATCTGAATTGGCACATTTATTAGGCGTTAATATGAAAAAAATAGTTATGAATGAAAAATATGTTGATTTGTTTAATATAACTCCAAAGGAAATAGAATATATAATGGATAATACATATACTTTAGATCCAAATGGAAGTGCCACGATTGATGTTTTACATAGAATAGTTGATATTAGTAATGGAAATTTATTACAATTTGAGGAAGATAGATTAAGAAAAATGGATAATTATCAGTATCAAACAGTAGAAAATAATAAAGATAGTTTATTAAATGAATATTCTAAATGGAATATGAGGAGTAAAGCATTTATTGATTTTAAACCATTAGAAGAATTATCATTAGTATTAAACTTTCCTGAAGGATATAAAATAATTAAACAATCAAAAGATGAAAATCCACAACATAGTTTATTGATTTCAAAAAATAAATTATCAGAACAATTTAAATATTCAACATTAGTTGCAAATTATAATAAGAAACAAGATAGAAGATATTTTCAATCACTTTTCTTGCGTAAACCTAATGAATTCGAACAATTACAGCAAAATTCTATTCCCGCAATTACAACTAGAGTAGAATTATCTTCAGATGATGGATCTGGTTCAATATTAAGAGATTTTAGTATGTTAGAACAAGCTCAGTTTTTAAAAGAAATTCAAAATGATTTTGAAAAACTTGATTTAAAAGAAGTAGCAAATTATTTTCATGATATGGTTTATAAGCGCAGTCTTTCAATTAGAAAAGGTTTTTAAACCTTTTTTTATTTTAAAAAGACTTGACAAAGATTAAAAAAAAGTGTATCATCAATCTCCTGCCTTCAAAAAGGAGGAATCTATAAATGAAGTATTTAATCAATTTAATAAGAAAAGAAAATATAAAAATATTGAATTAAATTCAGAAAATCATATTGAATGATTTTGTATGAATTAAGGAAACATATGGTACTTTAGTTGAGAAAAAAAGAATTTTATGGTGTATCAAGGGGAACAATCGGGTTCTATAATTATAAAAGGTCGGGTCGTTGATACATATTTACATAAAAATTTATTTACTACAGTTGATATTGCACGACTTGGAATATTACACAATAATAGTGAATGTTTGGAAAAAATAAAGATAAAAATAAACAGAAAAAATTTTATCATATAAAAAATTTAATAAATAGTATAAATGATAATTATAGTATTATTTATGAAACAAAAGAATATTATTATTGTTGTTTATCTATAAAAAATGTAAAAGATTTATTTAAAACAAAAATAGGGGGATTTATGGATAAATTAGAAATGTGGTTTGAAAGAATAAAAAATTATCCACGATTGAAATTAAATGAAGCGCAAAAATTATATAAAGAAATGATAAAAGAAAATGATGATGATAAAAAAATTAAAATGAGAAATAATCTTATTAATTCAACAATATATGTCATTTTAAATTGCTTGAAAAATAGTGATTTGGATATTCTAGAAAATGGTAGTTATGATATGGATGATATTATCTCTTCAACTATAGAATATTATATAAATGAAGTTGATAATGGAAATTTATTAAATGTTCCATGCTTTTCATCTTTATTTGGAAAAACGTATTATTCATATTTAAGTAGTATATTTGTACCTCAAAAAGAAGATATTGAAATAAGTAAATTTATAACTCTATATAACTTTGGAGACTTGATGGAAATATTTTTATTGTTAAAAAGAAATAATGATGATATTACATTCGAAGATTATTTAAATGAGGTTAGAAATGCTGAATATATTGATGGATGGAATTGTTATAAAGGTTCAGAAAATTATTTATATAAATGTTTTCAAACATTCCAAAATATTTATTCTAAAATAAATATAAATGATAATAATATTCCATCTAAAACAAAGTTAATGTTTATGAGACATTTATTGGCGGATATATCATTGAGGGAAGATTTTAGTTTAACACCGAAAGATGATTCTAATTTTGAAGATGAAGTAATAAACGATGTACTTATAAAAAAATCTATTGATTATATAGTAAATCATAGTGAACTACAGGAAAGAGAAATCGATATATTAATTAAAAGATTTGGTATTGGTGATGAAAGTGTTAAGACATTAGAACAAATTGGAAATATTTATCGTTTGAGTGGAGCGAGAATAGGAAAAATAGAAGAAAATGCGTTGAAAAAATTAAGAAACCCAAAAATAAAAAGGAATATTTATATTGATTAGGAGGAATGAAAATGAATGAGTATTTATATTGTTTGTTAACACAATTTAACAAATCAAAGGGATTTAAGAAAATAGATCTAAATTCAATATATTATTTTGAAGAATTTAGTGAATGGCTAGAAACACAGGAAAAAATTTCAAAAATTTATAGGAGTTATTTACATAATTTTGGATTAGATATAAATGATTCAAAAGTTGCGGAAGTAGGTAAAGGAAAATATGATTCAATTGCTTTACCAAATACAAAAATAATATCACCTTTTGGTGAAACTATGGGAAAAGAAAATTCTAAGTTAACAATTTGTCAAGATAAATCAATAATTGTTGGTCCTAAAAGTGAGGAGGAATTTGTTGGTAAATTCATTACTCAAAATCCATATGATGATAAGTTAATTGAAAATTGGGAATTACTTCACTTTAATAATAATGATATTTGTGTTGGAATGTATGGTTCTATAAAAGACAAAGATTGTAAAAAAAAGATAAAGGTTTTATTAGAGTTAAAAGCTCATTTATTAGGTGAAAACAAATTAGAGGTTGATACTGTTAATGATAAATATATAGCCTTTTTAAAGAGTGATAGAAAAAAATTGGTAAAAAAATTAGTATTAACAAGATAAATGTTAAAGGTACTTTAAAAATATAGTAGAAAATTATTATGAAGAAATATAGATAATAAATGTAAAATCTTAGTTTTTGTATCTAGAAAAGTGAAACCACACTTAAATTTTGTGAAGTAATGGAAAATTTGACAAAAAAGAAAAAAAAGTGTAGTATATGTGCCAGTATTAAAGAGGGGGAGATATAATTGAAAAAATATAGTAGAAAATTATTATCTGATTATCTATTAGGAAAAAGTATTGATGATTATGATATAGACGAATTGGAAAGTAATCCAGAGTTTATAAAAGAAATAATTGATTTTAGTAATGATAAAAGCATGTATAATTTGTGTGACGACGAATTAAAAAAGAATTTTAATTTGATGAAGTTTTTAGTATTAAAGTTTAAAGATGACGAACAATTTATTAAAAAAATAGCACGTGATTTTTCAAATTGTTCTGATAATGAAACAGATATTTTTGAAATTAATATTATTGTTAGTGAATTAGTAAAAATAGATTATGAGAATATAGCAGAAAATGATAGTTTTATTGATGCTAAAGGTATGTTCCATTTATTAAATTTATCATATATGAGTGAAATGAAGGGTGAAGAAGATTATGATGTAATTAATTTTCTTCAAATGGGATTTATTTGTTTTAAGGAAACTTATGAAGGTAGAAAAACTATAATTGATTATATTGCAAAAGAAATGGTTTCATTAATACTTACTAAGGAAGGTTTATCTTTAGAAGAATTAGTACATTCAAAATTTAAGAGTAAAGAAAAATTAGAAAAAGTAGGAACTATTAATTTTATTATAAATTATATTGCCTCATATGATTCAAATTTAGCTGAATATTTACAAGCAAACATAAAATTAATTGAACCGGTAAAAAATGACTTAGATAGGATAAAAGATAATTTTGAAAATTATAATGATATAAAAAGAGAAGAAATGATGTATTGGATTATTGAATATGTACAAAAAAAATCAGAAGACTTATGCGGATATTTTTCAGGAACACAACTGTTAGAATTTATTGCTAATGATTTAAAAATAGCAGATGATCCAACAATAAAAAATGAAATTGAAGATTATAATAATGAATATGGTGTTAATTCATTATTGTCTGACGAAGATTTTTATGAAACTTTTGACGATAAAGATGACTATGAGTTTGAAAGAGAACTTAAAGAGAGAGCATTAATAAAATCTTTTGAGGAAAGTGGTGATGATGAAGCACAAGAACTTGTAGATATCATGGATCAATTAGAATACGAAAGAATGCAAAAAGATGATAGATATATAGATTTAAAAAATAAAATAAAAGCTGTACTAAAAGGAAATAAAGAACCAGAAAATTATTATGAAGAAACAAAAATAGATAATAAAGGCAAAATCCTAGCTTTTGTACCAAGAAATGGTAGAAAAGAAAAAAAATAATATTATAAAAAATTTTTATATAAATAGAATATGAAACTTTAACTTTATTGTTAAAGTTTTATTATGCTAAAAAATATGTTAAAATAATATTATAAAGAAAGTAGGTAATAAAATGATTAAAGAAGTATATTTTGTAAGACACTCGAAACCATTAAAGGTTAATAATGATAAAAATATAGATAGTTTACAAATTCAAAATGAAAAACAACCATTATCAATTGAAGGAGAAAATATTGCTAGAGAAAAGTTAAATATTGAAGAATTAAAAGATATTGATAAATTATATTCATCAAGTTATGTAAGAGCAATATCTACTGCTAAATATATAGCAGAAAATAATAATATAGAAATTAATGTAATCAATGATTTTGGAGAAAGAAAATTTGGAATTAATTCATGGGATGAACTTCCAGACAATTTTGGAGAAAAACAATTTTTAGATGAAAATTTTAAAACAGAATTTGGTGAAAGTCAAAAAGAAGTAAGAGATAGAACATTTAATGCTTTAATGAATGTATTAGAAAATGATGACAAAAAAATAGCAATAGTATTTCATTCAACCGCTATGTTATTTTTACTTATGACTTGGTGTAAAGTAATACCTAGTAAAGAAGATTTTAGTTATAAGTTTTTATTTAATGATGAAGAAGTATTTAATGATAAAATTGATTATTGTGAAATATTTAAACTTACTTTTGATGATAAAAATAAATTGATTAATATTGAAAATATAAAACATGATTAGTTGGTGAAAATATGAGTAAATTTGTAAAAGTAATGTATGGTACAACAAGTGGCGCAAAGAGTGATTTTAATTATAAAATTGGTGAAGTAAATATAAGTAATAATTGGAATTCAAAAGCAGATAATCCAAGAGATTTTGGTGGATTTAATTATTGTAGTGAAGAATGTATTTTAAGATGGTTACATAGAGGAGATACAATCTATGATGTAGATATTCCAAAAGATGCTGATGTTGTACAATTAGAGAAATCAACAACCATTTATAGAACTAATAAGATAATTATAAAAAATCCAAGAAAAGTTGATGATGATTTGGCCCTTCATTTTTATGAAATATCAAAAATACCAGAAAAATCATATTATAAAGCTTTAGGTGTTGTAAGTATTATGAATTACAAGAAAACAGCATATGCAATACTTAAAGATAAGGTTAATAAAAATAATATAGATGAAGTGTTAGATGAATGGAATGATTTTATTTCTCATGGTAATAAGGATGATAGAAAAGATGCAAATAATTTTGTGAAAGAAGTAGAAAGTTATTTATATGAAGTTAAATCAGATTTATTAATCAGTAGATTTGTAGGTAAAGAACCATATGTTAAACAATTAACGAATGATAAAATTATTAATTTAACTGGACAAAGTGGTTCAGGGAAATCTACTTACGCAAACAATAATTTTAATAGTAATGAATATGAAATAATTGATACTGATGAAATATTTAGTGAAGTTAGGTATGAAAAGTCATCAGGATTAAATAAAAAACTAGGAGAATATTTTAGAGAAAAATATGATACTTTACCAAATCTAATGAATGATTTTGATTTAATATATAATGAGATATTAAATTACTGTAAAAGCTTTGATAAAACTATTGTTATAGATTGTGCACAGTTTCATTGTGTTAAAGATATATCAATATTAAAAGGAAAAATAATAATTATTAGAACAGATATTGATACTTGTTATAATAGAACAATATCAAGATGGATAAATAATCATAAGAATTATACAGAAGAAGAATTAAATAAGTACAAAGAGAGAAAAAAAGGTATTTATTCATGGTATAAAGAAACAAATAATTTTATAAATAAGATAGATAAATTATAAGAAGTTAATTATTATAAAAATATAAGAGGTTAGTTATGAATATTAATGAAGAATATGATGTTGAAATATTAAGAGAAAATAATGAAGGTGATGGAGTTGCCAGTGTAAATGGATTTATTGTCTTTGTAAAAGGTGCATTAAAAGATGAAAAAGTAAAAGTAAAAATAGATGAAGTAAATAAAAATTATGCTGTAGGAAGTATTATAGAAATAAAAGAAAAAAGTATTAATAGAAGAATACCAATATGTCCATATTTTTATGATTGTGGTGGATGTAATTTAATGCATATGGATTATAATTCACAACTTGAATTTAAGAAAAATAAAATAGAATCTATTTTTAAAAAAATATGTAATATGAATGTTAAGTTATCTAGTATTAATAGTTATAATATTCAAAATTACAGAAATAAAGTTGTATTTAAGGTAGAAAATGATAAAATTGGTTTTTATAAAAAAAGAACTAATGAAATAATAGATATAAATAACTGTATTATTACTGATGAAAAAATAAATGAAGTTCTTTTAAAACTTAGAGGATTTATAAAAGAAAATATTAATCATAAAATTAAAAATGTCATGATAAGAATTTGTTCTGATGAGTTAATGATAAGTGTTGATAATTTAAATAATGAATATAAAGAAAAGTTTATAGAATTATTTAATTATGTAAGCAGTATTTATATTAATAATGAGTTAGTGTATGGAGTAGAAAGTTTAAATCAAAAATTAAATGGGCTTGTATTTGATGTATCACCTAAATCATTTTTTCAAGTAAATCCTGTAACTGCAGAAAAGTTATATAGTAAAGCACTTAGTTTTGTGAGTAATTCAGATACTATTGTTGATCTTTATTCTGGAACTGGTACTATTACTATGTTACTTGCTAAAAAGGCTAGAAAAGTAATTGGTATTGAAGTGGTTAAAGAAGCAGTAGAAGATGCTAAAAATAATATGCTTTTAAATCATATTGATAATATAGAATTTATTTGTGATAAAGTAGAAAATAAAATAGATACATTAAAAGAAACTAATATTGATACTTTAATTATGGATCCTCCAAGAGGTGGTAGTGATAAAAAAACATTAAAGTCATTACTTGAAATAGAACCTAAAAAAATAATTTATATCTCATGTAATCCAATAACACTTGCTAGAGATATAAATGTATTAAGAGAAAAGTATGATATAAAAGATGTAAGTGCATTTGATATGTTTCCTAATACTTACCATGTTGAATGTGTATGTATCTTAAAACGTAAACAAACTCTTGAAATTTAAAGAAAAATCAATTATACATTAGGTGTAAAAAGAAGAACAATTTTTAATAAAAAAAGGACATTTTTGATCCAAAAAATACTAAATAAATATAAAGATTGTTTGAGGAGGATATGTTTCCTCATACTATATAAGATTGTATGTGTTGTAGAGTTAATAATAAATATAAATTACGAAAGCATGTTTTGAAAGAAGGAAAAATATGAAAAATATAATAATAATTGGATCATCTAGAGTTGGAAAATCTACATTAGCATCTATATTGTGTGCAAAATATAATTTTAACTATATGAGTGGTGATAGCATTAGAAATGCTTTCATTAATATATATCCTGAACTTGGATATACAGTAGAAAATACAATTGAGAATAAAGATTTCTGTAAATTTATAAATTTTATAATTAATGAAAACAATATACATTTAAAAAGAAATATTTATTATGTTATTGATTCAGCAGATATTTTAATTAAAAATGCTAAAGAAATATTTAAAAATTCTTTAATAATTGGTATTGGATGTAAAGAAATTTCTGCTGAAGAATTGAAAAATAAAATATTAGAACATGATATTAATCTTGATTGGACTTATGGATACAGTGAGGAAGATCTTTTATCTATTTCAAAAGAAACGATTAATAATAGTATAAATCTTTATAATGAATGTATTTTAAATAATATTTGTTATTTTGATACTTCATTAGATAGATATGAAACATATAATGATATTTATAAATATATAGAAAGCAATATTGAGGTATAATTATGGATAGAATATTTTTATTTGATCTTGGAAATGTTTTAGCAAAATCGTTAGATGATTATTATTTGTATAATAAATTAAATTGTAAAATTTCATATGATGAATTTTTACAATATTGGTGGAATGATGATTTAGTATTAAAGGCTCATATGGGACTTGTTACAAATGAAGAACATATTGATAAATTATTAAGACTTTGTAAAAGTGATTTATCCATTAATCAATTTTATGAAATATATAATAGTTTAGATACTTCTTTATATGATGAAACTATCGAAATTATAAATGAATTAAAGAATAAAGGATATAAGGTTGGGCTCTTATCTAATCTTAGGTTAATGGATTATAAAAGATATGAACAACAAATAGGAAAAATAAATTTTGATTATATATTTTTATCATATAAAATGAAATGTATAAAACCATCAAGTGATATTTACTTACAAGTGATTAATACACTTAAATGTGACCCAGATAATATAATCTTCTTTGATGATAATGAAAAAAATGTGAATATAGCTAAGCAACATGGTATTAATGCTTATCAAGTAACAGGAGAAAATATAAAAGAAGTTTTTTATAAAAAAATAAATATATAATATAAATTAATGTTAATTACTTTACACATAATAAATGTTCCAGTATACTGTGTATATGTTATGAAATATTCAGTAATAACTAAACATATAAAGTTTAACTATTCATAATACAATAATTTATTATGTAGAAACAGTTTGTATTTTAGAAAGGAGACAGGGTATGAAAAGAAGATTTGCATATTCTTTAGGTGATAATTATAAGAAAATATATATTAATGATGAGATGTTTAAAGGATATGTTTGCGATTTAAAATTAAATAATATAGATAAACCTTTAATTGTTTTTGATGGAAAAAATAATATATGCATTAGAGATAATGGATATGAATGGATAGAAGTATATCCTGATAAAGGAAATTATGCAATTACGATAATATTTGATCAAAATAAAAATATAATTGAATGGTATTTTGACATAGCAAAAAAAATTGGAATAGAAAATGATATTCCATATGAAGATGATTTGTATTTAGATTTAATAATTACTTCTACAGGTGAAAAAAGAATTATAGATGAAGATGAGCTTAAAGAAGCATTAGAAAATAACGATATAACCAAAGATGAATTTGAATTAGCATATTGTATTTTAAAAGAATTAGATGAAAAATATTATCAACATTTTGATTATTTAATTGATTTTACCGATTATTTGTGTAATAAATTAAACATTAAACTAGAAATAAAGAAATAATATTATATGTTTGTTATCCAGTGCCTAGTAAAGTCATATATTTTTTGATCAGTATCTGGACATGTTTGCTCAATCTATGGTTTATTTAAAAATATAATTGAATTTTGAAATAATGAATGGTACAATTAAGTTAAATTTAAATACTTGTTGAAATTTATATATTTTTTCATTAATTAGGAGTTGATAATATATGAAGTTTAATTATGACATATTTAATTATTTTAATAGGCAGTTATTTCTTCCCTTGATTCTAATATTCATTTTTTTACTTATAAAAAAATTTGCTAAAAACAACATAAAAAATAAATCCTTAATTACATTATTATATATAATATTAGTTTTTTTTAATATTAACTCTTTTGATGCATTTTTGTTTAAGTTTAAATCAGTAGATGATGCTTTTAATTTTTTTAAGCCAAACGAGACTATCATAAATAAATATGTTTTTGATGATTATGCTTATATTGAATATGGCAAGAGAGGACATCATAATGTTATGTATTATAAGAAAGAAAATGATTCTTGGAAAATAGGAAAAACTAAACTTGGAAGAATAAATTCATATCATATTATAAATGATAATATATATATTTATGTATATAAAACTCCTGAAAGAAAAAAAATATTAGTGCTTGACTATTTTATTCATGATACTGACAAATCTAAAAAAATAGTTAAAAGAACAAAAGATTCATTAAATTCTGAAGTTAAGACAAATATGTATGCAAGATTTGATAATAGATATCATGTATTACAAACTATATTTTTAGATGATAAAATTGACAAAGATTATAAAGTCCATGTTGTTGATTCAGATTATGGTATAGGTAATTAGAATTATATATTTAGAATATTATGAAAAATATAAAAAGGAGTTTTAAAATGAAAGAAGAAAAAAATAAAATAACTAAAAAAACAAATGATGAATGTTTACATACTTGTGAATGTAATATCGATTGGAATGAATACAGAAAAATGATTGAATATTATCCTCAAAGAAAAAAAGAAATACGTGTTTTACTAATAAAAAGGGGTCTATTAATTAATATTTTTCTTTCATTAATAATCATGATGATTTCTGATAATTCAATAATTACTACAATTTTTTTTATTATATTTCAAATGTTAGTAATATTAATTCCTTATTTAAGTTTAAATACTTTTATTAAAAAAGCCTATATTAAATTATTAAATAAAGGTGAAATGCCACAGGTTATTAAATACAAATTTTATAATGAGTATTTCACACAAACATCAGAAGATATAACATTAAAAGTTAATTATTCTGAAATTGCAAAGAGTGTTGAAAGTGATACTAACTTTTACTTCGAATATCCAAAACATGATATGACAATAATAGTTCAGAAAAATTGTTGTGACTTAAAAACAATAAATTTTATTAGAGAAAAATTTAATAATCTAGAAAATCATTTAGGAGATAATATTAGTTTTAAGGGAATAGATAATAAACAATTATCAAATAAAGCAAATAGTACGATGCAAGTTTTATTTATACTTACATTAATATCTATATTAATTATTCCTTATTTAATAAAACTTTTTTCAGAAGATTATGGTGAAAATTTTATAGGTTTTGTAAAAAACTTTTATTTGTTTTTGTATTTGCTTCCTATTCCAATATTATCTTTTATATTAGGAATTAAATACATTAGAAAAGGGGTAAAATGCACAAAGAATATTGTGGTAGGAATCATAGCTATATTTATATTACTAGTACTTAGTTCTTTTCCATTATTATTTCCTGGACAGGATTATAAAATTATTGATTCATATAGAGATATAATTGATGTAAAACTTCCAGATGATGGTGATTTAAATGTTTTAAACTTTGAAAAATCTCCGGATAATGATAAATTAAATTATACTTTTATTAATGTATATTATTCTAAAAATGAAACTAATACTTTAGTAGAAAATATTCGAAAAAGTGATAAATGGATTAGATATAATGATTTAACACCAAAGCAAAAAGTATTAATTCCTTCAATATGCGAAGTTAGTAATAGTTCATATTTCTTATTTTATAATAAAACTACTAATGAGTATGATAAATTACCTGATAATTCTGGTATTTATGAAATGTATGTGATGAAATATGATACTATAACAAAAAATTTAGGAATACATAAATTTAAATATTTATATAGATAAATAATATAAATCGTATTTAAAAAAGCGTAAATATATTAAAAAATATAATTAAAATAAGGAGAATGATTTATGGAAGAAAAAAATAAAAATTGGAATTTAAAAAAATTAGAAAGACAAGCAATGGAAAATCAAAATTTTGACGATTTTGTCTTAAATCAATCTAAAATATTAGAATATGAAAATTTAAAAGTTTTAGATGTTGGATGTTCAAATGGATGCAAGACAGAAATGTTATTTGGAAAATATGAAAATATTGATAATATTACAGGTATTGATGTAGATGAAAATGCAATTAATGAAGCAAAATCAAAATTTGTTAATAATAAAAAATATTCTTTTGAATTAAAAAATATTGAGGATTTAGATACTGAAAATAAGTATGATATAATTTGTTTATCATATGTTTTACAACATTTAGAAAATCCTAAAAAAGTATTAAATATATTAAAGGATAAACTTACTGATAGAGGAGTACTTTTTATAAAAGTTCCTGATGATAGTTTTAAATTTTGTTATCCAGATGAAGAAAATTTATTAGAAAGAATATTTGAACTATATGAAAATAAAATAATGAGAATGCAAGATATAACAAAATACACTGATAGATATGTAGGTAAAAAAGTATATAGTTATTTAAAAGAAATAGGGTATTCAGATATAGAACTTTATCATAATATTACTGATACAGTTAATAAATCATTAGATGAAAGAAAAAATTTATTTACATCTTCAATATATTTTAGAAATGCAAATGATAAGAAAAATATTAGTGATGATGTCAAAAAAGAAATGTCAGAACTTTTAGATAAGTTACTTTTGAAATTTGAAGACGAAAAATTTTACTATACAATGTCAGTACTTTATTATATTGCTAGAAAATAGTTCTTATTGACATTATTGAACATAATTGCCGCTTTTCGGGTACACCTTGTTAAAGGTGTATTCTTTTTTATTATTCTTTAAAAAATTTGGTCAAAACTTATGACAAAAAAAGTAAGGCCCAGAAAGAAAAAAATATAAAAATTTAATATTGTTTACAAAATAAGTAAAAGACAAGATAAATATATTAATTAGAAAGTAAATTATATATGTAAAATGATATTAATTTTTTATAAGAGTCTTGACTTAGAGTAAACTCTAAGTAGTATTAATATTATGTGATAGTTAAATAATAAAAATGTGAAAAGAGGGATAAAATGAAAAGTTTAATTGTATATTTTTCACGTACAGATGAAAATTATATGGAAGATGGAATAAGAAATATAGAAAAAGGTAATACAGAGATAGTTGCTGAAACTATTCAAAAACTAACAGGAGCAGATTTATTTAAAGTGGAAACTGTAAATGAGTATCCATATGACTATTATAAATGTTGTGATGTTGCAAAAGAAGAATTAGAAAATAATGAAAGACCAAATGTAAAAAGAAAATTAGATAATATTGATGATTATGATGTTATTTATATTGGTGGACCTGTTTGGTGGAGTCATTATCCAATGGCTATATTTACGGCATTAGAAGGTTTAGACTTTACAGGTAAAAAAATAAAACCATTTACGACACATGAAGGCTCAGGTATTGGAAGTGTAATGGAAGATATAAGAAAAATATGTAAAAATGCAGTTATAGAAGATGCAATTGCTATTCGCGGAAGTGATGCAAAATCATGTGAAGATAAAATAAAAAATTGGATTTAGGAGGAATAAAAATGTATTTAGAAAAAGTAAATGGACCAGAAGATATAAAAAAATTAAATTTAGATGAATTAAATGAACTTGCAAAAGAAACAAGAGGAGCATTAATTAATAAAATAAGTAATGTTGGTGGGCATAGTGGACCAAATTTAGGAATGGTTGAAATGACAGTAGCGCTTCATTATGTATTTAATTCACCTGTAGATAAAATTGTATTTGATGTATCACATCAGTGTTATCCACATAAAATTTTAACAGGTAGAAAAGATGCATATCTTTATGAAGAACATTTTAAAGATGTGACAGGATATACAAATCCAAAAGAAAGTGAACATGATTTATTTAAAATAGGTCATACATCTACATCAATCTCATTAGCGCTTGGACTTGCAAAAGCAAGAGATTTAAAAAATGAAAAAGAAAATGTAATCGCAATTATTGGTGACGGATCATTATCTGGTGGTGAAGCATTAGAAGCATTAGATTATGCTGGAGAGTATGATAAAAATTTAATTATTATTGTTAATGATAACAATCAAAGTATTGCAGAAAATCATGGTGGAATATATAAGACATTAAGAAAATTAAGAGAAACAAATGGTAAATGTGAAAATAATCTTTTTGAATCATTTAACCTTGAATATCATTATTTAGATGATGGACATGATATTAAGAAATTAATAGAATTATTTGAAAGTGTTAAAGATACAGATCATCCAGTAGTATTACATATTCATACTATTAAAGGTAAAGGATTAAAATATGCTGAAGAAAATAGGGAAGCATGGCATGCAGGTGGTCCATTTAATGTAGAAGATGGTTCTCCAAAATTTGCAGTACAAAAAGGAGATACAACTGTATTTGATAGCCTTAAAAATTTACTAGATACAAATAAAGAAGCAGTAGTAGTAAATGCAGGAACTCCTATGGGACTTGGATTTGTAAAAGGTGTAAGAGAGGAATATGAAAAAAGAGGACAATTTGTAGACGTTGGAATAGCTGAAGAAAATGGAGTAGCAATGTGTAGCGGTATAGCAAGAAATGGCGGTACTGCAGTATTTGGTACATTCGCACCATTCTTCCAAAGAACTTATGATCAAATGTCACATGATTTATGTTTAAATGATAACCCAGCAACTATGCTTGTATTAAATCCTGGTGTATATGGAATGAACTCTGATACACATATTGCATTATGTGATATAGCAATGTTTGCTCATATTCCTAACTTTATATATTTGGCTCCTTCAACAAGAAGTCAATATAATAAAATGTTCTCATTTGCAATAACTCAAAAGAAACACCCAGTAGGAATAAGAGTACCATCATTCTTTATAGAAAGTGAAAAAAAAGATAATACTGATTATTCAATATATAATAAAAATGAAGTTGAAGTAGAAGGAAAAGAAGTTGCAATATTTGCAGTTGGTCAAATGATGAAAATGGCTATGGATGTTGCTAAAAAATTAAAAGAAGAAAATAATATAAATATAACTGTAATTAATCCTAAATTCTTAACTGGCTTAGATACAGAACTACTTGAAAAATTAAAAGAAAGTCATTCACTTGTTATTACACTTGAGGATGGTGAATTAATGGGTGGATATGGACAAAATATCGCATCATATTATGGAACAGATAAAATGTTAGTTAAAAATTATGGTATATCTAAAAAATTCCATACAGATTTTAATGCAGATGAATTACTTGATGAAAATGAAATGAGTGTAACAAAATTATCTAACGAAATAATTAATTATATTAATAAAATAGGAGATTAGTTCTTCTATTTTTTTATGTTATAATTATAACGAGGTGAAAAAGATGAATACACAAATGATTTCTTCAACTTGTATAGCTTTGGTAGGTGTTTTATTAGTTATTTTGTCAATATTATTTTTTCTAAAAGAAAAAAGACTTAAGAAAAATTGTATAAGTATGGCAAAAGGAAATGTTATAAAGTATAAATATCTTGGCTCAAATAATGCTAGATCTATATCACCAGTTGTTGAGTACACTGTAGATGGTAAAAAATATAATGCATATAGACACTATAAAAAGATTATATCAAAAAATAAATATGTATTAAATAATGATGAAAGTGATAATTTTTATATACTAGATGATACATTTTATATAAATACTATAGGAGTTTATCATAACTATAGATTATTAGCAGAAGAAAAATGGCCATTAGGAACAGAATTACCAGTATTTTATAATCCTAAAAATCCAAAACAAGGATTTGTAGAAAAAGTAGTTACGATAAATAAAACAGTAGGTATAGTACTTTTGTGTGCTGGAGTAGGATTAATAATATTATCATTTATTTCCTATATATTACTTAGTTTATAAAAAGGAGGTACTAATGAATTATAAAAGTATTTATAAAACAAAAAATGGTTTATCAGATATTATACTTAATAGTGATGGAGAATATTTAACTGGATTATGGTTTGAAGGATCAAAAGATTCTATTAAACATGATGAAAATGCTAAAGAAGAAGACTTAGAAATTTTTAAAGAAACAAAAAAATGGTTAGATATTTATTTTAGTGGAAAAGTTCCAGAATTTACTCCAAAATATAAGATAAATAATGTAACAGATTTTAGAAAAGAAGTAATTGATATAATGAATTTAATACCATTTGGTGAAACAATTACTTATAATGATATAGCAGAAAAAATTGCTAAAAAAAGAAGAATAAAGAAAATGTCTGCTCAGGCGGTAGGTGGAGCAGTTGGATCAAATCCTATATGTATAATTATTCCATGTCATAGAGTAGTTGGTAAAAATGGAAAATTAACAGGTTATGGTGGAGGAATAAAAAACAAAGAAATATTATTAGAACATGAACAAAATAATAAAATGTAAAAACAATTTGATAGTAAAAATAGTATCATATGTAATAAGATGAATTTAAAGAAAGGAGGAGAGTTTATGAATCTGGGTGATAAATTATTAAAATTAAGAAAGGATAATAAGATGTCTCAAGAAGAATTTGCAGAAGCACTTGATGTAACAAGACAGACAGTATCTAATTGGGAAAATTACAAAAGTTATCCAGATATAAATACTATTGTAAAAATTAGTGATAAATTTTCTGTTTCTTTAGATGTCTTATTAAAAGGTGATACTCAAATGATAGATAATATTGATAAAGAAGTAAGAAATAGTAAAAAATATAAGAAAATATTAATAGTAATAGGAGTTGTATTATTATTTATAATAATTATGTTTGGAATATATGTGGTAAGATATAATAGTGTAAAAAATGAACTTGAAACAAAATTTAATACATCTATAAAAAATAATAAGTTTTATAAAAATATAGATAATTATTATTCTTTTAAATATAAAGATAATATTATAATTTCAGTACCAAATCAAAAAATGCCATCATTATTTGATTTTTCAATGGATTTTCATAATAAGGTTATTGATGTAGATATAAATTATGAAGATGGTAATTATCTTCAAGGTAGATTTATGAATTATGACGATTATGATTTTACATTAATTAATACAAAGAATGTTGTAATTGGTTCATCATCAAGTCTAAATAAGAATGACAGGAAAGATATATCTAAATTAAGTAATGAATTAAATATTGATGAAAATGAATTGACAGATATTATTAATAAAGTAAATGAATTATATAAAGAGTTTTATAAAGTAGATTAAGTATATTTAATTCTACTTTTTCTTATGTTATAATTAATCTAGTAATATAAATTAAAAATGTTATGTTTGCAAGTAATAAAGATTTTAATTATATTCTAAATAAGTTATTTGGGAGGAATTTATGAAAAAGTATGATTTTTTTATAGCTGGTAGAGCAAGAAACAAAGAAAATATATTAAAAATATGTGATTTGTTTGATAAATATAATATATCTTATTATTGTTTTTTGAAAAATGAAGATGATTGGGGGTATGGAAATAAAAATCAAACTCCAGAAGAAAAGCAACAAGAATTTGAATCTTTAGGTTTAAAAAGTGATGTTGTTTTGAATTTGTTTCATAATGATTTAGAGGGAGAAAAAAACTCAAAAAATCTATTATTAGTTTTACCTGCAGGTAAAGCAGCACATATAGAAGCCGGAATTGCATACGGACTTGGTAAAAAATGTTATGCAATTGGAGAATATGAGGCAACAGATACTTTATATAATATCTTTCAAGAGATATTTTCAAATGAAGATGATTTAGAACAATTTTTAAAAGAATATAGTAATATATAAGTTAAATTTAGTTTTTAAAGGTGGTGTTAAATATGGAATGGATAATAGGAGTTATAACTATAATTGGTTTAATAATAGGAATATTAACATTAATTAAAGGCAATAAAAAAATGGGAATAATTCAACTAGTATTAACTATTATTTTTCCTGTTACAACTTTGTTATGGTGTTACAAAAAGAATCAATTTGTTTTTGGAGGTACTAACTTTGAATTTATTATTCAAACTGCAATTGTTGATAAGATGATCGAGCCTTATCTTATATTTCTTTTATTCATAATCTTGATAGTATTAATAGGTATAAATGTATTTAAATTAATTAGAAAGGAAAAAATAAAATGATTAAAAATATAGTATTAGATGTTGGTGGTGTTATTTTTGATGATAGTAAACAGAACATTCAAAAATTGTTAAATAAAAATTGTGATAATATTTACGAACTTGCTTATGGTGGTGGATTTAAAAAATGTTTACTAGGAGAAATAAGTGTTCAAGAACATATAAATAGTTTAAAAAATGAAAAAGATTTTAATGATATAAGTTATATTTTAAAAAAAGAAAATTTAATAAAATCATATCCTTTAATAAAAAATAATTTTGAATATATAAAAGGTTTAAGAAAAAGGGGATACAAATTATTTTTATTAACTAATATAACAGAAGATAGTTATAATTATATAAATGAATTAATAAATATAGATGAAACATTTGATGGTGGAATATATTCGTATCAAGAACATTTAATAAAACCTGATTACGATATTTATAACCTATTAATTAATAGATTTAATCTAAATAAGGATGAAACAATCTTTTTTGATGATAAAGAAAAAAACGTTAAAGCTGCAAATGAAGTAGGAATAAAATCATATGTATTTACTTCTATTAATGATATAGAAAGTAATTTAGAATAATGAATATTTAAAAACTCTAGTAATGTTTCCTGTTAAAATATAATTTTTTATATCATAATGGAGCATGAAAAGGAGAGATTTTTATGAATCAAGAGAAAATAGGAAAATTTATTTTAGAGTGCAGAAAAGCAAAAAATTTAACTCAATCTGAGTTAGCAGAAAAATTAGGTGTTAGTGATAAATCAGTCAGCAATTGGGAGAATGGAAGAAATATGCCTGACTTATCTTTATTTAAACCATTATGTGAAATTTTAGATATATCAATTAACGATTTAGTAAGTGGAGAAAAGGTAACAAAAGATAAATATCAAGAAAAATTAGAAGAAAATATTATTAGTACAATTGATTATACAAATAAAAAGGTAATAGAAAAAAATAATATAATAGGTATTATACTTGTTACATTTGGAATATTAATTGCAGTAAGTGCAATGTGTATATTTAAAAGTGAAAGTAGTTTTGGAAGTATTTATTCAATATTTGGAGGATTAGTATCATTAATTGGTATTACAAGATTTACAAAAAAATTTAGTTATACGAAAAGATTAATTCTTAATGTTACATATTTTATCTTGTTTACTATTATGTTATTTGTTATTGATTACATAAGTGTAATTAATATAAAGCAAGCACCAAGATTTGCAATATACAAAATATCGTCTGAATCATCTATTTATTACGATACACCTTTTTATGATGTTATTAGATGTAATAAAGATACTAAAAATGAGTATTATAAAATACTTAAAAATAATAATTATGATAGTCAAAATATAGAAAAATATTGTAAATAAATTTATAAAATGTGATATAATTAAAACGACATTAAATGCTGTCTAGTCTATGTCTGCGACTGGATGGTATTTTTTTTATTGAAAAAATACCAAAAATTTAATTGAAAGGAGGAATACATAATGCCACAAACAAAATTTCAAAACTTTGTGTTTACTTTAATGACAGCAATATTAATGGCTTACTTGATTATAGTTTATAATGTAGCAATTTCTTCAAATGATGGTTTAGTAAATCAAACATTTTTGATTGCTCTTAAAGAATTTAGAATTGAAGTAATTATTGTTTTCTTTTTAGCATATTTTATTGCAAGTCCAATTGCTAAAAAATTAGCGTTTAGAATAGTTGATCCTAAAAAGGATAATAAAATGTTAATTATTTTAAGTATACAAACATTTACTGTACTTGTTATGGTAGCTTTAATGAGTATATATGCTTTATTTATTCAACATTTAGTAAATAGTAACGTTATTTGTAACTACATAACTTTATTTATTAAGAATTTCATAATGGCTTATCCATTACAGATATTTTTTGTTGGACCAGTAGTAAGAAATGTATTTAGAATAATATTTAAGAGTAATATTAAAAAAGTTTAAATAGATAAAAATTATCTATTTTTTTATACTTAAAATTAGTATATAAATATACTATAATAGTATTACAAAATATTTTTAAAGGTATATGATTATGTCATCTTTATTTACAGCATTATCAAATGGTAAAAATTCTGCATTATTGTCTTTTATAAGAACACTTGTATTAATAGTTGTTTTTGTATTACTATTCGTTAAATTATTTGGTATTGATGGACTTTGGTATGCACTTCCAACTGCTGAATTTGTATCATTAATTATTGGAATAATATTTGTAAAAAAATATAAGAAAGTTTATAATTATTAAATTAAATTTTATAGGTGGATAATTCTACCTTTTTTTATGTTATAATTTTCTATATAAAGGAGTGATTGTTTTGGCAAGAGTTTTTTATAAATATATATATAATTTAGGATTAATATATGCATATATGGATAGTAATGGTATGCAGAAAATGGTATTGTTGGATGATTTGAAAAAATATTATAATACTGTAGAAAAAAATTTGGATGAAATGGATAGCGATGTAAGTGAAAATCTAATTTACGCAAGTATTTGGTATGATAATGATGAACCAATTTATTTTATAAGTAGAAATAAAGAAGATGAGGTTTATTACATTTTAAAACCAGAATTTAATTTAGAAAGAGCCATAGGAAAGTATATATCATGTTTACCAGCAGATGTATTAAAAGCATCGTTAATGGAAAACGCTTTAGAATGTATTGAACCTGTAAAGAAAAAAGAAGTAAAGAACAATAATCAAAAAGAAAAAACTTTACGTTTGAGTTCAGAAGTTAATTCTGAAAAATAAAAGGAAAATGATAATATGAAGGTAATAACAATATGTGATAGTTTAAAATTTCAAAATGATGTGTGTTTCAGAAAAATTATCTTTGGAAGGCAATTGTGTTTTCACACCTGTTTGTCCCGTTATCAAAAGAAAAAGAACTAAAGAAAAATTAGATAATTTAAAGAAAATTCACTTTAAAAAGATAGAACTATCAGATGAAATATTTGTAATAAATAAAGATAAATATATTGGTGAAAGTACTAATTTAGAGATAGAATATACAAAAAAATTAGGTATTGAAATATTATATTTAGAATAAAAAAATGTATTTAATAAGAATATAAAATATGTTATAATCACTATAGAATTAGATAATAATAGAAATGGGTGAATAATATGTTTAAAGAAAAGGTTGCTGTTGTAACAGGTGGTGCAAGTGGAATAGGACTTGCAACTACAAAAAAATTATTAAGTGAAGGCGCAAATGTAGTAATTCTTGACTTAAAAATGGGTGAAGAAATTATTAATAGTCTTGGTGAGAATGTACTTTATTTAAAATGTGATGTTTCAAATGAAGAAAATGTTAAAAATTGTATAGAAGAAATAATTAAAAAGTTTGATCATATAGATTACTTAGTTGCTAATGCTGGTATTGGCGGAAGCTCTAGTAAACCACATGAAGTAAGTATGGATGAATGGAATAAAGTTATTTCAGTAAATCAAACAGGTATATTTTTATTAAATAAATATGTAATTAATGAAATGCTTAAAAGTGGTAAAGGAGCAGTTGTTAATACATCATCAATGTATGGTCTTGTAGGTTCAACAACTAGTTTTGCATATTCAGCAAGTAAGGGTGCAATTAATCAAATGACTAGATCTTTAGCTTTAACTTATGCTCGAGAAAATATTAGAGTTAATGCTATCGCACCAGGATATGTAGATACTCCAATATTAAGTATGGTTCCAGATAATATAAAAGAAGCAATGGGAACTGAGCTTCCTATTGGAAGACTTGGAAAAGATACAGAAATAGCAAATTTAATATGTTATTTATTAAGTGATGATGCATCATTTATAACAGGTGCAATTATTCCTATAGATGGCGGATTTACTGCAAAATAAAGTACTAATTTTTATTAGTATTTTTCTTTTGTAGTGATATAATTATTATGGTGAAAAGATTATGGAAAAAATAGAAAAATTAAAAGAAATAATAAATAATTCAAATAATATAGTTGCTTTTACTGGGGCAGGAGTTTCAACCCTTAGTGGCATAAAAGATTTTAGAGGTAAAAATGGTTTATATAAGGAAAAATTTGAACATAGTGCAGAGTATTATTTAAGTTCAAGATGCTTTTTTTTAGAACCAGATACTTTTTATAAATTTTATAAATCAAATATGAATGTTTTAGATAAAGAACCAAATATTGTCCATAAATATTTAACAAAGTTAGAAAAAGATGGAAAACTAAAAGCAGTTGTTACTCAAAATATTGATGGACTAGATAAGAAGTCAGGCACAAAAAATGTACTTGAAATACATGGTACTATATATAAAAATTACTGTGCAAAATGTGGTAAAGAATATAGTGCAGAATATGTTTTTAATAGTGAAGGAGTTCCTTATTGTGATTGTAAAGGCATAATAAAACCATATGTTGTTTTATATGGTGAAATGTTAAATGATGACTTTGAAAAGGCCATACATTATATAAATAATGCAGATACTTTAATTGTATTAGGCTCTTCATTAACAGTAGAACCAGCCGCAAGTTTAGTTAGAAATTTTAGTGGAAAAAATTTAGTTATAATAAATGAAAATGATACGCCATTAGATGAATATGCTACTTTAGTAATACATGAAAATTTAGAAAATGTTATTTCAAAATTAAATGTGTAAAATATGTGTATTAAATTTCAAAAATGTAATATTAAGTAATATTAAACAAATGACAAAAAAATAATTATATATTAAAATTGTACTAGAAAGTTAAGTGGTAAAAATGAAAATAATAAAGAAAATTTTGTTTATAATATTACTTTTTTTAGTATTATTTTGTATATATTTTACAGTTAGTGGATATAAAATGTATAAGGATGCAATAGATAAAACACCGTTGAGTGAAAAAGTAGAAGAAATTCAAAATAAAGAAAATTATACAAAAATAACTGATATGCCAAAAATATATCTTGATGCAGTTATTTCAATTGAAGACCATAAATTTTATAAGCATCATGGAGTAAGCGTTACATCAATAGTTCGTGCATTTTTACATGATATAGAAGCTAAAGAGTTTTTAGAAGGTGGAAGTACAATAACAGAACAATTATCCAAAAATATGTATTTTACTCAAGAAAAAGATTTAAAAAGAAAAGTTGCAGAGGTATTTGTAACTCTTGATTTAGAAAAAAATTATACAAAAAACGAGATACTTGAATTATATTTAAATACATCTTATTTTGGTAATGGTTATTATACAGTAAGTGAAGCAAGTAAAGGATATTTTAATAAAGATGCTAAAGATATGACTGATAGTGAGGCAACACTTTTAGCGGGTATTCCAAATGCTCCATCAGTATATAATCCAAAAGAAAATTTAAAACTTGCAAAAGAAAGACAAAAACAAGTCTTAGATAAAATGGTTCAATATAAAAAAATAACTAAGGAAAAAGAAGATGAAATCTTAAGTAAAGAATAAGTAAATGCAGAATAACAAACTGCTTTTATTTTGCATAAATATATGTTAGAATAAATTATATAATAGGAGTAGTTATGAAGTATAAAGATTATTTAGAAAAGAATCATTCATTTGATAAAAAAACAATGCTTGGCATCTTTTGTATGATTATTGTAATAGGTGGTGTATTTGGTTTTTTATATGAATATTTATTTTATTTTTTTAATGGCGGTATGAAAGAGTTTTATTATAGGGGAGGAAATTTTCTTCCTTGGATAAATATATATGCGACAGGTTCAGTTATGATATATATTCTTACATATAAATATAGAAAAAATCCATTAAAGGTATTTTTAATAAGTGTTATTTCAACTGGATTATTAGAGTATTTTTCAGGTCTTGGAATTTATATTATAGGTGATGGACTTAGATATTGGGATTATAATACAGAAATATTAAATTTTGGAAATATTAATGGATTTGTATGCCTTAGAAGTGTAATGTTTTTTGGACTATCTGCTTTACTTTTAATGTACGTTATTGTACCATTTTGTTTTCATGTAGCAAACAAGTCAAATAAAAAGGTATTTTTAATTGTTACAATAAGTATATGTTCTATCTTTTTAGCAGATGAATTTTATAATCTAATATTCACTAAACTTTTTAATCTTCCAAAAGCAACTACTATATATAAAAGTATTGGTATTCATTATATGTAAAAGTAAAAAAATGTAGTATTTTGTCTTTTAAAATCATTACGTAAATGATATAATGTGATAGTGGAGGTAATAAAAATGAAAAAAGTATTTTTAGCAATATTAATTTCAGTATTGTGTTTTATTCCTTTTAGTGTTAATGCAGAAGAAAAAGAATACAAAACTCTTAATTTAGATGAAGCACTAAAAGAAGAAGAAATTGATCATGATTTTTCTAATTATAAAGAAACAGATGATCAAGCAATTATATATTTATTTAGAGGAAAGGGTTGCGCTTACTGTAAAAAATTCTTAACATATTTAAATAGTATTGTTGATGATTATGGTAAATATTTTAAAGTTGTATCATATGAAGTTTGGTATGATAATGATAATGCAGAATTAATGGAGAAAGTAGGTAATTTATTAGGTCAAAAGGCTGAAGGAGTACCTTATATAGTAATTGGTGATAAGGTTTTCGCAGGATATGCAGAAAGTTATAATGATGAAATAAAAGAAGCAATAAAGAAACAATACGATTCAAAAAACGAATATGATGTTATGCAAAAATTAGCAGAAAGTTCTGATAATGCAGAAGAGACTACTACAACAAAATCATCAGATACAACAGCACTTATAATTATTGTAAATCTATTATTTATTGCAGTTGCTACTGTTATAATTGTTTTATTCAATAATAAAAATAAATTAGAAATCATGGATAAATTAGAAGAAATGGATTCTGTTAAGAAAACAAAAAAAGGGGCAAAAAATGAAGCGTAAATTATTTTTTGCTTTCTTTATTTCTTTAGTATTAATAGTTACAGGTTGTTCATTTAATCAAAGTGATTCAAAGAAATTTAAAAATGAATATGAATCATTAAATGGTACAAAAGTAGAAGGTAAATCTGTAAGAAAAGTAAATATAGATAAGAATAATCCATTTATTTATTCTAGTGCAGAAGAAGTAGCAAAGAAAATAGAAAATAAAGAAACATTCGCAGTATATTTTGGATTTAAAGAATGTCCATGGTGTAGAAGTGTAATAGAATCATTAATAGAAGTATCAAGTGATTTAGGATTAGAAGAAATATATTATGTAGATGTAAAAGATATTCGTGATACAATGAAAGTTAATGATGATGGTAAAGTAGAAACAGATAAAAAAGGAACTAGTGGATATTATAAATTATTAAAATTACTAGATAATGTTTTAGATGATTATACACTTACAAATAAAGATAATGAAGGAGTAAGTGCGAATGAGAAAAGAATATATGCACCAACAGTTGTTTCTATTGTAGATGGAAAAGCAGAAGATATGACAACTGGTATAAGTGATGCACAAACAGATGCATATATGAAATTAACAGATGAAATGAAAAAAGAAACATATAATAAATTTAAATGTGTTTTAGAATGTGTTACAGAAAATAAAAACTCTTGTTCTATTGATAAAAAATGTTAAAAGGAAGATTTTTAGTCTTCCTTTTTTAATATATCTAAAGTATGCGCAGCAGATCCTATCATTTCATATCTTTCACAAGTACTTAAATGATATTTAATAAATTCATTAAATGTATTTTCATCCATTTTATTTAATACATCTCTAATATAATTTGCACATCCATCAGGAGTTATAATTTTAACTCTTTTTAAATTTACTATTTTATTATAATTGTTTATTTCTTCAATTCTAACAGGTGAATATAGATTATCAACCCAAGATACAATTTTATAATTATTATCAATTTCATTATTATTAATAGAGTTCATTATGTTATTTTCTTTAAAACCATATCTAATAATACAATAATCATTCATAAAATATTGAACTAAAATATAACCATTCTTTTTAGTAACTCTTTTTGCTTCAGATAATGCTTTTATTTTTTCTTCATCAGTCATTAAATGATACATTGGACCAAAAAGTAATACAATTTCAAATGATTCATCTTTAAATTTGGAAAGGTTAGTCGCATTTCCTTGAACAACCTTAACTTTATCGCTATTTTTTTCAATTACTTTTAAATTATGTTTAATAAGTTCAAGGGCAGTAACATCATATCCATCATTTGCTAAATTTATAGAATATTTACCAGTACCTGCGCCAACATCAAGAATTTTAGGATTATTAAATTCTTTTAAATATTCTTTAATATATTTCATAGATGTAATAAATTCAACTTGTCCATGTCTTGTATTTAATCTTTTATCTTCATTAAACTTATTATAGTATTTAATTAAATTTTCTTCGTTCATAAAAATATCACCAATAAAATGATACATTATTTTCCTTATTTTTTCTAGTGTATGGTATAATTATTTTATAAGTAGGAGGAAAATATATGTTTTGTAATAAATGTGGAAGTGAAATAAAAGAGGATAATAAATTTTGTACAAATTGTGGTAATAAAGTTATAAAAGATGAAAATGATTGTTATATATTATTTGAACGAATGAAACAATTTTATGGATGTTTAGTTCCAATTGATATTTATTTAGATGGTAATAGGGTTGGAAGTGTTAAAAGTAATAAATCAATAAAAATAGATACAACATATGGAAATCATAAACTTTCATTTAATTTATGGAGTGGTAATGGAATGTATGATATCAATATTGCAAAAGGAGAAAATGTAAAAGTAACTTTTAAATTATCAATGGGACTTGTTACATCTGAACCTGAAATTATTTCTATTGAAAAAATTAAGTAAATAAATAATTATATAAAATTATTATAGGAGTATAGTTATGGAAAAGGAAAGATTTAATTATAAATCAAAAATAAATTATGATGATTTTGTTCAATATGCAAAACTAAACAAAAATATTAAATACGGAAATTTTGTAAAGTTTGAATTGATTTTATTTGTGTTATTAGTTTTTCAAATATTATTAAATCGTAATTATTCAACATCTTATTTTTTATTATTAATGTTTTTATTGCTTACATTAATATTATATATAGTAAATAAAATTACATTAAACGGATATATAATAAAATTATATAATTTGTTATATATAAATGAAGAAGAGTATGAAATAAGTTTTTATAAAAAATACTTAATAAGAAAAAGTAAAATTTCTAATAATAATATAGAATATTTTAAAATTAACAAAATAATTGAAACAAACAAAAATTTTTATATAATTTATAAAACATTATATATGTGTTTAAAAAAAGATGGATTGTCCAGAGATGAACAAGATTTTATCAGAAAAATTGATATAAAAAAATATAAACATAAAAATGATAATAAAAATATAAATTCAGATAAAATAAATATTATATTTAAAATAATGTTTGTAGTTAATATATTTCTTTTACTATATTTAATTTATTTTATTACAGGTAGTTATTCTGAAAAAATTTGTTATCCAGTATTAATTGAATTATTTATTTTTATAATATTTTTAGTAATTCAAGTTATCGCAAATAAAAAGGGTTATAAGTTAAATAAAAATATTGTTGTTAGTATAATAGGTATATTTTTGTCATTAGTTTGCATTATTTTAAATCTGTCTCCTAAAGATATTTCGATTGATTATAATAATATATATAAGTATGAAAAAATATCTTCAATAAAATTACCTGATAATGGTAGATTTTATAAAGGTGTTAATTATCATGAAAACAGCTTAAGTAATTATAAATATTTTAAATCAATTTACTATAATGAATATGCAACTCAAATAGAAAATGAAATAAAGAAAAGTGATAAATGGTTAAGTACTGATAATATTTCTTCAAAATTAAATATTAGAAATTTAAATTATAATTCTGGATATTATTTAATATATAATAAATCACTTAATAAATATACTTATAAAATAGATAAAAAACAAGATTATGAATATTGTATAATGACTTATAATAAAGATACTAAATATTTAATAATAATAGAATTTAAGTATTAGGATGAGATACAAAAATTATCTTATCCTTTTTTAGTGTCAGGTTAATATTCATTTTCATATTATGTATTATGAGGTGAGTTAAAATTTGAATTGGTTTAATAGTTTAAACCCAGTAATTCAAACATTATTAGCAACAATATTCACTTGGGGAGTAACTGCTTTGGGAGCACTTGTTGTTTGCTTTTTTAAAGAGATGAATAAAAAAGTATTAGATACTATTTTGGGATTTAGTGCAGGAGTTATGATTGCATCATCTTTCTGGTCACTTTTATCTCCAGCACTAGATTTGTCATTAGAACTAGGATTTAAAGAATGGGTACTTCCATCAATTGGTTTTATAATAGGAGGCTTATTTGTACTTTTTTCTGATAGCTTTTTAGATAAAGTATTAAGCATAAGAAAGAAAAAAGAAAATAATGAATCATTAAAAAGAAGTATATTATTTGTTTCTGCAATTACGATTCATAATATACCAGAAGGAATGGCAATAGGTGTAGCATTTGGAAGTCTTGCAAGTTCTAGTGCTAGTATGAATGTTGTAGGAGCATTAATGCTTGCACTTGGAATAGGTATACAAAATTTTCCAGAAGGTGCTGCTGTATCACTTCCACTTAGAAGAGAGGGGTATTCTAGGTTTAGAAGTTTTATGATAGGTCAGGCATCAGCAATAGTAGAACCAATTGCTGCTATTATTGGAGTAATACTTGCAATGAGTATAAAAAGTATACTACCAATTCTTTTATCTTTTGCATCAGGAGCAATGATTGTAGTAGTTGCAAGAGAACTGCTTCCTGAAAGTGTAAAGGAAAATAAAAATTTATCAACAATAGGTTTAATAGGTGGATTTGTATTAATGATGATATTAGATGTTGCTTTGGGTTAAGGATAGAGTAATCTATCTTTTTTTCTTTATTTCTCCTATTTTTCACCATATTTTACACATAATTTAATTTTATAACATAATTGTGAAAGGAAGAAAAAATATGAAAAGAAAAATTAAAAATATTATAACGATTATACTTATATTGGTACTTTTAGTATGTATGTATTTTACAGTAACTAATAATGTAAGTAATAATCAAAGTAGTGTTCAAAATAATCAAATGGGAGGTATGATGAGTCAAGGTGAACCACCAGAAAAACCAGGTGATAGTTCAAATGATAATGCAGAAAACTCAAATAATGTACCAGAAAAACCAAACGAGGATTCAGAAAGTTCTAAATCAGATACAGATAGTAATGTTCCAGATAAGCCATCAAATGATAATTCAAATATGGCTGGTGGAAATAATATGATGCCAGGCGAAGGTAATGCACCTGAAATGAATGATAATCAAAATAATTCATCAGTTTACTATTATATAGTACTAGGCCTTGAAGGACTTGTAACATCATCATTAATAATATATTTATTTATGTCAGGATTTAATAAAAAAAGTATAAAAGAAACATTTAAATCAGGAGATAAAATAATTATATATTTATTATCTTTAGCATTACTTACTTTAGCATTAACATATTCTAGTGATAAATTATTAAGTAATAATTCTACTAATAAAGATAATCAAATGAATAATAATATGGAAAGTGAAAATGTAACATATAAAGGTGCAGAAGAAATTACAAAAGATACAACTATTTCAAGTGGAGAATATGAATCAACTAACAGTGATGAGAATGCTATCTTAGTTAGTGGTGATATAACATCTAGTTTATCAAACATAACAGTAACTAAAAAAGGTGATTCAACTAGCGCAGACGGAAGTAGTTTCTATGGAAATAATTCTGCTGTATTAGCAAAATCAGGTGCAACATTAACGCTTGATAATATAAATGTAACAACTAGTTCAAATGGCGCAAATGGTGTATTTAGTTATGGTGGAAGTGCTACAACTAATAACTCTAATAGTGATGGAACAAATGTAACAATAAGTAACTCAAAAATAACAACAACAGGTGATAATGCTGGAGGTATTATGACAACTGGAGGAGGTAAAACAACTGCAAATAATTTAACTATAAATACAAGTGGAACATCATCCGCAGCAATAAGATCAGATAGAGGAGGCGGAACAGTTACAGTAAATAAAGGAACATACACTACAACAGGAACAGGTTCCCCAAGCATATATTCAACTGCGGACATAACAGTTAATAATGCAACACTAGTATCAAAAGCATCTGAAGGTATAGTAATAGAAGGAAAAAATAAAGTTACAATAAATAATACAAAATTAACAGATAGTAATACAAAACTAAATGGTCAGTCAACAACATATAAAAATATATTCTTATATCAATCAATGAGTGGAGATGCATCTACTGGTACAGCTGAATTTACTTCTAAAGATAGTGATATAGTAACTAATAATGGTGATACATTTTATGTAACAAATACAACAGCTACTATAAATTTAACTAATAATAAAATTACAAACAATGATTCAAAAGGTAATTTCTTAAGAGTTCAAAAAGATTCATGGGGAAACTCTGGTTCTAATGGAGGAGATGTAACTCTTAATATGACTAATCAAGAAGCAGATGGTGATATTGTTATTGATAGTATTTCAACTCTTACTATGAATTTAAAAGAAAAATCATCATTTACTGGTAAAATCAATTCAGAAAATAGTGCTAAAAGTATAAAACTTGTACTTGATAAAAATAGTAAAATTAAATTAACTGGTGATAGTTATATATCTAGTTTAGAAGATGAAGATAGTAGTTATGATAATATAGATTTTAATGGATATAAATTATATGTAAATGGAACTGCTATAAATTAATATTTACAATGGATAGCCAAAATGATAAAATATAAAGGTACGAAAGAAGATGAGAATATGATAAAGTTTACAAAGATGCAAGGTCTTGGAAATGACTATGTTTATATAGATGCAACTAAAGAAAATATAGAAAATCCTAGTGTGCTTGCTAAATATATAAGTGATAGACACTTTGGTGTAGGATCAGATGGTTTAATATTAATTTGTCCTAGTGATAAAGCAGATTTTAGAATGAGAATGTTTAATTCAGATGGTAGTGAAGCAGAAATGTGTGGAAATGGAATTAGATGTGTTGGTAAATTTGTTTATGACAAAAAATTAACAGATAAAACTTTAGTTACTGTAGAAACAAAGGCTGGAATAAAAACTTTAAAATTAAATGTAAAGGATGAAAAAGTAGATACTGTAAGAGTTGATATGGGAACTCCTATACTTGAAAGCGAGAAGATACCAGTTATAACAGATGAAAATATTGCACAAAATTTAAGATTAAATGCACTAGATAAAAGTTTTGATTTTACGTGTGTATCTATGGGAAATCCTCATGCAGTAACAGTTGTAGATAATGTAACAGATTTTGATGTAAAAAAATATGGTAGTATTTTAGAAGTTAATGAGGTTTTTCCAAATAAAACTAATGTTGAATTTGTAGAAATAAAAGATTCTGAAAATATAAAAATGAGAGTTTGGGAGAGAGGTACAGGCGAAACATTAGCGTGCGGTACAGGTGCTTGCGCAAGTGCAGTTGCATGTAATTTAAATGGATTAACTAAAAATAACGTTAATGTTGAACTTTTAGGAGGAAATTTAAATATCGAACTTGGTGAAGATAATCATGTGTATATGACTGGACCTGCAGTAACAGTTTTTGAAGGTGAATTAAATAATCCAAAAGTATTAAAATTAACAAGGTAATAAGTAGGCATATCTTATATTGATATGCTTTTTTTGTGGAAAAATATTAAAAGATTATGTATAATTAATTTAAAGGATTGGTAATTATGAATAGATGTTCTTGGGTTAATATGAATAATGAGCTTTATATAAAGTATCATGATGAAGAATGGGGAAGAAAAAGTTTTAATGATAATCATTTATTTGAAATGTTATTACTTGAATCATTTCAGGCAGGTCTTTCTTGGGAATGTATACTAAATAAAAGAGAGAATTTTAGAGCGGCATTTGATAATTTTAATATTGATAAAATAATAAATTATGATGAAGAAAAAATAAATGAACTATTAAATAATAAAGTAATAATCAGAAACAAATTAAAAATAAAAGCAGCCATTAACAATGCAAAAATATTTAAAGAAATACAAAAAGAATATGGATCATTTAGTAATTATATTTGGTCATTTACTAGTAATAAGGTTATATATGAAATAGGTAAAACAAAATCAGAGTTATCAGACAATATATCAAAAGATTTAAATAAAAGAGGTATGAAATTCGTTGGGACAATAGTAATATATTCGTATCTTCAAGCAATAGGAATAATTAATTCACATGATAAAGATTGCTTTTTATATATGGAGGAAAAATGAAAAAAAGTTATGAAGAAGTTATACTAGAAATAAAAAAAACTTGGAAAACATTTTTAGAATCATTAGTTATAATAATAATTGCTTTTATTTTTGTATACTATTTCTTTATTGTTAAAAATAATAAAGAAATAAGTGAATTAAGAGGATTTTTATATGCTATTATTCCATATTTAATAATATATATGGTTACATTTATTAAACTATATATAAATAAAACAAAATTAAAAAAAGATAACCCTGATATTAATTTAAATGATATAAATGAACAATTTTATGTTTCAAATTATGAATCTTATAATAGACTAAAGATTGAATTAAAACATAATTTGATAGAATCTCTTGTTGCAATTATTATTTTGTCAACAATATTAGGTTTAATATATTTTAATGTTAATAAAAACCAAAAAGATTTTGAAAAAAAATATAATAGTGATAAATGGTATACAGAATGGGCAATGTTAGAGCATTATGATAATCCAACAGATGAAGATCAAGAATATAGTACTGGATACTTTTACTATACAGGTAAAGATGGTAAAAAATATGAATATATAGGGAAAATAGGTTCTTTAGATAGAGAAACATTTAGAAATAAAAAAGAATATAAAATATTAATTTATGTTTCAGAAACAGATAATTCTAAATCAATGAAATATGAGAATTATAGTACTAAATATGAACTTATTAATAGTTTTGTAAGTCCTATAGTTTTAGGTGCAATTATAATATTTTTATTAAGAATTATTATATTAATTTTAAGACTTATTTTTACAAGAAGATATATAAAGTAGATTAATTCTATTTTTTTATTTACACAATTTATAACGTATGTTATATTGTAATTAGAATCATAGTATATGATATAAAAAAGGAGAGAAATAATATGAAAAATTTAAAAAGTATAATATGGGGACTTGTTTTGATTACTCTTGGAATAATAATAGGATTAAATTCATTTGAAATAATTAATGTAGATATATTTTTTGATGGATGGTGGACATTATTTATAATTGTTCCTTGTTTTATTGGTATTATTACAGAAAAGGATAAACTTGGAAATATAATTGGATTAATAATCGGAATAGGATTATTATTATGGAGAAGAGATGTTATAGAAATTGGTATGTTATGGAAACTTATTGTTCCAATAATATTAATATTAGTTGGAATATCATGCATATTTAAAGGAAAAATAGATAAAAAAATAGAATCTGAAATACAAAAAATAAATAAAACAAATGATAATAATTATTGTACTGTTTTTTCTGGTCAAGAAGTTAATTTATCAGATGAAAAATTTGATGGAGCAAACTTAACAAGTGTATTTGGGGGTATTAATTTAGATTTAAGGAATGCAAAAATAAATAGTGATACTCTAATAGATGTAAAATGCGTATTTGGTGGAGCAGATATTTTAGTTCCAGATAATGTAAAAGTAAAAATATCATCTTCATCATTCTTTGGTGGAGTAGATAATAAAAAGAAAAATATAGATGATCAAAATAAAAAGTATACATTATATATAAAAGCAACTTGTGTATTTGGCGGAGTAGATATTAAATAGGAGAAAAATAATGGAAAATGTAATAGAAGTTAAAAATTTAACAAAAGAATATAAAAATTTAAAAGCCATAGATAATTTATCCTTTGAAGTAAAAAAGGGTGAAATTCTTGGACTCTTGGGACCAAATGGTAGTGGTAAAACAACTACAATAAATAGTGTATTATCACTTATAAAAGCAAATGGACAAATAAAAATATTTGGTAAAGAAATGAGCCCAGACGCTTATGATATAAAAAGAAAAATAGGTGTAGTATTTCAAGAAATTGCAGTATTTGATGAGTTAACTGTATATGAAAACATAGATTATTTTTGTTCACTTTATATAACAGATAAAAATAAAAGAAAAGAATATGTAAATGATGCGATAAAACTAGTAGGGTTAGAAAATTATAAAAAGTTTTATCCAAAACAGTTATCAGGTGGACTTCTTAGAAGACTTAATATAGCGTGTGGAATATCACATAAACCAGAACTTATATTCTTAGATGAACCAACAGTTGCGGTTGATCCACAAAGTAGAAATAATATATTAGAAGGTATTAAAAAGTTAAGAGATGATGGCGCAAGTATAGTTTATACAACACATTATATGGAAGAAGTAGAAATATTATGTGATAGAATTATTATTCTAGATAAAGGTAAAATACTTGCTGAAGGAACAAGTGATGAACTTAAAAAACGTGCAAATATAGAAGAAAAAATAACAGTAGAAATAGATGAAATAAATAATAAAATAATAGAAGAAATAAAAAAATTTAAAACTGTTCATAATATATCACTAAATGAAAAAATGTTAGTAATTACATATAAAAAAGGCAAAAATAATTTAGGAGAATTAATAGATTTCTTAAAAGAAAATAATGTAAAATATAATAAAATATTCTCAGAAAGACCATCACTTAATGATGTATTCTTATTTCTTACAGGTAAGGAACTTAGAGACTAATGTTTATAAATAATTTTAAATATTCATTTAAAGTATTAATAAGAAATAAAGGATTAATCTTTTGGACATTTGCCTTTCCAATATTACTTGGATTATTCTTTTATCTAGCATTTTCAGATATAGAAAATAAAGAAAATTTTAAACAAATAGATATTGCGGTTATAGAAAATGAAGAGTTTCAAAACGATGAATTCTATAAAGAAGCAATAAAAGAGTTAAGTGATAAAAATAATAGTTCAAGAATATTTAACACAAAATATGTAAGTAAAAAAGAAGCAATAGAAAAATTAAAGGATAAAAAAATATCTGGTTATTTAGAATTTACAAATGATAATGTTAATATTACTGTTAATTCATCTGGAGTAAATGAAACAATAATAAAGTATGTGGTTTCAGAACTTAAAAGTGATAAAAAAATAATGAATGATTTAGTAAGAAGAGAAGTAATAAAATCACAAAATAATAGTTATTATAAAATTATTAATTATGAAGAAATATATAACAATGTTATAAAAATATTAAATGAAGATAATGTAAAATTAAATAATATTTCAAATAAGAATTTAAGTTATACAATGATTGAATACTATACTTTAATTGCGATGGCATGTTTATATGGAAGTATGCTTTCAATGTATATTACTAATTTTAAATTAGCAAATATGAATAGTGTTGGAAAAAGAACTTCAGTATCACCAACAAGTAAAACAAAGTTATTATTAAGTAGTTTACTTTCTAGTTATTTAGTTCAGTTAATAGGATTAACACTTTTATTTATATTTACAATATTTGTAATAAAAGTAGATTATGGAAATAACTTACCACTTGTAATAGTGCTTTCATTAGTAGGATCATTATCTGGACTTACACTTGGAGTATTTGTCGCATCAAAATTTAAAGTAAGTGAAGGAAGTAAGATAGGAATTTTAATATCAGTTATAATGCTTGGATCATTCTTATCTGGAATGATGGGAATAACAATGAAATATGTAATTGATAAAAATATTCCTATAATTAATAAGTTAAATCCAGTAAATATGATAACTGATGGACTTTATTCATTATATTATTACAATACTTTAGATAGATATTATTTTAATATTATTAGTTTAGTAATATTTTCTATTATTATGATGATACTTTCTATAAACTCTTTAAGGAGGCAAAAATATGACAGTATTTAAAACATTTTTTAGAATAGTAAATAAACTAAAACCCACAATCATTTTATATACTGCATTATTAATTGTATTTGGCGCAGTTAATATGAAAACAAGTGATAATAATATTAATTTTGTAAATAGTAAACCAGATATATTAATAATAAATCAAGATGTTAATAAGGGCCTTACTAAGAATCTAATTGATTATATGAAAAAAAATTCTAATATAGTAAAAGTAGAAAATAATGAAGAAAAAATAAATGATTCACTTTTTTATAGAGAGGTAAGTTATGTAATATATATTCCAAAAGATTATAGAAAAAATGTACTTTTAGGAAATAATCCAAAATTAGATATAAAGAAAACAGATGAATATGATGCACATTTATCTGAAATGATGTTAAAAAGATATATAAAACTTCAAAATATATATAATAAAGAAGCTGGTAGTGAAGATGAACTTATTACTCTTATAAATGATAATATAAATGATGATGTAAATGTAAAAATAACATCAAAAGTAGATACATCAAAAACATATAATATTGCTTACTATTTTAATTTTGCTAGTTATAGTATTTTAGCAATTATAATATATATTATATGTTTAGTACTATGTTCATTTAAAGAAGAAAGTATTAGTAAAAGAATTAATATTAGTAGTATAAATTATAAGAGTCATAATAATAAAATATTACTCGCAAGTATTGTTTTTTCAAGTATAGTTTGGCTTTTGTTTGTTATTATTGGTGTGATTGTTGTTGGTGATATAATGTTTTCTATAAGAGGATTAATATCAATTATTAATTCATTTATATTTACATTTTGCGCACTTACTTTATCAATTTTAATAAGTTCTCTAACTAATAATAAAAATGCAATATCTGGTATAGTAAATGTAATTGCTCTTGGTTCTGCATTCCTTTGTGGTGCATTTGTACCAGCAGAATATTTACCAAATTCAGTGCTTAATTTTGCACATATTTTACCAGCATATTACTATATAAATTCTAATGATTTATTAAAAAATATAGATGTTATTAATATAAGTAGTATGCATCCTATAATAATAAATACGATAATAATTATTATGTTCTCTATATTATTTATTATTTTAAACAATGTAGTAACTAGAAAAAAGAGAAAAGCAAATTAAAATGAGTACTAGAAATAGTACCTTTTTTGTTGTATAATATCTTCTAGAAAAGAGGAATTTTTATGATAACAATAAAAAGCGATAGAGAAATTGAATTAATGAGAGAAGCAGGTTATATGGTTTCAAAAACACATAAATACTTAAAACCATTTATTAAGGAAGGTATTACAACAAAAGAACTTGATAGACTTGCAGAAGAATATATAAGAAGTATGGGCGGAGTTCCTACTTGTAAAGGTTTTGAAGGATTTCCAGCAACTCTTTGTACAAGTGTAAATGATGAAGTTGTTCATGGTATACCAAGTAATAGAAAACTTAAAAAAGGCGATATTATAACTATTGATATGGTTATAGGTTATAAAGGATATCAAGGAGATGCTGCTTGGACTTATAAAGTTGGGGATGTATCAAAAGAAAAAGAATATTTAATGGAGCATACTGAAAAAGCATTATATGAAGGAATAAAAATGGTAAAACCAGGAGCAAGAGTAGGAGATATATCTGCAGCTGTTGAAAAATATGCTAGAAGTCATAATCTTGGTATAGTAAAAGAATTATGTGGTCATGGTATTGGAACAGATATGCATGAAGATCCTAATGTTCCAAATTATGGTAAAGCAGGAACAGGACCAATATTAAAAGCAGGTATGGTAATATGTATAGAACCAATGCTTAATCTTGGTACAGATGATATTTATGAAGAAGATGACGGATGGACAATTAGAACAGAAGATGGGAAAAGTGCAGCACACTATGAACATACAGTATTAATTACAAAAGATGGGTATGAAATATTAACTCCAAGATTAGATTAATGTAACAAAAAATAATTATTGACATATAATAAAGTAAATGATATCATTTATTCAAAAGTTAAATATTGATCAAGTTGTTATTTATTAACAACCGGGCCTTTTTGGGCAGCATATAAGTATACACTTAATTTGCGGGACATAATATAAGTTTCACAAATTAGGTGTATTTTTATTTAAAAATAGGAGGATATATGAAAAATAATGAAAAAATAGCAATTAAGGTTTCTATAATAAGTATTATTTTGAATTGCTTATTAACACTTATAAAATTTATTTCAGGGGTTATATCAAAGTCATCTGCGATGATATCAGATTCAGTACATTCACTTTCTGATGTACTTAGTACTTTTGTTGTTATAATAGGAGTAAAAATATCAAATAAAAAAGCAGATAGTGATCATCCTTATGGTCATGAAAGAATAGAATGTGTATCTGCAATTATACTTTCTGGTATGCTTTTTGTAGTAGGAGCATTAATAGGAATAAATGGAATAAAAAATGTAACTAATAGTAGTAATCTTGTTATGCCAGGAGTTTTAGCCCTTATCGCATCTATTATTTCAATAATATCAAAAGAAGCAATGTATCAATATACAATAAGAGTATCAAAAAAAATTAATTCGGCAGCATTAAAGGCAGATGCTTGGCATCATAGATCAGATGCATTATCATCAATTGGTAGTTTTATTGGTATATTAGGTTCTAGACTTGGATTTAAAGTATTTGATCCACTAGCGAGTGTAATAATATCTTTATGCATTATTAAAGTTTCAATAGATATATTTAAGGATGCAATAGATAAAATGGTAGATAAATCTTGTGATAAAGAAGTTATTGATAAAGTAATAAGTGTAATTGAAAAAAATGAAAGTGTTAAAAATATAGATGATATTAAAACAAGACAATTTGGCAATAAAGCATATGTTGATGTTGAAATATCAGTAGATGAAAATTTATTATTAAAAGATGCACATAAGATTGCTGAAGAAATTCATGATAGTGTTGAAAATGAAATAAATATCGTAAAACATTGTATGGTTCATGTTAATCCATATGAAGTAAAGTAAAAATATGTTATAATAAATTCAAGAGGTATTTTTATGATTGATGAATTATTTAAAGACTATTACAAATATTCAGACTTTTATGATATTTTCAATAAGTATAGGAATTATGAAAGAGAAATGCGCTTTTTATTTAGAATGATTAAAGACAAAAAAAGAGTATTAGATTTAGGTTGCGGTACAGGAACACACTTAAATATATTAGAAAATGTAGGTTATATAGTTGATGGAATTGATTTAAGTGAAAATATGGTTGAACTTGCAAAAACAAAAGTAAAAAAAGCAAGAATTTTTAAAGCCAATATACTTGATTATAAGATCGATGAAAAATATGATGCGATTATATCAATGCATTCAGTTTTTAATCATTTAAAAAGTTATGATGAATTTGAAAAGGCACTTCAAAATTCACTTGATCATTTAGAAAAAGATGGAATAATGGTAATAGATTTAGATAATAGAAAATCAAATGATGATGTTTATGATGTAGTAGATGGAAATAAAAGATATATGGAATGCTTTTATAGTCCAAAATATAGTATGCAAATAAGAACTATTAATTTTACAATTGGACTTAAAACATTTACATTTGAACATGAGTTTTTTATCTATAAAAAAGAAAAATTAGGAGAGATACTAGACAAATATGATGTTAGTTATGCACTTCTTACTAATTTTTTTAGACAAAAAGCAAATGATGAATCAAAAAGAATACATGTAGTTATAAGGAAGAATGGATAATGGAAAAATATATAGTAAAAGAAAATGAAATATTAATAGAATTTTTAAAGAAAACATTTAGTAATTTATCAAAAAATAGTGTAAAAAGTTTATTACATAATGAAAAAGTATTTGTAAATGGTAATATGACTACTAAATATAATTATGAATTAAATATTGGAGATGTAGTTGAAATAAGAGAAAAAGTTGCTAAAAACATAGATATAATATATGAAGATAAAGATATTATTGTAATAAATAAACCATCTGGTTTACTTACAGTTGCAACAGAAAAAGAAAAAAATAAAACTGCATATCATTTAGTTATGGAATATTTAAAAAAGAAAAATAAGAATAATAGAATTTTTATAATTCATAGACTTGATAAAGATACATCTGGAATAATTATGTTTGCTAAAAATGAAAGAGCTAAACATTTATATCAAGATAATTGGAATGATATAGTAAAGAAAAGATGTTATTATGCAGTTATTGATGGAAAAATGGAAAACAAAGAAGGCACAATTAAAAGTTATTTAAAAGAAAATGGTAATATGGTATATTCTGTAAAAGATAGAAGTGGTAAAATAGCTATTACAGAATACAAAGTTTTAAAAGAAAGAAAAAATATTTCTCTTTTAGATATTAATTTAAAAACAGGTAGAAAAAATCAAATAAGAGTACATATGAAAGAAAATAAAACACCAATACTTGGTGATTTAAAGTATGGAGAAAAAAGTAAATTAATTAATAGACTTGCACTTCATGCATATAAGTTAGAACTTATAAATCCAATTACAAAAAAATTACTTACTTTTGAAGTAAATATGCCGAATGAATTTAAAACATTATTTAAATAATTAGAAAGTTGATAGAAATATCAATTTTTTTCTTTTTTTAGGGGAGATTTAATTAGAAAGAGAGAATAAAACAAGTGAGAGGATATTTTTAGGTAAAGGAGGACAGAAATTTAAAAAGTATTCTTATCTTGGTGAAAGGAGGAAAAATATGGAGACATTTTATACTTGTAGAAATGATAGAGCATTTAAAGAAGTATTTTTAAATCCAAATAATAGTGATTTACTAAAAGCATTACTTGAATTTATTCTTAAAATCAAAATTGATGAATTAGAAATTAAGAAAACAGAATTATTAAGTGGTAATGTAAATGTTAAGGATAAAAGAGTAGA
>OLGZ01000151.1_pt1 | contig 66371 bp, 53 predicted proteins | sample 1605981 | NCBI WGS metagenome assembly OLGZ01 (sample SAMN03283291) | human gut metagenome | biome: human-associated habitat; material: feces | host: Homo sapiens | place: Peru | collected 2012
GGCAAGCGCAACGAGGCTGTCACCCTGTCCGTCCGCCCGATGCTCGATAAGATCGCAGGCGCATGCTCCAACGGTATCGTCGGCTTCATCGCTGTAGCCGCAGGCATGATCGGTGACGCAACCGCCGCGGATATGACCGCCGCGAACATCGGCATGTTCAAAGTCTGCGCGTTCTACGTGCCGCTGGGCATCATCGTGCTGAGCCTGATCGTGTTCCTCTTCAAGGTGAAGATCACCGAGAAGATGCACGACGAGATCGTCGAGGAGCTCGAAGCCAAGCTTGCCGCTGGTGAAATCTCCGAATGATTGAACATAGTATTTTCTAAAAATACATATTGAAAATACGTTTGCAATGCCGATACTGATGGGCTGTCAGTATCGGCATTTCTGTTGTAGGTAATCCTGTATAAGACCTATCGTGAATCGTCTATGAAGCCCATTGTGAATCGTCCATAATCATGCAAAACAGGCGAAAATAGTTCGCGCTGCATGCTATAGTGGCAACCGAAATGCGAGCGGTGATCCGTTATCAGCGGGGAGCTTCCGGAAGAACGGTCGTGTCAGCGACTTATTAGACCCGGCGGGAAGGCCCGAACAGCCGAACATACGAGCGGTCGTGCGCGTAACAAAAGCATGGCAAACGAGGTGGTACCGCGGTGGCGGCGTCCAGCAGGCGCTATAGTCATCGTCCTCGTAGGAGACAAGTAGTAAGAACCTACGAGGAGATACGGTGAGCGAACACAACGTGTATCCGAAGGCAGCTGCGGGTGAGCAGAGCGCTAATGTGGCACCTAACCCCAGTTTTCCGAAGCTGGAAGAATCCGTCCTTGATTATTGGGAGAAGGACGATACTTTCCAGAAGTCCATTGAACGCCGTCCTTCCGGCGATCACAGCCAGAACGAATTCGTCTTCTTCGACGGACCGCCGTTCGCCAACGGTCTGCCGCATTACGGCCACCTGTTGACCGGCTACGCCAAGGATGTGATTCCGCGCTACCAGACCATGAAGGGCCACAAGGTCAACCGTGTGTTCGGTTGGGACACGCACGGTCTTCCGGCCGAGCTTGAAGCCCAGAAGGAACTGGGCATCGATTCGGTCGATCAGGTCAAGGAAATGGGCATCGACAAGTTCAACGATGCCTGCCGCGCCTCCGTGCTCAAGTACACCAACGAGTGGAAGGACTACGTGCACCGTCAGGCACGTTGGGTCGATTTCGAGCATGGCTACAAGACGCTGAACATTCCATACATGGAATCCGTGATGTGGGCGTTCAAGCAGCTGTACGACAAGGGCCTCGCATATCAGGGCTACCGCGTGCTGCCGTACTGTCCGAAGGATCAGACGCCGCTTTCCGCGCACGAGCTGCGCATGGACGCCGACGTGTATCAGGATCGTCAGGACACCACCGTGTCCGTGGCCGTGAAGCTGCGCGACGAGGAAGACGCCTATGCGGTGTTCTGGACCACCACGCCGTGGACCGTTCCCACCAACTTCGCCATCGTGGTCGGTGCCGACATCGACTATGTGGAAGTGCGTCCGACCGAAGGCAAGTTCGCGGGCAAGAAGTTCTACCTGGGCAAGCCACTGCTCGGCTCCTACGCCAAGGAACTCGGCGAAAACTATGAGATCGTGCGCGAACTCAAGGGTGCCGAGATGGAAGGCTGGCGCTACTACCCGGTGTTCCCGTACTTCGCTGGCGACGAGAACGCAGCCGAAGGCAAGGTGCCGGGGCCGGAAGGCTACCAGATCTTCACCGCCGATTATGTCGACACCGTCGAAGGTACCGGCCTCGTGCATCAGGCTCCGTACGGCGAAGACGATATGAACACGCTCAACGCCAAGGGCATCAAGAGCGTGGACGTGCTCGACGCAGGCTGCAAGTTCACTTCGCTGTGCCCGGATTACGAGGGCATGTATGTGTTCGATGCGAACAAGCCGATCCTGCGCAACCTGCGTGCCGGCGACGGCCCGCTGGAGCGCATTCCGGAAGATCAGCGCGCGATCCTTTTCCAGGAGAAGAGCTACGTGCACTCCTACCCGCACTGCTGGCGTTGCGCCACTCCGCTGATCTACAAGCCGGTGAGCTCCTGGTTCGTGTCTGTCACCAAGATCAAGGACCGTCTGCTCGAACTGAACCAGCAGATCAACTGGATTCCGGGCAATGTGAAGGACGGCCAGTTCGGTAAATGGCTTGCCAACGCACGTGACTGGTCCATTTCCCGTAACCGTTTCTGGGGTTCCCCGATTCCGGTGTGGGTGTCCGATGATCCGAAGTACCCGCGCGTGGACGTGTACGGTTCGTTGGAGGAGCTGAAGGCCGACTTCGGCGACTATCCGCGCGACCATGAGGGCAATGTCAACATGCACCGCCCGTACATTGATGAGCTGACCCGCGTCAACCCGGATGATCCGACTGGCAAGAGCCACATGCGCCGCATCAGCGACGTGATGGACTGCTGGTTCGAATCCGGTTCCATGAGCTTCGCCCAGTACCATTATCCGTTCGAGAATAAGGAAACGTTCGAACAGCATTTCCCGTGCGATTACATTGTGGAATACATCGGCCAGACTCGTGGCTGGTTCTACGTGCAGCACATCATGGCGACCGCCCTGTTCGACAAGCCGGCGTTCAAGAACGTGATCTGCCACGGCATCGTGCTTGGCTCCGACGGCCAGAAGATGTCGAAGCATCTGCGCAACTACCCGGATGTGAACGGAGTGTTCAACGATTTCGGTTCCGACGCCATGCGCTGGTTCCTCATGAGCTCGCCGATTCTGCGCGGCGGCAATCTGATCGTGACTGCCGATGGCATCCGTGACACCGTTCGCCAGGTCATGCTGCCGGTGTGGAGCTCGTACTACTTCTTCACCCTGTATGCGAACGCTGCTAATAATGGTGCTGGTTTCGATGCTCGTGCGCTGCGTGCCGATGAGGTTGCCGCACTGCCGGAAATGGATCGTTATCTGCTGGCGCGTACCCGCCGACTGATTGAAAGGACGCAGCATTCGCTGGATGACTTCCTGATTTCTGACGCATGCGAAGCCGTGTCCGACTTCATCGACATGCTCACCAACTGGTATATCCGCAACAATCGTGACCGTTTCTGGAACGAGGATGCGAACGCGTTCAACACGCTGTACACCGTGCTTGAAGCATTCATGCGCGTGATCGCACCGCTCGCTCCGATGGAAGCGGAAGCCGTGTGGCGTGGTCTGACCGGTGGCGAATCCGTGCATCTGGCCGACTGGCCGTTCCTTGCCGACGAGCGGACTGGCGAAGCGAGCGAACTGGGCCGTGTGCTTGTTGACGATCCGGCTCTGGTTGACGCGATGGAGAAGGTGCGCGAGGTCGTGTCCGGCACCCTGTCTATGCGTAAGACAAAGCAGATCCGTGTGCGCCAGCCGCTGTCCAAGCTGACCGTGGTGGTGGAGAACACTGTCGCCGTGGCCGCATACGACGAGATCCTGAAGTCCGAACTGAACGTGAAGAACGTTGAACTGTGCACGCTTGAAGATGCCGAAACCCAAGGCTTGAAGATCATCAACGAGCTGCGCGTGAACGCTCGCGTGGCAGGCAAGCGCCTGCGCAAGGACGTACAGTTCGCCATCAAGGCCTCCAAGTCCGGCTCATGGCATGTGAACGCCGAAGGTGCTCCGGTATGTGAGACTCCGAACGGTGAGATCGTGCTTGAGGAAGGCGAATATGAGCTGATCAACAGCGTGGAGGAGAAGAACGCCGAAGAGGCCGCCAACTCCGTTTCCGCAGCGCTGCCGACCGGTGGCTTCGTGATCCTCGACACCGAACTGAACGATGATCTGATCGCCGAAGGCTATGCACGCGACGTGATTCGTGCCGTGCAGGATGCCCGTAAGGCCGCCGATCTGCAGATCTCCGACCGCATCGCACTGAAGCTCGTTGTGCCCGCCGAAGACGTGGCCAAGGTCGAACAGTTCAAGGATCTCATCGCCTCCGAGACGCTCGCCACCTCCTTTGAAGTGAAGGAAGGCGGCTCCGAGCTCAGCGTGGAGGTTGCCAAGGCCTGAACTGAACGAAGCTCGGTCGGCTTGCGATTATTCCAAGCTGCGGCTAGAGTAATCCCTTGGCTTTCGAGCCGCCGTGGCGTTGCCCACCGCGGCTCGAGTCCACTCAAGACTTGATTTGTGTCCGTGCCGCGCAGCCGCGTTCCTTACGCGGTTGGCGCGCACGGAAACAGATCGTTAAGCGAATGGTTCTCAGTACCATCCATGTGAGTCAAGCACACATTCTTGAGAAGCAGTCGCGCCGCCGGACGGCGGATTCAACGGGTTCGCCCAAGTGGGTGGATTCCAAGAATCCGCTGTCCGGCTTTTTCTATGTGCGAATAAATGTGGCTAATGCGGAATTTAGCTACACTTATTCGATTAAGTGTAGCTAACGCAAAAATATTCATATCTTTCCATTTGGAATTGAAAATGGAAAGATATGAATAGGTATACCAATGAGTATGCGTATATGCGGATTATTCCACTTGAAAGTCTTCTGCCTCTATAGGCCGAACTTCGTTGCAATGCTCGTGAGAACTGTAACGCTATGGTAATGTAGGGGTGCTTGAACATATCTGTGAAGGAGCAGATTATGACTTTGCTGGCACACAAAGATGCGGACGGTAATGTGCAAACACTGTATGATCATCTTCATAATGCGGGTGATTTGGCGGAAAGCTATGAATCGGAGTTCTCTCAGATTTCACGGATGGCAGCGCTCCTGCATGATGTTGGAAAGGTCGCGCAACAGTTTCAAACGTATCTGATATCAGGCAAGGGACGTCGTGGTGAGATTCCTCATGCGAGGCAGGGTGCGTTCGTCGTCAATGACCTGCCGATTTCGAATTCGGCAGCGGAAATCGTGAAAGAGATTCTTGAGCTTGTTATTGCAAAACATCATGGAGAGCTTCCTGATTGCATCAATGAAATCGGTGATGAGGCTTTTCTCACAGGTTTTACGGAAGCAGATAAACAGAATCCTAAATATGCGTATGGGGAAATCAAACAGGGGCTACATGATTTGGACCTCGACTTGCAAGACACCTTCCAGCAGGCCGAAAAAGATGTTTTCGATTTTGCAGGACGAACTAAATCGCTGAAATTGTCGAAAGATAGTCGTTATTTCTACTCGGGATTACTAGTTAAATACGTTTATTCTCGTTTGATTGATGCCGATAGAACAGATGCGGCTTATTTTGAGACGAAAGAGCGATATCATCCGATCAAGGCGGATTGGTCGGAACTGATTCGCCGTCTTGACGAAAGCATGAAATCATTCGATTCAACATCCGAAATCAATAAAATCCGTCAACAGATTACGGAACAGTGCCGTCAAGCTGGGAGCAGAGAGACAGGGATTTACCGATTGTCGGTTCCGACCGGAGGCGGTAAAACGTTGGCTTCGTTGAATTTCGCCTTGCATCATGCTTTGGAAACAGGGAAAAGACGAATCATTTATGTGATTCCGTACTTGTCTATTACGTCACAGACCGTGGCAACATTCCAGAATATGCTTGGTCTGGATGCTGACAGCAATATTGTGCTGGAGCATTACTCCACCGCGGGCCTTCAGAATTCCGATAACACGGGATCTATCGGCACAAGTGAGGAAGAGGATGCGAAGGAACGTCAACGTAAACTGGCGTCTGAACGTTGGGATAATCCGATCATCGTGACTACGATGGTCGAATTCTTGGAAACGGTTATGTCGGCGCGTGGTACGAAACTTCGTAAATTCCACAACATGGCCAATAGCGTCATCATTTTTGATGAGATTCAGTCGCTTCCGTTGAATATCATCAATCCGTTTAATGAAGTTGTGAGTTTTCTTTCGACGATATTGGACTCGACTATTCTGCTGTGCTCAGCTACGCAGCCTTTATTGGAGCGAACGGCGCGAAAGAATCTGCATCTGTCAAGCAAGCCTGATCTTATCGATAATGCTGATGATTACGAAGAGAAGCTCAAACGTACCCGTATTATTGCTTCACAGAAGAGCAAGAGTTGCGAGGGGCTTGCGAATATCATATACGAGCAGGCGCTGCGGAACGGCAATTGCCTGTCTATCGTTAACACAAAGAGTGAAGCGCGCAAAGTGTATCAGTGTTTACAAGAGCTCAATGCTGACGGACATTTTGAGCTGATTCATTTAAGCACTGCCATGTGCGGCAAACATAGGGCAGACCAGTTAGCGAGAATAAAGGTGTTAACTGATCCTCGTGATCCCAAACCGGTGATTTGCGTAAGCACGCAGCTTATCGAAGCGGGAGTGGATCTTTCCTTTGCATGCGTGGTTAGAGCGATGGCTGGTCTGGATAGCATTATGCAAGCGGCTGGTAGGTGCAACAGGAATGGTGAGTCACGGGAAATCAAAGACGTATATGTCTATCCGTTGCAAGGTGAGGAGAGGTTCAAGGACTATCTTCCAGAGATCCACAGAGGCAAAAAGCTTACTTTGCGGATCATGGGTGAGCATCCTAATACCGATCTGCTTTCTACCAGTATGCTAAATGAGTTTTATGGCATGCTTCTTCAAAGTGAGGATCAAGATGGCAATAGTTCGCTGGATGGTCCGCTTAGGGAGGGAAAGACTATTTATAAGTTGCTAGCATACAACGAAAGCCAACGTGAGCAATTCGAGAACAACACGATGGGGAAGAGGTACAATCCGTTTTTTGCCCAAGCTTTCAAAACGGTTAGCGACGAATATCGTGTGATTCCGAAGATTGCACATAATGTTGTGGTTCCTTATGACAATGCGATGGAATTGCTGGATATGTTGTGTCATAGTGAGTTGAGGGAGAAGATTGCGATTCTGCGGCGGCTACAGGAATACACGGTTTCCCTTTTCGATTACGAATACAAGATTTTGAACGAAAAACATGCGATTTCCATCGCTAGCGAGGATTTCGATATTTGCGTTCTGAATGGAGATTATTACAAAGGCGAATATGGCGTGGTGGCAGAGACGGACATGTCTCTGTTGATGATATGAAAGGGCAGTGGTTCTCCTGCAGGTCGATGGGAATCTGCAGGAGAGTTTCGTTTGGTAAATACGCATGTTGTACATATTTTCAATCCACGCCATGAATGTGGCGACAGTAGGAAAACCTACTTATACAAGAATAACTGGTTGATTGTTGATTGAGAAACACTCAAAGAGTTCTATGTACAATAAGCGTAAAATGTGCTATATTGACAGTGGCTGGTTGAGGGAACGATTAACGAAGGAGTTATATGCAACGACATCGCAACTCAATTGAATATGAGGTATCAGGCAGATATGCGTTGTTCTCGGAAGCGGCAACACGTGTTGGGGGTGAGAAATTTTCGTATCAGGTGCCAACGTACCAAGCTTTGAAAGGCATTACGGAAAGCATCTATTGGAAGCCAACTTTTATGTGGGTTATTGACGCTGTTCGTGTGATGAACAGAGTTCAGACTGAAGGAAAGGGAATTCGACCCATCAAAATGAGCGGTGGCAATGATCTTTCGTACTACACGTATCTCAAAGACGTGCGTTATCAGGTTTTGGCTCATTTCGAATGGAATGATCAGCGTGAAGATCTTGTCGCTGACCGCGACGAAAACAAACATCATAATATCGCCTTGAGATCCGTTCAGAAAGGCGGTCGCCGAGACATATTCTTGGGGACGCGCGAGTGCCAGGGGTATTTGGAACCATGTGAGTTCGGATCTGGCGAAGGGTTTTATGACGGTTATGGCGAGTGGAATATGGGATACATGTTCCATGGATTCACGTATCCGGATGAAAACGAGGACCACGATTTTATCGCCCGATTCTGGTCGCCTGTTATGTCCGACGGCATCATCGAATTTGAGCGTCCAGAATCCACGAAATTGGATGGACGAATTATCAGGAAAAACCAGAGTGTCAAGGAATTCGCTTTGGGGAGCAATCTGCAGCCGGTGGGAGAGGAGTGAGTGATGAGCCTGTCGAACAATCTGTTGCTTATCAACGAATCTGTGCACAACGCCGCCGGAAAAATTCCGAGAAGTGGCGACGGTTCTACGCTTGACATTAGGAAAGCCTTGATTCCTCCGGGGCATACGACACTTCCGACACTATTGACGCTAGGGGTAAACGGGAATGGTGAGATACTACGGCTTCTGAGGGAAAAACAAACGATTGTCATCCCGTGCACAGAAAGTTCCATGGGACGCACCATCAAGCCGGTACCGCATCCTCTGTTTGATCAGCTCCAATATCTCGACTTGCATTTCGACAAGGAGAAAACCTCCATGTATTTGGAGCAGCTTGCAGCTTGGAAAGGCGACAACGTCAAACTCAATGCCATCTATCGATGCGTCTCGGAACACAGCATCAGCGAAGAAGCCGCTCGATTCAATGTGGAAATAACCGAAAAAGACCGGAAAGCAGGTGTTTGCTTCGAAGTTGAAATTGGGCTGCAAAACTCAGATGTCTCGAACGATCCCGATATACAGGCGCAATGGATTTCTTATTTGTACCATGATCGACAGAAAAAAGGGAAGGATATGTTCGGAGAGGACCTATATGCTCCGATATTGAACTTCCCTAAGAAAATTGTCAGCGTAAATGGCAACGCCAAATTGTTATCGGCAAACGATTCAACGAATTTCACCTATCGAGGACGCTTCGCATCCAAAGAGGAGGCTTTGCAAGTCGATGGTGAAACATCGCAGAAGATACATTCGACGCTGCAATGGTTGGTCAATAATCATGGAACGATTACCGATACCCAGGCCATAGTCATCTGCTCGGTGAAAAACCCCAACGAAAAGCCGAAGCTTGACCCTCAGGAAGGTTCTTATGATTTTGGCCCTTTGTTCTCATCGGATGACGAGCCGGAAGCTCCCCGCAACGATATTGCAGATGCACTGACCGCAACAAACTTTCAATACGCACAAGTTTTTTCGAAGGTACTGCGCGGATATGGCAATGCTAACAAACTCAAAAAGCATGCCGACCCAATGATGATTGTCATTCTGGATGCGGCGACATCAGGGCGTTTGAGCGTTACATATTATCGTGAACTTTCAAAAGATGAATATGTCGAAAGTATCCTGCGGTGGCATGTTGATGCGGCATGGCCGTTGAAAATGTACGACAAAGAAAAAAAGAAGTTTGTCGCATATGAAGGTGCGCCACCATTTGCCGACATCATCAGCTGCGCATATGACGTGTCAGACAGAAGCAGCAAAGCCTATAAACGTTTTGCGAAAAACACGAAAAAGCAGCTTATAGAATGCATGTTCGGAGGAGAATCGCTTCCCCGCTCCATATTGGACGCCACATACCACAGAGTCACTAAACCTATGGGATATGACGCTCCAGGAGCATGGCTAAGAGATTTTGAAATCGCATGCAGCCTATGGAAAAAACATTACATTGACGACGCGAGGAAGCAAAACAAACAGGAGGACACGATATCCATGTACCTTGAACCAACACGAAATGACCGCGACTACTTATACGGGAGATTGCTGGCACTCGCGGACCGCTTTGAAAACGGTGTCCTGTACAAGCAAGGAATCAGTGACACCCGTCCGACCAATGCCGTTAAGCTCATGAGCAATTTCGTCGCAAAGCCGTTTACAACATGGGGAACGCTGTGGAAGCAACTGATGCCCTACCTGAAATCGGCGAATGGCGCGCCCTGGTTCCAGAACAGCGTGGATGAGGTCATGGCGCTTTTCAAAGAAGGAGACTTCGAAGATAACCGTGCACTTTCGCCGCTCTTTCTGCTCGGCTATTCATGCCAGCGAAGGGAGTCTATGCGTAAAGCGCAAGAAGCATCCCAGAAGAGCAAAGAAAACTAGTGTTTAGTTTTTGAAGTTATCGACGTTGATTATCAAAGAAAAAGTTAAGGAGTCATATCATGGCAGCTTTGGAAAACAAGATTGATTTCGCAGTCGTTTTTGCGTCTAATAATGCCAATCCTAACGGTGATCCGTTGAATGGCAATCGTCCACGAACCACATCGGAAGGGCTGGGCGAGGTTTCTGACGTTGCACTGAAAAGGAAGATTCGCAATCGCCTGCAAGATGCTGGTGAAACGATTTTCGTGCAGTCCGATGACCGTTCCGATGACGGCGCAAAATCATTGTCGGACCGTTTCAACACATATTTGAAAACTTTGCCGAAAGAAGAGCAGAAGCAGAAGAACCTGGTGTTCCAGAAAGTGTGCGAACAGTGGCTTGACGTACGTGCGTTCGGACAAGTATTCGCATTCAAAAAAGCTAAGGATGTTGACGAAGTTTCCTTGGGCGTGCGCGGTCCGGTTTCCATTCAGGCTGCGTTCTCGGTTGAACCCATCGCCATTGACGACGTGCAGATCACTAAGTCAGTGAACAGTGAAACCACGGACACCGGTAAGAAATCCTCCGATACCATGGGAATGAAATACCGTGTTTCCGGCCGTGCGGTGTATGCGACGTATGGCAGCATCAGCCCACAGCTTGCCGAAAAAACCGGGTTTACTGCAGAAGACGCCGAAAAAATCAAGGAAGCTCTCGTCACGTTGTTTGAGAATGATGAAAGTTCGGCTCGTCCTGCGGGGTCCATGGAAGTGTTGGACGTTGTGTGGTTCACGCACAACAGCAAGTCAGGGCAATACTCTTCCGCCAAAGTTCATCGTTCCGTTTCCGTTAATGTGGACGGAACGGTGGCAGTGAATGGATCTTCTATTCCCGACTTGCGGTACGAAGTGATTGAAGGACGCTGAAGCGTTTGGAATTGAGAGAGTAAGGGGTGTTGCATGAAAGGGCCAGAAGGATATCCGGAAGAAGATTGGCTGGCCCTTTCGGGCATCCAGCATTTCTCATTCTGCAAACGACAGTGGGCTCTTATCCATATCGAACAGCTGTGGTCAGAGAATTATTTGACCACAGCTGGGCATCTGGAACATGAACGCGCCCACGATTATGCGGCTTCTGAATCTCGCGGCGATACGCTGATCATGCGGGATTTGAGAGTCTATTCGCGAGCGCTCGGCATAACTGGAGCCTGTGATGTTGTGGAATTCCATAAGTCTAATGATGGTGTTCCGCTTCACGGAAGAGATGGATTGTGGTTGCCGTATCCGATTGAATACAAACACGGCAAATCCAAAACGATTGATGCTGATCGTTTACAGCTATGCGCGGAAGCGATGTGCTTGGAAGAAATGCTCGCGTGTGATATTCCTGAAGGTGCTTTGTTCTATCGGCAGACAAAACGTCGTGAGCGGGTAAAATTGGACGAAGATCTTCGCAACATGGTCGAAGCTGACTTCTTGCAAATGCATGATCTTTTTTCCCGCGGATGGACTCCTAAAGTGAAACAGACCAGATCGTGTTCGTCATGTTCTCTACGGGATTTGTGCCTGCCTGAATTACGGAAGGTGAAATCGGCAAAAGCATATATCGAAGAACGGCTCAAGGAAAGCGGGGAGTGATGAAGCAGCTGTTAAACACGCTGTTTGTGATGACGGAAGATGCCTATCTTGCTTTGGAGAACGACAATGTTGTGATTCATCAGAATGACAAAACCTTGGCGAAAGTGCCGTTACGGTCAATTGAGGGAATTATGTGTTTCTCGTATAAGGGTGCTTCGCCTGCTCTTATGGGGCGCTGCGGCAAACTGGGTGTTTCTATGGCATTCTATTCACCGAGAGGTCATTATTACTGTTCCGTGTTAGGGGAGGAGAATCGTAATGTGCTACTTCGCCGTGAACAATTTCGAGTCGCGGATGACGAACAAAAATCTTTGTGTTACGCGAAATCTTTCATTGTTGGAAAACTTTACAATGCGAAATGGGTGATCGAACGTACGAAACGTGATCATGCTTTGCGGGTAAATATTGACCGACTTGCCGAGCAGAGCGGCAAATTGTCGGCGGCATTGTTAGAAGCTCGGAAAAGTTTGACGGTTGATGAGTTGAGGGGTGTCGAAGGGCTTGCTGCCAAAGATTATTTCTACGCTTTTGACGATTTGGTCCTGAAGAATAAAGATGATTTCTTTTTCACCAATAGGTCGAGGAGGCCTCCGCTGGACAGACTAAATGCATTGTTGTCTTTTTGCTACTCCATATTGACGAATGATTGCATTGCGGCTTTGCAAGGCGTGGGGCTGGATCCGTATGTTGGTTTTATGCATACGGATCGGCCCGGGAGAGCCTCTCTGGCATTGGATCTGGTTGAAGAGTTTCGCCCGGTGTTGGCTGACCGCTTTGTGCTGACATTGGTTAATACAGGCGCTGTTAAGCCGGGGGATTTTGAAATACGGGAGAATGGTGGTGTGCTGTTGTCTGATTCCGGGCGGAAGAAAGTGCTTACGGCGTGGCAGAAAAAGAAGAGCGATCAGATTCTTCATCCGTTCCTGCAAGAAAAAATTTCATGGGGGTTGGTTCCGTATGTGCAAGCGCTGCTGCTAGCTCGATCGTTGCGGGGTGATCTTGATGATTACCCGCCATTTATGTGGAAGTAAAAGGTGCGTAGCTGTGTGTGGCGGTATGCGATGATTCGTGGTGATACGTTATTGGAGGTGAAAAACCATGATGGTTGTGGTTGCGTACGATGTGAGTACGGAAACCCCTGAGGGGAAGCGTCGTCTTCGTTTGGTGGCGAAGACATGCATGAAATACGGACAGCGTGTGCAGAACAGTGTTTTCGAATGCTCGGTGAGTCCTTCCGATTATCTGGTGTTGGTGCACGATTTGCTGAAGATTGCCAATACCGATGAGGACAGCCTGCGCTTTTATAAACTTGGCGCTCGATATGCGGATAGGATTGAGCATTATGGACGTGAACGGAGTTTGCCGGTTAATGATGTGATGATGATATAGCACAGGTAAAATGGCATGGTGCCATAACGATATGGTGTGGGGCATGCTGGGTTGAGTGTTTGAGTGTGCCGTCCGGTATTCAGAGTGTGTTTTCTAGCCAGCAGTATTGTGTTTTCGGCAAGGTGGCCGGTCTTGGAATGGTGTTTGTGCGAAGTGGAAGCGCTCATGATAAGGGACGTCTTTCGCACCTGAAAAACTATCGAAATCCGAATTGTGATTTTCGTGGGGCGTTTGAAAACTAAATAATGGACATTAAAATGAGACAGAAAGCCAGTTGCTCGTTTTAGACATGTTGTTCGTCGTATCGGCGGTGTTGTTTGATATGCTTAAAACTAGGCAGCTGGCTTGTATCTCAAAAAGCGGACAAAAATGTCCAGCTGCACTGTCGCTCTCCTCATGGAGAGCGTGGATTGAAATGTCCGTCATGGTCACTTCTTTTCCGGCAGCTTGATGTCGCTCTCCTCATGGAGAGCGTGGATTGAAATATACCCTCAGTGAAAAATGCGACAATATCGGCTGGGTCGCTCTCCTCATGGAGAGCGTGGATTGAAATAGAGTGCGGGGGGAGCCGATCAGCTTGAGCGGGTGTCGCTCTCCTCATGGAGAGCGTGGATTGAAATTCCCGTCGCATGATATAATTTTGATGGAAACATTGGTCGCTCTCCTCATGGAGAGCGTGGATTGAAATCAAACGCGTATCCCGTCCGCGACGCAGGGTAATATCCGGTCGCTCTCCTCATGGAGAGCGTGGATTGAAATAAATTCTTGACCGTATACTGTCCACCATTGGTTGCGTCGCTCTCCTCATGGAGAGCGTGGATTGAAATGAGTCCGGCGTGACCGTGTGGACTGACCCAGATAAGTCGCTCTCCTCATGGAGAGCGTGGATTGAAATGGAAGTTCGCGACCAGTGCAAGTCAGACGGATTCGGTCGCTCTCCTCATGGAGAGCGTGGATTGAAATAAGAATGGTGCAGTTAATGAAATTGTTAATAAAAGTCGCTCTCCTCATGGAGAGCGTGGATTGAAATTCGGGCGGTACGTTCGACTGCAACGGTATCGTGGGTCGCTCTCCTCATGGAGAGCGTGGATTGAAATTTCGAGAGTCAGCTCAACGGTACCAGCATGTATTAGTCGCTCTCCTCATGGAGAGCGTGGATTGAAATTGTTTGACTGCGTGAAGCCTAGCGGAATGTTTCAGTCGCTCTCCTCATGGAGAGCGTGGATTGAAATTCAGGCACTCTCGAACACTTTTGCCACCAACGGTCGTCGCTCTCCTCATGGAGAGCGTGGATTGAAATTCGTATCGCGATACGTTGACCGTATTGGGGTATGTGGTCGCTCTCCTCATGGAGAGCGTGGATTGAAATACAGGTAAAAGCAGATTTTGGCCTAATCATAGGGTCGCTCTCCTCATGGAGAGCGTGGATTGAAATGAAGCAGGAACGCCGCTGCCGCACACAGACGGCACTGTCGCTCTCCTCATGGAGAGCGTGGATTGAAATGCGTACGCGCAATATCGCTTATTTCAGGGTGGAGTCGCTCTCCTCATGGAGAGCGTGGATTGAAATCGCGCGTATCGGCGGAATGAGCGTCGGGCGCGGGTCGCTCTCCTCATGGAGAGCGTGGATTGAAATGGTCTGAGCAAACCATTTATCTAATGTCAGCATGGTCGCTCTCCTCATGGAGAGCGTGGATTGAAATGGTGATCTTGCCAGGCACATCATATGAACACTTGTGTCGCTCTCCTCATGGAGAGCGTGGATTGAAATGTGACGAGTTTCGGCGATGACCTGATTCGCACCGGTCGCTCTCCTCATGGAGAGCGTGGATTGAAATGTCCTCAACCGCGAGAACGTCGAACGACAGCTCGTCGCTCTCCTCATGGAGAGCGTGGATTGAAATCTTGTGGTTTCTTCCAGGGCGATAAGATGTCTTAGTCGCTCTCCTCATGGAGAGCGTGGATTGAAATTCTCAAAAAACAACAGACTCCATCACCTATACCGGGTCGCTCTCCTCATGGAGAGCGTGGATTGAAATGGCTTAGGCTGCCGTGGCTGGCCCTCTCGCGGGCGGGTCGCTCTCCTCATGGAGAGCGTGGATTGAAATGAGCAGAACGCGCCGCAGTGCGCGCCGTCCCAGAGGTCGCTCTCCTCATGGAGAGCGTGGATTGAAATTTGCTGCACTGGGAGCGGACACCACAGCGCACGCCGTCGCTCTCCTCATGGAGAGCGTGGATTGAAATACAAGTCAAGGCCGATTTTGGCTTGATCATAGGAGTCGCTCTCCTCATGGAGAGCGTGGATTGAAATTCCTTGTGGTTTCCTTGGCCGTCACATCGCGTGCCGGTCGCTCTCCTCATGGAGAGCGTGGATTGAAATATCACGCATTTCAGATACTCCATTCCAGCCCCCGTCGCTCTCCTCATGGAGAGCGTGGATTGAAATCGGTTCGCCGTGGGTGCCGCTCGATCAGGTCGAAGGTCGCTCTCCTCATGGAGAGCGTGGATTGAAATGTATGCGTCGGCGCTAACCCGAAGGACAGACGGGTCGCTCTCCTCATGGAGAGCGTGGATTGAAATTACTATTGGAGTCTGCCTTATTATTGGCTGTGAGTCGCTCTCCTCATGGAGAGCGTGGATTGAAATGGTGAGGATCCCGTCCGCTGGATGACCAAGGGTTCCGGGTCGCTCTCCTCATGGAGAGCGTGGATTGAAATGTTGTCTCCCGAAGCACCTTGTCCGCACGCGCCCGTCGCTCTCCTCATGGAGAGCGTGGATTGAAATGTACTGGCCGACCTGCTTTTCGAGATCGTCCAGTCGCTCTCCTCATGGAGAGCGTGGATTGAAATAAGGTAGCGTTCGTCAATATACGGGGGTAGGTTGTCGCTCTCCTCATGGAGAGCGTGGATTGAAATGTCGTGGGTGATCGACTGGACTTCGCGCAATCCCGTCGCTCTCCTCATGGAGAGCGTGGATTGAAATCCATAAAGGAGATGTAATGTGCTGCAAAATTTTCGTCGCTCTCCTCATGGAGAGCGTGGATTGAAATACGCTCGTCTGCGTCGTCCTGCTCATGCTGCCGGTCGCTCTCCTCATGGAGAGCGTGGATTGAAATCGAAACCATGCCTTACCTGTTTACCGACAAGGCTGGTCGCTCTCCTCATGGAGAGCGTGGATTGAAATTCAATTCTTTTAATCCCATGGCCCTACTCCTAACGTCGCTCTCCTCATGGAGAGCGTGGATTGAAATTCCTTGACCGGTTTGCAGTTGTGTGGCGCTGGTGTCGCTCTCCTCATGGAGAGCGTGGATTGAAATCAGTTGATGCTTGCACCCCCAAGGTCGCTGTAGTCGCTCTCCTCATGGAGAGCGTGGATTGAAATTGGAAGGCGTTTTCCAGCGTTATATCCCAAGTTGTCGCTCTCCTCATGGAGAGCGTGGATTGAAATACAGCCGTCACATACGACGTCTCATGCGTCTCCGTCGCTCTCCTCATGGAGAGCGTGGATTGAAATAGCCGGTAGCAACCAATTATTCACACCCGCAGATGTCGCTCTCCTCATGGAGAGCGTGGATTGAAATTTTGATGCCGTACCGTTTGGCAGCGAAGGTTTTGGTCGCTCTCCTCATGGAGAGCGTGGATTGAAATAAATGGATTAACCTACCTCCATATATTGACGAAAGAGTCGCTCTCCTCATGGAGAGCGTGGATTGAAATATAAAGCCACCCCATACAAGGCCATTGTCAACAAAGTCGCTCTCCTCATGGAGAGCGTGGATTGAAATGGTTCGACGTGCCGAGCCGGTTTTGCTGACTCGCGTCGCTCTCCTCATGGAGAGCGTGGATTGAAATATGTGTTTTCATGAAATTATTTTGCACGACACCGTGGTCGCTCTCCTCATGGAGAGCGTGGATTGAAATTTATGTTTGGGGGTATTAGTGTTTGCGAATACGCGGTCGCTCTCCTCATGGAGAGCGTGGATTGAAATAGTACGATATCCAATTGGGTAACGCCTACGTGGGGTCGCTCTCCTCATGGAGAGCGTGGATTGAAATCTAGGCAAGTGTGTGCGGACGCCATGGGCACGGGGTCGCTCTCCTCATGGAGAGCGTGGCTTGAAATTGGTAGACATCGGAGCACGTCGGGAGGGGACGCGGGGTCGCTCTCCTCATGGAGAGCGTGGATTGAAATCTGATGGGAGTAAGCATCTACTCGTACTGGTATGGGTCGCTCTCCTCATGGAGAGCGTGGATTGAAATACGTAGTGTCCTTCGCTGTCTACCGCGTCTAAGGTCGCTCTCCTCATGGAGAGCGTGGATTGAAATACACGAAACTCGTACGAAGGGAAAAACTCTTGAAGTCGCTCTCCTCACGGAGAGCGTGGATTGAAATATACGCGAAATGGACGCCAAACACCAGATTCAAGTCGCTCTCCTCACGGAGAGCGTGGATTGAAATAAGATTCTGCACGTCAATCACAAGCGTGTAATCGGTCGCTCTCCTCACGGAGAGCGTGGATTGAAATTTGTGTTTGGGGGTATTAGTGTTTGCGAACACGGTCGCTCTCCTCACGGAGAGCGTGGATTGAAATATGTTGGATAACGTGACTTTGCTGCCGGTGGCCTGTGTCGCTCTCCTCACGGAGAGCGTGGATTGAAATAAGCTGACGAAAATCGTGCCGATGGCAGCGTACGTCGCTCTCCTCACGGAGAGCGTGGATTGAAATACTGGGCAATACGCATACGGCCACGCAGCAGGACGTCGCTCTCCTCACGGAGAGCGTGGATTGAAATTCGCCAGCCAAGTCCGCTATGCCATCCGCGCTTGGTCGCTCTCCTCACGGAGAGCGTGGATTGAAATCGCGCGATACTGCGACTCGCGTACCGTCAGGGTGGTCGCTCTCCTCACGGAGAGCGTGGATTGAAATGCGTACGCCATGCACGGGCGGAGCGAACCGTCCGGGTCGCTCTCCTCACGGAGAGCGTGGATTGAAATGACTGGGCGAGAATAGCGTACTACACAATTACTGTCGCTCTCCTCACGGAGAGCGTGGATTGAAATGCAGAAAATGCGACAAGGCTTATGGCACAAGTTGTCGCTCTCCTCACGGAGAGCGTGGATTGAAATCGCAACGTTTGCGTTGCGGAAGCGTTTTATCAGGTCGCTCTCCTCACGGAGAGCGTGGATTGAAATAGTTGGCGAGGTGGGTGCCGGCGGCGACGAACTGGGTCGCTCTCCTCACGGAGAGCGTGGATTGAAATCAGCTGGTCGCCACGAACTACTCGCACCCTCAGAGTCGCTCTCCTCACGGAGAGCGTGGATTGAAATCCGTCCTGCGGTTTCAGCCTGCTTGTCGAGCGTGAGTCGCTCTCCTCACGGAGAGCGTGGATTGAAATGTGTCGAAACGTCATTGTCTCGCGTCTTGCGCAGTCGCTCTCCTCACGGAGAGCGTGGATTGAAATCACATCCACCACACCAAACGAAACCCAATATCAGGTCGCTCTCCTCACGGAGAGCGTGGATTGAAATTCGCCGGAAACCATCGCCTCCTGGACGGCGCTGCGTCGCTCTCCTCACGGAGAGCGTGGATTGAAATCGGTGTCTGCAGCGTTCCGGCCACCGCGTGGATGTCGCTCTCCCTGTTTATGTCCAGTGTTTTCCGCACATGCGGGGATGATTCCGCATGTGCGGGACTGTTAGTAACGGAAAACCTGGGTTTTTGTCCGCTCGGGGCGACTTCAACGGTAATACGAGCAGGAACTGCGACTGGGTGTTTCTCATGGGCCCGCTTCTGAAAGCTATGTAAAAGAAATTGTGTATGTGAAAACGGGAGGGTGGGTGCGGATGCATGAGAAATTGGCTAACCTGTCGAATTTCTGTTTTACTTTGGTCGCTTATCTCGTGGGGGTCGTCAAGCTGGACATATTGTGTCCCATGGGATGCAATATATCGTATGGAAATGCATATGACTGGTGAGTACCGCCAATGGTTCAGCCGGATAAAGGACCGGAACACGAAAGCCCGAATCAACGCGAGGTTCCGATTGTGCGTCTAGGCGGGGCAGCCGGTGGGTGACCTGCATACGGTTGGCGGTAGGGTCAGCGAGCTGAGGTTCAATTTCGGTCCCAGCTACCGTGTTTGCTTCGCGCAGAAGCGCAACGTGCTCATGTTGATGCTTATCGGTGGGGGATAAATCCGCCCAGTCGCAGAACATTCAGGATGCGAAGGACATGCTCGAATATTTGATCAAGGAGGGGCAATCGTGAAGGATATGGATCTGACCGTCAGCAAGTGGGATCCCAGCGAGCATCTCGAGACCGAGGAGGACGGCCATCGCGTACCTCGATGCGGTGTCCGAGCTTGATGATCTGGCGTTGTTGCAGGCCGCAATCGGCGATGTGTCCAAAGCAAAGGGTATGGGGTAGATCACGAAGGAGGCGGGTGTGGGACGTGAAAGCCTTTACAGGAGCCTCGACAGGAATGTCAACCCGAGCTTCCATACCATTATGAAGGGATCGTGCACACTCTCGGCGGCAGGCTGACAATCCAACCCGCATAAGCTTGACTTTACGACCATCATGCAGTGGCCGCCCGAGCATTGGAAAAGGGCGATCGCTGACCATATTGTTGCGACATATGTGGAGAGATGTTCGTGGTGAGCTTGACGTACATAACATCGTAAAACTTCGGTCGTCTGGTTCGTTCTGCAGCTCATCAGTGCGGGAAAATGCTTAATTATGCCGCCTATCTCGCCTATGTATGGCAGATTTTGAGGTTCGTACGGAGGCTTCTCGCTTATATATGGCAGGTGTTCGTGCGAGAAGCGCCAAAAACATGCCCCCTAAGTTGCTTTTCTCGAAGGGCATGTGCCATATATAAGCGAGAAACTTCCGGTCAAGATGCCAAATCTGCCATATATAAGCCAGATATCGCGGTTCAGTTCAGATGAACTGGGTGTATGTCCATAAATTTCGACGATTAGGGTGTACCAAGAGTTCCGAGTTGGTTTCAATGACAATCCGAGGGGGTGAAAACGAGTTTATGGGCACGCGTGCGGAGTCTCAGATGCGCAGAACTCCTCACGCAGCGCATATCACAATCCTAGCCAGGCACGTAGGTCACGAATTTCCTGATCGCAGATGCCGTGGCTCATTCCCGGATATTCGAAATACGTGAGATTGCCGGTTTGCGTAAGTTTGTTGCGCGCACACTGTTGGTCGGATAGTGGAATTGCGCGGTCTTCGCTGCCGTAGCAGAGTGCGAATCGCGTGCGTCCGGTCGCGGGCAAGGGCTCAGCGGTTTCGCCTTTGAATGACGGGCTCATCAAAATCGCCATGTCGAACACATCGGGATGCTCCGCAACCATGCGATACGACAGGTATCCGCCCTGCGAAAACCCGATCAGTACCTTGCGGAAATGCGCGTATGCGGGCGAATCCAGCAATCGTACGACGGCGTCGCCTACGGCACTGCACTCACGTCGACGCTCTCCTACGGAACATCCATCCGGATACCAGTAGTAGCTTCCGATGTAAGGACGTTCGTACGTGCCTCGGAACGACAGATAATTCGGATGCTGGGCAGGAGCAATGGAGTTGTCCGTTGAAGATGCGTCTTGCTTCGGAACATCATAAATCGCATCAATAATGCGGATCATCTCATTTTCATCATTGCTGAATCCATGAAATCCCAAGAACAGCAGATCATCGCCGGCTATTTCGCAGGCGGCCGTCTCAATGCTGGTACTCACGTTCAAACGCATATCAACCTCCCATCGCATGTCGATAGTATGCAGTTTTCCAGCGGCACCATAACGGTGGACAGCGAAGTGGGGAAGGGCATGACGTTCACCGTTATGCTGCCGTTGGTTGAGGAAAACACTGAATATGTGGCGAAGCCTACAATAATCCGTCGGCGTGCAATGCGTTGAACATGCGGTCCAGGCATTCGACCAGCAGCGGATACGGCATTGCCATGTTCACGCGCACGCATCCGGCACCGGTCTCGCCGCATGAACGCCCGTCGGTCAACGCCACTTGCGCCTTCTCAAGAAAGTATGCGGCCGGATCGTCGATGCCAAGCGGCGAGAAATCAAGCCATGCGATATATGTGCCCTGCGGTTTGATATAGCCGACGCCGGTGAACCTTTCACGCATCTGCTCGTCGAACAACGCCAAATTCCTGCGCACATAGGCAAATGCATCCTGAAACCACGGGTCGCCTTCGTTGTATGCGGCGGTGGTGGCGATCGCGCCGATGGTGGCGGTCTGATGTTCGCTCCACTCCGCCTTGACCGCCCACATGTCACGGTCGGCCGGATTGGTGAGCAGCACCTGCGCGCATTTCGTGCCCGGAATGTTGAACGACTTCGACGCGCTGGTAGCGGTCATCGACTGCAATGCGGCCTGCTCGCTGATGGTGGGGAACGGAATGTGCTTGCCTTCGAACACGAACGGCGCATGAATCTCATCATTGAAAATACGCACGTCATACTGTGCCGCAAGATCGCTCAGACGCAGCTCCTCTTCCAAGGTGAGCACTTTGCCGATCGGGTTGTGCGGGTTGCAGAGCACGAACGCATGGCATCCGGCCGCAAACGCGCGTTCGATGGCGTCGAAGTCGAACACCCATTGCGCCTCTCCGGTTTCGGCGTCGCCGCTTTGCAGCATTTCGATTTCGATCACGTCAACGTCGTACAGTTTCGGAACGCTCAAAAACGGCATGTAGGCAGGCGTCGGCACGATCACGCTGTTGCCCGCACCGACCAGTTCACGCAAGAAAATCTCATAGGCTTCGAGCACGTCGGGAACCACGTGAATAATGCTCGGGTCAACATTCCACCCGTAGTGCGTGCGCTGCCAGCCTGCGCACGCCTCCGCCACGCGCTGCTTCCAAGGTTCGGGGATGTAGCCGAGCTTGCAATGATCGCAGGCATTGTCGATGGCTTTCTGAATGCAGGGAGCCAGGCCGTAGTCCATTTCGGCGATGAACGCGCCAATGCAGCCGGGGTAGCGTGTCCACTTGTCGGAGCCAACTTCGGCGAGGTCGGCTGCGGTGGTGTGGTCGATGGCGTCGGCGTCAAAGCCGGAACCGGTACGATGCTTCATTTCCATGATTTCTTCCATGGTTCCAGCATGACGTACCGATGCTTGCACGAACAGTGTGTTCTTGTACTGAAAGCAAAGACTGTTATGAAGTTTTCTTATATCAGATGCTTTTGCTATTCAATTATTAATCTGATTATGACGATATAGCAAAATACTGGAAACAATTGTTTGCTGCAGTATTCCGCGATTGCGAATAAGCACGGATATCAAACGATGAATCAGATGTTTTCCAAATACTGGTGTGACGCCCTTTCGATTTCGTCTTTGACGCGGGTCACTGCCGGTCGGTCGTCCGCTTTTCTTGTGACGAAACAGACTGTGCGGAATGCGTTGTTGTCGGCGATTGGCAGTGCGGCCAAATCGGGTTGGATTCCAGCGGTTGTGGCTAAGCGAGATACGATCGAGACGCCCATGCCGACTTCCACCAGATTCTGCGTGGCCCAAAAATCGTCGGTCGAATGTGTGATTTCCGGTGTGAAGCCGGCGGCACGCGCCAACGACACCAGATTCGCCTGGCAGGTTTCGCAGCCGGCGATCCACTGTTCGCCGCGTGCCGAAACCAATTGGACCGGCAGGTGCGAGCTTTCGTACTGGCGCGCGATCGCATTGTTCGCGCCGATCAGCAGCATCAGCGGATCGACGCCGAAAGGAGCGACTTCCAAATCGTCCGGACCGGTCAACGCGGGCAGGGAATTGTATTGGAAGATGATCGCGCAATCGGCAAGCCCCTGTTCCAACGCCTCCATGGCCTCAGGCGGCTCCATCTGCATGAGGCTCACGCGAATGTCGGACGTTTTGCTGATATGCACGAGCACGCGTGCCACGAATGACGAACATACCGATGGGGGGGCGACCAAACGAATATGCGTCGATCCGTTGCGCTGGTACTCTTCCACATCTTTGACGGCTTGGGTGACGCGATTGTCGATAAGCTGCCCGTGACGTGCCAGAATACGGCCGATCGGAGTCAATTCCACGCCATGCGACGTGCGCTGCACGAGTTTTGCGTCAAGTTCACGTTCGATCTTGCGGATCTGCTGGCTGATGGCCGGTTGCGACCATCCGGTTTCACGCGCGACCGCGGAGAACGAGCCCAAACGCTCCACGTTCCACAAGGTCACCAGAATCTGCGGATTCAAGGTTTTCGCACTGAATCCTGCGGCGTTCGCGGTGGCATTGACGTCGGTGTTCGTGTTGGTGCTCGTATTGGCGGCTTCGTGCGCGTTGTTATCGGCTGATACGTTCATATGGTGTTCTGCTCAGCTTTCTAGGAATGCGGGAATGTCCTCGGCCGCCGCATAGCCCGCGCGGAAACCGCCGCCGGCGTCGATCGTCGCCGTCCTGCGAGCCATATGCGTCCCGTCCTTTCGCCGTCCGTCCCTTTTGCGGGTTTCAACCGACTTTACGCGGTCCATCGGAACATTCACGGTCAGCGATCAAGCAGTGATTGCGCTAACCGTGCAATTCGTTCGCAAGTGTCTGAATTCGCAAGTTCGATGCCGCCCTTGGCGTTATCTGGCGCAATTTTGCCCAACGATTCGAGCACCACGCCAAGATGCCGCACGGTACCGGCATTACTCACATTCCTGCAGCGACGCTGAGCGTGTTGATGCTGGGGCCTGGAACGCGCGTGAATCACCAGCAGAATCCCGTCCGGATCAGCTTGGGCGCTGAGGATCATGTCGGCCTGTGGGATGAACGGCTGGGAGAAGTATCTGCAGGAAAATCCTATGCCGATGATGAGGGGGGTATGAGGGATGGTAGTCATTGTTTTAATGGCCTGCCAACCTTGCGTATTGATAAATTCAGAAGAGTGTATGTGATCTTTCCAACAGACGATCGTATGGGTGTGAAAGAGACCGTGATATCGTCGATTATGCGCCTTATTTCTTCGTATTCGGTCATTTCTTAGCGAAGGACGACGTAAGATATCTGCGAATAATCAATAAAAATGGATTGGAGAAGATATCAATGAACGAAGCTGCACTGCCTCAGTCGACGGTCCATATCGCCCAAGCTGATCCGGACGGGATTCTGCTGGTGATTCACGCGGGTGCCGGCAATCGTGGCAAAAAGGATACGCCAGAACGTCGTGCCCAGGTGGAGCAGGATTTGAACAGGGCTCTTGAAGCTGGCTATGCGTTGCTGGAGCAGGGGGCTCCGGCGGAGGATGCCGTGTGCGCGGCTATCCGTGTCATGGAGGATGCTCCGGAGTTCAACGCTGGTCGTGGTGCTGCGCTGACAAGCGAAGGCATCGTATCCATGGATTCCTGCCTGATGACTGGTATCGATGGCGAGGTTGGTTCCGCATGTGGTCTGACCACGTCTAAGAATCCGATCAACGTAGCGCGTGCCATCAAGGAAAAGACTAAGCATGTCATGTTTGCCAAGCCTGGTAATGATTTGCTTAAGGAGTGGGGAATCGAACTGTGCGACAGTGAATATTTCATCACTCCGGCACGTCAGGAATCCTTGCGCGAGGCGCAATCCAACGGCGATGAGTGGGAGAAGCATGGCACCATCGGCGCTGTCGCCCGTGACTCGTCCGGCAACATCGCTGCCGGCACCTCCACCGGTGGCATTACCAACCAGATGCCGGGACGTGTCGGCGATTCGCCTCTGCCGGGCTGTGGTACCTATGCCAACAACGATTCCGTCGCGATCTCCTGCACCGGCATCGGTGAAGCGTTCGTCAAGGAAGTCGCTGCGCATCAGGTTTCCGATCGTGTTCTGTACGCCAAGGAGGAGCCGATCGAGGCTGCGAAGGCGGCGCTGGATGGTGTCGCCCGTCATCATGGCGATGGCGGTATGATCGTCGTTCCGGCGCATGGTGAAGGCGCGATGGTATTCAATAGCGAGATGATGAACTGCGGTTGGAAGTCTCCGAAGGGCAGCTACGTGCAGAGTTGATGCTGTAGCGGCAAACCGTCAAAAACAAGTCACAAAAGCACAGTGGGGTTCGAATCCATGAAGGATTCGAACCCCACTGTGCTTGAGCTCCCTATATGGACGGCGAATCATTCGTTCGCCGTCCAGAAACATCACTTAGTGATGGTGTTGTAGGTAGGTAGATTGGTGTAATCGAACGACACGTTCTTCACGTTCGTCGCGGACACGGCGGCGACGTTGTCGTTCCACAGCGGAATCACCGGAAGATCCTTGGCCAGCACTTCCTGAGCCTTGGTGAAGTCCTCGGTTCGCTTCTTTACGTCGGTCTGGGCAAGTGCGGCGTTCAGGAGCTCGTCGAATTCCGCGCTCTTGTAATCACCATCGTTCGAACCATGACCGTCAGCGGAGCTGGAGGCGTATAGCGGATTGAGATAATCTTCAGCGGACGGATAATCTAGCATCCAGCCGGAACGGAACGCGGTTTTGATGGTGCGGTTGGTCACTTGGTTACGCACGTCGCTGAACGTGGCGTACGGCTCGCCGGCGGCGTCGATGTCGAGTGTGTTCTTGATCTGGTTGCACACGGCGTCGACCCATTCCTTATGGCCGCCATCGGCGTTATAGGCGATTCGGAAGTTGCCGGACCATGGCTTGATGGCATTGGCTTTCTTCCAGAGTTCCTTGGCCTTGGAAGCGTTGTATTTCAGGTTGCTGCCGTTCTGTTCCAGCTTCTTCGCATATTCGGGGACGAGCGGTGAAGTGAAATCGGTGGCAGGGGTCTTCGTGTCGCTGTAAACCTTCTTGACGATCTGGTCGCGGTCGATGGCCATGGAAATGGCCTGACGACGCAACTGGCCTTCTTCGTCGTTGCCGAAATGCTCAAGACGTTCCGGAATGATGAAGGACTGGAACGAGGATCCTGCCTGGCTGTAGGCGATCACGCCGGAATCCTGACGGAAGGTCTTCACCGCAGACTGTGGAATCTGATCCAGCACGTCGAGGTTGCCGGACAGCACGTCGGAGTAAGCGGAATCCTCATTCGTGTAGACGCGGTATTCGATGCCTTTGTTGGACACCTTGCGGCTGCCCTTATAATCCTTGTTTGGTACGACGATGATGTTCTTGTCGTGGGACCAGGACTTGAACTTGTACGGACCATTGCCAATCGGAGCCTGACCGAACTTCTTGATGTCCTTAAACGCCACGCTTGGCAGCGGGAACATGGATTGGTGCGCGAGCTTGGTCGGGAATACGGAATCAGGTTTGTTCAGCTCGACGACCAGCGTGTAGTCGTCCGGGGTGGAAAGACCGGAAAGCGTGGCCTTCGGATCGACGTTCGGATCCTGCAGCTCGTCATAGCCCTTGATGGTGGAGAATCGGCTTGCGGTCTTCTGCACGTTCTTCACATTGGCGGCGAAACTCCAGGTGTCGGCGAAGGAATGGGCGGTTACTGCCTCGCCGTTGGTGAACTTCCAGCCTTTCTTCAACTTGATTGTGTACGTGGTGGCATCCTCGTTCGGGGTGATACTCTCGGCGACTTCGAGATGTTGCTTGCCCTTTGCGTCAAAGCTCACCAGACCTTCGAACAGGTATCGAATAACTCTGCCGCCACCCATTTCGTTGGTGTCGCTTGGAATTAGGCCGTTCTGCGGTTCGCTGTCGTTCACTGAAATCAGCGAGGTGCTATCGGAGCCGTTGGAGGCTGTGTCATCGCTGGACGACGAGCCGCATGCGGCGATCGACGTCAGCATGGCGCCCGCTGCGGCCATGGCCAGCAGTCGACGGAACGCGTTGTTCTTCATTTCATTCTCCTTTAATGTCGGCATTTCCGCCGATTATGTCGGCGAGAAAACAATAGGACACAATATAGGAGTTTTGTAAAATTTTCGCGTCATGTCTCAATTTGGAAACGAACCGCTGGCAGGCGATGGATATGGACGCCATCCTCAGCTTTCCAGGAATGAGGGAATGGCCTCGGCCGCCGCATAGCCCGCGCGGTACATGCGTTCCAAGCCTTCGAACGACTTGCTCAACGTGTTCAGGCCGTACAGGCTTTCCGGCGCGAGGATGAGCACGCGGCCGTCCCGCTCGTATTCCTTGGCCAGCGCCACTTCGTCGTTGTACGTCCGATATCGGTTGAGCAGTTTCTCCGCGGCCTGCGGATACGTGCGTTTCAGAATCGTGGCTGGGCCGATGTCCCTCTTCTGTTCGCGTACGGTGTCTTTCGAACGGGTGAGTATCACCACGATGCGGTCGTGGCCGTCATCGATGGCCTTCTGCACCGGAATCGGATCGGCGATGCCGCCGTCGTAATAGGGGACGCCATCGATCGCATACGGTTCGCAAGCTACCGGCACCGCTGATGACGCCTTCATGATGTCGAAATTGTCGTAGCCCACGTCGGACTTGCTGAAATACTTCGTGGAGCCGTCTTCGGCGTTGCACGCAACCACGGTGAAATCGGTCGGGTTGGCTTCGAAAGCCGCGTAGTCAACCGGATTTTCGCCATCATGATTGCTGAGCGTGCTATACACGTAGTCGAGGTTGGCGAAATTATGGTTCTTGACATAGCTGTCGAAGCTCGCGTACTCCTTACGGAACGCGTACTGCGTGTAGAACGTGTGGTTGCGCCCGTGCTGTTTCGCGATGAACGAGACCATGTTGGCGCTGCCGGCGGAAACGCCGTAGCAATGGTCGACGCTGATGCCGTCCTCAAGCATGCGGTCCATCACGCCCGCACCGTAGATCGCGCGGAAACCGCCGCCGACGTCGATCATTGCCGTCCTGTGAGCCATATGCGTCCCGTCCTTTCGCCGTTCGTCCCTTTTGCGGGTTTCAATCGACTTTACGCGGTCTATCGGAACATTCGCGCTCAGCGATCAAGCAGCGATTGCGCTAATTGCGCGATTTGCGCGGAAGTGTCGGAATTGGCCAGCTCGATACCACCGTCCGCGTCTTCCGGAGAGAGCTTGCCCAACGATTCGAGCACCACGCCAAGATGGCGCACGGTACCTTCGTTGCCGTCGATGATTGCCGCTGTGTCGGGCAGCAGTTCGCGGAAATAGTCGCGGTAAAACACGAAATGCGTGCATCCGAGCACGACGGAGTCGATTGTTGACAGATCGTATTGGTCGAAATACTGGTGCAGCGTGTGCATCACAACATCGTGATCGTCGAGCTGGCCGTGCTCAACGATCTCCACCAAACCGGGGCAGGGTTCCGGAAAGATCGTATGGTCTGTTTTGAAACGATCCATCAGCACGGCGAACTTGCGTTCCCGCAACGTCAGGGGAGTAGCTGCGACGATGACACGCTGACGATTGCCGTGGCCTCGATCGCACGCCACCTTCAGCGCTGGTTCCATGCCAATGATCGGAATGTCGTATTTGTCGCGCAACTCGTTGGCTGCGGCGGAAGTGGCGGTATTGCAAGCGATGACAACCGCTTTCACTCCCTGCTCCACGAAACGTTTCACAATGGCGTCGGACAGCTTGCGTACCTGTTCAGGTGATTTGGTTCCGTACGGAGCGTTCGCGGAATCGCCAAAATACAGCACGCGTTCGTTCGGCATATCGCGGCGGATCTCGCGCGCCACGGAAATCCCGCCCAAACCGGAATCGAAAACGCCGATCGGTGCCGTTGAAGTCATACGTCCTCCCTTGTTCCGCACGCAAACATACTGCAACATAGCGCACGCGTGTTGCGTCCAACTCCTTCAATAGCCTACCGCGTGTAGAGTGAATCGATATGAGCATTCCGAGCATTGTTTACAAAGCGCACGCCACCGGCAACGATTTCGTGGTGTATCTGGACGCCGAAGGCACGTACGAGCCTACCGCCGACGAAGTGCGATTCCTGTGCGACCGTCATTTCGGTATCGGTGGCGATGGTTTGATCCGCCTTACTCATCCGCAGGCGGTGTCCGATTTGAACGACGAGCAGATTGCCGTTTGTGCTGCCGACAATGCGGATTGGTTCATGGACTACCGCAACGCGGACGGTTCGTTGGCTGAGATGTGCGGCAACGGCACGCGTGCGATCACCCTGTTCGCGCAACGGCAGGGTATTGCCGGTCAGCCGGGCGGTGAACCGTTCCGTCTCGGCACCCGTGCCGGTGTGAAGGTTCTGACTTCACTTGGCGATGTGCCGACTCTTGGCAAGGACGTGTTCCAGGTTGAGATGGGTTCATGGAAGCGTGGCGATCTTGATGGATACGAAGTGACGATTCCCGGCACGGCCGGTTCCGCACGCGGCACGTTCGTGGACATGGGCAATCCGCATGTGGTGGCCGTCAGCGAAGACGCGTTCTCCAGCCTGCCGACGGTGGAACAGCTTGATTTGGTGACCAAGCCGGTGGTCGCGCCCCGAATCGAAAGCGACCAGAACGTTGAATTCGTGCGCATCGACGAACAAAGCGCAGGCGACAACGAGGGCAGCGCCACCATGCGCGTCAACGAACGCGGCTGCGGTGAGACGCTGTCGTGCGGCACGGGCCTGTGCGCTACCGCCATCACCCTGCGTGCCAAAACCGGCATCGACCATTGGACGATCACCGTGCGTGGTGGCACTCTGCGCGTCGATGTGACCGACGATGATGTGAAACTCACCGGATCGGCCACCATCGTCGGCAAAATCGAACTGCTGTAAGGTTTTGCGCATAACACTGAAATTTGCGGATACGCAAAAGAAAGAAGCCGGCTGTTTCCAGTCGGCTTCTCTTGTAGGCGAGTGAATCCCTACTGCTGATTGGACGTTACTTGACGTCAACTGAACAGCAGGGGGCCGTCTTTGACGAGAATGATCACAATCAATGTCACGATCCATAAGGCATCGACCATCAGATCGTAATTAAGACGGTAGTAGGTGCGTACGCCCTCGCGCTTGGCCGGAATCTCCTGAACTACCGCCGTGGCATGAGACAACGCCATGAACTGCACGGTGGTGGAGAACATCAGGCACAGACACCACGGGCATAGCGCGTTGATCACAAACAACGACTGCGAGGTCAGCCAATACGAATAAGCCAGCGCGGCCAATCCACCCAGCCATGTGCACAACGCAAACCAGCGGGGCACGGCGACCTTCGTCAAACCGATCACCGCGATCGTTACGAACACTGATTCCGCGGCGATGCCGAAGAACGCATTCGGGAAACTCAAACCGGCGAACTTCACAACCTCAGCCTGCCACGATTCCGCAACCGTGGAACACGACATCACGGCATTCACATCACAGCTGAGCTTCTGACCGGGATTGCGCGCCAATTTCAGTGTCTCGGCGGAAAGCACGAACGATACGACCAGCGCTACCGCCGAGGCGATCAGCATGATCAGATACGTCCATGTCGCGGTATGCCGCCAACCGCGCGGCTTCGTATAATCATCGTCGAGAGTGGCTTCGGCGACCTGTTCGCCGGAAAAATCGCTCATCGTGCATCCTTGAATCAAAATACAAACGTTGTCATCGCCTAGTTTACGCGGTATTGTGCCGAGTCGCGCCAAAAACAGCTTACGATGGATACATGATTCGCGTAGGCACTGCGGCACCGCCCGCTGAAGGTTGGGACATTCACTGCCATACCGTTTTTTCCGACGGTACGGAAACGCCGCGTGCGTTGTTGCAGGAAGCGAGAGCATTGCGATTGCATGGTGTTGCGATTGCCGATCATGACACGACCTCCGGTTGGCAGGATGCGTTGGCTGCTTCGCGGGAGGTCAGATTGCCGTTGTTACGCGGTACGGAAATCACTGCCGTCGATGAGAGCGTATCCGTGCACATGCTCGCATTCCAATATGATCCGCTGAACGCCGATATCAGCGAGATGTTCGCGTCCACCCGCGAGGCGCGACTGCGTAGAACCAAGCGCATGGTCGAACTGATGGCGCAGGATTTTCCGATTACGTGGGATGATGTGCTCGCGCAGGTGCGTGAAGGCAAACGCACCACGATAGGCCGGCCGCATATCGCCGACGCATTGGTGGCTGCCGGCGTATATGAAACACGATCCGACGCTTTCGCCGATGCGGTGAACGCAACGTCGAAATATTACATTCCCACGCCATCACCGACCACGCACGACGTGGTGGCTGCGGTCAAGGGTGCGGGCGGGGTGGTGGTTATCGCCCACGCCGGAGACCCCCGGCGCAATCGGACATTACTGACCGACCGGCAAATCGAATCTCTCATCAGCGAAGGCTTGGACGGTTTGGAAGTGTGGCATCGCGGCAATCCATCAGAACAGCGTGAACGTCTGCTCACCATTGCGCGCCGGCACGACCTGCTGGTGACTGGCGGATCCGATTGGCATGGTAAAGGCAAGCCGAACGCGCTGGGGGAGAACCTCACCAGCGACGAAACAGTTCAGGAAATCATCAATCGAGGCGTCCGCTTGAGCAAATAATCGTCGAAGGCGAAAATAAAAAACCGAAACGCAATCATCGACGCGTAATTGAGATATGAAACCAGCAACGAGTTGATCGCCCAAAATGGAAAAGCCAGGCGCGAACGTCTAGCTTTTCTTGTTACGTCGAAAACGTGTGTTTCAGTTCGAAGCTGAAATCTGGTGATGCGAACGGGTCAGAGGTTGCCGAAACCGACGGCGTGCTTGGTTTCGGAACCGATGATGGCGTAGCCGAGCGAGCCTGCCGGCACCACGATGCGACGACCCTTGTCGTCCGTCAGATTGATGGTCTTGCCGTTCTCCACGGCGTCGGCGATGGCCGCGTTGACCTCATCGGCGCTCTGTTCGGTGCTGAAGGTGACGGTGCGGGCCACATTCTGAATGCCGAGTTCAATATCCATGGATGCTCCTTCGTGATAATGCGCAATGCATGCGCACGTGTATGTACGGGTTATGTGCGCCTATTCTACGCGTAGCTTCTCATCGGTGGCGTCTTCCGCCTCCCACTGATTGATCTGCGCCTGCGCTTTCTGCATGGTCGCCTCATCTCGCTCCAACAGTGGAATGAGTACTGTCGCGGCCTCGCTGTGCGATGCGGGAATCGATTCCTCGTTCGTGTCGTCGTTGTCGTTGGCCGTTTCCAGCCTGCTGATTACCATGGTGGAACTTGACGGCATGGATTCGTGCCGTTCTTTTGCGGAATGTTCCGGAATGAAAGTGCTGACCGAGGTCGCCTCACGTTCATTCGTATTGCCGGACGGTGCTTGTGATGGCTGGGCTCCGGCCGGTACGAACGCTTCCGTCGCGTCGTTGACGATTTCCTTCGTCTTGCGGACCGGCTGGGAGCCGGTCACGTCGAAATCGCCGGTCGCGTCGAAATCTCCAGTGGAATCATCCATATCCACAGCGTCAACATGACGTTCGCCGGTCGTGTCGGAATCATTCTTCTGTGCGGCCGCGTTACGGCGACGCTCCGATTCGTTCAGCAACGTGCCGACGGTGATTGTGCTCGGCGGGCGCTGGGGGCGATCCTTGGACTCCTGCTTCGTTTCAGTTTGCACGCGATTCTTCGCCGTGGCGACACCCAACTGGTGGGCCAGGCGTTCCACCTGCGCCTTGAATTGCATAATCTTGGCGTTGTCTGCCTTGTTCAAAGCGGAAATAAAATCGCCGACCTGCTCCATCTGCAGCCACAGATTGGCCCGCAGCATAATCAGATCATCCAAACGATTGCCCAACATGCGACCGTATGCGGAAAGCAAGGCATTGCGGTGGTTCTCGTCAAGCTTGGCGAAAATCCAAGCCAAATCGCGGGCAGGATCGTTGACCTGCATATCCTGCCAATTCGTGACCGCGGTGATGGACGAACCGGAAAAAAGCACATCGCCGTCACGCAACCCGCCATGCACTGGGCAAGTGGAGAACGACCACAGGCCGTCGGTCTCAAGAATATTCGCCCAACTAGTGGTGATCTCCTGCGGAACATGACCAGCCTGACGCAGGCGCTTGATCCAAGCGGTCAGCTGAGCGCGAATCTGGCCGGTGACAAACGTCGGATAGCCCGCTTCCTGCAGGAAGTCGGGACGAAGGCGATGAATCGCGCCCAAAGCGGTGCCTACGCTGGAACAATCATCCAAAGTCAGCAGCTCCAACGGCCGCGCCTGACCCACATGGTGGGTGGCCACCAGTACGGACGTATCTCCAGTGGCGGAATGCTTCAAATCGCCGTTTGAAAAAGCTACTATGCTATCGACGGCAAAACCCAATCCGCCTAATTCGCGGGCTTGCGAGAGCGTCTGCGCAGCGCGCACGCGACCGGCAAGACGCTTACGGCCTTCAGGCGTGTTGGATGCGAACACGTCATACAGCTTGCCCGCTGCATCCTGAACCACGGCATGGTCGACGCCGTACCCCTCGTCGGTCGGGTTGGTCTGTTCGCTGGCACGCGCGCCCGCAATGGCGGCGTTCGGCATCGCCGCACTCGTCAGGGCAGCCATCATAAATTTGCTTCGTTCGGTCACAATTCCAACCTTAATACACAATAGGGGCGAAGCGTTGCCGACTTGCCAGTAAAACTGCAGGTGAACCGCGGGCAAATCGTCACATGGCGACGGCAATCTGCCACAATGGAACGTATGAGTGCAACAGCGGAAGAGATTCTTGACGGATTGGATGAGGCGCAAAGGGCGGCCGCAACGGCCGTGGACGGTCCAGTGCGCATCATCGCGGGCGCGGGCGCGGGCAAGACGCGAACCGTTACCCGCAGAATCGCCTATGCGTGCGCCACCAAAGCGTGGAATCCACGAAGCACGATCGCAGTCACATTCTCCGTCAAAGCGGCGGCGGAAATGCGTAGCCGCCTATCGAAACTCGATGTCGCAGCCGACGTCAAAGCAGCCACCTTCCACTCCGCGGCCCTCCATCAGCTACGCCAAGTGTGGCCGGACGTATGCGAGGGGCCGATGCCGTTCATTTCCAGAAATCCACGTGAACTGGTGGAGCGCTCGCTGCGCCGCGTCACCACCTTCCAAGTGGATGACGACACCATACGTAACTTGCAAGCGGAAATCAACTGGTGCAAAATCTCACTGATCGCACCGGAAGATTACGCGCGGGTTTGCGCGGCAACGCATCGACAGCCGCCATCAGGCCTCGAACCAAGCCAATTCGTAGACATATACAAAGCGTATGAAGCGGAAAAAACCAACCGCAACGAAATCGATTTCGACGATATTCTGCTGATCGTATGCCATTTGATGGAAAGCGACGAGGAAGTGGCCTCAGCCATCCGCTCCAACATCAGATGGCTTACCGTCGACGAGTACCAGGACGTTTCGCCATTGCAACACCGTCTGCTCACCCGATGGCTCGGCTCAAACCGCAATATTTGCGTGGTGGGCGATCCGGCGCAGACCATCTACTCGTTCGCAGGCGCAAGTAGCTACAGTCTGCTCAACTTCGATTCGGAATTCGGTCCGCTCACCGCTGACATCAATCTGAACAACGACTACCGTTCCACGCCGCAGATCGTCAACTATGCCAATCGTGTGCTTGCGGCATCGCCGCAACGGGCCGATTATCTGAAGCTCAGCTCTGAAAGGAGCAAAGGACGGAGGGTCGTGGAAACCATATATGGCAGCGATTGGGAGGAAGCGCAAGGTGTGGCGGCGCGCATCCGCAAACTGGTGGATGCGGGGGAGTCGCCGGCCGATTGCGCGATTCTCACCAGAGTCAACGCGCAGCAGAAAATCCTGTGCAAGGCATTGGCCGAGCAGCATTTGAGATATCGCGTGCGCAGGGATAGCGGATGGCAGAATTCCGCACTTTCCGACGACACGCAGACCAGACTGGCCATGTTGGAGACATTGGGCGTCGGCGCGGATCTGAGCGGCGTGACCATTTCCACTATCCACGCGTCCAAAGGTTTGGAATTCAAGCACGTGTTCCTTATCGGCTGCTCGGAAGGACTCATACCGTATGGGTTGCCGCAGGATGACGACGTGCTTGAGGAGGAACGCCGGCTCATGTATGTGGCCGTGACGCGCGCCGAAGACACGCTTGACGTCTCATATGCGCGTACCCGTGAAGGCAATGAGGGCGAAAGGGCACGACGGGTGTCGCGCTTCTTCCGCTGATACTGCGAACGGAAGAAGCGCGATTACTCGGCGTCGGTATCGTTGTTGCTGCCGGATTCTGCGGAATCGTCAGAGTCGCTGCCATTGGTATCGGATTCGCCGCCCTTGTGCTCTTCCTCGTCAAGCAGCTTGCTGAGTTCGGCATCCCAATCGATGGTCATGCCATCGGCGTCGCCAAGGGGCTGCGACGCCATATCGGTGGCATTGGAAGCGGCGAACGTCGTATTTTCCGTGTTTTCCGACGATCCGTTGTTCTGCGATTGTGAGGCGTTGCCATCGTCATCATTCGGCAGTTGCGGCAGTAGATCAGGATGTGACCATTTCGCGTCTCGTGCCTGCGCGCCTTCCGTAGCGCAGATGTTATCCCACAATGCGGCCGCTTCACGCATGCGCTTCGGGCGTAATTGCAAGCCGATCAGGCTTTCGAAGGTGCGTTCCGCAGGACCTCCGATGGCGCGCTCGCGGCGGAGCATCTCACGAAGCTGTTCGATATGCGGAATATGAGCCATGCCGGCGCGCCACACTACGGTGTCTACCCAGCCCTCTACCAAGGCGAGCAGATTCTCCAGCGATTTCATGGCCTGCTGTTGTTCAGGCGTGTCAGGGAACGCCACCTTGGTGATGTTCACCGCGTCGGCCATGGAATCCGGGTCGACGGACTGCGCATCGCGGATCTGCTCCTCCATGGCGTCCAAATCGATGCTGGTGCCACGGGCATACTTGCCCAACAGCGCCTCGAAGCGTGGCATCAGCCACGGCACGGAAGCGTACAGGCGCGAATGGGCGAGCTCTTGCAGTGCAAGATAGCTCATTACTTCGTTCACGTCGATTTCCAAGGATTTCGCATATTCGACGACATTCTGCACGATCAGGCCTCCAGCCGGATTCTTCAGCAACGAAATGCTTTGGTCGAAACTGCCGCGCACCTCATGCGACAAATCGCCGGCGGCACGTCCCAGCTGCATGGCGAACGACGTATTGCCGACGAAACGCATGAGTTTTGCCGGATCCTTCATATCATCGGGAATCGGAATCTGCACCGGACCGGCGAAAATGCCGGAAATTTCCGTATGGAATTCGGAATCGCCGAAACGCTGTGACAAAATCGAAGCCAGAGCGTCGCTCATCGACTCGGCAATCGGGGATGCAAACTGCGCCCAGGAATCGATGCATCCTTCCACCCAGCCTGCGCGGGTAAGCACCTGCGTTTCGCCTTGCGCGGGGTTGAATTCGCAAGCGGTGTCGAGCCACAGATTCGCCTCGCTGATGGCTCGCCGGGCCATCTCGCCGTACTCCGCGCTCACGCTGGTTTCCGATCCCTCGCCATCGGCCTGCTGCAATGCCAATGATTTCGCCAGTTTGACGTTGATTGGACCTTCCTCGGTGATGTGCTGGATGTCTCCGAAAGTGTTGAGCCCGCCCGCAGTGAACGCCTGCATCATCGACCTGACCTCGGCCGGTTTGGGAAGCTTGCTCACATCCTGACTCATCAGCTGGTCGCGCAACTCTTCCGGCATGTTGGAAAACTGGTTCCATGCCATCTCGCCTTGAATTGGTCCGAAACAATCGATAAACCATTGGCGGATCGCGTTCTCGTCCATGCCGGCCCTGCCTTTTCCTAAGCGTTTTTTCAAGTTTGGTTGGTTCCATACTATGTTATGGGAGGTATGCCCAAGATGAAGGAAACACGACGAATTCACGGCAAAAACACACGTAGCGGCGCTCCGGGACGTGTCAAACGATGGCTGATAGGCGCGGAAGGTTGGCTGTCCGCGCGTTCATGGCGTTATCTTGCAGGACCGTTGGTGGCGGTACTGTGCGTATTGGTGTTGATTATGCCCAGCGCGTATGTGGTGCAGGTGCCCGGCCCGACACAGAATGTGCTCGGGGAGGTTTCCGGCAAGCAGGTCATCGCCGTTTCCGGTGCGAAAACGTATAAGGATTCAGGCCAACTGCTGTTGGTCACGGTCAATGCTTCAGGCGTGCCAGGGTACCCGGTGTCGAACGCGCAGGCATTGGTGGCGTGGGCCGATTCGAAATCCACGGTGATGCCTCAGGAGGCGGTGGTTCCTGTTGGGCAGACCGCAGAGGAATACAAGCAGTCCAGCGACAAGGAGATGACGTCATCGCAGGATTCCGCCACCGCAGCGGCGAAAAAGTTCCTGGAAGAGCATGGTTATGACGTGTCCGGCATGAAGGTGTCCATGCATGTGGACGACATCGGCGGACCGTCTGCGGGCATGATGTACACGCTTGGTCTGATCGACAAGGTGACCGGTGAAAAACTTTCCGGGGGTAAGATCATCGCGGGAACGGGCACTATGAACGACAAAGGTGAAGTCGGTGAAATCGGAGGCATCCGTTTGAAGATGCTCGGAGCGAAACGCGACGGAGCAACTTGGTTCCTTGCCCCGGAATCCAATTGTTCCAGCGTTGTGGATCATATTCCGGAAGGTTTGAACGTGGTGAAGGTGTCCACTTTGCAGGAGGCGTACGATGCGCTGATTGCCGTCCGAGACGGCAAGGGTGCATCCCTGCCGCAATGCTCCGTGGAAGAGTGACGCATTCTTGACGCATTCCGAGATATAAGAAAAAAAACAATCTCGCAAAGTGAGCAATTCCACGGTTCGTAACGTATATGTTCGAGCAGTGTTGGTATATTGACGAACGTGAATCAAACGGCATCTGATAACGCTGAAGAATTCGGTTTCCACGCCGGCGACCTGGTACAGGAATGGCTGTGGGACGATGATGTGGACGACTCGATCCGCGCCAAGATCGAGGAGCTGACCGGTGAAGAGCTGGTCGACGAGGACTATGATTCCGCCGTTGATGGCGTGATTATCTGGTGGCGAGACGGTGATGACGAAGACGAACTGTCTGACACCATCGTCGACGCGTATGCGGTCCTCGGCGACGACGGCCCACTGTGGGTGCTCACCCCGAAGCCGGGCCGTCCGGGCGCGGCAAGTTCAAGCACCGTGCAGTCCGCCGCGAAGACCGCCGGCATGAACGCAGCCACGCCGCTGACCGTCAGCGGTGACTGGAATGGCATCCGTCTGCGTGCATTCGGTAAAGGCCGCTGATCGTATTCGTTTTGCCCGCCTCGGCACGCATGGCCAAGGTCGGACGCTCATATAAAGGCTTGGAATCACACGATTCCAAGCCTTTTTTACTTGCGGAAGCAGTCGAAGAAGATGTTTCCGTGAAATTGTTTATATTGACAAAAGTCATGACTTTGCTGACATGCGCACGAGATAGCTGGGAATATCAGAAGAGCCGGAATGGCTTATTTTCTGCGGAAACAAAAGGTGGGCGATGAGGGACTCGAACCCCCGACATCCACCGTGTAAAGGTGGCGCTCTAACCAACTGAGCTAATCGCCCGCAAAGCTCTACTGTACAGTATTCGTTGCCTGCGACAGCTTCAACGTGTGTCGCGCTGCCCAATAGGGGTTCCTTCCATAGCAAATGCGTGAAAAATGGTGCGATTTGAGTGTCGATTCGCTGAATTTTCCACAAGAAAGCCAAAAGCGTCGAATCAATCACGTAAAGTAATGACGTTGAGTAGTGCAGTAGGAGGTCGATAGCCAATGGCGCAGGAACCTGAATCCGAGAGGAACGCATCGGGGATCGCTCGTACTTCAAAGCGCAAGTGGGGGTATGATTCCGAACAGGTGGACGCTTTTCTTGAGCGTGCGCATATGCTGTACGAAGGTGAGGGAGCGCAACTCACCCAGCATGATATTCAGAATGTTTCTTTCGATTTGGTCAAAGGCGGCTATGTGATCGCCCAAGTGGACGCGGCCCTTGCTCGTTTGGAGCGCGCCGTGGTGGACAAGCAGACCACATGGGAGATTTCGCAGCACGGTCGTGTGGCGTGGAAAGCGCAGACCGAAAGTCTGTTCCGCCAGCTTGACGCCCATTCCAAACGTGAGCACGGCGAACGTTTCAAGCCAGGAGAGGGCAAGGAACCGAGCTATGACCGCAAGCAAGTGGATCGCATCGTCGATCAGTGCCTGACGAAGGCCGCTGGCGAGCTCGGCGTTGAGGAAGTGTCGGAAGACGATGCCAAGAAACTTGTCGATCTGAACTCCCAGACCGTGGCGAATGTGATCTTCACCCAGCGCAAGGGCAAGCGTGGCTATGACGAGCGTCAGGTGGATTATTACCTGAACGAATGCGTGCAGCTGCTGACCAGACTCGAATCCTATGCTCGTGTGGCCGACTTCGTGGGCGAGCCCTCCGAAAGCGCGATGACCGCAGCCAATCCGTCCGCAACCAGTCTGGCATCCCAAGAGACGCAGGTGGTCTCGCCGTTATTCGCCGTTCCAGCCGTTTCCGCAGAACCTATTGCGCAGCCCGCTCAGGTTCAAAACAGCACTGACTCCTTCGACGCTTTGAATAAGGCGGAACGTGAGATTTTCACCACGCCTGCAACGTCCCCGGTGAGCATTCCGGCCACTCAAACCGCTGCGCCGACGTATGCTCCCGTGGTTCCGCCTGTGTTCCAGCCAACCATCAGCACCCCGTCGGCTCCGGTAACTCCGGCAGCTCCTGTAACGCCGGAACCTCAGGTCGCTCCGGTTGCTCCAGCGGCTCCGGAACAGTCGTTGGCACACCTGTTCAAAGCGTCCAATGCGGTTGCCGAGGAGCCATCTTCCGCAGGAACGGAAACCGAAGCGTTCAATCCGCTTTCCGATGATGACGCGCCGAGCTATGACGCTCTGGCCGCGCCTGCGGCTCCTGTGATTCCAGACACTTCGGTCGCACATCAGCCGGAAGAATCTCACGGCATCAACATCGCTCCCGATTCTTCGTTGGCTGCCTTGGCGCAGATGGCCCAGAACATCGACGCTCCCGATCCGGTCGAAGACACGTTCACCCCGCGCATGCCAATCCTGTCGACGCCGAACCTTCCGCAGGTCAATACCGACTCGATTAATCTCGGAACCTTGCCGACCGTCCCACCCTCCTTCACGCTGGAACCAGCAACCTCCGCAGATCACTCGACAACGGCAACTCCCGTTGAATCGGCGAAACCGGCAGAGGAAGAGAAGAAGAACGAAACCAAGCCGGCAACCAATCCGATGTTCGAAGCATCCAACAGCAATCTGGATGTCGATATTCCCGACCTGTCGTTCCCCTCTTTTGAATAGGCAATCGCACTGAACAGGCTGACGTGACCGTCAGCCTGTTTTCGCGTTCACACGAATAATCCAAAACAAATACGGAGCACACGCATAACCCATGCAAACCTCAACCGTAGTCATTCTGGGATCCACCGGATCCATCGGCACCCAAGGACTTGACGTCATATCCCGCCATCTCGACCGTTTCAACGTGGTCGGACTTGCGGCAGGCGGCTCCCACGTGGAACTCCTGGCCCAACAGGCGGTCCAATTTCACGTTTCGAAAGTCGCCATCTTCAACACAAACGCGGTCCATGCGCTCCAAGATGCGCTAAACCAAGCCGGCGCAAGCCATGTGGAAATCATGGCCGGGCCGGAAGCGGTAATCGCCATGGCCGGATCCGGTGCCGACGTGGTGTTGAACGGCATTACCGGATCCATCGGCCTTGAACCTTCGATTGCGGCACTGCAGGCAGGATCGCAGCTGGCGCTCGCCAACAAGGAATCCGTTGTGGCCGGCGGTCATCTGCTGTTCGACGCACAGGTTCGTGCGCAGCAGATCAATCCGGTTGATTCCGAACATTCCGCCATCTGGCAATCGTTGCGTTCGGGCACGCACGGTGAAGTGTCGAAACTCGTGGTCACCGCTTCCGGAGGTCCGTTCCGCGGTTGGAAACGCGAGCAGATGACCGATATCACGCCTGAACAGGCGTTGAACCACCCTACTTGGAATATGGGTCCGGTGGTGACCATCAACTCGTCCACGTTGATGAACAAGGGGCTTGAAGTCATCGAAGCGAGCCGTCTGTTCGACGTGCCTCCGAGCCGTATCGACGTGACCGTGCACCCGCAATCCATCGTGCATTCCATGGTGGAATTCCGTGATGGCGCCACCATCGCACAGGCTTCACCGCCTGATATGCGTCTGCCGATCGCGCTTGGCCTATCGGCTCCCGAACGACTTGGCAACATCGCAGCGGCCTGTGATTGGACGAAAGCCGCCATGTGGACGTTCGAACCGCTTGACGATGAGGCATTCCCCGCAGTGAGCTTGGCTCGACATTGCCTGGAAGCTTCCGAAAAGCATACGGCCGTGCTGAATGCTGCCAACGAGCAGGCCGTTCACGCCTTCCTCGAACATCGCTTGCCATATCTCGGCATCGTCGATACCGTCAAGGAAGTGTTGGACGAAATGGATGCGGAACTGCGCGGCAATCCGTTATTCGCTTCCGTGGAGGAAATGAGCCAACTCGAGCTGGAAGCCCGTCGTCGAGCCGACGACCTGATAAACAAGTAACGGAAAACGAAACAAGACAAACAGACGAAACGTAAGTGACGCAAGGCTCCCCAAGTCGGGAGCCTTGTTATTGCAAGGATTTGACGTATGCCAGAAATCGAAAAGCCGTTCCGTAAAACCGGTGAGGCAGCCATTAGCGAAAGCCCGCTGCATCCGCGCCGCAAATCGCACCGTATTATGGTCGGTCCCGTTCCAGTCGGTGGGGGAGCGCCAATCTCGGTGCAATCCATGACCAATACGCTGACAGCCAATGTTCCCGCGACATTGCAGCAGATCGCGGAACTGACCGCAGCCGGCTGCGATATCGTGCGCGTGGCCGTACCGAGCCAGGATGATGCCGACGCATTGCCGGAAATCGTAAAGAAATCACCGATTCCGGTCATCGCCGATATTCATTTCCAAAGCAAATACGTGTTCCAGGCCATTGACGCGGGCTGCGCTGCGGTGCGTGTGAACCCCGGCAACATCCGCAAATTCGACGAGGTTGGCCCCTCCATTTGCAAAGCCGCCACGGACGCGGGCATTTCGTTGCGCATCGGCGTGAACGCGGGCTCGCTCGATAAGGAACTGTATGCGAAGTATGGCGGTCCGACGCCGGAGGCACTGGTTGCGTCCGCCATGAAGGAAGCGCGCATGTTCGAAGACGTCGGCTTCCATGATTTCAAGATTTCCGTCAAGCATCATGATGTGATCACCATGGTGGAAACGTATCGTCTGCTCGCTTCCAAGGGTGATTGGCCGTTGCATCTTGGTGTCACCGAAGCTGGACCGGCATGGCAGGGCACCATCAAAAGCTGTTTGGCATTCGGTGCGCTGCTGGCTGAAGGCATTGGAGACACGATTCGCGTTTCGCTGTCGGCACCGCCCGTCGAAGAAGTGAAAGTCGGGTGCAAGCTGCTGGAATACATGGGATTGCGTCCGCGCAAGTTCGACATTATCTCCTGCCCGAGCTGCGGTCGTTCCCAAGTTGATGTGATTCAGTTGGCCAATGCGGTGACCGAAGGTTTGAAGGATGTGACCGCGCCGATTCGCGTGGCTGTTATGGGCTGCATCGTCAACGGTCCGGGCGAGGCCCGTGAAGCCGATTTGGGTGTGGCATCCGGCAACGGCAAGGGACAGATTTTCATCAAGGGCAAAGTCATTCAAACCGTGCCGGAAGACCAGATTGTGGAAACGCTGCTGGTCAAAGCGCAGGAGATCGCCGCGCAGATGGAAGCGGACGGACAGGTGCCCGTCAACGCCACAGGACCGGTGGTGGTGCCGGTGGCGCAAGGTAATTGTTGATTTCGCTGACCGCGGGCGGTCGATTGCAGATTGTGATCGGCCGCCCGCTGGTTTTGCTGGTTGTCGATTGCCATTTCAGCTGGAGTCGGTACAATGAACGGCGTGTCAGATCAGGAACGTCAGTCAGTCATGTCCAACGCGGAGAGCCAATCCAGTCAGTGGACGAGGGGCAGACGGCTGATGGTCAGTCTGCCTATCTTCATCATCCTGCTGGGCATTCTGGTGTCGGTATCCAATTTGACGGCATCGTCATGGAAGTACGAGCCAACTGGTCAAACCATCGAAACGTTATCATCCGACACGGCAGTGACCTTCGATAATCCTTCCGGCAAAACCCTTGCCAAACGAGGCGATTACGAAGTGACGCAACGATATGTCACCATTGAGGCGAAACAGCCGTCAACCGGTGAAATACAACAGGTCAAAGTGTTGATTCGAGAGCCGAAAGACGCGGGAAACAATCGGCCCGGCGTGGTGTTCATGCATGGTGCCGGATATGGCACCTGTGACAACTCATTTGGAGACATGGCCACCGATCTCTCATCCGCAGGCTTCGTGACCGCCGTGCTCGACAAGCCGGTATGGTCCACCAACGATGCGACCCGTGATTACCCGGGCTCCGCGGCCATTTACGATCAGGTCATCAACATGTTGCGTGATCTCGACAACGTTGACGCTTCGAATGTCGGCATTTACGCGACTTCCGAAGGCACATGGATTTCCTCATATCTGCTTGATCAAGACCCCGACGTGGCATTCCAGGTGTTGCTGAGCCCAATGGTGTATTCGCCGCGACATTCGTTGGGATTCCTTGCGGCGCAGGATTTCGCGCTGGTCGGAGCGCATGATGGATACCAGTCCATTGTGCGCCGCGCGTTCAACATCGATGCGGAATTGTTCGGCCTGACCAATCTCGACCTCGACACGTTGCATCCCCAAGCCTATTCCATTCCCACGCTTGTGGCATACGGCACCAAAGACGTGATGACCGCGCAGGTGGAAGGTACGGAGAAAATCATCGACATGGCGCATAAGGCGGGCAATTGGGACGTGACCGTGCGCACATACCCCATCGCCAACCATGTGCTCCGACTCGGCGATGAGTCCAACAGCGGCACGCCATTCGCCGACGCCTACGTGGATGATGTAATCAGTTGGGCCGTCGGCACCACGCGGGGACTGCAGCAGACCAGCGAGCGTGTGGCCGGCACTAACCTGTATCAGTCGATTGCGGTGCCGTTGGAATTGCAGGCGAACAGCGGGCTGACCATTTATCTCGTGGTGCTGCATGTCAGCATGGTGCTGTTGCTGCTGGTGATCGCCGTGCTGTGGTTGATTGTGCTCGCACGTAAGATTTGGGCGCATGCGCATCGACGCCGATATGTGTTGGGGCTGATACCTGTGTTCAAAAATGCGTTGATTACGCTTGCCGTTGCCACCATGGCTACTTTTGTGCTGTTTGGTGCAGGATTGGGCGAAGTGGTTATGGGCGTGGTCAAGCTAGCGTGGGGTGGTGCTCCCGCCGAGGATCCGGGCATGATGTATTGGAGTTGGCCGGTTATTCAAATGGTGTGTGTTGTTGTGGTGTGGGCGTGGTCTCGCGTGTTCGTGCGTCTTATCGAGGAGGCGACGAATCGTGGTCTTGCACAATGGCCACCGCGTAAAGGGGCTATAGGCGCGATTGTGAGTGGCCGCCAGCCGGTGCTCGCGTCGACGAGGTTCGGCCGTGTGATGTTTTGGATCACGGCGGTCACCATGCTGTATGTGCTGTTGGTGTTCGCGTTCTGGGGATTGTTTATTTACTGATATCGCGGGAGAGTGCGGCTGGCGCGAGAACGTGCGGAAAGCATAGATAGTTCAGCTAAGAAAACGAGTCGAGGCGAAGGAGGTGTGTGAATGCCGTTGTATCAGGACGAGGGTGTGGTCTTGCGTACCGTCAAACTTGGCGAAGCTGATCGTATCGTCACTTTGCTGACACGTGACCATGGCAAAATCCGTGCCGTCGCCAAAGGTGTGCGTCGAACCAAATCGCGTTTCGGAGGTCGTTTGGAGCCTTTCATGCGCGTCTCGTTGCTTATTGCGGAAGGGCGTTCGCTTGATGTGATTTCCCAAGCCGAGTCGGTGTCGGCGTATGCGAGAGGCATCTGCACCGATTTCAAGGCGTATACCGCAGCGAATGTGATTTGCGAAACCGCTGACAAGCTGGTAATGACGGAGCAGGAGCGTTCCGTGGCACAGTATCGGCTGGTGCTGGGAGCGTTGAATGCTCTTTCCAAGCATGCGCATGAGGCTGCTGCGATTGGCGATTCCTACGTGATGCGTGCTCTTGCGATCGCTGGTTGGACGCCACGTTTGCGTGCCTGCGTGGTGTGTGGAGAGCCGATTTCTGCTGATCGTCCATGGTTCTTTTCGATTTCCGCGGGTGGCCTGATGTGTTCGACCGATCATATTCGTGAATCGTTTGACGTTTCGTGGAATGCGATCTGCCAGTTGCAGGCGCTTGTAGACGGCGATTGGGGAGAGCTGGACGGCACGGCGTTGCTTCCGGAAACCCGACAAATGGTGGAAAAATGGGGTGAATACTATTTGGAACGTCCGATTCGTTCCATGCGCTTGCTAGATTAGCGGATATGGCTTTTGAGAACGTGGATTACAAGTCCCTTGACATTCCGGCGGCACCATTTTCTGACCCGTCGATTATTCCTGATTTTCCAAAGAACAAGGTTCCGCGCCATATCGGCGTGATCATGGACGGCAATGGTCGTTGGGCGCAGCAGCGTGGGCTGATTCGCACCGACGGGCATCAGGCTGCCGAACCGGTGGTGTTCGACACCATCGCAGGTGCCATCGAAGCCGGTGTGCGTTACCTGTCGCTGTATACGTTCTCCACGGAGAACTGGAAGCGTTCCCCGCAGGAAGTGCGCTTCCTGATGGGCTTCTCGCGTGATATCATCCACCGTCGTGTGGAGCAGATGAACGCGTGGGGCGTGCGCGTGCGCTGGTCCGGCCGCCGTCCGAAACTATGGAAATCCGTTATCGACGAATTGGAAAAAGCACAGGAACGTACCAAAAACAACACGACCATCGACGTGGTGTTCTGCCTGAATTACGGCGGACGTGCCGAAATCGCGGATGCTTGCGCTGCAATCGCAAAGGAAGTGCGTGACGGAAAGATCTCCGGCGATCGCGTAACGGAAAAAATGATTTCCGAACACCTGTACAATCCTGATATTCCTGATTGCGATTTGGTGATTCGTACTTCCGGCGAACAGCGCACGTCGAACTTCCTGCCGTGGGAAGCGGCATATGCCGAACTTGATTTCGTGCCGGAACTGTTCCCCGATTGCGGTCGAGACGTGCTATGGCGTTCGATCGACCACTACATTCACCGCGACCGTCGTTTCGGCGGTGTCAAAAAGTAGTTTTTGCTGAGTTGATTAGGTTAACTGCGGGGAGAACATAATGTTCTCCCCGTTTTGTTTGTTACAACGTGCTGATTCGGGCGGCGAAGGTGGGGACGAAACGGGAGGAGTCGACTTGGAAGGCTACGTGGATGCGGGGTGCGTTGGAGTCGATTAGTCCGGCGGGATCGCCGATGGTTCGGCCTCGGGTGCCGTGGAAATCGCCGGTTTCGAGTTCGACTTTCATTGGTAGGTCGATACAGGTCACCAGCGACGGATCCACAGCAACGGCGGCGGCCAGCGGATCATGCAATGGCATGCCCTGTGAAAACAGTCGCGCGTCGGCCTTGAGGTTTGCGGCAATGGAAAAATCAGCCATGTCGGCGAGGAATACGCGCACATCGGAAGCAGATGGGCTTGCAGCCACACTCGAGGTTCGAGCTGAAGCTGCATTTGAACTACCAGCTGAACTACCAAGTGAATCAGCGACTTGGGATGCGGTCGAGCTGGTAAGTGTGTCAGCATTCGCCGCTTCACGCCAAGCACGGGTCACGTCGGAACCCATCAGGCATTGATGCGTTACGTCCAGGCCGACCATGGTGATGTCGGCACCGGAATGGAACACGCGATCTGCGGCTTCCGGATCCTGAATGATGTTCGTTTCCGCAGTCAGATCCCAACAGTTGCCTTCCTGCGTCAACGTGCCGCCCATCATCACCAGTTTGAGTTTGCCGGCAATATCCGGTGCGGCCGCGATCGCAGCATCAATATCGGTCAGCGGACCGGTCGCAACCACAGTGACGTCGAAACCATAAGCGCGAACCTGATCAATAATGAACTGCACGCTTTCGGAAACCGAATCGGCGGAAGAATCATCAGCATGAATAAAAGAAGCCGAATCCGTAGTAAGCGATAATTCAAACGAATCAACCGCAGGATTCGCATGAACATCATTCAACGCATATCCGCCAACGGAAATCAGACTACGATAATCACGAGAAAAAACAGTATCAGAACCGGAATTAACCGCAAAATTATCTGAAAAAGTAGTATCCGAAGACGAACTATCGCAAGCCGTGCCGAATCCGCCCAATCCGTCCGTGCCGTGAAACTGCGCACAACCTGCATCCGGAATGAAACACCGAGCCCATGAAGGATGTGACGATCCACGTATCACTGGAATGTGCCGAAGCCCCAACCGTTCCAGCACATACGAAGTATTGCGAACCGCAGTGTCGACGAAAACATTGCCGTACGTGCCGATCACGCCAAGCACGTCAACAGTGTCGAACGTCGCAAGGTATGCCAACGCCAGTGCATCGTCGATACCGGTGTCCACATCAAGAATCAGTCGTGTCATATTTTTATTTAATCAAACTCGTGCAATGAAGCCAAATGCAACGCATAATGGTGCGGCATCCCACAAACCATGTTCAACCCGAACTGAGCAAGCAGTGTTGGGCATGAAATAAAAATGCAGGATGCCGTATTCCAATATTTCGATTATTCGCACATAAACGAGTTACAAACCTACTCGTTCAAACCCGATTATTTCAGGAACTCGTCGGTGGCGAGATCCTTGGCCTGCGGAGCGTCGTGCACCACCTTGTCATGCGAATCGGTGTAGGCGTCTTCCTGAGCGAGGAAGTCGAAATACTGCTGGGCGCCTTCAACGTCGTTCGTACCGAACGTGAACGAACCATCCTTGATCTTGGCGGGATCGCCCCAATACTGGCCGTCCACAATGGTTTTCATGCTTTTCTTGACGAAATCAAGCTTGAGATTCGCGTCGGGAGCTTCCTTCACAAGGATCTTCGCTGCATCGTCAGGATTCGAATATGCGTACTCGTAGCCCTTCTTGGTGGCTTGTACGAACTTCTTCACCAGTTCGGGATTGTTGGAAATCGTCTTGTCGCTGGTGATCACGCCAATAGTGTCGGCATTGCCGGGAACGCCGTAATCCGGTTCGGTAAAGCAGTTGAGCTTCGGACCGTACATGTCGGCCTGCACACCCTCCCAAGTAGCATAGAAACCACCGAAATCAGCCTTGTTGCTGGACAGCGTTTGGAACGTGGACGTGCCGACGGTCACCTTGTCGAATTCGCCCTTACCTCCGTCCGACTGAATCATGCGACGGATCACCGCATCGGATTCGTTGGATCCGAACGTGGCGAAAGTCTTGCCGTCGAAATCCTTCGGGGATTTGATTTCAGTGTTGGAAGCGAGCGAACACCAGATGGCGCTTGGCTTCTGCTGTACCTGCAGCACCTGCTTGATGGTTGCGCCCTTAACAGCGTACGTGCTTACGTTGGTGAGGTTCGACAATGCGAAGTCGGCCACGCCGTTGTTCACGGCCTGTTCGGCACCGGCCTGTGCCACGGCCACGATATCAACGTCAAGACCTGCCTCTTTGAAATAACCCTTGTTTTTCGCCACATATACGCCGATATGATTGGTGTCGGGCGCCCAGGACAGCATGAAGGTCACTTTGGTCAGATCGCTGCTGCCAGATGCTGTGCTTGTTGCGGAATCGTTGCTTTGTCCGCATGCGGTAACGCTGAACAACATGGCGATTGCGCTGAAGAGTGCGATTATTGTGCTTGCGATGTGAGTACGTGCGGTGGCGTCATGCCTGCTGAAGATGCTCATAAAGCGATTTCCCTTGAATCTGTATTCTCTATCGTTTTCTAGGGATATGCTGCGAGCGGAGTTCGGGCAGAAAACGATACGAAGGGCCTCAGGCCCCCGCTCGTCCAATGCCCCCGACATTCCTTACGGTGCCTAGTGAAAGGCGTGGAATATTGCCGGTTTGCCACACATTGGCTTAACAGCGGGTTTTATTATACGTAGGCAGCGTGACCGACATGCAATGCGGAGTGGCGGAATGCTGCGAATGCTGCGAATGCAGAAGGCCGATGATGTTTGGCGTGTTTGACTTACTGGTCTGCATCGGGATCGGCGTCGGCATCAGCTGGGCCGAGCAGTACGCGTTCGCTGAGGTTCACCAGGCACATCAGAACGCCGGTGATGGCGATGATGACAAGCGTGGCCGAGAAGATCAGCGGTGTGCGGAACGAGTTGTATGCTGCCTGTAGCCAAATGCCAAGACCCTTGCGTGCACCCAAATATTCTGCGGTGGCGGCAGTGGCGAAAATGTATGCGGCGGAAACGCGGATGCCGCCATAAATCTGACGAGCGGCCACACGCAGCTTCACATGCCACAGTGTCCACGATTTCGTGGCGCCACAAGTCAGCGCAACATCCGAATAAAACTGGGGGACTGCTTCAAGTCCACGAATCGTCTGCACTGCAATCGGGAATAAGCCGAATACCGTTACAATCACGATTTTTCCGGAAATTTCAAAACCGAACCAGATCAAAAATAGGGGAGCGATGGAAATCAACGGCATGGTCTGCGCAGCTGAAAGCAACGGGAGCAATGCGGCGTTCGCAATGCATGAGCAGTACAGCAGTATGCCGATGAGAATGCCGAACAGTACGGCGAACAGGAATCCGACGGTACCTTCAAGCAAAGTGACTTGCGTGGCAGGCCATAACGTCGACCATGTTTCGACGGTGGCCTGTGCGATTTCGCTTGGCGCGGCGATCATGGTGCTGGGCACATTGCCGATGCGGACCCACGCCTCCCATACCGCCAGCAACAGCACTACTGCAATAACCGTGGGAATACGGCGTTTGCAAACGTGAGCAAAGGCGGACAAAGCTTCGAGAAGTTTTGCGACAATGCCGGCTTTTGAATTCGTGTTCGCAGCCATGCCTGAACCCATGTGCGAACTCGTGTTTGAGGGTATGGATCCTGTTGTCGAATCCCTGCGTTGAACGTGCGAAACCGCCATCGTTCACCTTGCTTTCTGCGCCATAGTGGGCGCGCACGTGACCGGTGGCGAGAAATCAGTAAGGTGAGGAGCCTGCCCGCGTTCCGGTCAGAAAAGTTCATTACCGGGGTGTTAGTATAAAGCACTCCCTAAACCACGTTCTGAAACGAAAATCGTTCTTCAAACCAACACGTAAGTCACAACTTGCGGCATAACGCAAGGTGGGTTCCGCATCTTGCCTGACACGGAACCCACCTTACTATTTACCCCTTGCTACTGCCCTGGATCAGCTTCACTCCAGTCCGATGGACTTCATGGTGTGGAGCTTCAAGGACTTGACCTCAAGCGTGCCGGATTCGGCAACAAGTTTGATGGCTCGTGGGCCTTCGGAAGCGTAGCTGAAGGAGCTCATGGCCTGACGGCCGTCGTTTACGTACACTTCCACGCAGCCGCGATCCACAAACACGCGCAGCTTGAGCTCGCCGGAAGCCAGTTCTTCGGCGGAAAGCGGCGCGGTACGGTAGCCACGATCGCCCTGAGCTGCGGCCTGACGGTCGATCACCACGCGGCCGATCTGATCGTCGAACGCCACATACGTGTAAGAGCCATCCTCAGTCGCGTGAATCTTCAGACCGGCGCGTTCCGCGGTGGAAGCGTTGAGATCGATGGTCATTTCGATTTCAACGGCTTCGGCATCGTCGGCAATGGTCTGCTCGCCATTGACGTCCAGCGAGATCGCACCGAAATCGGTGGTGTTCTCGCGCAGACCTTCCATTTCGACAACCGGAGCGGTGTGCAGATCGCCGTCGGCGCCTAGGGTGATCTCACGCGGAAGGGTCAGGTTGCCGCACCAGCCGTCATCCTGCATCGGAATCGGCTCAACGAACGGGCTCATCCAGCCGTATACGATCTGGCGCTCGCCATCGTTGAAGGACTGCGGAGCGTAATAGTTGTGGCCGCAATCCCACAGGCGGAACTCGGTTTCCGGCTGGAACGCCTCGCCCGGGGTCCACGTGCCGATCATGTAGCCGGCGTTGGAAACGTTGCGGTTCATGAAACCGGAGGCCTTTGCGCCCATGGCGGAGAAGCCGATGACCCACTTCTCATTGCCCTCGGCGTCCTTGATCGGGAAGAAGTCCGGGCATTCAAGCATGAAGACGTTCGGATCCGGGTGTTCGAACAGCACACGCTCGTAGGTCCAACGAACCATGTCATCGGAGGAGAACAGCCACATCTGACCGCGCTTTTCAGCGGAGGAGACACCGAAGGTCATGTACCACTTGTCGCCGGTCTTCCAGACCTTCGGATCACGGTAATGGTGATCGACCTTGTCGGTCGGGCAGTCGATGATCATGCCGCGCTTGGTGGCGCTGGTCAGCTCGTCGTTGTCTGGTTCGGCGATCATCTGCACCTGCCAGTCGCCACCAGTGTTGTCGATGCCGTTGGCCCAGCGGTGGCCGGTGTAGTAGAACTTGAGTTCGCCGTCATCGCCGATCACTGCGGAACCGGAGAATACGCCGTCCTTTTCCTCTTCGAGGGTCGGGGCGAACATGATCGGCTCACGCTTCCAGTTGAGCATGTCGGTGGATGAGACGTGGCCCCAGTGCATCGGACCCCACTGGGTGCCGTACGGGTGCAGCTGGTAGAACACGTGCCAACGGCCCTTGTAGAAGCACAGGCCGTTCGGATCGTTGATCCAGCCGCCGTTGGATGCGATGTGGAACTTCGGGTACCAGCGGTTGTTGCGTTCGGCGGCCATGGCTGCAACGCCTGCTTCCGCCTGTGCCAGGGCTTCGCTGTGGTTCTTGATTTCGTGAAGGACGGGTGCATCCGGGGTGAAGCCAGTCATCGTTGAATAGCCTTTCTTGTGATTGTTGAATTGCTGCTTATTGAGTTTTGAGTAAAAGTTGTAAGAATGCTGCCCGAAGCGGAAAAAGGGGAAACGCTTCGAGCAGCACGATTCAGTTATGTTCTTGGCCGGACTTGCGATTGCGTTCAGGCGTTCGCTTCTGCAGCGGCCTGGGCCTTGAGCTGCTTGTCGGTGTAGAACGGATCACCGCCGACTTCCTGGTCGTCCTTCTTGATCACGAAGAAGCCGTAGATCAGGGCTGCCAGCACGATGCCGGAGATGGTGAAGAAGGTCGGGCGATCGCCCATGGCGTCATGCAGGGCGCCCATCGGGGTGGAGAAGATCACCTGGCCGATCTGGGAAGCGATCTGGAAGCCCACCATGTACAGGGTAGCCGACAGCTTGGTGTCGAAGTGCAGGGTGAAGTAGCGGAATGCCGGCAGGCAGAACAGCGGAACCTCGATGGAGTGGAACAACTTGACGATGGAGACGCTGACCGGATCGTGGAACACGCCGCACAGGCCGATGCGCAGGAACATCACGGTTGCACCGAGCAGCAGGGAGTTGCGCACGCCGATCTTCTTCATGATGACCGGAACAACACCCATCATGGCGGACTCGAGGAACACCTGGAAGGAGTTCAGGGTGCCGTAGGTGGCGTTGCCGATTTCAGTGGTGGAGAAGAGGGAAGCGTAGTAGTTCGGGAACATCTGCTGATCGAACACGGTGTAGAAGGTGTTGGTGAACAGCATGAAAACGATGAGCACCCACAGGGTCGGCATCTTCAGAACGGAAATCATTTCCTTGAAGGACGGGTTGGTCGGAACCGCGTTCGGATCAGCTTCCTTCTTGAGCTCTTCCTTCTGCTCGGCCGGAACCCAGAAAGCGTAGACGCACAGCATGCCGAGGCCGCAGATGGAGCCGACCCAGAAGTTCAGCAGCGGGTTGATATTGAACAGGAAGCCTGCACACAGCGCCACGATGGCGTAGCCGAATGAGCCCCAAGCTCGGGACTGGCCATATTCGAAGCCGAACTTGCGGGAGTAGCGTTCGGTGAGTGCCTCGAACAGGGAGCAGCCGGCCATGAAACCTGCGGACAGCACGATGGAGCCGATGAGCACGCCGATGAAACGGGTGGTGCCGCCGGCTGTCAGCATCGGGGCATACACGAACTGCACGAACGGGCCGATGAGCGCTGCGATGGCGGAGACGAAGATCACGAGCTTACGCTTGATGCCCAGTTGGTCCTGGATGGCGCCGTAGGCGAACATGATGACCAGGGTTGCCAGGGAGTTGATGGAGTAGATCTGGCCCTGCTCGGCGGAGGTCATGCCCAGACCGTGGGCCGGGTCGGTAAGCCAGCGGGAGAAGAAGGACCACCAGATGCCCCACGAGCAGAAGAACATGAAGATGCCGAAGGAGCTCTGCAGGTAGGAAGGATTCTTCCATGCAGATCGAGTTGTACTTGCCATGTTGTTGTTTCTCTGTTTCTCTTTGTTTGTGCCGCTGCCGCGCGGCACCTCGGTTGTGTGCCGATGTTGTGTTATGCTGTCATTCACCCAGCTGCCGTGCCAAGTGGATGAGCATGGTTAAATAATAGCGCGTCAAATGATTGACGTCAATCGATTGACGTAAGTAATTTCAACGCTTTTCGGAAGTGTTGGAATTAAGCCGAAATGGGGGATAAAAAAAGAAGGCCTCTCGGCGTGTCGTAACGGACACGTCAACAGGCCTTTCATGTGGTCTTAGATCGCGAAACTTAGCTGCGAACCGATCCCTTTTCTATCAGCGCGCAATGGATCTTCGCAGGAATCGGCGAATCCAACGGCGGCATGGGAGCGGTGGTATTCGGCCAAGACGAACTGTCGACGGGCTTGCGTTCGATCATCGAAATAAGCTTGCATGCGGCCCAATAACCCATCTCATAGTGGGGCAGTTCCACCGTGGTCAGCTGCGGTTCCAGCGTTTCGGCGAACACGCGGTGGTTGTCGACGCCGACGATGGAAACGTCCTTGCCGACGGTCAGTCCGCGGCGTGCCGCACATTCGTACACATACCATGCGCGCGCATCATTGAAACAAAAGAAACCGTCGGGATTGCGTTCGTCAAACAGTTTGTCGACGGCACGCAACGCAGGACCATTATTGAGCACATTGCATACCAGCGAAGGATCATAGGCGAAACCGGAATCCTGCAATGCCGCCTGATACCCGGCAAAACGGCCATCCTGCGCAATCATGTTTTCCGAGCATCCGATGTAGGCGATACGCTTGCAATCGGCCTGAATCAGCCGTTTCGTGGCATCATAGGCGATTTGGAATTCGTCCGGCTCGATGCTGGGAATCTGGTTGTCGGCATCGGTGGCATCCACCATCACCACCGGATAATCGCCGAGCGAGGCTGGCACGCTCGCAATGCGATTCGACATCTTCGAATAGAAGAAACCGTCCACGCCATACCGTTTCAGCGTGGCGATTTCGTTCTCTTCGCTCGCCCTGCCATCGGTGCTGACCGTGATAATCATGTACCCGTAGGTGCTTGCCGCGTCTTGCGCGCCCAGAATGATGCCGCCTGCGTACGGCGTGGTGGCAACTTCCTCGCTGATGAAGCCGAGAATTCGCGTGCGGCAAGTGCGCAGGCTGCGCGCCAGAGGATTGACCGTGTAGCCGAGTTCGTCTGCCTTCTCGCGTACGAGCGCGGCCAAAGGGGCTTTCACACGTCCTTCATCCCTGCCGTTAAGCACCAGGGAAACAGTGGAAATGGATACCCCTGCCGCTTCGGCAATTTCCTTCATCGTAGTCATATTCGCTACACTATACCCAAATCAATAAGAAAAGCGCGCCATTCCTCATAAATAGCGCGCTTTTCGATTTTTCTGACGATCTAACAGTTTATTGCCTGATTTATTCCGACAGGATTTCGTCCACAAGTGCCTGCTTGGCGTGGATCTGACCTTCGAAACCTGGGCGAATGTCGAGACGGATTACCACGTCGGTGCGATAGCCCTGGCCAGCCAGCTTCATGGTGGCGTCGCGAATCACCTTGAGCACGTCGTCGATGTCGCCTTCGATGTTGGTGAACATGGCGTTGGTTTCACTCGGCAATCCGGATTGACGGATCACGTCGACCGCCTGCGCCACGTACGTGGACTTTTCAGGGCTTGCGCCGGCGGGGGAGATGGCGACTGCGGCAAGCGTGTTGATATACGGTTTGCCGGTTTCCGGGTTGATCGGCACTTCCTGCTTTTCCGCATTGCGATCAAGGGTCATGTTCGTTCCTTTCGTTGCGTTCCTATCGGCCTGATACGACTTGGATTGGCTGGTGCGGATTTGGCTGTCAGCGCCATTTCCAAGCGTGATCCATCGGTCCGGATCCGTGACCGAGGTCAAGCTGCGCCTCCAAGGCGCCCGTCAGATACAGTTTTGCACTATCGACGGCTTCCGGCAATGTCTCGCCAAGCGCCAGATGCGATGCGATCGCCGAAGACAGCGTGCATCCGGTACCATGCGTGTTCGGATTATTGATACGACGCGCGCGGAACCAAGTGACTTTGCCGCTCGGTTCAACGAGCACATCGCTGGCATCCTGCGTGCCATGACCGCCTTTGACGAGCACCGCGCAGCCGAAATGGCCGGCGAGCATATGGCCTGCCGTCACCATGTCGTTCTCACTGGAGATGCTTTCGCCATTCTCGTAGTCGATCGCGTCGGCACCCTGTTCGACGGCCAGCTCGCACAGCGCCTGGGTTTCCGGCATATTCGGCGTGATGACGGTGGCCAGCGGGAACAGCTTGGAAGTCAGTGCCGCAATCGCGTCGCCTTCGATAAGCTTCGCGCCGGACGTTGCCACCATCACCGGATCAAGCACAATATTCGTGGCATCATGCGCAATCAGACGGTCGGCGATCACGTTGATGAGCTCCACGCTCGACACCATGCCGATCTTCACCGCGACCGGCGGAATATCTTCAAATACTGCGTCGATTTGCGCGGCGAGCATTTCCGGAGGAGTGTTCGTGACCATGGTCACGCCTGTGGTGTTCTGCGCGGTCAGCGCCGCGATGGCGGTCATACCGAACACGCCATTGGCAAGCATGGTTTTCAAATCCGCCTGAATGCCGGCACCACCGGAGGAATCCGATCCCGCGATGCTCAATACCGGTGCCAAAGTGCTGGTCATGAATGACTCCTTACTTGCTTTTGCTTGCTTATGATGCGAAGTTCTGAAATATTCGTGATCCGTGATTGCTATTTGCGCAGTACGTGCCCATGCTTTGCATCACCGCGCACTGCCTTCCATCGCGAAACCATATTGCGGGTCGCCTCTTCCGGATCGCTTGCGCCGGCAATGGCCGACACCACAAACCAGCCGGCCGCCTTCGAATGTGCGAGCATCTCCATATCGTTGGCGGTCACTCCACCGCCGACCACAACCGGAAAATCACTCGCATCGCAGATCGCATTGATCTGCGCCTCGTCGAGCGTATGCCCGGAACCATCGTTGCCACCAACGGAAGCTTCCGGCTTGGTAGTGGACACGTGCAACGGGCCGGCCCCGATGTAGTCGATGCAGCCGGCAGGCAGCTCGTTGATCAGCTTCACCAGGCTTTCCGTTTCGGCAGACAAGCCCACAATGGCATCTTCCCCAAGCAACGCGCGGGCTTCCTGCGGTTCCAAGTCGGTTTGCCCAATATGCACGCCGTCAACTTTGATGCCCTTGTGACGTGCCTGCCAAACTACATCCACGCGATCGTCGATCACAAACGCCACGGAATCGGATTTGCCGTTGTTCTCGATAACCTGCGCGATATCGCGTGCCATGCTGGTGATGTCTTTTGCGTCGGTGTTCTTGGCTCGCAGCTGGATGAACGTTGCACCCCCGCGCAACGCATCCTCAATCACACTGGTAATAGTACGGCTCTTGCAATCCTGCGGGCCGACCACAAAGTAGGCGCTCATATCGAATGTATCGCGCATCGATGCATATGAATAATTGTTCATATAATCAACCCTTCTCGGTAAGTGATTCAGAAAGCCTACAATGTGAACCGGCAATCGTCCATATTTTCCACATACGCAATTGCCGAACCCTGCATGATATGCCGAATAACATGCAGGGTTCGGCAAAGCCTAGTCGATGATGATTTCGGAAGCGGCGACTTCCTCGGCGGTGACGTTCCAAAGCGCGTCAAGCAGCGCCACTTGGAAAGATCCGGGACCGGACGATTTCGCTTCGGCGATTTCGGAAGCCCTGTTATACAGCAATGATGCCGAAATCGCGGCGACAAGCGGTTCGGCCACGGCCAGATATGTTGCGGTAACGCCGCCGAGCGAACAGCCGGCGCCGGTGATCTTCGTCATCATCGCGCTGCCGCCGGGCAAACGGAACACGCGCTCGCCGTCAGTCACCAGATCGACTGCTCCGGAAACGGCCACCGCGCCGGCTCCAACAGGGGAGTATTTCGCAAGATGACGAGCCACTCGTTTGGCCGCGTCAACGGCGGAATCGACTTCGTCGACGGCTTCCGCGCCTGCCGGGCGAGTGCCGGGAACGGTGGAATCATGCTGTGCCAAACCCCACATCGCATCGAGCGCGATGATTTCGCTCGCATTGCCGCGCACAATGGTCGGCGGGTATGCGCGGAACGATTCGAGAATGGCGGTACGGGTTTTGCCGATGCCCGCGGCGACCGGATCAAGTACCCACGTCTTGCCGTTCTTGTGCAGTTTGTAGGCGATTTCCGGTAGCGCGTCCTTGAAGAACGGCAGGAGTGTGCCCACATTGATGTAGTTCGATCCGGCGATTTCCGCGGTGTCGATCACGTCGTCAGGCAGGAAGCTCATGGCTGCGGTGCCGCCGGCGGCCAGCTGCGCGTTGGCCACAAGATTTATCGTTACGAAATTGGTGAACGACTGTGCCAAAGGTGTGGTTTCGCGTACGTCGTTTACTGCCTGCGCAATCTGTTCACGCAATGCAGCTGCATATGAGTCATCGCTCATTGTCTGCTCCCTACGTTGGTCCTAACCAACAGGTTCAAAGGGTCAGGCATTTGCCTATCTCAGCTTCCGCTTTCGTCGGAAGCCCCCCTGCATGTATATAACATGTCTAACTTATACAAAGGTGCTGACAGTGGCACGTTTTGCATAAACGAACAATCGACACGTTCCAGTTGGATGCCGGTCCACTTGTTATCTGCGCGTTGCGCCGTCGGGCCAGTCGATTCCAGGATCGGGCGAATGCAATACGTTCTCGTAAATGTCGTTGCGCACGTAAATTTCGCAGGCGCCTTCCGACCATGTGCTTTTCCAAGGTGTCTTGGTTTCGGCGATTTTGATTTTCGTGTAATGGTTTCTGTCGTAACCAAGGTCGGAGAAGAAAAATGGCTGGTAGACGGTGTCATAGAATTCGGGCTCGCCCCACGATTTCCATGTTTCGATGTCTTTCTTTCCCGCATAGGGTCAACGCACCATTCCCACGACGAATAGCTTCGTCCCTTGTATGCATTGGCAAGAAGCGTATGGTCGAAGTAAGGGGCTGAATCGATAAGGGTGCTGCCGTACCAAGAAGTGTAGTCGATGCAGTCGGTGCCGCCGCAATATCCGCCTTTGTCGATGATTTTGTTGATTTCTGGATTGGAAGCGGTGTTGTTCTTGCTGACGCGTGTCCAGCCTGCCATCCAACGGTATTGCTCCAAATGGTTGGTTTTGATAAAAGACGCTACCGCCCGGGAAGACGAATAGTCGTACCGAATATCGCAAATACTGGCGCTTGCCGTCCAATACACGCTGACAAGCATGAAGCTAAGACCGAGGATTTTGAAGAAACGGAGATGCCGTTCCGTTTTCTTCGGTCCAAGAAGAGTCATAACACGGTTGTTGAGATTACGGATCCACTGAGGCCAATCGTTGGAATTGATTTTTTCGATATCGCAATCGATGGCGAGAATGGCGATGAAGAATCCCAAGATGATTCCCGCATGATGCATGTAAAGATGCGCGGTGAACGCAACGCTTATACCCAAGTATGTGGTGAGCAGCAATGATGCGGTTTTCCGGCGTAGGCAAATCTGAATAAGAAAACACCACATCAGGCATGACATTACGCACGGCATAAACAGCTCGCTTGGCGTGAGAGCGATGAACTGCATATTGTCATCCGACAGGGTTGAAGTGAACAACGTCTCGGAAGGCATCACCAGCCAGGTGTTGAATACGGAAACCCATGCGGGTGATGTTGTTGCAGTGCCATGTATGTCAAAGTCACCGTGGTATGTGCCGGGTGCGGGGAGTACATCGAGGAGCAGTATGATGGCGAATACCAGTAGCAGAACAAGTCCCGCGAAACGCTGCTTGTTTTTTATAAGAGAGCGTTCGCCGCAGAGAAATTGAATCGTCCAATTCAAGGCAAGCATGCCGGCGATTGCCAATCCGTAAGAGCTCGTGGCGCATAGCAGCATCATGCTGAGTATGACTGGCCATGGCTTGGTGTTGCGGTTGTTCCAATTGATGGCTATGAGCAGCATTGCGGCGATCATAAGCGCATATGGTCTGGAAGTTACGCCATACTGGTAGCAAAGAAAATAGGAAAATGGCAGTATTACCTTTAGTAATTCGGGTAGTTTCGTTTTGAATTCCAAAAGCCAGATCATCAGCGCGGCGCACATAAGATTGAGGGATTTCAATCCTATTTCGTAAGGCATGCCAAGTTTGGCGGGAATGGCAAGCAGCATCCACCAAAGAGGTGGGTGTCCTTCGTAATGGGTGCGTACGGTAAGCAGTTCCTTCCATGAGCAATCACGTGCGATCAGCCAAGCTTGCGCCTCATCAAACCATGGTTCGTGAAAACACGACACGGTGACGGTCACTGTCACGTAGGCGATGAAGACAATGCAGTGCAGCCGTTGTTCGGCGAACCAGGTGAAGAGTCTTTTTCGAAGGTTCGTCGCGCGGTTCGCCGAAACGTCAGGCTGGATGATGGTTGGTGTTTCTGCTGTGTTGCTCATGATAGGTGTAAAGATGGTGTATGGGTACGGCGAGGTTAGAAGGAGGAGCGGGCGCCGCAGAGTTTTTCGAATTCCTCGAGGACCTGCACCTTGGCAAGAGCGTCTTCGAAGGTGATGACGCCCTTGTTGACGAGTCTCGCCAGATCTTGGTCAAGCGTATGCATGCCTTCCTTTTCGCCGGATTGCAGCACGGTACGAATCTGATGCGCCTTGCCTCCGCGAATCAACGCGGCCACGGCCGGAGTGTTGATCATCACTTCGGTGGCAGGAGCGCGGCCATGCCCGCTGGCACGTGGAATCAGGGTTTGCACGACCACCGCGCGCAGAGTGGAGGCCACCTGCACGCGAATCTGCTGCTGCTGATTTTCCGGGTACACGTCGATCAGACGGTCCACGGTCGAACCGGCGTCCTGTGTGTGCAGGGTGGCGAACACCAAGTGGCCGGTTTCCACTGCGGTCAACGCGGTGGAAATGGTTTCGAGGTCTCGAAGCTCGCCCACTTCGATAATGTCGGGATCTTCACGAAGCGCGCGTTTAAGCGCTTCCGCGAAACTTTTGGTGTCGGTGCCCACTTCACGCTGGCTCATCACGCAACGCTTGTGTTGATGCACGAATTCGATCGGGTCTTCAATGGTGATGATATGGTCGGCGCGTTCGGCATTCGCTCTGTCGACAATCGCGGCGAGTGTGGTGGATTTGCCGGAGCCGGTCGGACCGCATACGAGCACGAGTCCACGCGGCAGCAGCGCCAGATCGGCGATATGCGGGTCGAGACCAAGCTCCTGCGCGGTTTTGATTTCCGTGGGAATGGTTCGTAATGCCGCGCACACGCCCAAACGGTCGCGGTATACGTTGACGCGGAATCGCAGCAGATCGCCGATGGAGAATGAAATATCAAGTTCCAAATCGTCTTTGAACCGTTCCATCTCCAGCTCGTTGGTCATCACTTTGATGGCTTCATACGTGCGGTCCTTGTTCCACACGCTCAGCCCTTTGGCGGGGCGCAGCTTGCCATCCACGCGCAGCATTGGCGGATCGTTGACCACCAGATGAAGATCGGACGCGTTCAATTCCACCAGCTGGCATATGGCAGCCACGAATTCCGGATCCGCATCGGGATGTTCGGCATGCAATGTTTCTTTGACCTGTTGCGCTTTGATTTTGCGTTGTTCGGGAACAGCGTCCTCGTCGGAATCATTGGTTTCTGGCACTATGAAATCCACGATTAGCCTGTTGTTCATATTGGGTTGCGGTATGGCAGCGGGCGCAGGCTGCGCAATATGGTTGATGGCGGAAGGCTGCATGGTCTGCGTGTTCTCCTCGTACGCCGCATAGTCGTCCGGCTGTTGCGCGAACGGCGTGCCGCCTGGAATGAATGATGGCGGATCGCTGTCGATTTGCTGGATCGGTCCATGATACTCGAATGCAGGGGTGACTTCCGTCACGTCATCGTCGAATTGCGGATTCTGCTGATCCACGGCTTCGTTTTCCGGGGTTTCCGGAAAAGCGGTGTCGCAGGAGAGTTCCTGTTGTTCTGCAATGAGCGGTGTTTCCGCAGACCGTGTCGGAGCGGGCTGCTGTTCCGCTACAGATTGTGATGCAACGGCTTGCGGGGCAGCTGACTGTTGCATAGGCTGCCGTTGTGCGCTCTGTTGAGACTCGGCCGCCGGCTGTTGCTCGACCGTGGCCTTAGGCATGGGGTCGGGAACGGTAACGGAACCATGCTGCAACGCGGGCATGGCGTCAAGCGACGCGAAAATACTGCGCAAACTGTCATCGTCAGCCTGAATCGCATTGTCGGGCGACCAATGGCGTCCCCTACGCGGATCCTCGTTGAATGAAGGAGCGGTACTGGGAATGGTCACACCTTTCAAACCAGACAAATCGGTGTTCGCATCCCAAGTCGGCTGCGCATCGGGATCCGTCGCGGTGTTCATTTCGGTTTTCAGCTCGGGTTGCTGTTCAATATTGGTCATCATTGTCCTTTATGTATGTTGAAAACGCAGTCACACGATTACACAACTACACGGTCACGCGAAGCACTTCATCTACGGAAGTAATGCCTTGCAGAACCTTCTGCCAGCCATCCTCACGAAGCGATGTCATGCCTTTCGACTTGGCCGCTTGCTCGATTTCCAGCGACGTGGCGCCACGCGCGATCAAATCCTCCATCTGCGTGTCCACGCCCATTACCTGCTGAATGGCCACACGCCCGTGATATCCGGTGTTGGAACATTCGCGGCAACCCATCGCACGGTACACGGTCGGCAACGGAGAGCCGGGCGTATATGGCACCCCCATCATCTTCAACTCCACGGGAGTGGCCGTATCGGCCTTCCGGCATTTCTTGCACAGGCGCCTCGCCAGACGCTGCGCCATCACCGCAGCCAGCGACGAGCTCACCAAAAACGGTTCCACGCCCATTTCCGTCAAACGCGTCACCGCACTCGGAGCATCATTGGTGTGCAACGTGGACAGCACCAAATGGCCCGTCAGCGAAGCCTCGATCGCAATGGTCGCCGTCTCCTCGTCTCGAATCTCACCGATCAGCACCACATCAGGGTCGGCACGAAGAATCGAACGCAACGCGGCGGCGAAGGTCATACCCGCCTTATTGTTCACCTGCACCTGATTGATGCCCTTCATGCGGAATTCCACAGGGTCTTCAACCGTGATGATGTTGATTTCCGGGCGGGCCACATCGCCCAACGTCGCATACAACGTGGTCGACTTACCCGAACCGGTCGGACCAGTCACCAACACCATGCCGTACGGGCGGTTGTACGCTTTGGAAAACACATCGAAATTGCGTTCGCTGAAATTCAGATCCTCCACTTTGAGATTGCCCGAAGGCGTGCTCAAAATACGCATGACGATTTTCTCGCCCCACACCGTAGGCAATGCCGCCACGCGAAGATCAACCTTCTGACCGTTGTGACGTACGGTAATACGGCCATCCTGCGGCTTGCGGCGCTCGCCGATGTCCATTTCGGCCATGACCTTAATGCGGCTGATCACGCCTTGGGTCATGGCGCGTGGCGCTTTTTGGAAGATATGCAGCACGCCGTCGATGCGGTAGCGTACGAGCAGACCGTCTTCCTGCGGTTCGATATGGATATCGGAGCAGTGGTCGTCGATGGCCTGGTTGATGAGCAGACTTACGAAGCGTGCCACGGGGGAGGCGTCTTCGCTGTCGTCTTGTTCAAGGTCGACTTCTTTTTTCGCGGTCGCGGCGATCTCGTGCGATAGTTCGGTCAACTCCGCATTGGCGCGCAAGAACCGGTTGATGCAGTCGCGTACCTGCGATGGCATGGCGACCATGGCGATGACGGGAATGCCGGTTGTTGCGGAAACATCGTCTACCGCGGCGAAGTTTTTCGGATTCGCCATGGCTACGGCGATGCGCCCGTTGACGATGGAAAGCGGCAGAAGCTGGTTGCGTCGGCACAGATCGTCGGGAACCATGCTGATGACTTCTTTGTCGATCTGGTATTCGTTGAGGTCCACGAACGGCAGGCTCATGCCTTGCGCCAACGCCATGGCATATTGGCGTTCGGTCTGTTCGTCCATGCCTTCGGTGGACGTTGGCATGGCGGGAAAATCTCCGGTGACGTCGCTTGTCGTTGCCGCATGGCGTGGTGTGCTCGGCGCGAACACCTGATGGATCTCGCCGGTCGTCGGCGCGATCGGATCCATACTTTGCGGGAAAGCGTTCGGCGTGTCGCTGTTTTTGTTTCGCCTGAGGAAGGGGAAACGGCCTCCCGAACCGGCGTCGCTCATAATGACCTCCTGCACCGCATGCGCGCTTATGCGCCTGTCATACGGCATAACATGAAACCCCAAGCAAACGGCAGCATTTGTGGGGCGGCTGATGTTCAGTTGTTCGAAGTCATGTGAGCTACAACGATTGCAGTATTGTGTACTGCTAAATCAGCATTGTATCCGCAAAAACAGGTAAAAGCTAATCGGGACAAAGTTTTTTGAGAAATATGTTGCTGTGAAAACGTTGGCAGAATATCGTGATACAGTAACTCATGTTTATGGCACCGCGTTTGGTTGTGTGCCGAATTCCTGCCGCTTCCAATGATGGGGTGGCATCTTGTGAAGGAGCTGCTCATGGAGTACAGCTTGCGCACAGCGGGAGACGCCCCCGATTCAGGGGTTGCGGCGAGTCGCGTCAATCGATTGCCAAAACGTGGCGAGTCCGGCTTCACGTTGGTGGAAGTGCTGGTGGCGATCGTGGTGTTGAGCATCACGGGACTTGCCGCCGCACAGTTCGCCATTACGGCCATTCGCACGTCATATGCGCAGCAGCAGCGGTCCACCGCTGTGTCGCTGGGCGATGACGGCATGGAAAGAATGCGTGCGCAGATCGCCAATGTAGACGCCAACCAATATCTCGATGAACTCATCAAAGGTATGGGGGAAACGTCCGTCACCGCCGCGCAGAAGAATCTTTCCGACGTTGGCGCCATCACGTCGCAATTGGCGGATCTGAGCTACACCAGTTCGCCTGATCCAGACATGAGCAAGTATATTCAGCCGGTTCGTGCCACTGCGGGCAAGGACGCCAAGCATACCGAATATACGGTGAACACGGTGGTGGAGCGCTGTTTCCGTGCCAGCGGCGAGATCTCGTGCAAAACCGCATCTCAGCTGGGCATTTCCCGTAGTTCCGCAACGAGCTATACGGCCAATACCTCAACAAGCGCCACGGCCGACATTCTGGATCCGGGCAAAACGGTATCGGGCGCGTTCACGTTCGGTGCGCACACGTATATGCCCATGATCCGCGTGGTGGTGGGCGTCACTTGGGACGACAACATGCATCAGGGCAAAACCTGCCTGTACACCACGTCGGAACTGCTGGATATTGGCGTCGACAACAAGCTCATCATCTAGTGAGGGGTTGCAATGAGCGGAACAACAAGCGGAAAACTGCGTATTCGCGCCGTCGCGCAACGTATGGCGCGCGGTGAAAGCGGCGTCACCTTGGTGGAGCTGATGGTGTCGCTGTTCATCTTCGCCATCGTCTCCACCATGTTCACCACGGCGATCGTGCAATACCTGCATTCCACCAGCGCGGATGCGATACGAAGCAGGTCTTCCACGGAAATAGCCACGTCGGTGCAAAGCCTCGACCGGTATGTGCGCTACGCGGAGGGTGTTGAGTATGACGCCACGAACCATACGCTCACCATGGTCACTCCGGGGGATTCTGGTGCGAAGCAGTGCGTGGTGATCACGTACCAGGACGCCACGTGGAAGAACGGTACGGTAAGCGATTACGGCAGCGTGAAGGTAAAAACGAAGCCGTATGATGCGTCCGTCACGTCATGGAGCACGCGCGCGGTGTTGGGGTCGGTAATGAACAACGAGTCGGGAGGCACGTCTGATGATTCGCTGTTCGCCTCGCAATTATTCACGGTGGATGGCACCAATCGGGTGGTGCGTTATTCGCCGGTGACGGGGTCGTATGTGAGCGGCAAGCCGGTCACGTCGAATACGTCCACGTCGTTCACCGCACGCAATGTGAAATCGGGTGGAACTGCAATCGATTTCACTCCGTGTGTCTGAGTGTTCCGCTAGGTCTTGCGGCAGACGGCTGGTTCCTTATGGAGCCAGCCGTTTTTTGTCGCCCCCGTCAGCACCCTGCGACACGCCCGAAAAGGGTGGTTGTTCCAGTTTTTTCAAAAAAACGTGACTGCAAAGATTTGCTGAGCGATTGTACTGAAAAACAAGCTATTTGTGGTGTTGTATTTTTTGTTGCACGATTTTGGTTTTGTGTTGTACCTTTTGTGTCCGCTTGAAAAAGTGTGATTTGCTTGATGGTTGTGAAGGGGGTTGTGGGGTAAACTAAAGCGCTTTTGTGCGGATGAAGGATGAGGGGAAAATGAATCGAAAATGAAACGCTCGTAAAACGATTGACGCCGGAATAATGGTTCTGCAAACGATGTCAATGCGGATAAAGTTAGGACTGTTGGTTATGTGAGCCAGCAGCCCCCACAAGGGGACGATCGATAGAAGAACGCCGCGAAGCTCCATCGTGGGATGCGAGCGGCGACCTTTCCCGAAGGAAAGAAGGATTCAATTATGAAGAGCGTGCGCAACGCACTCAACCGCCGCGCCAAGGGCGAAAAGGGCTTCACCCTCGTCGAGCTGCTCGTGGTGGTCATCATCATCGGCATCCTCGCCGCCATCTCCGTGCCGATCTACCTGAACCAGCGCAAGTCGGCCTGGAACTCCCAGACCGAGTCCGACGTCAAGAACGCCAGCCTTGTGGTTGAAACTGCGTCCACTGCCAACAATGGCAAGCTTCCGTCTGAGATTAATGGTGCAACGGCCATGTGCAGTAAGAGCCAGAATACGGGCTGCACGCTTGGAGGCAATACGATTACCGTAACTGAGGGTGTTACCCTGAAGATTACCGGTAAAGCAGATAACTCCTACACTATCGAGGGCGAGAACGAGAACTCTGGTACAGCGATTTTCCTGTATGACTCGGCCAACGGTGTCGTCTCTAAGACTGGTACTAAATAATAAAAGGCATAGCGAATAATTCGCGTGGGACTAAAGGTATCGGAGCGTATGAGGTATCGCTCCGATACCTTGTTCCGTATCCATATTCGTTCCATTGTTCGTCAATCATTCCATGGGGGAGTAATGGCCAGGGAACAGGCGCAAGTGG
>OLGZ01000152.1_pt1 | contig 66154 bp, 57 predicted proteins | sample 1605981 | NCBI WGS metagenome assembly OLGZ01 (sample SAMN03283291) | human gut metagenome | biome: human-associated habitat; material: feces | host: Homo sapiens | place: Peru | collected 2012
CTTAAATTCTGTGGATATTTCGCTAACGCTCAATATGACAATATGGATTTTTCGCCTTTTTGCAAAAGGCTCAAAATGACAAATTCCCCCAAATTCAGCCCAAAAAAACCCAAAACCCTAAACCCAACCCTAAAAAAACAAAAATTCCCAAAACCCCCAAATTCCCCCATAAAAACAAAAAATCCCAAACCCCCGCAAACCCCCAAGCACACCCCAAAAAAAACAAAAATTTCACTCAAAACCCACTCCAAAAACAAAAATCCCAAATTCAGCCCGCCAAAACCTCCAAAACCCCCAAATTCCCCAAAAAAAACAAAAATTCCCGCAAAAACCCAACCCCCAAAACAAAATTCAAATCCCCCTATAAACTTTCCCAAAAAATTTACGATATAGTGCTTATCAACGAAAGGAACTTCGTTGAAATTCACTTTAAAAGGATTTACAATGGCAGGAGGAATGCGTATTGTAACAAATGTCGCCGCACTTCAAGGTGTCGTGGCAAACACAAACAATTCTGGCAACTTACAAAAGTCGCTCGAAAGACTCTCAACAGGGCTTAAAATCAACGCCGCCAAGGATAACGCCTCAGGTATGGCGATTGCTAACCAGCTCAAAACTCAGGCATCTTCGCTCGGTGCAGCGATAGACAACGGCAACCAAGCCAACTCCGTTTTGCTCACAGCTGACAAGGCTATCGAAGAGCAAAGCAACATCTTGGACCAAATCAAGCAAAAAGCCATCCAGGCAGCACAAGACGGACAAAGCACAAAGACAAGAAATATGCTTCAAGCCGACATCATCCGCCTTATGGAAGAGCTTGACAACATAGCCAACACCACAAGCTTTAACGGCAAAAACCTTTTAAGCGGTGGTTTTAGCAACCAAGAGTTTCAAGTAGGGGATCGCTCAAACATCACGGTAAAGACTACCATAGGCTCTACCCAAAGCTCTAAAATCGGCGTTACTCGTTTTGAAACAGGTTCAAACATTAGCGCGAGTGCAGATATGCAGCTTACCTTAAAGCAGTATGATGGTATCCAAGACTTCAAATACGCAGCCGTAAAAATCTCTTACTCTGTCAATACAGGCGTAGGGGCTTTGGCTGAGGAAATCAACCGCAACTCAGGCATCACAGGCGTGCGCGCTAGCTACAATGTAACCACAACAGGCGTTTTTGCTGTAAAGGCAAGTAGCACTGCTGATGACTTTTCTATCAACGGTGTTTTAATCGGTAAGGTAGATTACCAAGACAACGACCAAAACGGCGCTCTTGTCAATGCCATAAACGCGGTCAAAGATACCACAGGCGTGGAGGCGAGCATAGACGCAAATGGGCGTTTAAGCCTTACTTCTGCTGATGGGCGTGCTGTATATATCGGTGGCGGTGAAGCACGAGGTGGCAATGCTATGGGCGTTGGCTCAGGCATAGGTATCACTATGTATCAAAACTTCGGACGCCTTTCACTGGTAAAAAACAGCGGTGCTGATATACTTGTCTCTGGGGTAGGGTTTATAAAAACACAAGCGAGTGCCGCAGCGACTGAGGCAAAAGGTGCTTCTGCTATCGGCTTTGGTAACGCTTCTAGGGTTTCTCAATACTCTATGAGCTTGCGCGAAACCAAAATGCAAATAGGGGCTTATCAACAAGATGCTTTGGGTATGAACTCAACCCGCTTTGGCGTGCAATGGCTTACCGCTGGCTCTCTTTCAGCCATTTTTAATGCATCATCACTTTCATTAGCTTCACTAGGCGGACTTGCTAACTTTGGTCCAACATCTGTCAAAGGTGCGAATGCTATTTCTGCTTGGGCTAAAATGAACCCACTAGCACAAGGTGCTTTCTTCTCAGGTGGATTATCGCTTGTAATGACAGCTAACTGGCAAGGCTTTAACTCCATAATAAAAAATACTGCTCTCAGCGCGCAATCTGTGGTGTCTTTGGTGCAACTTGTCAATCAAACCGCGGGTGTAACGACACTCAAAGGGGCTATGGCGATGATGGACATCGTAGAAACGGCTATCTTAAATGTCGATCAAATCCGTGCCAACATAGGCTCAGCCCAACAACAAATAGACAGCACCATCAACAACATATCCACCACACAGGTGAATTTGAAGTCTGCTGAGAGCGTCATAAGGGATTTGGACTTTGCAAGTGAGAGTGCAAACTACTCTAAATCAAGCATTTTGGCTCAAAGTGGTGCTTACGCACTCGCCCAAGCCAACGCCTCATCTCAGTATGTAATGCAGCTCTTGCAGTAGGGGCTTATCTAGCCTTTTTTGCTACGCTGTGGCGTGTGGGGCTTGCCTACGCAACCTTTGCGGTTGCGGGGCTTAAAAGCCCCCTCCCTTGCGGAGGGGGTTGGGGGTGGGTTTTAAAACTCATCACACAACTTTCGAGCCGTTAAAAACGGCGTAGCGAGCAAAATAGCTTTCGAGCGTGCTTGTGTGCCGCTCAAAGCAGGCGGAGATACTCTCTCCGCCTTTTTTTGTGCTTAAAATTCTTTGCTTTAAATCATAAAATCAAAATTCTTATTATAAACCAAACTTCTTAAATTTCTTATCATACCTTGCAATGAACCCCTAAATTTGTCATACCGACTTTTTTGTTGTCATACTGAGCGCAGCGAAGTATCCACAAATTCAAAGTGCAAAGTTGCACTTTAAAAGTGTGGATTTTTCGCTAACGCTCAAAATGACAATGTTTAACTCTTTGTGCTAACGCACTCCACTCAAAATGACAAAATCCCTGTCATACTGAACTTTGCGTAGCAAAGTGAAGTATCCACAAATTCAAAGCATATCTTAAATTCTATGGATTTTTCGCTTTCTATCGAAAGCTCAAAATGACAATGCCTTGCCGTCTTTGCAAGTGGATTTTACTGCACCTTGCAAGGCGTAGTCTCAGCAAAAATCTACGCAAATTCTCTTTTCAGCACTCCACTGCCGTGTTTTGCCATAAGCTAAATTCCACAAACACGCTCACCCAAAGGCTCCGCTTAAATACGCCTTTGTTTTTTCTTTTTGCGGGTTTTCAAAAAATGCAGCACTTTCGCCAAATTCCACTAACTCACCCAAGTGAAAAAACGCCGCATAATCCGCCACGCGCTTGCCTTGCTGCAAGTTGTGCGTTACCATTATCATCGAAAGTTTGTGGCTCAGCTCTTTTACAAGCTCTTCGATGACACCGCTTGAAATAGGGTCAAGCGCTGAGGTCGGCTCGTCCAAAAGCAGCAAATTTGGGCTTATAGCCAAAGCCCGCGCTATGCAAAGGCGTTGCTGCTGCCCGCCAGACAAGGCAAGGGCGTTTTGAGTGAGCTTGTCCTTTACTTCATCAAAAAGCCCAACTTCTTTCAAGCACCTTTCCACAAGCTCGCGCTCGTCATCTTTGTGAGCGATTAAGCCGTGTAGTTTTGGGGCGTAGATGATATTATCATAAATGCTTTTGACAAAGACATTTGGCTGCTGAAACACCATTCCCACGCTCTTTCGCAAAGCCACTACATCAGCACTTCGCACATCTTTGCCCGCCACTTCGACAAGCCCTTGTGTTTTAGCGATTTTGTCGTTCATTCGGTTAAAGCAGCGCAAAAATGTGGATTTACCGCACCCCGATGCACCGATGAGTGCGGTGATTTTGTTTTTAGCTACGCTCATATTTATGTCAAACAAAGCCTGCTTTTTGCCGTAAAAAAGGTTTAAATTCACTACTCTTGCTACCATTGTGTTTTTCCTTGAAAGTATTTTCTTAGCATTATCGCTGTGAGATTGAGCACCACGACAAGGCTTAAAAGCACTAAAATGCCAGCAGCAGCCCTTTCTAAAAAAGCCCTTTCAGGCATAGATGCCCAGTTGTAAATGAGTGCGGGCAAAACGGTCGTGGGTTGGGCTAAATTCGTGGCTATATCGGGGATAAAGGCTATCATACCGATGAGCATTAGCGGTGCGGTTTCGCCCACAGCGGAGGCTAGGGCGAGTATAGAGCCTGTGAGTATCATCGGAGCGGCAAGCGGGAGCATTATGCCACTTACCATTTGCCATTTGGTAAGCCCTAGCGCGTAAGCGGCGTTTTTCATACCTGTATCCACGCTTTTTAAAGCCGCCTTTGTGGAGACGATGATGATAGGTAGGCTCATTATGGCTAGTGTAAGTCCGCCTACAAGGGCTGATGAGCGGGGCAAGCCGAAAAAATTTATAAACAAAGCAAGCCCCAAAAGCCCAAAAATGATACTTGGAATGCCCGCTAGATTGTTGATGCACACTTCTATGACACTTGTGAGCGCATTTTGGCGGGCAAATTCTTCTAAATAAATCGCCGCCGCCACGCCCACAGGCACAGCCACGCCCATACAAACGAGCATACAAAGCACCGTGCCTACAACAGATGCTAGCACGCCTGAGCTTTCGGGGGCGATTTTAGAGTCTGTGCCTAAAAAGAAATTTGCGTTGAATTTAGCGATGAATTCGCCCCTTTGCACGAGCGTATCCACAAGGGCTTTTTCATCATCGCTGAGTTTATTGAATTTACTCTTAAAATACTGGTCAGCTTCTGCGTTTGCTAAAAGCCACTGCGCTTTTTTTAAATTTTGCGCCCCACCTTGCAAACGCAAGGCGCGTTTTTCGGTGCGAGAGAGTAGGTTAAGCACGGTTTGGTTGCTGTCTTTACTCACTAAAATGTAGCTTTGTTTGAGTGCAGGCAAGCCCAAATAACTCACAGAGCCTAAAAACACGCACAAGAAAAACAAATTCACATAAAGCCCCGCTTTGCAAAAGGCTTTGAAGCGTTTTGAGGATTGTTTTCTGTCCTTAAAATTCATAAATTCTTTCCTTTGTGAAATTTGTTGATAAGATGAACGCTTATGGCGTTGATGATGAGAGTGAGTAAAAAGAGCGCAAGCCCTAGCGAAAAGGCGCTTAAAGTGAGCGAGCTGTCAAAGGCTTGGTCGCCTTGCAAGGCTTGGACGATATGCACGGTAACAGTAGTCATATCTTCAAGCAAATTAAAGCTCATATTTGGGCGCAAGCTTGCTGCCATCACAACTATCATCGTTTCGCCCAAAGCCCTTGAAAGGGCGAGCAAACAAGCGGCGATGATACCGGGCATCGCTTCTGGCAAAATCACGGCAAAAACCACTTCTTTTTTTGTCATTCCTAGTGCGAGTGCGCCGTTTATGCGCTTTTGACTCACTGCTTCTATGCAATCTTGCGACAAACTCGCCACAATCGGCACTATCATAATACCCATTATAAAGCCAGCTGCAAGCGCACTTTCGTAGCTTGCTTCTATGCCAAAAGCCCCAAAAATCCACACCACAAAAGGGGCGATGATGATGAGCGCGAAAAAGCCAAAAACGACAGAGGGAATAGCCGCGATGATTTCTAAAACGGGCTTTAAAAGGCTTTTTGATTTTTTGTTCGCAAAGACGCCCAAATACACAGCGCACATTATGCCAAGCGGCAAAGCCGTTATCATCGCGATGAGCGAAATGTAAAAGGTCCCCCAAAAAAGCGAGCTAGCCCCAAAAACGCCGTGTCCCACGCTGCCATCAGCCCTTACAAAAGCCGCATCAGCCGCCCATTGCGAGCTAAACAAAAAGGTAAAAAGGCTTTCTTTTTGAAAGAATTTCAACGCTTCGATGAGTATGGTAAGCATTATGGCAAAGCTTATCACCACAGCGACAAAGGCGCAGGCAAACAGGCTAAATTTAATCAATCTTTCTTTGAATTTTTGCATTTTTTTCTTTATAAATTTTTACTAAAAGTTTGATTTGCGCTATGAATTTATCCCAAAGCACGCTTTTGCGTCGCGCAAAAAGGCTTGCCACGCAAATTTAAATTTGCTTGCGATGATATTTTCACGCACAAAACAAGGCTTTTAAATTTATCCTTTCAACTTTGTCCCTTGAATGCAAGCTAACAAGCGCACATTTTGCAAAAGGGTAAGCAAAGTATAAACACAAATGGAAACATTTTGGAAACTTTGAATTTTTTTGAAGTTGTTTAAATTTGTTTGAACTTTTTATAAAAAATTTGCGAAAAGCGTTTGAATTTTTGCTGGATTTTAGGCTAAATTTTGCACTGAATTTTGCATTAAATTTTTGTGTTGAATTCTATCTTGAATTTAGGCTTTTGGCGAGTAAAACTTTGTATGATAAGTAATAAATGTGATATGCAAGCTATAAAAACAAGCAAGCGCAAATCGTGGCAATCCATAAGAAAACCTAGTTTAAATTTAAGTTTTGCACCTAAATTTTAATCTTAAAATTGCAAAAAAAATTTTCGATTTTATCATACTTATAAAATTATTATACCGAGCCTTTGGCGAAGTATCCAAAAATTTAAAAACATTTTAAAAGGCTTTCAAAAATTTTTTTTTTGCTTGAAAATTGAGTCGTTTGCCAAAACTAAAACTACGCATTTTAGAATTCCCTTTATATGTTTCATTATGACCCGATTTGTTAGGGGTGCTTAAACCCCTTTGCGTAAGGGTTTTTGCCTTGCTTTTTTTAACGGCTCGTGTGGATAAAAAGCGTTTTGTAGCACAATGACGGCGGATTTTGTCATTTTGAGCGTAGCGACCCAATGGGTTGCAAGGCGCAGTCGCAGCAAAAAAATCCACAGAATTTGAGACACGCTTTAAATTTTTAGGATTTTTTGTGGTGGTGGCTTGGATTTTTTTGGGGTGTGTGGCTTGGGGATTTGGTTTTGTGGGAGTTTTGGGGCTGTGTCATTGTGAGCCGTTTTCACAAAAACGGCGTGGCAATCCAAAAATTAGGCTTGAATTTTGCCCTAAATTCAAAGCGAAAATTAAAAAAGATGAAATGCTTTGAATTCAAAGTCAAATTTCACAAAAAAGTGCAGTCAAACCCTTGCACGCCCCGCCCTTTATAGGCACTCTTTTCATAGAGATTTGGATTTAGCGATACAAAGCCTACTTGGCGGGGTCTGCAAGGGCTTGAACTCTTTGTTGTTTTGAGCTTTTGTTAGAAAGCGAAAAATCTACGCTATGCAAAAATCAGTATGACAAGAAAAATCCGTCATTGATAGCAAGATGGTATTAAAAAGTGGCAACATAAGGTAAAATTTTGCTTGATTACGCCTTACTCGCCTTGTGCGTTGCCGAATTCTTGCTCTATGCTTTCAAGGACTGATTGCTGTGCCTTTTCATCGGCAAGTTCTACTTTGTAGTAAATCTCAGCCCTATTGTTTTTGAGCGAGCTGGCGTCATTGTTTTCAAGCGGAGAATTCAGCCCAAAGCTCTTTATGCTGACATTTTTCACGCCCACGCCGCCGTTTAGGAAGTATTCGGCGACATTTTTAGCGCGTTCATAGCCCAAATTAAAGCTATTTACGGCTGTGTCGCTGTTGTCTGTGTAGCCACGAATTTCTATTTGCACGCTTTGTGGCAGTGTCAAGGAAAATTCTACCATATATTTTAAGAAATCCTGCATATCCTTTGAGATGATTTGTGCGCTACCTCGTTCAAATTCCACGCGGGCGGGCAGTTTGAGGGCGATTTGGTTTTCGCTTTGGTCAAGTGCTTGACGGAGTTGTTGTATCAGCTCTTCTTGTGAGGCTGTGAGGGCTTTGAGCGCGCCTATTTCATCTTGGCGTCTTTGCGATGCGCCTCTGTGCTGCCTTTGGTTAGGGTTTTCTTGCTCGACAGTTTGGCTTGGAGTGAAGTCAAAAATTTTGATGAATTCGGTTTTTAGAGCCTCTGCCTTTGCTGGGTTGCTCTCACTTATCGCCCAAAGTGCGATAAAAAGGGCAAGCAAAAGCGACAAAAAGTCCGCATAAGGCACAGCCCACCTTTCGCCAGCTGGGCATTCAGGACACTTGTGTTTTGCCAAATTCTATCCTTTCAAATCATTTTTCAAATTGTGAAATTCTAAGCTCGTTCGCGCCTAAGAAATTAAAGAGTTTTTGCTCCAAATCGCGTGGGTTCATACCCTCAGCTATGCTTTTAACGCCTTCCATTATCACGCGTTGCTCTTTTATCAAGTCCATTGAGTTAGCTTTGAGCTTTGCTCCAAAGGGTCCAAAAAGCGCATAAGAGCCGAAAATCCCCGTAACCGTCGCGGTAAATGCGCCTGAAATACCCATCGCCATCGCTCTTGGGTCATCAAGCAGCTGCAACGCAAGCATAAGTCCCATAACCGCGCCCACAAGCCCAAAGGTAGGGCAAGTCTCCCCAAAGCGTATCCAATACTCAGCCGCTTCTTTATAATACTCTTCGCGTTCTTCGATTTGAATTTCCATAGTATCTCTTATCTCGTCCCAATTCTTACCATCGACAAGCATCATCACTGAGTTACGCAAAAACTCGTTTTCTATCTCAACCGTCTTTCCTTCAAGTGCTAAAAGCCCGTCTCGCCTAGCGATGACAGAAAATTCAATGATTTGGGCAATGCGTTCTGGCAAATTTATCTTTGCGCCCGTAAAGGCGATTTTAAGTTCTTTGTAAGCAGCTTTGACGGCTTTTTTGTGGCTAGCAGTCATCGCGCTGAATGCAGCTGTGGGGATAACGATAAGCACGGAGCTTAAATGGATAACATGCAAGGGGTTTCCGCCCTCCAAAATGTCGCCGATAGAAATACTCGCCGTTGCTAAGATGATACCAAGTATCGTGGTTAAGTCCATTTTTTTCCTTTATTTTAACTCGCCCCAATTTTTCGCTACTGCTGAGCTAGTTTTTAAATTTACTTTTAATTTTACTACATTTTGCATAATATCCTGCGTAATTGTAGCAAATTTTTCAAGTTTTTCATCTTTTATTTCAAAAATTAACTCATCGTGGATTTGCAAGATGAGTTTTTGCCCCTCATCTAAATGCGGGTAAATTTCAAGCATAGCAAGCTTTATAATGTCAGCTGCTGAGCCTTGCAAAATGCTATTTACGCTTTCTCTTTCATAGCTTGCCTTTATCATAGGGCTTGCGGTGTTAAAGTCAAAGTATCGCTTTCGCCCCAAAAGCGTGCTGATAAAGCCATTTTGCCTTGCACTTTCTTTCACGCGCTCAAAATAATCCTTAATGCTCGTAAAATTCGCAAAATACCGCTCTATGTAGCTTTTGGCTAAATTTGCTTCTATTTTTAAATTTTGGCTTAAAGTTTTATAGCCCATTCCGTAAATCAGCCCGAAATTTATGCTTTTGGCTATGCTGCGCGTTTCATAGTTGCTTTCTCCAAATATCATCACAGCCGTGCGCGCGTGAATGTCCTCATCATCAGCAAAGGCTTGCAGCAGCTTTTCATCTTCGCTAAAATGAGCAAGCATTCTCAGCTCAATCTGCGAGTAATCAAGGCTTAAAAAGCTATGTCCTTGGCGGGCTGTAAAGCAGGATTTGTAGGCTTTGGCGTATTGTCCGTGAGCTGGGATATTTTGCAAATTTGGGTCTTTGCTGGCTAATCTACCCGTTGCCGTGCCTGTTTGCATAAAATTTGAGTAAATGCGTGAATTTTCATCATTTTGAGCAAGCTTTAAAAGCGGCTCGCAGTAAGTAGAATAAAGCTTTGCAAGCTCTCTATAATCAAGCAGTTTTTGTGCCACAGGGTGCTTATCTACAAGCTCTTTTAGCACCTTTTCATCGGTAGAAAACACGCCACTTTTGCCCTTTTTGCCACTTGGCAAACCAAGTTTTACAAACAGCACTTCGCCCACTTGTTTGGGCGAATTTAGATTGAATTTCTCAGCTGTAAGGGCGTAAATTTCATCACTCAAAGCCTTTATGTCCTTTGAAAACTCTTGCATAAGTGCGCTTAAACGCTGAGTATCTAAATGAATGCCCCCATTTTCCATACTCATAATCACCTTTATAAAAGGAAATTCAAGCCTTTTGGCAAGTTCAAGCAAGTTTGAGTCTAAATTTTTAAGAAAATACAAATAAAATCTCAAAGTTATATAAGCGTCCTCAGCAGCGTATTTAGCGGCATTTTCAAGGGATAGTGCGGAGAAATTTGCCCCCTTTGGCACGACTTGCTCGAATTTTATGGTTTCATACTCAAAAAGCCTTTTGGCTAAATCGTCCATATTTACGCGCTTGCTCGGCTCATAAAGCCACGCTAAAATCATCGTGTCAGCGTAGTTTGCGGGTGCTTTTAAGTCAAAGTTGTTTTCAATGATTTTAAAGTCAAATTTAAGATTATGCCCCACAACAAAACCATCATAAATCATCTTTATAGCGCGTTTTGCGCTCTCTTTTGAAAGCTGCTGTGGCGCGCCAAGATAGCTGTGCGCCAAAGGCACATAGTAGGCTTCTTGCTCGTTTAATGCAAAGCTAAATCCCACTATATCGGCGTTTTTTTCAAGTCCTGTCGTTTCTGTGTCAAAGGCGATGATTTTACTCTCATCAAGTCCTTTTAAAAGCTCAAAAAGCTCGTTTTCATCGGTAATAAGCGTGGCTTTAAAGCCTAAATTTTTATCCATATTTTGCGGGGCGGATTTGAGTTTTTTAAGCAACAAATTCAGCTCATACTCTTGCAAAATGTCAAGCACTTCAAGCAAAGGCTCGGCTTTATCGTAGTTTGCTTGCGTAAAAAGAAAGGAAATGTCTAATTCATCGTAAAGTGAAGTGAGTTTTTTACTCAAAAAGGCGTTATCTTTGCCATCGATGAGTAAATTTTTCGTGCGTTCGTTGCGAACAAGGGGCAAATTCTCATAAATGCCCTCCAAAGAGCCGAATTCATCAAGCAGAGTTTTAGCTCCCTTTGCGCCTATGCCCTTTACACCGGGTATATTGTCAGCCGTGTCGCCGCAAAGTGCTAGAAAATCTTTGATTTGAGTGGGTTTCACGCCGTATTTTTCCAAGCAACCAGCCTCGTTGTAGTCGTTTTTTGAAATAGGGCTGTAAATACTTACCTTGCCGTCTTTTATGAGCTGATACAAGTCCTTATCCTGCGTGATGATACGCACGAAAATGTCCTTGTCCTCGCAAAATTTCACCACAGAAGCGATGATATCATCGGCTTCATAGCCCTCTTGTGAGTAGGCGCAAAAGCCCATTTTTTTAATCATCTCAATGCAAACAGGAATTTGCTCCAAAAGCTCATCAGGCGCGGCTTGGCGGTTAGCTTTGTAGCTTGTATCTATCTCGCTGCGAAAGGTTTTGCCCTTGCTATCAAGCGCAAAGATGAGATAATCACTGCTAAATTCGTTTTTTAGGCTGTAAATAAAGTTCGCAAAGCCAGCAACCATACCGCTAGGCTTGCCAGTGCTTGTCGTAAAGCCCTTTAAAGCGTAAAAAAGCCTAAAAAAAAAGCCAAAAGTATCGATGATAGTTAGGGTTTTCATAGTGTCCTTTGCCAAAAATTCAAAGCATTATAGCAAATCTGCGTAAAGATTGAAATTTTTTGGAATGTTTTTTGCTTTTTTAAGCTAAAATTCAAAAAAAGGGGCTGCGATGATAAACACAAGGCTTGATTTAAGCGCAAATGCAGGACAAAAAACTAATCTTTACGACACGCCCTTGCGACAACTTTTTGAAGAGGCGCAAGAAATCGCGCAAAAACGACACAAAAGACACAAAGTCGAGCTTCAAGGGCGCAAAGAGCAAGATGATGGGCTGCGGCAAGAAAAGACGCTTGATTTACTGCAAGAAAAAGTCAAAGAAAGCGTAAGGCAAAAAATCATTCAAAGCACGCAAGCACAAATTCTAGCCCAAAACACAAAGACACAAAGTTCTGTTTTAGACGAAAGCGCCCAAAGCCCAAAGGCTCAAATTTTAAACACACAAAATGAAGCCCAAAATTCAGCCCAAAGTGCACAGGCTCAAAACCACGCTCAAAGCTCACAAAAAGCCACAAGCGATGATTTACTCAAAAATTTACTCGCTAGTCTTTAAAAAGGCTTAAAATCTTATAAATTTAAGTTTAAAATAAATTTTTTTCGTTACAATAAACAAAATTCCTAAATTTCACGCAAAAAGGACGCGAAATGAAACTCAAACTCGACTACACCAGCTTTATAAACAAGGCAAAAAGCCTTTGCAAAGGGCGCGTTTATACCAGCTATCTTATGCGTTACGCGCTTGGCACAGATGCGAGTTGTTACAGCTACACGCCACGAGTTGCCATTCGCGCAAATGATGAAAGCGAAGTCATAGCCTTGCTAAAACTTGCTAAAACTTGCCAAACGCCCGTTACCTTTCGCGCCGCAGGGACGAGTTTGAGCGGACAAAGCAGTAGCAATAGCGTTTTAATCATCGCAAATGATGGCTTTAAGGGCATTAAGCTCGGGCAAAATGGCGAAGTGATAGAATGTGAATGCGGTGTGATAGGCTGTGATGCAAATGCAGCCTTAGCAGAGTTTGGCAAAAAGATAGGACCAGACCCAGCGACTATAAATTCAGCTCTCATCGGAGGAATTTTCAACAACAATTCTAGCGGAATGTGCTGTGGCGTGGAGCAAAACAGCTACAACACCATTCACTCCGTGCGTGCGGTGCTGCTTGATGGCACTATCATCGACACAGCCGACAACGAAAGCGTAAAAGCCTTTGAAAACTCTCACTCACAAATGTGTAAAGAGCTTAAAGCCCTGCACGCGCAAATTCAAAACGATGAGGAGTTAAAGGCTTTAATCGCTAAAAAATATAAAATCAAAAACACCACAGGCTACTCCATAAACGCACTAGCGGACTTTGGCGAGATAAAAGACATTTTAAATCACCTTTTCATAGGCAGTGAAGGCACTTTGGCTTTTGTGAGCAAGGTGCGTTACAAGGCGGTTAAAGACGCTAAATTTAAGGCTTGTGGCTTGCTCTTTTTTGAGGATTTAAACGAGGCGAGCAAAGCCATAGTCGCCCTTTCAAAGCTAGGACGGCAAAAGGTTGTGAGTGCTGAGATGATGGATTATGCTTGTTTGATGGCGGTAAAGGACATTGAGGGCGTGCCAAGCGTGGTGAGCGCGTGCAAAGAGGGGTATTCTTGTATTTTGTTTCAAAGTGAAAGTGATGATGAGGGCGAGTTAAATTCGAATTTAGCACAAATCAAGGCGAGTTTAAAGCCACTTAAAATGGCGTTTGAGCCGCTTTATTCGAGCAAGGCAAGCGAGTATGATGCGTGGTGGAAAATCCGCAAAGGCTTGCTGCCCTTTACTGCGGGCAACCGCCCAAAAGGCACAACCGTCATCACAGAAGATGTGTGCTTTGAGATAGACAAATTCACAGACGGCGTTGGCTTTTTGCAAGAGCTTTTTAAAAAATACGGCTTTGAGGGGGTGATTTTTGGACACGCACTAGCAGGAAATTTGCACTTTATCATCACGCCAGACTTGCAAGATAAAACGCAGTTTGCGAATTTCGCCGCTTTGGTTGAGCAAATGAGCCAAAAAGTAGCTCTAATGGGCGGCAGCACCAAAGCAGAACACGGCACAGGGCGAATGGTCGCGCCCTTTGTCGAGCTTGAATGGGGCAAAAAGGCATACCAAATCAACCTTAAAATCAAAGAAATTTTCGACCCGCAAGGCTTGCTAAATCCTGATGTCATCATCACTAAGGACAAGGACATTTACAAGAAAAATCTCAAAAGCGCGCCTAAAAATTTGCTCAGTTTGCCCGAAAATGACGAGATGATAAACACCTGTATGGAGTGTGGATTTTGCGAGAAATTTTGCCCTTCAAAAGACTTAACGCTCACGCCAAGACAAAGAATAGCCGTTTTGCGAGAAGTAACAAGACTGCTTGAAAATGGCGAAAAAAGCAAGGCAAATGAGCTTTTAAAAGAGTATGAGTATGCAGGCGATGAAACCTGTGCTGGGTGTTCGGGCTGTTTTAGGCTCTGTCCTTTGGGCATAGACACGGCAAAGGTAGCCAGCGAGCTTCGCCAAAAAATAAGCGCAAATTCACAAAAAATGGCGCAAAAAATTTATGATAATTTTGAAAAAACTTTAAGCCTTGCCAAAGGCGGACTTAAATTTTACGCCTTTTCAAGCGCACTTTTGGGCGAAAAAAATGTCAGCAAAATCACTTCGTTTTTGCACGGCTTAAATTCAAATTTGCCTTTCACACCGCCTTTTATGCCAAGCGCAAATGGCTATAAATTCACAAACAAGGGCGAGGATTTGGAGGAAAAAGTGGTGTATTTTACCGCTTGTATGAACCGCGTTTTTGCTCCGTCCAAAAAGCAAGACGACAAAAGAGCCGTGCAAGAAGCGTTTGAAAGCATTTGCGCTAAGGCTAGTGTGGGCGTGATTTACCCAGAAAAAATTTCTAAAATGTGCTGTGGCAAAATGTTTGAGGATTATGAGAGCATAAGGGCGCAAAATTTAGCCTTTTTGGAAAATGAGCTAAATTCTGCGACAAAGGGCGGTAAATACGCCGTTGTGATAGAGCATTCAAGCTGTTTTTACTCGCTTTTAAAGGACTTTAAAGATAAATTTAAAATCCTTGACATTAGCGAATTTTTGCTTTCAATCGCCGATAAACTCGCGTGGCAAAAGAGCGAAAAAACCCTGCTGGTGCATAAACTTTGCTTGCTTAAAAAACTAGGCAAAGACGGCGCACTTTATGAGCTTGCAAGGCTTTGTAGCGATGAAGTAAGGCTGATACAAAGCTTTGAGTGCTGTGGTTTTGCTGGTAAAAAGGGCTTTTTCACGCCCGAGCTTAATCAAAGCAGCACGAAAAATCTCAACGCTGAAACAAATGAAAACTTCATCGGCGTAAGCACGAGCAGCACTTGCGAAATAGGGCTTAACGCTTATGGTAACACCAAATTTCAAAACATAATTTACCTTGTGGATAGCCTTACAAGCAAAAAATAAATTTGCGAAAATAAGGCGTAAAATTTGGTTAAAATGTGCTATAATAACGCGAAATTTGGAAGATGAGTGCTCTGGTGAGTGCCACTGACTTCAAATCAGATGAAAGCATAGCTGGCTATGCTTTGGGGAGTTCGATTCTCTCATCTTCTCGCCACGATTTGCTTAAATTTGTGGATTAGCCCTTGCAAGAATTTACGATTTTAAGCTGAATTTATGGGCTTTGTTTTATGTTTTGGCTTTATCAAGCACTAAAATAAGTCCGCCAAAAATGATACCCAAAATGCCCGCAAACACCATAGCACTAGGAAAAGCGTCCCCTAAAAACAGCCCCAAAATCAGCGAAAAGATGACATCAAGGTAGCTCACCCCTGCCACAACGCCCGCTTTTTTAGCTATGCCGTAGCTTTTTGTAAGATGGATTTGATACACCGCGCCCAAAATGCCCATCACAGCGATGATAGCCCAAGCCTTTAAATCTGGCATCTTAAACTCACAAAGCAAAAAATCAAGCCCCTTTGGAGCGTAAAATTCGCCCACTATCATCGAGCAAAGCGGCACGAGTGAGCCTACTATCATAAAGGCAAGGGCGATTTTTTCAGTGGTGTAGTAGTGGCGCAGCTGCCTAGCACTCGTTACTGAAACAGCCGATAAAAACCCACACAGCACGCCCAAAAGTGAGTTTTTTATGTCAAAGCCTGTGTGAAATTGAGCCTCCGCCCAAGGCTGAGCGATGAAAAGCACGCCACAAAAGCCCACAAAAATGCCGCCCCAACCGCGAAGCCCCACGCTTTCTTTAAAGATAAAAAACGACAAAAGCGTAGTAAAGATAGGTGCGGTTTTTTGAAAGGCATAAGCTCCGCCAAGCGTGATATGCTCGATATTATAAAAGAGTAGATAAAGCGAAAGCACGCCCGCAACCCCGCGAAAAACAAGCAAGCCCAAATGACCGCCCTCGCGTGGTTTGAGCGTGGATTTTTGATAAAGATAGAGCAGGTAAAGGGCGGCGATGAAATTTCTAAAAAACACCACTTCAATGGCTGGCAAGTCCTTGCTAAGTAGCTTCGCGCAAACTCCGATAAGCGCAAAGTCAAGGCAAGCTAGCACCATAAAATATGCGCCCAAATTGTGTTTTATCACTCGCAACATAGTTTAAACCTCTGTGTTTGTGCTTTTTGCAAAAAGCCTTTTATCTTAAATTTAGCCTTTAAATTCGGGCTAAATTCCGCCCCAAAACGCTAAATTTTCGCCCCTAAAATCAACTTTTAGCTAAAAATTCAGCAAAAGCGTAAATTTTGCCTTACAATTTCCCCTTTTGTCCGCCGATAGAGTGCAAAAAGGCGTAGTCGATTTTTACCCTTTTTTCGTTTTGCACGCTTAAAGCCAGCCTTTCAAGCACCACGCTAAAATCATCAAAAAGGTAGTTTGCCATTGAGCCGGGGTTTGGGTTGATTTCGTTGATGAAAACCTCATCATCAATCACAAAAAAATCACAGCGAATAAGCGCGCCCCTAAAAAGCGGCTCGTAAATTTTAGCGAAATTTTCTTTTAACTTGCCCTTTAAAGTCTCGCTAATGTCGGCTTCTTTCACTTCGCTATGCCCTGAAAAGCTAAGGTATTTTTGCTCAAAGTCCAAAAGCTCTTTTTTCTTTGGCTCTTCGATGAGCGAAAAGATGAATTCATCTTTGATTTTGCAACCTGCTAGGTTGAATTCTTTTATATTTTTCACAAAAGGCTCGACAAGCACTTCTTCATCAAACTCAAAGGCTATGTCAAGGGCGTAGGATAGCTCTTTTTGGTTATGCACCACGCTTATGCCTATGCTGCTGCCAAGTCTTGCGGGCTTTAAAATGCAAGGAAATTCAAGCTTTTGTTTCAAAGAGCTTTCATCATAGCGTTTTAAAAGTATGTAAGGTAAGGTTTTTGCGCCAACTTTTTGAGCGTAAAGTTTGGTAAGCTCTTTGTTAAAAGAAAGCACACTTGCTTCAATGCGCGGTCCTATGTAGTTTAAGCCGTAAAATTCGCACAAACTCGCTATCTTGCCGTCCTCTCCGTCCTTGCCGTGTATAAGGTTGATGAAAATGTCGATATTTTGTCGCTTTTGACTTAAAAAGCCCCTTTCATAAAAGCCATTTTGCCCCAAAAAAAGCTGTTTTCCTTTGACAAAATCCCCACTGCTGAATGTTTTAGCGTTCATTTTTTCTGGCTCAATCAGCCAAAAACGCCGTTTTTCATCGCAAAAAATAAAGCTCATATCGCCGCGAAAGACTTTTTTCAGCACTATGGCGCTTACTATGCTTATCTCGTGTTCGTAAGAATTGCCCCCAAAAATCACTCCGTATCTCACAAATGTCCTTTTTAAGATAGTTTTTTCAATGCTTCTTTTATAAGCTCGCCTGTTTCTTGTGCTTTGCACTCGCTTAATGCCTTTAAGGCTCTATCTTGCTTAAAGCCAAGCGAAACAAGGGCTTGTAAGGCTTGTTTTTGCTTTTCATCACCGCTTTCAAGGGCGATTTTAGCGTCTCCAAGCTCGACTATAATGCGTTTTGCGCTTTTTGGACCAATGCCCGGCACTTGTTTAAAAGCGTTTTCATCGCCAAGCGTTAAGGCTTTGTAAAAAGAATTTGTATCCAAGCTCGAACACACCGCCATCGCCGTTGTCGCGCCTACGCCATTTACCTTTAACAAAAGCTCAAACATTTTTTGCTCATTTTTGTCCAAAAAGCCATAAAGCCTGTGCGAGTCTTCTTTAACAATCATCGTTGTGTGTAGCTCAGCCCTTTGCCCTTTTTCAAGGTGTGGGGAGCAAAAAAGCGACACGGTTACGCCATAACTCACACCGCCGTTTGTTTTGATGATGATGAAAGTTGGTTCTTTGGTGCTTACAACGCCTTCAAGTGCTTGTATCATTGAATTTTCCTTTGTTTTAGCAGCTTAACTTTTGCCCCTAACTTTGCGCTAGAATTTGCCCTAAATTTCGCTTTGACGCTTGAATTTTCCCAAAAATTCAGCGCAAAATTTAAATTTTTGCTTAAATTCAAGCCCGAAAAGCCCATAAAAGCGAAATTTATCGTTGTTTGAGCCATTCTAAATCCCTTTCTTCGATTTCTTGGCTCACATCGATGGCAGCCTTGCCGCCCTTGTCAAATAAATGTTTAGCGAAAAAAACCGCCGCTTCTTCGTCTCTTTTGGGCGTGTAGGTGCTTTCGCCGTTGCGAAATTTCCATTTTATCACATTCATATCTTGCCACGATTTGCCCTTGTTGATGATTTTAGCGTTGAAAAGCTCTTCTTCTTGGGTTCTTAACTTTTTGATAAGCTCTTCTTTTTGGATTTTAAGCTCGCTTTCTTGGGCGTTAAGTCTGTTTAGCTCGCTCACATAGCCCTTATAGTCATTAACCATTTGCGTGAAATTGCTCGGCACGGGCATTTTCTGCGCTTGCAAGGCTTTCATCTTTTTCATCAGCGTTTCTACGCCGCTTTTGCTTGAATTTATGGCGTGTTCTAAATGAGCGATGAGCTTTGGCAGCTCTCTTTGCTTTGCTTCGATATTTTTGAGTGTTTCAAGCGCTTCGTTTTCTCCAAAGAGTTGGGCGGTGAATTTGTTGTTTGTGCCTGAGCATTGCTCGATGATAACCATTTGACTAAAATCAATGGTGTTGTTGCTGCCAAGCGATGAAAGTAGCATTCTTTGCGTGGAGATTTTGCCGCCCATTCCTTTTTTGATTTTGACTACCTTTGCTTCGATAATGCCATTTTCGAGCGTGTCTATGTCGGCTTTTTCAGCCTTTAAATACCCCTTATGCGTGGATACATAGACATCATCGGCGTAAATTTTCGCGCTGTTGTTGGTGTTGCCATAGATTTTCACGCTTCTTGCGCGTAAAATCGTGTTAGAACCGACATTGCCATTGACGATTATATTTTCACACTCTATCCTAACGCCCGAGCCAACGGCATCTTCTAAGTCCGAGTTGCTTTTGATATTTACGGTTATGTTATTATCAAGCCCGCCTAAAATCGCCCCCGTTTCTTTCAAGGTGGCTGAGGCTAAATTCAGCTCATTTTCTATGTCAAATTTACCATCAGGCGTGCGGGTTACAAAGCCTTTTTTCTTTGCGTAATACTCCACGCAATGCACGCGTTCGGGTAGCCTGCAAATTTCTTTTGGCTCTAAATTTTCAGAGCAAGAAAATTCGATTTTATTTTCAGGCGGTATGTGCGGTTCCATAAATGCAAGCTTTAAATTCCGCCCCTTTCGCGCTGTGCCGGGCTGTATGTAGCGCAAAATCAAATCCCCCTTGTTAATGCCGATGATACTTACCTTTTGTATGCCATCATTATTTTGTGGGGCTTTGTCCTTGTAGCAGATGATGAGCTTTTCGCTTTCTGGCGATATAGGGTGCGTGCCTTTGGCGATTTCTATAAGCACTTTTGGGTGTTTGAGTGTTTTGTTTTTAAAGCGGTTCAGCACTTCAACAAGCGTTTTTTTAAAGTCAAATATGCGAATGCCTATGAAAAATCCTTCCTTAATCATCTTTTTGTAAATGTCTTGTAGCACTTCCATAGCGATATTTGCGTAAAAACTCACTCCGCTAAAATCTATCTCAGCGATGAGTTTGCTTAAATCCTTGTTTTCAATCAGCCTTATTTTAGGGCTTTTGTGCGTTTTTTGCAAGGCGCTAGTTTGGTAAATTTGGATTTTATAGCTTTGTCTTATCTTTAAATTTTCGTCCAAAAACACCTTATCATCATCAAAAAGCACGAGTTCCTTTTCGCTCAATGCCTTGAAATTCGGCTTAAATTCAGGCTCTTTGGGCTTTTCTTCTTCGCTTTTTGCTTGGGCGTTTGGGCTTTCTTGCTTTTTTGCGCCATCCTTTTGCTCGGGCGTTTGGGGCGGTTTGGGCGGTGCGTCAAGGCTGTATTCGGTTTTAAAGCCAAGCAGATGAAAGTCAAGCCTTTCTACGCCTACGCTCAAACGCACGCTTTCTTGCAAAAGCTCATTGTAAGGGTCGCTCAAAAATTCAGCTTTTTGTGTTTGCATCTTTCTCTCTTTTTAGTTTGCATAATTATACTTTAATTTAATGAAAATTTAGCTAAAATATGATTTTATTTCGCACAAAGGTTTGCAAAAATTTAATGAAAAAAGCTAAAAATCTCATTTTTCACAACTTTATCATCAATGCGCTTGGCATACTTTTTTCACGCATTTTAGGGCTTTTGCGCGATATTATCCTTGCTTTGTATTTGGGAGCTGGGCTTTATAGTGATGTCTTTTTTGTGGCGATAAAGCTACCAGCCTTTTTCCGCCGCATTTTTGCTGAGGGAGCTTTTGGGCAAAGTTTTTTGCCAAATTTCACAAAGTCAAAGCAAAAGGGCGCATTTTGCGTAGCGGTGCTTGTTCGCTTTGGTTCGGCTGTGTTTTTGCTTTGCATTTTGGTGAATTTTTTTGCCAGCTTTTTTACTAAAATTTTTGCCTTTGGCTTTAATGCTGAAACCATAGCCCTTGCCTCGCCGCTTGTTGCCATAAATTTTTGGTATCTTTTTTTCATCTTTCTCACCACGCTTTTTGGGGCGATTTTAAATTATGAGCATAAATTTTTCATCACTTCCTTTTCGGCTTCGCTTTTTAACCTTTGCATAGTCATTTGCGTGTTTTTTGTGGATATTAACGAGCCTTTGCAAAATCTTTATTATTTTTCTTACGCTATCGTTTTAAGCGGTGTTGCGCAACTCATCTTGCATTTAATCGCCCTTAAAAACAACATTACGCTTAAAGCTATGTGGTTAAGTGTGCGTTTAAAGCGCGCTAAAACAAGCCTTGAAAATTTTTACAGCAACTTTTTTCACGGCGTGCTAGGCTCATCAGCCACTCAGCTTAGCTCATTGCTCGATACTACCATAGCTAGCTTTCTCATAACGGGCAGCATTTCTTATTTATACTATGCTAACCGCGTTTTTCAGCTCCCGCTTGCCCTTTTTGCCATAGCTTTAAGTCAGGTTTCCTTTCCTAAAATCCTTAAACACCTTAAAAGTGGCGAAGAAAATTTAGCCTTAAATTTTATGCAAAAGGCTTTGGGCGCTTTAAGTTTTTTGCTCATTCTTTCAAGCCTTGTGGGCATAGTTTTTGCGCCTGAAATCACCACTCTTTTGTTTGAGCGGGGCAATTTTGGCTCGCAAGATACGCAGGTTACGGCTTTTGTTTTAATGGCTTACTTGCTAGGACTCTTGCCCTTTGGCTTGCAAAAACTTTTGTCCTTGTGGCTTTATGCGAAATTCAAGCAAAAAATCGCCGCTATCATCGCTTTTAAGGCACTTGGCATTTCGGCAAGTTTTTCTATTATTTTTATCTTGCTTATAGAAAATGCTGAATTTAAGGCTATCGGCATAGCTTTGGCAAGCTCTTTGAGTGCTTTTTACTTGCTTGGAGCAAATATCAAAGAATTTGGCTACAAAGCCTTTTTTTCGCTCATAAATGTCAAAAAAACGCTTTTTGGCTTGCTTTTTCTTGCATTTTTGGGCTTTGTTTTGTTAGAATTTAAGGCTAAAATTATGCCACTTGTTATGGGTTGAAAAGGAAAATGATGAGATTATTTGACAGCAAAAGCAAGGTAAAAAAAGACTTAAACGCCTATAAAAACGAGCTTTTAAACATTTATCTTTGCGGGGCAACGGTTTATGATGATGCGCATTTAGGACACGCGCGAAGCTCAGTGTGCTTTGATTTACTGCGCCGCACGCTTTTAGCACTTGGCTTTAAGGTGCAATTTGCCAGAAATTACACGGACATAGATGATAAAATTTTAGCTAAAATGAAAGAGAAAAATTTAAGTTTGCAAGAGCTTACAACCCACTATATACAAAGCTATGAAGCGGATATGAACGCCTTAAATGTTTTAAAGCCAAATTTTATGCCAAAGGCTACTGAATATATCGCTCAAATGATAGAGTTGATTGAAAGCCTTGAAAAAAAGGGCTTTACTTATACTTTAAAAGACGGGGTTTATTTTGACAGCTCAAAAGATAAAGCGTATTTTAGCCTTTCGCACAGGAATTTAAATGACAATCAAAGCCGCTTAGAAAATGAAGTGGCAAAGAAAAATGAAAGCGATTTTGTGCTTTGGAAATTTGATGAGAGCTTTTATGATGCGCCTTTTGGCAAGGGACGACCGGGCTGGCATAGCGAGTGCGTGGCGATGATAAGGGCTTTGTTTGATGATAAACTTATCATTCATTGTGGCGGGGCGGATTTGCTCTTTCCGCACCACGAAAATGAAGCCGCTCAGTGTCGCTGCGCTTATGGGGGCGAGTTAGCTCAAATTTGGCTGCATAATGGCTTTGTGAAAATTGACGGCGAAAAGATGAGCAAAAGCCTAAACAATAGCTTTTTTGTTAAAGATGCCCTAAAAGAGTTTTGCGCCGAAGCCTTGCGTTTTTATCTTTTGCAAACGCATTATAGGGGCGATTTTAACTATGCTGTGAGCGATTTAGAACGCGCTAAAAAAAGGCTTGATAAATTTTACCGCCTTAAAAAAAGGCTTGGAGTGCTTGAATTTACAGACTATGAGCTGAATTTAAAATCAAATTCAAAGGGCTTTCAAAGCGAGCTTTCAAAGCAGATTTTAAACGCTTTGAGCGATGATTTAAACATATCTTTGGCTTTGTCAGTTTTTGATGAATTTATCATAAATTCAAACGCTAAACTTGATGAAAGCCCAAAAGATAAGGCTTTGAAAGAAAATTTAACGCAGGGGTTAAAAGAATGCGCGTTGATTTTTGGCGTGGGTTTTATGCAAACGAGTGAGTATTTTCAATTTGGCGTAGATGATGAATTTAAGGCGCAAATTAAGGTACAAATTCTAGCACGAAACGAAGCAAAAGCGGAGAAAAATTTTGCATTAGCCGATGAAATTCGCACAAATTTAGCAAAAAAAGGCATAATTTTACAAGACACGCTAAATGGCACGGTTTGGGAGAAAAGTAGTGAAAATTAAAGCAGTAAAATTTACGAGCAAAGAACGCAAAGCAAATTTAAAGCCAGCAAGAAAGGACAAAAATGCCTAAAAAAGCAAAAGAAGACATTTACAAATCAGAGCTTAAAGACAAGCAGCACAAGGATATGACGATTTGGCAGGTGCTGAAAAAATTCAAGCATTATTATAGGCACTATGCGAAGTATTTTGCCATAGTTGCCTTTGGTATGATTATCGGTGCAGCAGGCACTGCGCTTTCAGCGTGGCTTTTAAAGCCCGTTATAGACGAGATTTTCATCGCTAAAAATCTCACAATGCTCTATATCTTGCCCGCTGGCGTGATTTTGTTTTATTTTATGAAGGATTTGGGGGCGTATTTGCAAGGCTATTATCTTGCCTATATCGGCATAGATATGATTACAAAGTTGCGCGAAATGATGCTTAGTCATCTTTTGCGGCTGGATATGGCATTTTTTAACCGCTACCGCGCGGGCGAGCTTATGTCGCGCACCACAGGCGACATAGGGGCGATTCAAAGCATAGTCGTAGGCACTGTGCCTGATTTTTTAAAGCAAGTGATACAGCTCATCGGGCTTTTAAGCGTTGTCATCTACCAAAGCCCAAAGCTCGCTTTCATCGCGCTCATAGTCGTGCCTTGTGCGGTGTATCCGCTCAATATCTTTGCTAAAAAGCTCAAAACTCTTGGGCGCAGGGGGCAGGAAAAGGGTGCTGATATGAATTCGCGTTTAAATGAAATCTACCAAAATATCGAACTCATCAAGGCTGACAACACCGAAGCAAAGGAAATCGCTAAATTCAACATAGACAATCACACTTTGGCAAAAATCGGCTTGAAAGGTGCTAGGATAGGCTCTTTGGTAACGCCTTTAATGGAAATGTTTGGAGCTGTGGGCGTTGCGGCTGTCATCGTCATCGGCGGACGCGAAGTTATCGCTGGCAACCTAACCCCGGGCGCTTTTTCTAGCTTTATCGCGGCTTTGTTTATGGCGTATGACCCGATAAAAAGGCTTGCAAGCCTTTATGGTGGCATTCAAGGCGCGGTGGCTGCTTGTGAGAGAACCTTTTTCTTGCTTGATTTGCTCCCACAAATTCAATCTGGCGAGAAAAATTTAGAAAAAATTGAAAAAATTTCGCTCAAAAAGGTGAATTTTAGCTATGAAGAGGGCAAGGAAGTGCTGAAAAATGTGAGCTTTGACTTGCAAAAGGGCAAGATTGTGGCACTTGCTGGACCAAGTGGGGGCGGTAAAAGCTCTATCATCAACCTTTTGGTGCGTTTTTATGACAAAAATTCGGGCAAAATTCTCATCAACGACAGCGACATAAGCGAGTATGACATAGAACAACTGCGCTCAAAAATCGCCCTTGTTACCCAAAATATCTACCTTTTCAACGACAGCGTGGCTGAAAATATCGCTTACAGCGAAGAGTTTGACGAAGAGCGCGTCATCAACGCCCTTAAAAAGGCAAACGCTTATGAATTCGTGCAGGATTTAGGCGGAATTTACGCACAAATCAGCGAACACGGCAAGAATTTAAGTGGCGGACAAAAGCAACGCATAGCCATAGCCCGCGCCCTTTACAAAGAGCCAAATTTTTTGATTTTTGATGAGGCGACTTCTGCGCTTGATAATGAAAGCGAAAAGCTCGTGATGGCGACTATTGAGAGTTTGAAAAAAAATCATCTCATTTTAATCATCGCTCACCGCCTAACAACCATCGAAAATGCCGATAAAATAGTAGTGATTAACAAGGGCGAAGTGCTTGACATAGGCACAGATAAAGAGCTGATGCAAACTTGCGAGCTTTATCAAAAATTCAAGCAAAAAACAGCGCATCACGAGGCGATTTGAGCGTAAATTTTGTGAATTTTGCTTTTATTTTCGCTTAAATTCAAGTAAAATTTGCTAGAATATCTTTGTCAAATCAAAGTTGCAAAGGCGATTTAAGCCACGCATTTAGCTTATTAAAGGACAAAAATGAACTATGAATCGTTAAAACCATTGCTTTTTAAACTCAACCCAGAACACGCTCACGCCCTTGTGGAATGGACTTTGCGTGCGGCAAATCGCATTTTGCCAAGCAGCTTAAATTTACTCGCAAGAGAGTGCATAATCGATGATGAGAGCTTGCACCAAGAGCTTTTGGGGCTTTATTTTGCAAACCCTGTTGGGCTTGCTGGTGGCTTTGACAAAAATGCCACGATGATTCGCCCTTTGAGCGCGCTAGGCTTTGGCTTTTTGGAATTTGGCACGCTCACGCCAAAGGCGCAAAAGGGCAACGACAAACCGCGTTTGTTTCGGCTTGTAGAGCAAGAAAGCATTCAAAACGCTATGGGTTTTAACAACGCAGGCAAGGACAAAATCGCCCAAAATGTCCGCAAGGTGTATCCTTTTGTGTTGCCACTTGGAGCAAATATCGGCAAAAACAAGCTTACAAAAAATGAAGACGCGATAAATGACTATATTATGCTTATTAGAGATTTTAATCCGCTTTGTGATTTTTTTATCATCAACATTTCATCGCCAAATACCAAAGGTTTGCGTGATTTGCAAAGCAAAAAATTCATCGTAGAACTGATGAAAGAAGCTAAAAAACTCGCTAAAAAGCCCATTTTACTTAAAATTTCGCCCGATATGAGCGAAAAAGACGCGCTTAATCTTTGCGAAGAAGCGTTGAATTTAGGCATTGTGGGCTTTATCATCGCAAACACAAGCGTGGATTACAGCCTGCTTGATAACAACCGCACCTTTGGAGGCATAAGCGGGCGTTTGATAGAGCAAAAAAGTGGGGCGTTTTTTAAGGCTTTGTCAAAAGAGCTTTTTGGCAAGGCTTTGCTGATAGCAAGTGGCGGGATAGATAGTGCTGAAATAGCTTATGAGCGCATAAAATGCGGCGCAAATTTAGTTCAAGTTTATACAGGGCTAGTTTTCAAAGGACCAACGCTTGTAAGAGACATAAACAAAGGGCTTTTGCAGCTGCTTAAAAAAGACGGCTTTTTACACATAAGCGAAGCTGTGGGAGCGAATTTAAGATAAATCAAGCTAAACTCCATTTTGCGCCCCTTTGCTTGCACCTTGCTACAAGCTACGCAAGGGCAAGTCAAAGGTAAAGATTTTCGCACTGCTAAAACACAAAATCTTTAAGCTATCAAGCAAAAAAATGCTCGTATTCTTTGGCTCTTTGGCGGCTCAAAGGCACGGCAATCTTTTCTCTTTCAAGCTGCTCACCGCTAACTTGTGAGTAAGCCACAGTTTCAAACAAGTCCTCGAAGTTGTATTTTTCAAAATCAAAGGCAAATTCATAAGGCGTTATGTTGTAAATATAAAGCGAGCTTATGTAAGATGCCATTTTAGCATAAGCTGAGCGCATAGTCTCATCTGTAAAGTCCTCTAATGCGTATTCTTGTAGGACTTCCTCCACAGCATTTTGCACTTCAAGCGAGATTTGCATACTCTCATCGGGCGCATCCATAGCCCTAGCAAGCTCCACGCTAAATGGTCCGTATTTAAGGCTTTGAAATTCTAAGCCTATGAAAAGATTTTGGTGCGCTCTGAAATGGTTAAGCTCCACCAAAAAGACGATTTTTTGGTAAAGGTTGGCGTTTAAGCGTCCCTTGCTCGTTTGTCTTAGACAAGCGATTGTTTCGTTGAGCCTCTTTAAAGAAGCAGCGTCCATAGTTTTCATCGTAAAACCTTCTTTCAATCAATCTACGAGATTGAAAGCAAATTTCGTTCCAACTTTTCAAAACGCTGAATTTTAGGTGTTTGAAAGCCTTGCTAAATGCGTCCTATGTCGTAAAGCTGCACTATGCCTACGATTTTGCCAGCTCGTGCAACGGGCAGTTCTTTGATTTTGTGCTTTATCATCAGCTCCTCAGCCTGTGTAGCCATAGCATCAGCACTAATGACTTTGGGATTTTTACTCATTATCTGGCTTGCGATGAAATCAAAACTCGGCTTGTCGCTCGCCTTTAAAACCCTACGCAAATCTCCATCAGTTATGACGCCCACGAGCTTTTCGCCACTCATCACAAGGCAAAGCCCGAGTTTGCCGCTTGTCATCACATCGATAAGTTCTTTAAACCCTGTATCCTCCGCCACTTTTGGCAAAGCACTTACCATCACATCGCTTACCTTTGTCAAAAGTTTTTTACCCAAGCTACCCCCCGGGTGGAAAAGCGCAAAATTTTCTGGCTTGAAATTTCGCTCTTTCATCAAGCAAGCGGCTATCGCATCGCCCATCGCCAAAGTCGCCGTAGTCGAACTCATCGGGGCTAGCTGCAAGGGGCAAGCTTCTTTTTGCACCGAAATGTCAAGCACGAAATCCGCCTGCTTTGCTAGGGTAGAGTTTAAATTTCCACTCATCGCGATGAGCTTAATGCCCCTTTTTTTAATGGCTGGAATGATTTTTAAAATTTCTTCGCTCTCGCCTGAATTTGAAATCGCCAAAAGCGTGTCATCATTTGTCAGCATTCCCAAATCTCCGTGCAAAGCCTCCGCTGGGTGCATAAAAAAGCTCGGCGTGCCTGTGCTTGCAAGCGTGGCGGCGATTTTAGCCCCGATATGCCCGCTTTTTCCCATACCGCTTACTACCAAACGCCCTTTGGTGCGCAGTATCAGCTCTATGCTCTTTTCAAAGTCCGCATTGAGTTTTGCGCCCAAATCGCTAATCGTGCGCGCTTCTATGGCAAAAACTTCTTTTGCGATTTGCAAGACATTTGTTTTCATCGTCTGCCCCTTAATTTTCTTAAAATGTTAGCTCAAATTTTTTAATGGCGCGAAATTTCACTCATCGCTTTGAGCTGCCTTAAATTCAAGCTTTTTGCCTAAGGCGTTGTCCGTGAATTTAGCGTAGCGTATATTGAGCGCAAAGCACTGCCCTTTCATCACTTTGGCAAAGGGAAAGCGCGCGTAGTAGAGTTTTTCTTGCGCCTTGCTTGCTTTTTCGCACAGGGCTTTGATTTGCACGCCTTTTAAAAACGCTATGGCACTGAATTTAGCGACATTTACGCTTACAAGCGGGTTTTTTTGAGCTAGCTTTATGTGCCTTGTATCCGTGTGCGAAGCGATGATAAGGCTTAAATTTAGCTCATCAAAGGCATAAAAAGCGTTCGCACACCACACTCCGCCGTCATCTTGCATAGCCCAGCACAAAAGCTTGTTTTGGCTTAAAAAATCTTTTATTTTGCTGTTCATAAGCAAAATTATAGCAATAAATTTAAGAAAAATTCAAATTTGCCGATATAAGTGCAAATCTTTTAACGGAGCGTTAAAATGCAAATAGAAGCTACCAACAACCAAAACATAGGCTTTTCCTACACCACGAGCAGTGGCAAGAGCCTTTCTTTGTCAATGTTTGACAACCAAAGTGCGAGTTATAGCAAAGAAAACGGGAGTGCGAGTTTGAGCTTGCGCAGAGAGTATGGATTTTCCTTTACTTTTGAAGGTTCAAAGCTCACGCAAACCGATATAGCCGAGATAAAAGACGCGATGAAAAATGTCGAGCCTTTAATCAACGACTTTTTGCAAAACTCAAAAGTGAGCGAGCTGAACCCAAAAGACTTTATCCAAAGCGCTATGCAAATGGCTGACATTTTGCCAACGCCAAGCGATGAAAACAAGCTCAATGCGACTATGGACAGCCTTGTGAGCAAATTCGACCAGCTGCTTAAACAAAACCAAAGCAACGACAGCACGCAAAATGCCAAAATGCTTGAAGACAGCAAAAAGCTCATCGAAGAAGTGCTTGCCCGCTTGCGACAGCAAATGCTGCAACAAACGCAAGAATTTGCGCCACAAAAAACAAACGCCGAAGAAGAAAAGGATAAATTCAATTCCTTTGCTTTTTATGCGTGATTTGCCTTTAAGGTGCGCTTGATAAGGCGTTGCGGGGCTTTTGCCTTATCTTTAAGCGCACTTAATGAAGTGCGACTGCAAGGGTGTTTTGTGAATTTACATTTGAAAATTTAAGCCTAAATGCGCCAAATAGCTTGCTTGGCGCGGCTTTGAGTAATGCTTTTGAAACAAATAGCATAAAACGGGCTTTGCAAATAAAATGTTTTTGACAAATAAGGCGTTTTGCTTAAATTTTACTAAAATCAAATTTGCCTAAACTCTCTTTCCATTGCGGGATTTTAAGCTTAAAATGCGCTTTGATTTTGCTTGTGTCTAAAACGCTGTAAAACGGGCGCGGGGCGATGATTTTGCCCTCATTCATCGCTAAATACTCGCTTGAACTCACGCTTTTTACAATGCAACTTGCGCCTAAAATTCGCACTATTTCACACGCAAATTCCCACCAGCTCGCCACGCCCTCATTTGCGTAGTGAAAAATTTCTGTGCCATTTAGCGTGTCAAGTTTTGGCAAAATAGCGCAAATGGCGCGCGCTAAATCCCTTGCGTTTGTCGGTGAGCCAACTTGGTCGCTAACTACTGAAATTTCGTCTTTTGTCAAGGCTAAACGCGCTATGGTTTTGACAAAGTTGCTGCCAAATTCGCTGTAAAGCCAGCTCGTGCGGATAATGCAAGATTTGCTTAAATTTTCGCTTAAAATCGCAAGCTCGCCCGCTCTTTTGCTTGCCCCATAAACGCCAAGCGGTGCGCTGATGGCACTTTCAACAAGCGGTTTGCTCGCCTTGCCATCAAAAACATAATCAGTCGAAATATGAACAAGCCTCGCACCACTCATCTTGCACGCTTTGGCTAAATGTAGCGCGCCTTTTTCATTTACCGCAAAGGCTCTTTGGCTTTCATTTTGAGCCTTATCCACCGCTGTAAAAGCCGCACAGTTTATCACCGCGTCAAATTTGCCTTGACAAAGTGCCGCAAATACGGCTTTTTCGTCTGTAATGTCAAGCGCGTTTTTATCCACAAAAACAAAATTTAAATCCTTAAATTCATCTTGCAAAAAGCAAATTTCATTGCTTAATTGTCCGTTTGCACCTGTAACTAAAACTTTCACTAAATGCCTTTCATATCAAACTTTACAAACTATTTTGTTTTATTATTTTTATTAAAATTTGTTCTAAAAGGCGTTTTGTTTCTCTACTTAAAATTCGTGGGAAATTCACGCCACGCCACGCCCACCACGCTATTTTTTGTGATTTTATATAAAAATCCATCCAAAATTTAAGCCGCCTAAAATCTTTTTGCAAAGATTCAAAAAGTCTTTCATCTATACTTTTGATTTCATTTTGAAAATGCTTTAAACTTTCATAAAGTTGCTCTTTGCTGGGCTTTTCTTTTTTGTAGAGTTGATTTTTTAAAAAATCGTGCTGATACTTATCAATATAGCGTAAAATCGTGTTTTTGTAAGCCTTTAAACGCTCATCATTCATTGCAACATTTCGTGGCAGTATAAGAAAAGGACCGCGCCCACCATCAATGCCACCGAGATTTGCATAGGATTTGATGGTTTGAATTTTAAGTTTTTTTATTTTATTGATGCGTGGCTGAATTCGACTAAAATCTAGCGTGAGAGTATTATCGGCTTTTAAAATAATATCCAAACGACTGCCATAAGGGGCAAATATCGTGTTATGTGAAATAGTCCCAGCCATTGCCGCAAAGCTCAATGCCCCCCCCCCTCCGATAAAAATGGCTAATTGCTCTTTTGGAGAAAGCATTTCAGGATAGATAATTTTATAGCCTTTTTGTGCGTAAAATTCCTCGAAAAATTCCTCGCCAAATTCAAGCGAAATTGCCTTGTTAAATTTGCGCCGAGAAAGATAAAATTTATTATTTTGCAAGCGTTGTGGAGTAACTTTTGAAGTGATAAAGTCTATCATTTTTCGGTGCATTTCGATGCCATTTTCATTCCAAAAAGAATCATCAGGCACGATGATTTGCGCGAATTTTGTAGGCTTTTTGATTACTATGAGATTTGAATCATCTAGGTTAAAAAGCCTTAAAATATAGCTTTGAAAGGGTAAAAAAGAATCTTTTTCCAATAAGCAAACAAATTTAACGCCCTTTGTGCTATGTTTTACAATCCACCACAAACGCGACAAACTCTCCGTGATAAAATGCCCATAATGCCAAGCAAAAGAGCCTAGAAATACTACTTTTTCGCTTGAAGTAGAGATTTCGCCATTGAAATTCAAAACTTGTGTATCATTTTCTTTAAAAACACCTGAGGGCGTATTTTTAAGGCAAGGAAAAATCACGCCATTTTTTATGATTTGCTCGCTTAAATTTTTCTCTTGCATTTTAGTCCTTAAAACAACTCTTTTGCTTTATTTAGCGTGGGTTGAATTTTATCTTTTTGGCTTAAAATAAGCTTGTTTAAATCATAAAAATCGCTCCAATTTATGTTAATTTGCTCATCATTCCACAAAATCCCTCTATCGCACTCTTTGCTGTAAAACTCATCAACCTTATAGGCAAAAACCGTGTCATTTTCAAGCACCAAAAAGCCGTGCGCAAAGCCCTTTGGCAGCAGTATTTGGCGTTTGTTTTCTCCGCTTAACTCCACAGCAACAAATTCGCCAAAAGTCGCTGAATTTCGCCGAATATCTACCGCCACATCAAGCACACGCCCACGCACCACACGCACGAGCTTGCTTTGAGCGTGCGGGGGCAGCTGAAAATGCAGTCCGCGCAAGACGCCTTTTTGCGAACAGCTTTCATTATCTTGCACGAAATTCCACTTGCAATTTGTGAATTTTTCAAGCAAATCAAGCCTAAAAGTTTCAACAAAATAACCGCGCTCATCAGCATAAATTTGTGGTTGGCAGATGATGACGCCGTCTAGTTTTGTTTTAATAAATTTCACCTTACTTCCTCGCTATTTGCTAAATTTAACAAGTATTTTCCATAATCATTCTTACTCATCTTTTCTCCAAGTTCGCGCAACCTGCTCTCATCAATCCAGCCGTTTAAAAAGGCGATTTCCTCCAAACAAGCGATTTTGAGATTTTGCCGTTTTTGCAGGGTTTGGATAAAGCTACTTGCTTCTAAAAGCGAGTCGTGCGTGCCTGTGTCAAGCCACGCAAAACCTCGCCCCATAAGCTCGCATTTTAAGCACTTTTGCGCTAAATAAAGCTCGTTAAGCGAAGTGATTTCAAGCTCGCCGCGCGCACTTGGGCGGATTTGCTTTGCAAGCGCGCTCACTCCGCTTGGGTAAAAATAAAGTCCCGTTACGGCGTAATCGCTCTTTGGCACAGCTGGCTTTTCTTCAAGCCCTACAACCTCGCCTTTTGCGTTAAATTCAGCGATGCCATACCTCTGCGGGTCGCGCACCTTGTAGCCAAAGATTGTCGCAAAGCCTTTGTTTGCGCTTTCTACGCCGTTTTTTAAAAGTGGAGTTAAACCGCCGCCGTAAAAAATGTTGTCCCCTAAAACAAGGCAGGCTGGGCTTTGCCCTAAAAATTCCTCGCCCAAAATAAAGGCTTGAGCTAGTCCGTCAGGGCTTGGCTGCTCACAGTAGCTTAAATTCACGCCAAAGTCCGCCCCGTCTCCCAAAAGTGCCTTGAAATTTGCGCTATCTTGGGGCGTGGTGATGACGAGAATGTCGCGAATGCCTGCAAGCATAAGCACAGAAAGTGGATAGTAAATCATCGGTTTGTCAAAGACAGGCAAAAGCTGCTTGCTGATGCCTTTTGTGATGGGGTAAAGCCTCGTGCCACTGCCCCCTGCTAGAATTATGCCTTTCATTTTAACCCTTTGTTATCTTTAAAATTTGCAGTTTTTTAAACAGTCTTACTCTTGTGATTTTGTCAGTTTTGAGAATTTTTAAAACAGGAATGCCAAAAAGCGAGATTGTAATCTCTTTGTTGTCGTTCTTAGTGCCGTAATTAGCATTGTAAAGAAGTGGATATTTTTGCTTGTTTTCTTGGACGATGAGGCGTGTAATCATCTGCATCAATTTTTCATTTTTACTGCTTGTGTTTTCAAAGTCTCTATACTCAATCATCACTTCATCCAAATTCGCAAATTCGGTTTTGTCAAGCAAGTCACACCAGAGTTTATAATCCTCGCACGGGCTGTAAAAGGCGTTGTAGCGGCACTCTTTTAAAAGACTTTTTCGTATCATTGTAGTTGGGTGAGTTACCACGCATTCAGCCGTTAGGCGGAGTTTGATTTCAGTTGGGTTGGTCGGGTATTTTATGACTACATTATCAAGCAGTTTTTTTAAATTTCCGCCCACAACGCCTACTTCTTCATTTGCCTCCAAAAACGCCACTTCCTTTTCAAAGCGTTCTTTGACACTTATATCATCGTGGTCGATGACGGCTAAAAATTCGCCCTTTGCTAAGTCTATGAGTTTGTTGCGAGAGCCACTAATGCCTAAATTTCGTGGGTTTTTAAAATACCTTATGCGCTCATCTTTTTTAGCATACTCCAAAATGAAATTTTCAAGCTCTAAATTCTGCGGCGAGTCGTTTAAAATCAAAAATTCAAAGTTGCTAAAAGTTTGGTTAAGCACGCTTTCAATAGCCTCTTTAAGATAGGCTAAATTTGAGTTATAAACGGGCATTAGTGCTGAAACTTTTGGCATTTTATATCTCCGCTCTTTGCGCTACTTCTTTGTAGCTTTCTATGTAATCTCCCTCGCGCATATCATTACACCCCTCAATCCCAACGCCGCATTCATAGCCTTTGGCGACTTCTTTGACATCGTCTTTAAAGCGTTTGAGTGAGCTTACATTGCCCTCAAAGACGACAACGCCCTCTCTTATGAGCCTTATTTTCGCCCCACGGTTGATGACACCATCGCTCACCATACAGCCTGCGATTTGCCCTATTTTTGGCACGGAGATGACTTGCAGGATTTTAGCTTGTCCGAGTTGCTCTTCGCTGATGATAGGACTCATCAACCCACTTAAAAGTGCTTTAACATCATCGATTAGGTTGTAGATGACATTGTAGGTTTTGATTTCTACGCCTCTGTCCTTTGCCTTTTCTTTTATATCGCCTGTTGGGCGGATATTAAAGCCCAAAACTATGGAATTTTCGCTCGCCGAAGCTAGCTCAATGTCGCTTTGCGTGATACCGCCGACACCTGAATGGATAATGTCGATTTTAATCTCATCATTTTTGAGCTTTTCAAGGCTGGTTTTTAAAGCCTCCAAAGAGCCTTGCACATCGGCTTTTAAGATGATAGGCAAGGATTTTAGGTTGCCCTCTTTGATTTTTGCGCCAAGCTCGTCAATGCTTACCTTTGTGGATTTGCTTAACTCTTTTTGTCGGTTGTGTTCAAAGCGTTTTGCGGCATACTCGCGCGCTTCTTTGTCGCTTTTTACGCTAATAAGCACCTCCCCAGCCTCAGCCACTTCGCTAAGCCCCACGATAACGCCACATTCGCCCGGCTTTATCTCTTTCAAAGCCTTGCCCGTGTCATCGCTCATCGCTCGCACCTTGCCATAAGCCACGCCAGCGACTATGGTATCGCCCACTTTGAGTGTGCCGTTTTGCACGATGATGGTAGCCACTGCCCCGCGCCCCTTTTGCACCGAGCTTTCTACTACGCTTGCCTTTGCAAAGGCTTTTGGGTTGGCTTTTAGCTCTAAAATGTCAGCCTGCAAAAGCACGATTTCAAGCAAATCATCAACCCCTGTGCCGTTTTTAGCCGAAATAGGCACGAATTCATACGAGCCACCCCATTCCACAGGCGTGATTTCAAGCTCAGCAAGCTGAGTCTTTACCATATCGACATTTGCGCCCTCTTTGTCGATTTTGTTTATAGCGATGATGAGCGGCACGCCCGCACTTTTGGCGTGATTTATGGCTTCTTTGGTTTGGGGCTTTACCCCATCATCAGCGGCAACCACGATGATAACAATGTCCGTTATGCTCGCTCCACGCGCACGCATAGCCGTAAATGCCTCGTGTCCGGGAGTGTCGATAAAGGTGATTTTGCGCCCATTTTTTTCTACCATATAAGCGCCCACATGTTGCGTGATACCGCCAGCCTCAGCGTTTGCCACGCGTGATTTGCGTATGTAATCAAGCAGTGAAGTTTTGCCGTGGTCTACATGTCCCATTATGGTGATAACAGGCGCGCGCGCCTCGCTACTGCTTTCATCTTGCGCGCTTTCATATTCTTTGACATAGTCAAATTCCACAGCCTCATCGATGATGCTCACTTCAATCCCAAATTCATCAGCTAAAATTTCTATGGCATCTTCGTCCAAAAAGTCATTTTTAGTCGTCATAAGCCCGAGCATAAAGAGTTTTGAGATAAGCTCGCTTGTGTTTTTGCCGATTTTATCAGCAAACTCATAAAGGCGAATTTCTTTTGGAATTTGCACGCTTTTCACTTCGGCGAGTTCTTTTTTCTCCACTCTTTTTGGCGGTTTTTTGCGACTTCTTCTTTGAATGCCACCTTCTGTGAATTGATTAAAACTTTGCCTTAAAACGCTTGGTTGTTTTTTGGTGCTAACAGGCTCTGGCTTTGGCTGTATGGCATTTTGCGTAAAGTCTGGCAAAACGATGATATCCTCATCATCAAGCGAAATGTCGCTAAAATCATTACCGCCGAGCAAATCCATCTTTGTCGTGCTGTCTTTTTTACTGACAGGCTGGGACTTTGCTTTGGATTTTTTGGGCTTTTTGTCTAAATTTTGCGTGCTTGAAAACATATCTTTTAAATCTATACGCTCGCTTGGCTTTAAATTCTCGCCACTTTTTTGCGAAGGGCTTTGTAAATTCGCATTTTGCTCTCTTTTTTTCTTAACAATAACAAGCCCACGCCGTTTAGTAAGGTTTATTTCAGGCTCATTTTTGGACTTTTCTTGTGGTTTTTCTTGCGCTTTGGTTTGAATTTTGGCTTTTGGCTCTGTTTTGGGAGCTTTTTCTTCGCTTTTAGGCTTTGGCTCGGCTTTAAGTTCTTTTGGCGTTTCTTTTTTGGCGGCTGGTTTTTTAGGCTCTTTTTGGCTTGGCTTGCTCTCTTTTTCGGGCTTTGTGGCTTCTTTTTTGGGCGCGGCTTTTTTAGCGCCCTTTTTGGCTTCTAACTTCGCCTTAAACATTTCAGGCACGATGCCCGAGCTTATATACTCGTAAATTCCAGCGGCTTCTTCTTCGCTCACTGAGCTGTTGGCGACCTTGACATTTAGCCCTAATTCGTTGGCTTTTTTCATCACTTCGCTGTTAGAATAGCCCATTTCAGCGGCTATATCCATAATCTTAATCTTTGCCATTTACAAAATCTCCCTTAAATTCGGCTCTACAAAGCCTTTGTTGCTTTTAGAAAACGCTTTTTGCAAGGTTTTTTCGTCTTTTTTCGCACAAAGCTCACACAGATAAAAACTGCGCCCAAAGCCCGTGAATTTCACTGCTTTACCAGACTTTACTTGCAAGCGCAAAAGGCTTTTTTGCGCCGCTTTTTCCCTGCACACCACGCACATTCTAATGGGTGCGTGCATTATACCCTTTTTTTCATCAAATTTTAGCAAATTTCAAAGCCTTTGTTGTCAAATTCAAGCGTTTTTATCAAAACGCCCTTAAATTTCGCCTGCATTTTTTGCGCTAAATTTAAAGCTTCATCTTTGTAAATAAGGCTTAAAAACGAGCTTCCAGAGCCTGAAAGCACGCTCATCAAAGCGCCGTTTTCAAGGGCGAGTTTTTGGATTTTAAAAAGCTGGGGCAGGGTTTTCATACGCATATTTTGGTGCAAGTTATCAAGGCTTGCCACGCGCAACAAATCGTAATTTTTTTGCATAAAACACGCCGTAAGCAAACTTGCGTGAGAAAGATTAAACACAGCGTCCTTTAAACTCACGCTTTTGGGCAAGCTTTTGCGGGATTTTTTCGTGCTCATCGCCACGCTTGGCACAGCCACAACGGCGCGCAAATCATCATCAATGCTTTGTTTGAGCGAAAAAACCTGCGAATTTTGCACCACGCTACACACAAAGCCCCCAAATGTCGCTGGGGCGATATTGTCAGGGTGCTTTTCATAACGCAAAGCCGTATTTAAGATACTTTGTCTGTCTATTTTCTTGCCCGCCATCGCATAAGCACTTGCCACAGCACCAACGATGACAGCCGATGAGCTACCAAGCCCGCGTGAAAAGGGGATAGCGTTAAAAAATTCAAAGCGAAAGTTTGATTTTTCAGTGGTTAAAAAGCTATAAATTTCATCAAATATCCGCAAAAACGGGTTGTTTTTCTTTACAAAAATGTTCGTTTCGCCCTCGCCCTTGACGCTCATACTTGAAATTTGCGCCTTTTTTATCCGCACTTCGTTGTATAAACCCAAAGCTAGCCCCAAGCTGTCAAAGCCCGGTCCTAAATTTGCACTTGTGGCTGGAATTTTTATCTTCAAATTTGTCCTTTTTTGTGGCAAATGCCCTTTACACCGCGTCCAAAAAATAAAAAGGCGCATTATCGCTTGATAAATTCAGCCCTTTTAAGTTTTTTGGCAAAGCAAACTCGCCCGCTACCGCCTTTTGCAAGGCTATTTGCCCCTTATCATAAACAAAACACAGGGCGTTGTTTGCCCTAATAGGCGCATAATCATTTAGCTCAAAGGCACTCACCGCAAAGAGTGGTAAATTCAGCACTATGCTTAATGTTTTAAGGCTTACAAAGCTGATTTTTATCCCCATAAAAGAACCCGGTCCATTTGCGTAAATGAGCCTTTTTAGGCTAAATTCAGCCAAAATTTGCTCCAAAATCACGGGCAAAAACTCGCTCGCCTTTTCATCGCTTTCATAGCATTTAAAAAGCTCATCATCTTTATAAAGCCCCAACTGAATGGGACTTGCAAGGGCGTTTAAGAGTAAAGTCATCGCTAGGCAAACACCTTTTCGTAGGCTTGTTCTTTTTCTTTTTCAAGGCTTATGATTTCATAGGCACTTGTATCAGCCAGCACGGCTTTTGTCAGCAAGTGATTTAAGTGATGGCTGCCCGCATAAGAGACATAATCCCCAAAAACTCTATATCCAAGCAGGGTTAAATCCCCTATGGCGTCTAAAATTTTATGTCGCACAAATTCATCGCGAAAGCGCAAGCCCTCAGGGTTTAAAATGCGGTTGTCATCTAAAACTACCGTGTTTTCAAGACTGCCCCCAAGTGCTAAATTCATCGCTCGCAAGGTTTCGACATCTTTTAAAAAGCCAAAGGTGCGCGCACGGGCTATTTCTTCTATGTAGTTTTTCTTGCTGAATTCAAAGCTATAATGCTGTTCGCCGATTAAAGCGTTGTCAAATTTAATGGTATAATTGATGCGTGGCTCATTTGTGGGCGTGATACGCACGAATTTATCGCCGTCTTTTACTTCAATAGTCTTTTTTATCACTAAAATTTTCTTTGGCTCATCAAGCTCGCGCAAACCTGCTTCATCAAGCATCATACAAAAACTTATGGAGCTGCCGTCCATTACGGGCGGTTCGTTTGCGTTTAGCACTATGCGGACATTATCTATACCATAGGCGTTTATCGCACTTAACAAATGCTCTATCGTTGATATATAGGCTTTTTCGTTGCCTATAACTGTGGCTAGCTTTGTGTTGATGACATTTGCAGGCTCAGCCTTAAAACTCACATTTAAATCGCTTCTAAAAAAAACTATGCCGCTGTTTGCCTCCAAAGGCTCTAAACAAAGCTCGATAGGCTCGCCCTTGTGTAGTCCTATGCCTACGCCTTTGACGCTTTTTGCAAGTGTGATTTGTTTCATTTTCTCTCTTTCAGTATGATTTTTCGTCCCTCTTCAAGCACCGAAATTATGTAGCTTTGTAGCCATTTCGCATCTTGAAACTGCTCAGGTCGCACCTCCACGCCTTGCACCAAAATCCCAAAATGCAAATGGTCTCCAAGTGCCAGCCCGCTTGTGCCTGTTTTAGCGATAATCTCGCCCGCTTTTATCTCATCGCCCTCAGCCACGAGTTTAGAGCTGCAATGCCCATAAAGGCTATAAAGCCCAAAGCCGTGGTCGATGATGATATTTATGCCATAAATTCCATTTTCCTCAGCGAAAATCACCTTGCCATCAAGGCTTGCGTAAATGTTGTCCCTTGCAACGCTTGCTAAATCGATACCAAGATGATACGACTCACTCACAAACTCGCCATTATAAGAGTAAAAACGATGGTCAGCAAAATCGCCCACTTTCATCGCGTTTTTAAGCGGCACAAAGCGAGCAAATTGCAAGCCGTTATAATCTTTTTTCGCTTGTGCGCTCACCTTGTGAATGCGCTCTTCGTTGCCTAAACGCAGGGTTTCATTGACGAATTTAAACTTTTCAAGGCGAGCTAAATTTTTGTTTTGCGCGTATTGCTGGGCTAAATCCTCTATCTTGCCGTCCAAAAAGCCGTCTTTTAGGGCTATGTTTGAGTTACGATACTTGCGGTTGATGAGATAGTAGCGAATGCGCTCTTTGGTTACATTGCCCGCCTTGTCCTTAGCGATGACAAAGGCGCGAAAGTCCTGCTCTTTGGCGTTCCACGCTACAAGTGCGGCGTAATGGTTGTCTTTAAGATAAGGCGACACCGCAAACCTGCGCCCCTTGTTGTCCTCGATATGCAAGTCCTGCAAATGTTCATCTCTTGCTTCAAAAACCACAGCCGCCGCTCCGCCTTGCTCGATTTGATAGGAATTTGCTAGGATATTTACCGCTGGCTTTTGCGTATCTACGACTATGGGAATGTTTTTTAGGGCTTCATTGCCTTGCAAAAAATTCCACAAAGAGCTATCTTTGGCTGAAATTTCAAGGGTGTAAGTGTCCGTGCTTTTGATGATTTGGGGCAGTTTGACTTCAAGGACGAGTTCTTTTTGCTTGTCTATCTTTTCATCGTATAAAATCACGCCCGCATCTTTGGCGTCTTTTTTGAGTGTGATTTTCACTTTTTTAATACCTGAAATCTCATCGGTTATACGCACAGGCAAGGGTTCTTGCAAATTTGTATAAATCGTATCTTGTATGTAAATCACAGGCGCACTTTGCTCAAAAACTTGCAGCTGAATGCCTAAGCCAACAGCCACTACGATGAGAGCTAAAATAATGATATTGTTTATCTTTTTTCTGCGTTTTTTCATCAAAGTTCTCAAAAGCCAAACCTTAAATTTTTTGCAAATTGTAGCTTTTTTGGGTAAATGTGGCGAAATTTTTGGGTAAATTTTTAGCTTTTTAGTGTTAATTAAGAGAATTTTAGTTAGAATTACAAAGCAAATTTTTGCAAAATTTAAATTTTGAGCGATTTTTGCAAAATCTTGCGTGAATTTAGGATAAAAATTTAAGAAATTCACAAGAATTTGCATAAATTGAAACAAAAATTTAAAGAATTGAAAAAAATTTATTGCAAGCTAAAAAAGCACGAAAAAAGGACAAAAAATGCGAAATTTTTCATTTGAAACGGCTTTAATCCACGCAGGACTTACCACTTGCCCTCGCACAGGGGCTGTCAATGTGCCTATTTATCAGACCTCAACCTACAAGCAAAAGGCGCTTGGCGAGAATTTGGGCTATGAATACTCACGCACGAAAAACCCCACAAGAGACGGCATTGAAAGCCTTATCGCTGAGTTAGAAGGTGGTAAATACGGCTTTGCTTACGCTTCTGGGCTTGCGGCTTTGGCAAATGTATTAAGCCTTTTTAAAAGCGGCGATGAGATAATCATTTTAGCACAGGTGTATGGCGGCACTTTTAGGCTTTTGGATAAGGTTTTTAGGAACTTTGAGATAAATTATACTATCTTTGAGGGCGAAAATTACGATGATTTACAAAAGCTCATAGGCAAAAAAACAAGGGCGATTTTGTTTGAAACACCTGCAAATCCGCTTTTAAGCGTGGTGAGTATAGAAAAAATTGCAAAAATCGCTCAGCAAAAAGGCATCATCTCTATCATCGATAACACCTTTATGACGCCTTATTTGCAACGCCCGCTTGAATTTGGTATCGATATAGTGGTGCATTCAGCGACTAAATACATAGGCGGACACAGCGATGTCATCGGTGGCTTGGTAGTTACAAACGACAAGGAACTTGGCGAGCGGCTTGGCTTTTTGCAAAATGCTATCGGTGCGGTGCTTGCGCCTTTTGACAGCTTTTTGCTGGTTCGTGGGCTTAAAACTTTGGCGCTTCGTATGGATAAGCACAGCCAAAACGCGCTTGAAATCGCTGAGTTTTTGCAAAGCCACAAAAGCGTTGAAAAGGTGTATTATCCAGCCTTAAAGCAAAGTTCATATTATGAAACACACAAAAAACAAGCAAAAAGCGGGGGCGGAATGATAAGTTTTGAGCTAAAAAAGGGGCTTGATTATAAGAAATTTTTTAAAAGCACTGAAATCATCACACTTGCTGAGAGTTTGGGCGGGGTTGAAAGCCTTTTGTGCCACCCTGCATCGATGACTCACGCTTCTATACCGCCAAAAATTCGCTCAAAACTAGGGATAAAAGATGAGTTAATCCGCCTTTCAGTAGGCATTGAAAGCGCAGATGACTTAATCAAAGACTTACAAAAGGCTATTTCAAAGGCTAGTAAATGATACACACAAGCATTGCAGGGCTTATCGGCAACACACCGCTTTTAAAGTTAAGCAAAATAGGCGCACAAAATGGCAACGAACTTTACGCTAAATGCGAATTCCAAAACCCAGCAGGCGGGATAAAAGATAGAATCGCCCTTTACTCGCTCAAAAAGCTCAAAGAAAGCGGAGTTATCAGTGATAAAACAAGTATAATTTGCGCCACAGCTGGCAACACAGGGCTTGCGCTTGCCCTTGCTGGCGTGGAGCTAAATTTAAAGGTGATTTTGGTTGTGGCTGAAAAATTTTCGCCCGAAAAACAAGCCCTAATGAAAGCACTTGGAGCGCAAATCATTCACACGCCCAAAAATCAAGGCATTGACGGCAGTATAGAGCGAGCAAAAGCCCTTGCAACGCAAACGCCAAACGCTTATTATTTTGACCAATTCACAAATGAATTCAACCCAAAAGCCCACTATGAAAGCACTGCACGCGAAATTTATGCTGATTTAGAGCATAAAATCGACTTTTTCGTGTGCGGGGCTGGAAGCGGAGGCAGTTTTAGCGGAATTTCACGCTTTTTAAAGGAAAAAAATCCGCACACAAAATGCGTTTTGTGCGACCCCGTAGGCTCTATCATCGGTGGTGGGGAGTGCGGGGAGGCAAATATAGAGGGAATAGGCAACCACTTTGTGCCGCAAACTATGGATATATCGCTTGTTGATGAGGTGATTAAAATCAGCGATGATGAAGCCTTTGCAGGTGTGAGGCTTTTAGCGCAAAAAGAAGGCGTGCTAGCTGGCATTTCATCAGGAGCTTGTGTCGCAGCCGCCCTTAAAATCGCTCAAAAAGTGCAAAATAAAGTCATCGTTACCCTTTTTGCCGACAGCCTTGACAGATATGTGGATAAAATCAAGCAGTTTCAAATTTTTGATTAAATTTAAGGGTTAAATTCAAAAGATTTCCGCGCTCAAATCAAAGCGGTTTTTTTGGAAGTTTTTAAGCCGTTGCATAAGGGCGTTTTCATCGTCATTTTGCTTTAAATCCTTTAAAATTTCACTCAAAAGCCTTTGAAATTCAGCATTTGAAAGCTGTTTTTGCAATTTAAAGACATTTTTATCCACAAGACTTAAAAGTTGTTTTTTGAGCGAAAACACTATATCAGCACACTTTGAGCGGTTAAAAAAGCCAAGCATTATTTTGCTTAAAGAAAGCAAAAATTCATCAACGCTTTGGAATTTTTTAAGCTTTTTTATGCTTTGAAATTCAAGCAGTTCGCGCACGAGCGCATTTTCTATGCCTTGCCCTTGCAAGATAGCCTGCAAACTCTCTTTGTCCTTAAAAAAACGCTCATCGCAAAGCTCTAAAAAAAGCGCTTGAAATTGAGGATTTTCATACAAAAAAATCAAGGCTTGAAGCTCGGCTAAATCAGTGTTTGCTTGCTTTGCTGGCATTTTTAAATTTAAATTTTTTTCAAAGCCTTTCTTAAAACCTGCTTTTGGCGAAAGCCCTACCAAATCAACACTCACGCCCAAAAGTTGCGCCACTAAATTCGTGTAGGACTGCGCTATTAAGGGTTCAAGCGCAAAGGTGTATTTTTGCACCGCTTCAAGTGCCTTTTGCTTGTCAAGCGGAGTTTGCAAGTCAAAGCCCGCCACAACGCCCCTTATGTAAAACTCGCCAAGCTCTACGCCCTTATCCAGCGCATTATAAAGCATTTTGCTCTGTCCGTTTGCCACCAGCTCGGCTGCGTCCTTGCCACCTTGCAAATTCACAACCTTGCCACCGATTTTGTGCGTGCTTAAAAGAAAAGCCGAACGCATAGCGGCGTTAAAGCCCGCCGTGTCGCTGTCAAAGCACAAAATCACCCGCGCTTCGTAGCGTTTGATTAGGGGCAAATGCTGCTCGGTTAGTGCCGTGCCAAGCACTGCCACAGCGTTGTTTAACCCAGCTTTGTGAAAGGCAATCGCGTCCATATAGCCCTCGCAAACTATCATTTCTTTTTGCTTTGCGATTGCCTCTTTTGCTAGATGAAAGGCGTAAAAAACGCGCGATTTGTCAAAAAGACGACATTGCGGGGAATTTACATATTTTGCCTTATTTTCACTATCCAAAGTGCGCCCGCCAAAGCCCACGAGCAAGCCCTTGTGGTCGTATATAGGAAAACTTATGCGGTTAATAAAACTTGCATAATAATCCTTTTGCTCTTCGCTAAATTTCACCGCACCGCATTCAGCGGCGTTTTTAAGCTCGATTTTTTCGTTTTTAAGTAACCTTAAAGTCTCAGCTGAACTTGGGGCATAACCAAGCTCAAATTTTCGCACATCATCATCGCTCAAAGCTCTGTTGTAAAGGTATTGCAGGGCTTCTTTGTGCTTGCTTAAATTCTGCTTGTAAAAGGCGTTTAAAAGGGGCAAAATTTCATAAATTGCCTTGTTGATTTCTTGCTTTTGGCTGGTGTAATTAAGCGTGAAGTTACACAGGCTCGCCACGCGCTCAACCGCCTCGCCAAAGCCCACGCGCTCATAATCTTGCACGAATTTAAACACATCACCGCCCGCCTTGCACGCAAAGCAGTGGTAAAAGCCCTTTTGAGCGTTGATGCTCATACTTGGGTTTTTGTCATCGTGGAAGGGGCAAACGCACACAAACGCCGAGCCGCTCTTTTTTACATCCACATAATGCTCTATAACGCTTACTATATCGGCTCTTTGGCGTAAGTCCTCTATGCTTTTCGCTTCTATTATCACGCTTTGTCCTTTATGAAAGCAGCATAATGCTTACTAAATCGCCATTTTCTAGCCTTTGACACTCTTTTGGCACGAGCATTAGGGCTGAATTTTGATTTAAATTGCTAATAATCGCGCTACTTCCTTGCTTTTTGTCCTTTAAATTCACGCAAACCTTGCCGTTTTCAAACTCCACATTGCAAGCGACAAATTCAAAAAAGGGCGATTTTTTGCTGTATGCGCCCTTTAAAAAAGCCTTGATGACAAAGTCGTTTTTCTGGCAAAGCCACGAATTTAGGATTTGCCTAGCTGTTAAATGAAAGGCGACCATCGATGAGTAAGGAAAGCCCGCAAAGGCTAAAATAAACTTCTTGCCGCTTTTTGCTACCTTGATATGCCTGCCCGGCTTTATGTCAAGCTTGTCGATGATAAGCTCATACTCACGCACAGCGGCTTTTAAAAAGTCAAAATCCCCCATAGACACGCCGCCTGTGGTGATGAGTATATCACAACTTTCAAGGGCATTCGCAATGGCAGGCTTTACAGAGTGTTGCTCGTCTTTAAGCAGTGGAAAAATAATAGCCCTTGCGCCAAAACTTCGCGCTAAACTCGCTATGGCTATGTGATTTGATGAGCGAATTTGAGCAGGATTATCCAAACTTTCGCCCAAATCTTTTAGCTCATCGCCACTGCTTAAAACGCCTATTACAGGCTTTATAAAGACACTTATGTGAAAAAAACCAAGTTCAGCTAAAAGTGCAAGCTCGCTAAAACCAAGCTTTGTGCCTTTTTTAAGCAAAATTTCGCCCTTTTTATAACTCTCCCCAACGCCACGCACCGCAAAGCCAAATGGCACTTTTTGATTTACTTTGAGCGTGTCATTTTCAACGCTTACATTTTCCACAGGCACGAGTGTGTCTAAATTTGCGCTCATTAGCGAGCCTGTAAAGGTTTTGACGCATTCATTTTCTTTGGGCGAGTATTTTGGAAAGGTCCCAGCAGGCACTGAACCGATGATTTTAAGGGCGTTTTCTTGCTCGGCAAAACGAATGGCGTAGCCGTCCATTGACGCTGTGGCAAAGGCTGGATAATCATCATTCGCGCTTATGTCGCAGGCTAAAATGCGCCCTAAACACTCCGTAATGGCTATTTTTTCGACTTTTTCGTAGGGCAAAATGCTTGCAAGCAAGGTTTCAAGCCCTTTTTCATAAGACATTAAGCTCATTTTTACCCCAAAATTCCAGCGTGTTTGAGCTTTGATGAACGCTCAAAGGCATAAGTTTTCACGCCATTTTTCACATCAAACTTCCAAATAGGCGCATTTGCTTTAAAATCCTCGACAAATTCATTGATAAGCCTAAGCCCTAGCTTTCTTTGCTTGCTGATAACCGCCACAAAATAGCTACTTTGATGAATTTTAACCTCCCCTTTGGAGTGCGCAAAGCACAGCACTACCTTATCTTGCGCCACTTTTTCGCACCATTTATCAAACCAGGCTTTAAGCAATTTCTCGTAAATCTCAAAATATAAAGCTTCAACGCCATTTTCATCACGCACAATCCCACAAAAAGTAATCATAGCGCCTAAATTTTCGCTTTTGTAGCGTTCAAACCACGCTTTGTGAATTTGAGTAACGCTCAAAGCCCCATTATGCAGCTCAAACATAGCTTAACCTCCGCTCACAGGCGGCAAAAGCGTGATTTTATCGCCGTCTTTTAAGGGCGTATCCACGCTAGAAACGATTTCATCATTGACAGCCACAGCGCACAGCCCAAGCCACTCTTTCAAAGCCTCGTCCTTTTGCAAGTGCGCTTTTAGCTCACTCAAAGAGCAAATGTCAAGCTCAATGCTTGCTTTTTCAATGGGTCCTAAAAATTCGATTGTTACCATAAATCCGCCCTTTCTTTGCTTTTTGCTTTTGTTTTAGATTTGCGATTTATTTTTGAATTTTGCCTAAAATTTGTGAATTTTTGCCTTAAATTTTAACAGAAAATGCGTAAAAATTTAAGTTTGTTTGATGAAAGTGTTGGGTGATGAAAAAGTTTGTCAAAGTGCCTTGCAAGCGTAAGCGAAATATCCACGCTGTCGTGGATATTTCATCATCAAATGAGAAACTTTGCTTGCTTGCAGCGGTAGCGCATTTGCCACGCAAATTTTTGCAAACAGCTCACAATGATGGGCAAAAGCCTAACTCGCCGTGCTTGCAAAAACTCGCTTATTTTTTGTCAAGCGGGTGAATCATATTTTTAGGCACGACAAATTTGTCATAATCACTCTCACTCACAAGCTTTAACTCCAAAGCCGATTCTTTGAGAGAAATGCCTTTTTTGTGCGCGTTTTTGGCGATTTTAGCCGCATTTTCATAGCCTATGTGTGGATTAAGCGCGGTTACGAGCATTAAAGAGTTGTGCAAATAATAATCTATGCGTTCTTTGTTCGCTGTGATGCCTTGCGCGCAGTGAATGTTAAATGAGTGCATAGAATCAGCAAGCAAATCAAGGCTTTGCAAGAAATTATAAATGATGACAGGCTTGAAAACATTAAGCTCAAAGTTACCCTGAGACGCTCCAAGTCCTATGGCTACATCATTTCCCATCACTTGCACGGCTACCATCGTTACGGCTTCGCATTGTGTGGGATTTACCTTGCCCGGCATTATCGAGCTTCCGGGTTCATTTTCGGGTATGTTTAGCTCGCCAAGCCCGCATCTAGGACCGCTTGCAAGCCATCTAATGTCGTTTGCGATTTTCATCAAATTCGCCGCCAAACCCTTCATCGCGCCGTGCGTGAAAACGATAGCATCGTGGCTAGTAAGAGCGTGGAATTTATTTGGACTTGCCACAAATTTCACGCCTGTGAGCTTTGTAAGCTCAGCGCTTACTTCTTCGCTGAAATTTGCTGGTGCGTTTAGCCCCGTGCCAACGGCTGTGCCGCCTATGGCTAGCTCTCTTAAAGTAGGCAAAGAAGCGATGATTTGCTCTTTGCTATGCTCCAACATAGACAAATAGCCACTAAATTCTTGCCCCAAAGTAAGCGGAGTCGCATCTTGCAAGTGCGTGCGCCCACTTTTGATGATGTCCTTAAATTCGCTCACTTTCTTTTTGAAAGTGCCGATAAGCTCATCGATAGCGGGGATAAGTTTTTTTTCTACCTGCTCCACAGCCACTATGCTCATCGCTGTAGGAAAGGTGTCGTTCGAGCTTTGTCCGCGGTTCACATGGTCGTTTGGATGGACGAATTTTTCCTTGCGAAAATCCTTGCCAAGTAGCTCTGTGGCTTTGTTTGCGATGACTTCATTGACATTCATATTGCTTTGCGTGCCGCTACCCGTTTGCCAAATGGCAAGGGGAAAATTGTCATCAAGTTTGCCCGCTAAAACCTCATCGCAAGCCTTGACAATGCCATTTTTGCGCTCCTCATCAAGCCCGTTTTTGAGCTTGCAATTTACTATCGCGCAAGCCTTTTTGAGATTTGCAAAAGCGTAAATCAGCACGCGTGGCATTTTTTCGATGCCGATTTTGAAATTCTCAAAACTTCGCTCAGTTTGCGCTCCCCAATATTTCTCATCAGGGACCTTAACCTCGCCCATAGTGTCGTGTTCGATTCTGTAAGCCATTGTAGCTCCTTTGTGTAAAATTTGTGTGCAAATTTTAGCACGGTTGCGGTTTGCTTTTGATTTACGATTGAATTTTTTGAGTAAATGCGTAAAAAAAGAGAAAAATTTAAATAATAATTTTTATTGTTTAGAAAATTTATGCTATACTTATTTTTACAAATTTCCTTTGCGATTTTTGTGAATTTGACTTAAATTTTAAGCCATTTGCAAGATGAGTGATGAAAATTTGAATTTTTTCAAGAAAGGACAAAAATGTCAAAAGTTACAGAAAAACTTCTCCAAATCCAAGCGGACGCGCACAGCCTTTGGGTGCGTTTTCACAACTATCACTGGAATGTCAAAGGCTTGCAGTTTTACGCTATCCACGCTTACACTGAGGAAGCGTATGAGGCTATGGCAAAGCTTTTTGACGACACGGCGGAGCGGGCTTTGCAGCTTAAAAGCAAGGCGCTTGTTTGCCCCAAAGCCCTGCTCGAACACGCTAAAATCAAGCCTTTGCAAAAGGACTGCTTCACGGCAAGTGAGGTTTTAGAGTGCGTAAAGAGCGATTACACCTATCTTTTGGGCGAGTTTCAAAAGCTTGACGAGCTTGCGAGCAAGGAAAATGACAGCACGACTTCAAATCTAGCCCAAGATAAAATCGCCGAGCTTGAAAAAGCCCTTTGGATGCTTGACAATGCGCTTGAAAGTGCGTGCAAGAAAAAATAATTTGCAAATTTAGCCTTTAAAGTCTTTATGACTTTGCAAATTTGCCGATATTTGCCTAGAATCAATTAGAAGGAGCTGAGATGATTTCAGGCGTAAGCAATGCTTCGTTACTCGTTGCCACGAGTGTGAATGCACTTAAAAAAGCCGTTGATTCAAATGAGGAGGCGTTAGAACAGCTTATAAACGCCACTTCGGACGCGGAAAATGGTAGCGAGAGCGAAGGTTTGGACATTTATGCGTAATCAAGAGTCCGCAAGGACTCTTGGTGCATTTTGCTAAAAGTGCCGTTTTGTCTGCTTAAATTTACCCCAAAATTTGATTTTCCTTTGAATTTTAGGCTTTGTTTGAGATGAAAATTTATGATTTTTGCATTTTGTGCGTAAAATTTTAAATTTGAGTGTGAAAATTTAAAAGTTGTGAGTAAAACTTTGAATTTGCGTGTGAAATTTTTAAATTCTGCGAGTAAAATTTAAATTTGTGCGTAAAATTTTTAAATTTGTGAGCGGATTTTTTGATTTTACGGATAAAATTTGCGAATTTGTGGGTTGAATTTGTGAGTAAATTTTGAATTTACGGGCAAAATTCAAGCAAAAAAGATTTGGCGGTGCTAAAACACCGCCGTTAAAAGCGTTAAATGCAAGTTCAACGCTGTTGTTTAGAGCTTTGACGCGTTTTGTTTGAGATAATCAGCCACGCCTTTGGGGTCAGCTTTCATACCCGCTTGTCCCTTGTGCCAGCCAGCAGGGCAAACCTCGCCGTGTTCGTTGGTGAAAAGCATAGTATCAACCATTCTTATCATCTCGTCAATGTTGCGCCCAAGTGGCAAGTCATTGATGACGGCGTGGCGCACGGTGCCGTCTTTGTCAAGCAAAAACGAGCCGCGAAGTGCGACTGCTTCGTCAAAAAGCACATCAAAGGCACGCGCCCACTCTTTTTTAAGGTCAGCAACCAACGGAAACTGCACATCGCCTATGCCGCCGTTTTCAATCGCCGTGTTTTTCCACGCAAAATGCGAAAACTCGTTGTCGCAGCTCACACCGATAACCTCGATGCCACGCTCTTTGAAGTCCTTGTAACGCTTGTCAAAAGCGATGATTTCGCTCGGGCAAACGAAAGTGAAGTCTTTTGGGTAAAAAAACACCACCGCGCCCTTGCTGCCTATGTTTTTGTAGAGACTGAAACTCTCAACGATTTGGTTGTTGCCTAAAACTGCTGGTGCGCTAAGCTCCTGAGCCTTTTTTGTAACAATCATTTGTGTCCTCCTAAATAATAATTTTTATTGACAAAGAAATTATATCTTTAATTTTTCTCACAAAGGTAAATGAGAAAAAATTTTTTGTGATAATCCATAAATTTAAAGTGTCTTAAATTCTTTGGATTTTTCGCTCGTTTCACTTGCTCAAAATGACAATGCCTTGCCGTTTTTGCAAGTGGATTTTTTGCTACGGCTACGCCTTGCAACCCGTTGGGTCGCTTTGCGCTAACGCACTCCGCTCAAAATGACAAGGGTTTGTTTGTCATACTGACTTATGTTTGTCATACTGAGGCGTTAGCCGAAGTATCCACAAATTTGAAATGCAAATTTGCATTTTAAAGTATGGATTTTTCGCCTTTTGCAAAGACTCAAAATGACAAAATCCGCCATTATTGCGAGCCGTTTTCACAAAAACGGCACGATGACAACTTTTTCAAACAGCGTAACGACAGCTCTTTCAAGCAGCGTTATGAAAACTCTTTCCAAATGGCGTTGCAACTACTCTTTCAAACGGCTTGCGAATTTTTTGCGGTTCGAGGTATAAACGAAACTTAGCACCTCAGCCACAGCCATAAAAAGCTCTCTTGGGATAAGCTGCCCCACATCGCATTTAGCGTAAAGTTCGCGTGCAAGGCTTGGATTTTCGACAATGGCTACTTGGTGTTCAAGTGCCACTTCCTTGATACGCAAGGCTAAAAAATCCACGCCCTTTGCCAGCACCTTTGGAGCGGCTTCTTTGGTGTTATCATAACGCAAAGCCACAGCATAATGCGTGGGGTTGGTGATGACGACATCAGCAGCGGCGACATCTTGGACCATTCTGCGGCGCGCGGCTTCTTGCTGCAAGCGGCGAATGCGCGCCTTTACCTGCGGGTCGCCTTCCATTTGTTTCCACTCATCGCGCACTTCTTGTTTGCTCATTCGCAAGGATTTAAAGTATTGAAAACGCACGATTAAAATGTCGATGATACCGATGAAAATAAAGGCGATGATAACCACAGCCGCTAAAATGATAGCCTTTTCTTTAAACCACGCGAGCTGGTCGCCTATGCCGAAAAGCTCGACTCTTGGCAACTCTTTCATAAAGCCGAGCAAGAAAAAAAGCGCTATGCCAAAGACTATGCTTACTTTAAGGATTATTTTAAAGGCTTCGACAAGTTTTTTGAGCGAAAAAAGGTTCGCTAGCCCTTTGATGGGGTTGATTTTGTTTATGTCTGGCGTGATGGGTTTAGTGGTAAAGATAAAGCCAAACTGCATTAAATTTCCCAAAACGCCCGCTATCATAATGCTTACAACGATGGGCAAAAGCATTATAACTAGCTCAATCATCGTTTTTATGGCTATGGCGTGCAGCATTTTTAAGTCAAGCTCCACGCCGATGAAGTTTTGATAGTAGCGATAAAGGTTGCTTATGCGCTCACTCACAAAGCCTATGGCAAAAAGCACCACGATAAAGGCAACGATGAGCGTTACCACAGCCGCAGCGTCTTGGGATTTGGGGACATTGCCGTCTCTGCGGGCATCTTCTATCTTTTTACTCGTGGGTTCTTCGGTTTTTTCTTGGTCCTCAGCCGCCATTACACGCTCCACACCTTAAATTTACACGCCATTATATCTAAAAAACACTAAAATTTAGCATATAAAAAAATTTTTGGAACGCATTTTGCTTAAAGGCTTTTAAGCAATACTTTTGAAAAGGAACCACTATGGGTTTAAGGATAAATACAAATATCGGCGCATTGCGTGCGCACAACAACCTCTACAACAACTCCGCAGCACTTGACACCTCGCTAGAACGGCTCTCGTCAGGCTTGCGGATAAATTGGGCAAAAGACAACGCCTCAGGGCTTGCCATAGCCGACCAGCTAAGGACACAAGCCTCATCACTCAAACAAGCCATAGACAACGGCAACGAAGCGATGAGCGTTTTAACTGTCGCGGACAAGGCTATCGAAGAGCAAGTCAATATCCTTGATAGCATCAAGCAAAAGGCTATCAGCGCGGCACAAGACGGGCAAAGCACCAAAACGCGAAATATGCTCCAAGCAGACATAAATCGCCTTATGGAAGAGCTTGACAACATAGCCAACTCCACGAGCTTTAACGGCAAGCAGCTTTTAAGTGGCGGCTATATCAACCAAGAGTATCAAATCGGCGACCGCTCCAACACCACGGTAAAAACGAGCATAGGACCGACTATGAGTTCTAAAATCGGCGTTACGCGCTTTGAAACGGGCGCAAATGTTACCGCCTCTGGTCTTGTAAATATGGTCATCAAAAACTACAACGGCGTGGAGGACTTTAAATTTGCCGAAGTTACCATATCTTACAGCGTAGGCACAGGCTTGGGCGCTTTGACAGAAGAAATCAACCGCGTAAGCGACCGCACAGGCGTGCGCGCCACTCACACCGTGCAAACTTATGGAGTGTATGAGATAAAACAAGGCACGACAAGCAGAGATTTTTCGATAAATGGCGTGATTATCGGGCAGATTGAGTATCAAGATGCGGACAAAAATGGACAATTAGTCCAAGCCATAAACGCCGTCAAAGACACCACAGGCGTGGAGGCTGCAAGAGACGCTAATGGCAAACTCATCTTAAATTCAGCCGATGGGCGTGGCATAGTTATCGGAGGCGACCCAGGCGTAGGCTCTGGCATAGTGGCTAAACAAAGAACAAATTTTGGACGCTTGCATTTAGTGCGAAACAACGGACAAGATGTCCCCATTTCAGGCACGGGCAATTTTGGCTTTATAAGCCCAGCCTTTGTTTCTCAACAATCCTTATCATTAAGAGACACCAAAGGCAGGATAGAGGGCAACAATGCTGATGCTTTGGGCTTTTTTGCCTACCCCGGTGGAAGTAAATACATAGTAACTATGGCAGCAGGTGTTGCTGGAACTCTATCAAACTGGATGAACACGGCAGGAAGTGGCTTTTCAGCTGGTAGCGGATACAGCATAGGCACAACACATAGATACTCCGTGCATTTAGCGGATAAATTTGTTTTTGTTAGTGCAAATGGCTGGTCAAAAGCTTATAATGTCTCAAATGGTTCTGGGTTTAGCAATGGCTCTGGTAAATCACAATTTGCCCCGATGAAAACAGGCTCAACCGCGCTTTTTGTCATCGACAGAACCTCAGGCGTAACCACACTCAAAGGCGCGATGGCGGTAATGGATGTGAGCGAAACGGCGATTTTGAATTTAGACCAAACAAGGGCAGACATAGGCTCAGCCCAGCAGCAAATCCAAAGCACGCTCAACAACATAACCGTAACCCAAGTCAATGTCAAATCCGCCGAAAGTATCATAAGAGATGTGGATTTTGCTGAGGAAAGCGCGAATTTCTCAAAATACAACATTTTAGCCCAAAGTGGCTCTTACGCGATGGCGCAGGCAAACACCAGCCAGCAGTATGTAATGCAGCTCTTGCAGTAGGCTTTTGAGTGAGTTTTTTGTGAGCGAGTTTTGTTAATTGAATGAGCTTTTTGTGAGTGAGTTTTTGTTGATTGAGTGGGTTTTTTAAGCAAACTTTTGCGGGAAATTTGCTCTCATTTTGCGAGAGTTGTTTGAGAACTTTGCGAGTTTTTGTAAAAAGTGTTTGAGCATTTTACGAGAATTTGTAAAAAGTGTTTGAAAATTTTGTGGAAAATTGCGGAAAATTCAAAGAATTTCTTAAAAATTCTTTGAATTTTTTAAATTTTTTGTAAGAATTTTGTGAGGAATTTGCAACAAATGGCACTGAATTTAAAGGGCTGATTGAACCAACTCTTGCGTAAAGCGTTAAATTCAAAGCGTGAATTTAAACCTTGCAAATGCAAGACTTACAAAGACAACAAGGCATTGTCATTTTGAACTTTCGCTAGAAAGCGACCCAACGGCTTGCAAGTTTGTTGTCATAGCGTAGCCGCAGCAAAAAATCCACACCACTTTTGTCATTTTGAGCGGAGTGCGTTAGCACAAAGCGAAAAATCCACAGAATTTAAGACACGCTTTAAATTTAAGATGAACAATCCATACTTTAAAATGTAAATTTGCACTTTGAATTTATGGATACTTCGCCAAAGGCTCAGTATGACAAGGACTTCGTCATTTTAAGCGGCGTTAGTGCAAAGCAAATGAGCTGTTTGCGGTGCTTTTTGTTAATGGGTTGTTTGCAAGGGTTTTTTGTTGTTGATGAGCAAAAGCAAGAAAATTGAGGCAAAAATTCAAATTTTTTATCAAATTTATATGAATTTTCAGCATTTTGGAATGAAATTTGCTTGCAAAGGCGTAGCAGTGTTGATTTTTGAAGCTTAAAGAAAAGATTTAGATGACGATAAATGCGAATTACGCAAACGCAAACACCTATACAACAGCGACAAGCTGGGGTTTTGGCAACGCAAATGCGAGTCAAAAAGACACCCAAGCGACAAGCAACACTTACTTGACCCCTGAAAATTCCACTACTACGAGCTTTATGAGTGAATTTGGCTTTCGCATAAACGAGCGGGGCATTTTTGACAAGGAATTCAACAAGGCTGCAAATCTACCAGAGTCCTATGAAATCAACATTAAAAGCGTGCAAAGCATAGCAAAAGTGCTAGCAAATGATGAAAGTAGCGCAAGCAAACTTGATATGCCCGAGCTTATCAGCAGGTATTTCAGCACTTTGCGCTCAGTGGAGGGCGAGTTTGCTAGTGCTGACAACGCTTCTTTGTCGCGCGGGGAGATTGCGAGCCTAAATCAAGGCTTTTCCACGCAAAGCGGCGAGTTTGACGGCATTATCAACCGCATTTACGCTGACACCGCGCAGCTCAAACAAGCGCGCATTGACAACAAAAACCTAAACCCGCTTGGACTTGACAACAAAATCATCGATTTCAGCTTTAACTCCGCTATCAAAAACACCGCAAACAACGAATTCATCAAGCCTTATATCAACAAAAGCGGTGAAGTGTCAAAGTCTGGGCTTTTGATGAATTTTATCTACGAAAACGCTAAAAAGCCGAGTATGCTCTTTGTCGATGCGCTGAATTTAAACCTTGCTGACCATCAAAAATTCTACCAAATGCTTGATGATGAGAATTCGCTCAAAAATTTCATCAGCGAGCAAAACAAAGGCGGTATGAGCTTTGATTTTTATCTTTACACGCAGGGCATTAACAAAGAGGCGATTTCCGATGAAAGGCTGCTTGCGGCTTATCAGCAGTATCTCACCTCCGTCAAAAAGGCAAATATAGACAATTTCGCAAATCAAAGCTCGATTTATCAGCTTTATACTCAAATTTTAATGGGAAAATTCAACACTATGCAAAGTGATTATGACACGCAAAGCAAGAGTGAAGTGCTTGCCCTTGCAAATGAAATGCGCACCAAGTCCGCTGAGGGCTTCGCGCAAGCTCGTCAAAGGCAAGCCAGCCGCGAAACTATCATCAAATCCTACAAAAGCATTATGGCAAGTTGATAAAACGCAATGCTCGTTTAAGGCTCAAACGCTTTTTGTCAAGCCAAATTAAATTTACCTTAACTGCTCCAAGCGTTCTTTTTTCGTGCCGATTTCGGTGATTTGCACGCCAAAGTTGCCATCTACGATGACAACTTCCCCATAAGCTACGCGCTTGTCGCCGATGAGTATCTCCAAAGGGTCGTTTGCGAGTTGGTTTAGCTCCACGACAGAGCCTATATCCATAGTCAGCACATCTTTTAAGAGCATTTTTTTGTTGCCTATGCGCACCCTTATGGGCAAGCGCACATCCATAATCAAATTTATGTTTTTAAGCTCGCCTTCGATTTTGACGATTTTGCTTTCGCTAGCACTTTCGCTTTCTGCGTTTCCTTGTGTGAGCGTGCTGTAAAGCCTTTCGTCCATCACAAGGGCGAATTTTTCGTTTAAATCAGCAATTTGCACATCGTAAAAAAAGAGCTTGTGAAAGGTATCTAAATCCAAACTATCAGGCACAAAGTCGCATTTTTCGAGCATTAGGGAGATTTTGGGGATTTCTTTCTGCGCTCCAAGCGTGGTAGAAACGGCTGAGATTATGTTTGAAACAACTTCTTTTGCCCCGTCCATCGCATCGCTATCAAGCTCGCTTTTTTTAGAAATCTCAATCTCGCCCATCATCCACTCGGTTATAGCACCCATCAAAACGGCACTTACTAAAATGCCAAATTTGCCTCCATCGCTTACATTGAATATCGCGCGCACCAAAGGCGGCTTTATGCTGTCTTGTGCGCCCACATCAAATTCTTGATACTCGCTGAATTTCGCGCTCTTTCCTGTAAGTCCTTCTATGGTGCTTGTGGCTTCATCGACAAACACCTTTAAAAAGTCATTTATCATAAAATTTCTTCCTCCTCGTCATCTTCGTTTTCTTTGGCATCATAAACGCTTGCTTTGGCAAGGCGTTCTTCTTCGTATTTTTCCAAAATTTCTTTAATCTCATCTTTGTCAGTGCGGATAAGTTCGATGATTTTAACGCTTTTTCTAAATCTATGCAAGCCGATTTGCGCTAAAAAGACATCTTTTTTGTCTATGCTTACAACAGCCTTATCATCGGCTTCTCTGTCAAGGCGCAAAATGTCGCCTTCTTGTAAATTTAAAAACTCATCGACATTGATAAAGGTTTTTCCTAAAAGCACTTCATACACGACCTCAGCGCGTCCGATTAGGGTTTTAAGCTCTTTGTTGCGGCTTTTTTTGGCTGAGGTTTCGCCCATCATTATGTCGCGGTTTGCAAGGCGGCTTAAAACGCTTTCTAAATGCACGACAGGGTAGCAGATATTGACCATACCGCTTGAATTTCCTATGATGATTTCCATTACCACCATAATGACGATTTCATTTTGCGCGACAATCTGCACGACATTTGGGCTACTTTCTTTTGCTTCAACGCTTGGGTAAATTTCAGTTACGGTTGCCCAGCTTTCTTTTAAACGCTGCATAATAATCCGCAAAATGCTATCAAGTAAATTCAGCTCTATGTCGGTAAGCTCGCGCATAGTCTCAAAGCTCTCGCCTTGTCCGCCTAAAAGTCTATCTATCATAGGAAAGGTAATGCTTGGGTTGATTTCTAAAACGCAGTTGCCATCAAGGGGTTTCATCGAAAAGACATTAAAGCTTGTCGGGCTTGGCAAGGACATTAAAAATTCGCCATAAGTCATTTGGTCGACTGAGTGCAATTTTATCTCCACTATGCTTCTCATCATTGATGAAATTTGAGAAGCTAAATTTCGCGCGAGTTTATCGTGTATGCCTTTGATGGAGCGCAGCTGTTCTTTGCTGACGCGGTTTGGGCGTTTAAAATCATAAACGACTATATTTCGCTCATCGCGTTCAGCCTTAGTGCGCGAAAAGCCGCTGGCTTCATCATCGACTACTTCAAGTAGGGCGTCAATTTCTTCTTGGGATAAAATCTCAGGCACTCATCACCCTTTCTCTTAATTTTCGCAGCAGTTTTTTGTGGATTTGTGAAATTCTGCTTTCGCTGATACCGAGCATTTCGCTGATTTCTTTTAGGTTAAGCTCTTCATAATAATAAAGCTGTATGATAAGCTGTTCTCTTTCTTTTAAGGTTTCTAGCACTTCGCTCACCTTGTCAAGCAGGGCTTGCTTTTCGATTTTTTCAAGGGTGTTGTCTTCTGTGTAGCAATTTACTTGCTCATCCAAAGGTAAGACATAGCTCACGGCGTGGGCTTGGCGGACTTCTTTGACTTTTTCTACTTCTAAATTTAGCCTTTGTGCTAGGTATTTATCATCAGGTTCTTCTTCATACTTTTGATAATACTCATCGATAAGCGTGTCTATGTCCTTGATGATTTTGCGGTTGTTGCGACTCATCACATCAAGGCTTCTTAAATAATCAAGCATAGCCCCATAAACACGCTTTTTCACAAAGCCCCAAAAGCTGTTGTTTTGCTCTTTTTCATAACGGCTTGCGAGCTTTATCATCTCTTCAACGCCTATGCTGATTAAATCATTCACATCTATGCTTGACGGCAAGCGTTCTTTAAGGCGAAACGCCAAAGCACGCAGGGCGGGCATATAAGACACCACAAGTTCATCTTGCTCTTTTTTAAGAGCCTGTGCGTAGGGATTAAGCGACATTTTTTTTACCATTTTTGCGCCTTTTTTCTTTTGCTTCACTCTTTTTGATTTCTTCTCTTTCTTGTGCTAATGCTTCCATAAGATGGTCTGCTTTATTGACTCTTTTTTCTAAATCAGTTATCAGCACTTCGTTAATCATCTCGTATTCGTCTTTGTTAAAAATGCGTGCAAGGGGCTTTTCCTTGTCGATAAAAGTCATTATAGAAATGTGTATCAGCATATAAAACAAAAAAGTGATAAGCACCGTAAAAACGATAATCTCAAAAGCCCCATCAATGCTGATAACGCTAAAAGTAAGCCCGACAAAAAAGCCACACACCGTGAAAAAGGCGACAAAGTTTTCGGGCATTATCTTTACTTTCATCTAAAATCTCTCCACTACTTTTTTGAAAAAGCCCACTACGCTTTTGCTTGGCATATCATCAAGCTCCCTTTGCTCCAAACGATACAAAAGTTTTGACGCCACAGCCTTAAATTCATCGCTCGCGCTTGAATTTTCATCGCTAAAAAGCGTTCTTTTTTTGATACTCGTGCTTATGTCTTTACTCGTGCTTAAAAAGCCCAAAAATTCTAAATTTAAAGGGTTTTTTATGTTGCTGTCGGCTACTTTTTTTAAATTTTCAAAAACCTTTAAGGCTTCGTTTTCGTTTTTTACTGAATTTAAGAGTAAAAGTAAATTTTCCTTGCTCTTTGAAGTCATTTTTATAGTCGCATACGCATCGGTAATCGCCGCTGGGTCAGGCACAGTAACGATGATTATCTCATCAGCCATTTCCAAAAAATGCGCCGTGTTGCCCCCTATGCCTGCGCCCGTGTCGATGATGAGAAAGTCTAAATTATCCAAAACGCTTGCTTGGTTTAAAAAGCGCTCGTAAATGTTTTTGTCATTATACTTTAAAATTTCATCGCCACTTTCACCGGGTATAAGCCATAAATTCGGCTTTACTTCGATTAAAATATCTTCAAGCGAGCATTCGCCTTTAAGCACTTGGAGCAGATTTTTTTCAAGGCGCACATTTAAAATCACATCTAAATTCGCTAGCCCTATGTCAGCATCAAAAAGCCCTACTTTGTAGCCATTGTGCGCTAGGACATTGCCTAAATTCGCGCTTATCGTGCTTTTGCCAACGCCACCCTTGCCGCTTGTGATAGCGACAAAATGCGTTTGCTTGCTCGCTCTAATGCTGTTTTGATTCATCAAATTTTTGAGTTTATCGGCTTGGTTACTCATCGTTTTTCCTTACAAAGCCCTCTAACACGCACTTTACTAAAAAATCACTGCTTGCAAGCTCTATATCATCAGGCACTTCTTGCCCCACGCTAAAAAAGCTCATCGGCACATTTGTGTCATAAATGAGCGAAAAAATGTTGCCAAAAACTTTGGTTTCGTCAAATTTAGTGATGATTAGGGTGTCAATGTCTAAATACTCTTTAAAATTCTTATACACTTCCATTAAATCTTCCAACTTCGTGTTTGCCGAAACAACTAAATTCACATCTATGTCGGCGTTTGAGTGCGACAAAAATTCCTTTGTTTTTGCAAGTTTGCTTTGGTCATATTGTGAATTTCCTATGGTATCGACAAGTATCACCTCGCAATAGCTCAGCGTTTGTATGGCTTCGTCCAAATCCTTTGGCTCTATGCTATCGATAATAGGCAGTTTCATCATCTTTGCATACTGAAAAAGCTGCTCCACAGCACCTATGCGGTAAGTGTCAAGCGTGATAATGCCTGTTTTGTAGCGTTTGTCTCCATAAGCATAACGAAAGGCAAGTTTTGCTAGCGTTGTCGTCTTGCCAACGCCCGTTGGTCCCACAAACATCATTATTTTTTGCTTTCTTATTTGCGTTTCTGGGCGGCAGGGCAGCATATTGCGAAGTAGTGAGTAAAAGTAACGCGACACGGCATCGGGGTTAGTTTTCATCGATGCGGGCATATTTTCAATAGTCGCTTTCATAATCGCCTGCAAATGTTCCTCTTTCATCTTGCTTGCCTTTGCGAGCTTGTAAATGCTGGCAAATTCAGGCGGTATAGTAATGTCGCCCAAATTCGCCTTGTCGTTCCACATCGTGTCGATGAGTATGCTTACCTTTTCGCTGAGCTTTGTGATTTTTTTGTCAAGCATTTCCATTTTTTTGTCATACACGGGCTTTTCAGCCTCATCGCCGCTCATCATTTGTGAGATTTCCTCAGCGGCTTCTGAGAGTTTTTTGCCAAAATCTTTCAAGCTACTATTTTGTGGCTCTTTTGGCTGTGCGGCTTGCTCGTAAGCTCTATCGCGAGATGCTTTGGCTCTTTGTGAAAAGTCCAAAACCACATCATCATCGGCTTTTGTGCGCGAAGAATTTAAATTTGCGCTTGAATTTTGGGCTTTGGCTGAATTTGCGCTTGGCGTGGCTTTGCCGATTTTAGCAAGATGAGCTTGATAGTCCTTTTCTTCAATCGCAATGATAACCTCATACAAGGGCTTTTGCGTGAGTGTTTTAGCCCGAATTTGCTTTTGAGTAACGAGCATAGCCTCATCGCCGTAATCTTGCTTTATTTTAGGAATGATTTCATCGGTGTTTTCCACCGTGAAAGTGTGAAGAAGCTGTCCCACTAAACTTTCCTTTCTAAAATTTCGCCCAAGGGCAAGATAACGCTTATGCGCTCGCTCACGCCTGTGTGTGGCAGGGTGCAAAAGCCGTCATTATGGCACTTTGCGCTAAAATACAACAAATCAATATCAAGCGTTCGCGGCGCGTTTTTAAAACTGCGTTGGCGTTTAAATTTAAGCTCATAATGCAAAAGCACTTTCAGCAAAGCCCTTGCGTGCAACGCACTTTGCACGAAAAGCACAGCGTTGGTAAAATCCCTTTGCGCCACAAAACCAAAAGCCTTGTTTATCAGCAAGGACGAGCTTGCAAGCACCTTTATCCTTTTATCATCTATCAGTAAGCGAAAGAGCTTTTTAAGCGTAAATTTTTCATCGTTCATATTGCTTCCAAGTCCTAAAATCGCAAGATATTTGGCTGAATTTCGCTTCTTTGTGGCAAAGGGATAAAAGCGAATTCTTACCATTTTCCTTGCCCCAGCCACCACCAAAGGCTCGCAAAAGTCCGCAAAATAAGGCTTTTGCTTTGACAAAGCCTTTGCATTTTTTGGCACAAGCGCACTTTGCGTGGCTTTGTGTGTCTTTAAAGCCGAATTCATCGCCTTTTTTGACAAGGTTTGTCTCACTTAGCTTTTTTTGCATTTGTCGCCTTGATTTGCTCGATTTGCGTGCAGATTTGCACCACGCCCATTAAGGCTAGATGATACCCAAAGGGACCAAACCCAGACACAGAGCCGCTACAAACGGGTGCGATGAGACTTTTGTGCCTAAATTCCTCGCGTGCAGCTATGTTTGTGATATGCACTTCTATCGTTGGCAAGCCCACAGCCGCAATCGCATCGCGCAAAGCCACAGAAGTGTGCGTGTAGCCTGCGGCGTTGATGATGATACCATCTTTCGTGCCAAGGCATTCTTGCACCTTATCGACCAGCTCGCCTTCAAAGTTGCTTTGAAAAAATTCAAGCTCAACGCCTTGTTGCTGACTTGCCGCAAGCTTCATTTGCTCGTGAATGTCCTGCATTTTCATAAGCCCGTAAAGCCCTGTCTCACGGACTCCAAGCATATTTATGTTAGGACCTTGGATAACCATTATTTTCATAAAAAAACCTTTATTTGAAAAAATTTCATAACATTATAACATTTTAAGCTAAATTTATTATAATTTACGCAGAATTTACTTAAATTTTAAGGAAAGATTATGTTTATCATAAGGGCGCGCTATATTTTTTTGTGTGATGAGCGCTTTACTATACTTGAAAATAAGGCTTTTGTCTTTGATGAGCGCATTTTAGAGTGCGGAGAATTCGAGCTTTTGCGGGACAAATACCCGCAGGCAAAGCTTGTCCAAACCCCGCCCAACTCGCTCATCTTGCCCGCTTTCATCAACACACACACGCATTTAGAATTCAGCGCAAACGCCTACACCTTGCACTATGGCGACTTTTTAGTGTGGCTTAAATCCGTAATGAGCGCGCGCAGTGCTTTGAGCGAGCAGGCAAAAGATGAGCTTATCTTGCGAACCATTCGCACTATGCAGCAAAGCGGCACAGGCACGCTTGGCGAGATTTCAAGCTTTGGCGGCGATTTAAAAGCTTGCGCGAAAAGCTCAGCTCGCATAGTTTTTTTCAACGAGCTTTTGGGCGTAAATTTGGCGCAAAATTCCACAAAACAGGCTGAATTTCTCACTCGCTTTCGCAAAAGCAAGGATTTAGCGCACGAGCGTTTTATCCCCGCCGTGAGTTTGCATAGCACTTACTCTACAAATAGGGCTTTGGCGGAGTTTTTGCTGAATTTAGCGCAAAAAGAAGGCTTGCTTGTCAGCACGCATTTTTTAGAATCCCAGCACGAAAGCGCTTGGCTAAGGCAAGGCAGGGGGAAATTTAAGCAGTGGTTGCGCTTTGCAGATGAAAATCCACGCCCAAACTACTCTGTAAAGGACTTTGTGAAACTTTTTAAAGGGCAAAGGACGCTTTTTACGCATTGTGTTTATGCAAAGGACGATGAATTCGCGCTTTTTGACAAAAATTTGCATTTTATCACGCATTGTGCGTTTTCAAACCGCCTTTTAAGCCGAAAGACATTCGATTTAAAGGCAGCTTTGCGCCACAAAATGAGCGTAAATTTAGGCACAGACGGGCTTAGCTCAAACATAAGCCTTTCAATGCTTGATGAAATGCGGGCAAATTTGCTGATACACAGCGATTTTAAGGATTTAAGCGAGCTTGCCAGAATTTTGCTTTTAATGGCGACACGAAACGCAGCAAAGGCGCTAAATTTAGAGCTTGGCGAGATAAAAGCGGGGAAAATAGCTGATTTTAGCGTATTTGAAGTGGGCGATTTGCTTGCAAATGCTGAAAATTCAGCTCACAAAAATCCGCCCAAAAAGGACACAAATTCAAAGGCACACAAAACCCAAAGCCCAGCAAATCAAACTTTAAGCCAACTGCCCTTGCAGTTTGTCCTAAACGCTCAATTTGCAAACAAACTTTTCATAGCAGGCAAGCAAATAAACCTTGCAAGATAAATCTAGCCTTGAATTTAAGGCATTTTGCAAAAGCCTAGCACACAAGCCTCAATCCAAAGCAGGCGGCAAAAAGCGTGGCAAAGGTAAAGATAAGGCTGAATTTAAGGTAGCTTTTAAGGCTAAAATTCACGCCTTTGTTAGCTAAAAGCGCAAGCCACAAAAGCGTGCAAAGAGAGCCTATGGGAGTGAGCTTTGAGCCTATGTTGCAGCCTAGCAAATGCGCATAAATAAGGCTTTCTTTGAAATTTGGCTCGTTTATCGGGCTGAAACTACTTGAATTTTGAGCTAAATTTGCGAAAAAATCGCCCAGCAACAAATCCCCAAAAAGCACCATAGGCAGGTTGTTAAACACGCTTGAAAAGAGAGCTGAAAGGCTTGCAAGGGTGAAAATGCCTGTGAATTTATCTTGCGAAAGCGTGCTTAAAAGGGCGGTTGAGGCTTCGTTTATGTCAAGTTTGCTCAGCGCAAAAACCACGACAAAAAGCCCAAAAACAAAGATGATAATGCTAAAAGGGGCGTTTTTAAGGGCGGTTGTGGCTTTTTTGGGGGCTTTGCGCCACAAAATGACGAGCAAAAAGAGCGCAAAAACAAGGCAGTTTAGGCTCAAAGGCAGCTTAAATTCACGCGAGATGAAAAAGCTCGCCACAAAAAATGCCAGCAAGGCAAGATAAAAGGCAAAGAATTTGCCCGAAAGTTTTGGTGTGGTGGGCGCGCGAAAAGTTAAATTCGCCCGCAAAGCCTTGCGAAAGACGAGCAAAAAGAGCAAAAGGGCGGTGAGGAAGCCGAGCAAATTTGGCAAAAACAAGGTAATGGCAAAGTCCGCAAAGCCCAAAGCAAAGTAGTTTGCGGTGATAATGTTGGTAAGATTTGAGATAATCAGGGCGTTTGAGCTGGCATCGCACACGAAAGAAATGGCGAACAAAAAGGCTAAAACCGCGTTTGTATCCACGCTTTTGGCGCGCAAAAACAGCCCTAAAACGAGCGGGGTTAGGATTAAAATCGCTCCGTCATTTGCTAAAACCACGCTACACAAGGCGCATAAAATGCAAAGTGCTATGAAAAGGGCTTTTGCGCTGATGATGAGCGTGTTTGGGGCGTTGCGTGGCGCAAAAAGCGGTGCTTGGCTCAAATTTAATGTCAAATTCGAATTGGACAAATTTTGCGCGTTTGAATTTGGCGTGGTGTTGCTTTGTGGGGCGGTGAAATTTTGGCTAAATTCGCTTACTTTTTGCGAAGTAAAAAGAGTGTTAAAAGCCTTGTTGTCCTGTGAATTTGCGGGCGGAGTGAGTGAGTTTTGGCTTGAATTTAAGGCTAAATTTGAATTTTGCGCTTGGATTTTGGCGGCTTTGTCCTTAAATTTAAGCCTTTGGCAAAGTTTTAGCACCGCAAAAATCAACCACTCAAAAAAGCCCAAAGCCTGCAAACAAAGGCTTATGATGATGAGCGCGATGAGGGTTAAGCAGCTGTCCCAAATGAGCGAAAATATGAGCTTTAAATCCTGCAAACTCACGAGTTTAAGGGCGATGCAAGCTGCCGCACCCACGCTTGAAAACACCCAAATTTTAAGCTTAAATGGACGAGTTAAAATCCCCAAAAGCGTGAGTAAAAAGATGATGAGCGTGAGCATTTTAAGCCTTTTGGCGAGTATAAAGCCAGCATAAATTTAACCTAACTTACTCGCTTTCTAAAATTTTATTATTAGCAAACATTTCTTTGAGTTTGAAAGGATAACCTTTAACTTTTTTGTCCCAGCTTTGCAAATAAATGTCTAAAATGTAACGCATAGCTTCAATCTCACTGCGATTTGAAAAGGTTCTATTTTCTGCCCAATTACACTGAAAAGGTAGGTTGTTGCCATTTGGCACAAGTGTTTTAATGCGTTTTAGCGAGGTGTAAAAGCAATCTTTCGTGTCGTTTTTGTTAATAACCAAAAAATAATAATCATAGCCTATTTTTAGCTCATTTACGAGCATTTCGTGGAATTTATCCCAAGCCAAAGGCATATTTTTCACGCCACTTAAAGCATAACCCATTCCAAGCTTTGAGCTACAATTATCCGCCACGCTATTGTTTAAATCAGAAATTTTTACATTGACAAAAATTTCATCTTTTTGGCAAATTTTAAAGTCAAACCACTGCCTAATGCTTGAAATTTCAACTTCTTTGAATTTGTGTGAGAGTTTTTGCAAAATGATATTTTCATTTGTGGCTGAATTTAGCCTGCCGTCATCATTTTCGCTTACAAGTTCAACGCCTGCGCTTTGCAAAAAATCAACAATGTTTTCTAAATATCTCATCATCTATCATCGCCTCTTGTAAGGATTTTTGCGCAAAAATGTATCTGCCGCCCGTTACAAAACCCATTTGCTCCCAGTCGATTTGATTAAGCAAGTAAGCTGTTTTTTCTAAATCAAGCGGAGTTTTTGGAAAAAGCGCCAAAACTGAGCCGTCCCATTTTTTGCACTCATTGACAAAAAAGGGCTTTTTGTTTCGGGTTTTGCAATTTACATAAATTCTAGGCTCATTCTCCCTAAAATTCACAGCCCGTCCCCAAGCCCACCAATTACTTTCATCAAATTTTTTTATGGCTCGCTTTATCAAAATATCTTTGTGTTTTTCAAGGGCTAAATCATATTTTTGATAAATCATTTTTTTTAGCTTGCCCGTTTTTGCCGTTTGTGAGCAAACAAATTCATCACCCTTATCGCTCAAAAAAAGCTCGTCTTTTCCGCTTACTGCGCCCACTTTTATGTCAAAAAACTCACCCAAAGGTTTGACATTTAACTTTGTGCTAAAAGAGATAATGCCGTCTTTTATCAGCAAATGTTTTTCGCCACTAAAAGTCTGCGTTTTGTGTGAAAAATTGCCCTTTTCATAGCGAAAAATGCAAACATTAGGACAAGCCTCATCAAACAGCCTTGTATCGCCATAGTCAAAATAATGCGTAATAGTGCCGTTTTTTAAAAGCAATTCATTGACATATCTTGCCGAAGTAAGTTTGATATAATCTCTTGGAGTGATGAAAATCAGCTCGCCGTTTTGCTTTAAGTGATGAAAGCATTTTTCGATGAAGTAAAGATATAAATTTGCCTCAACCTTTATGTTTGTTTCGTGCGTAATGTGTAGGAATTTGTTATCCACATAGGGTGGATTGCCGATGATGGTGTCAAATTTTTGGCTTATGGGATAGTCGAAAAAGTCTATATTTAGCACTTTGTCATTTGTGATTAAACTCTTGTCAATTTCGATAAATACGGCATTTTCATTAAGGCATTTTTTAAAGGCGAGCTTGCCACAACTTGGCTCTAAAAGTCTGCCATTTTTGTTTTGTATGAGGCTAATGCACTTTTCTACAAGCACTTGCGGGCTAAAAAATTGCCCTAAATGGCGATTAAGCCCCGATTTAGTCGTGCGGTTTTTAAGATGCGCGCTCATTACTTCCCTTAAAATTTCGCTCATTATATCACACTTTGCTTAACCAGCA